>Ga0255057_10000708_pt1 | contig 19123 bp, 17 predicted proteins | sample Cases_109_6_MG_FD_189022 | JGI IMG/M metagenome (GOLD analysis project Ga0255057, IMG submission 189022) | Seawater microbial communities from Amundsen Gulf, Northwest Territories, Canada - Cases_109_6 | ecosystem: Environmental > Aquatic > Marine > Gulf | place: Canada: Northwest Territories... | reverse complement strand
CCTTGCCAACGGGCACTGCCTGCTCGAGGGCGTCCCGGGCCTGGGCAAGACGATCACGCTGCGCACCCTGGCCCGGGTGCTCGGAGGATCGTTTTCCCGCATCCAGTTCACCCCCGACCTCGTGCCCTCCGACATCGTTGGCACCCGCATCTACCGGGCATCCGAGGAGCGGTTCGATGTCGAAGTGGGCCCGGTGCTCGCCAACTTCGTGCTTGCCGACGAGATCAACAGGGCTCCCGCCAAGGTGCAGTCGGCAATGCTCGAGGTGATGGCCGAGCGACAGGTCACGATCGGCGACCGTACCTTCGGCGCACCGAAGCCGTTCCTGGTCATGGCCACGCAGAACCCCATCGAGTCCGAGGGCGTCTATCCATTGCCCGAGGCTCAACGCGACCGGTTCCTCATGCGTATCCCGGTGGGCTATCCAACCGCCCTAGAGGAAAAGGAGATCGTGCGGCGTATGGGGGTCGGGCCCGAGACTGCCGAGCCGATCCTCGACCCCGAAGACGTGCTCGGGATGCAGCAGGCTGCCGCCGCGGTCTACGTCGACCCTGCGGTAGTCGACTATGCGGTCAGGCTGGTGCTCGCCACCCGGGACACCGCCGAGGCCGGTGTGCCCGAGCTCGGCCGCTACATCGCCTACGGCGCAAGCCCGCGTGCATCGATCGGGCTGATCTCCGCCGGCAGGGCGATAGCGCTGCTGCGGGGCCGCGGCTACGCCCTGCCCCAGGATGTGTACGACGTCGCCTATGACGTGCTCAACCACCGGCTGGTCCTCTCCTACGACGCCCTGGCCGAAGGCGCGACGGTCGACGACGTGCTCGTCGAGTTGCTCTCGACCATGCCCGCGCCGCGGATCAGCGTGCGCGAACAGGACCTCGTCGTCTCGTGATCGGTCTCCAGGACCGCCACGCCGCACTGCGGGCCATCGAACTCGAGGTGCTGCGCCGCCTGGACGGCATCCTGCAAGGTGACTACGAGGGCTTCATCCCCGGCCACGGCACCGAGCTCGGCGAGGCCCGTGTCTACGAGCCGGGAGACGATGTCCGCCGCATCGACTGGAACCTCACGGCGCGAACCAACCATCCCCACGTCCGCGACGCCGTCGCCGATCGCGAGCTGGAGACGACGCTCGTCGTCGACCTCTCCGGATCGATGTCGTTCGGCACCGCCATCCACGAGAAGAGGGATCTCGCCGTTGCCGCAGCAGGCGCAGTCGGGCTGCTCGCCTCGCGTGGCGGGAACCGAATCGGGGCGATCCTCCTCGAAGGCTCCGAACAGACTCGATTCCCGGCGCGCGGCGGGCGCCGACACCTCCAGGGGGTGCTGATGCGGATGCTGGAGAGCGACCGGGAACACGGCGCCGCCGACCTCCACGCCGGCCTCCGCCAGGCGGACCGTGTCGCCAGGCGCCGCGGCCTCGTCGTGGTGATCTCGGACTTCCTCGATCGGAGCGACTGGCACCAGCCTCTTGCCGTGCTCTCTCGCCGCCACGACGTGATCTGCATGGACATCGTCGACCCGAGAGAGCTCGAGCTTCCCGCGGTCGGTTCGCTGACCCTCGTCGATACCGAGACCGGAGTGAAGCGCTGGGTGAACACCCGGTCGGAGCGCCTCCGCCACCGGTACCGGGTCGCCGCACACGAGCAGCGGCTTGGGATTGGACAGCGGATCCGCGCCGCCGGTGCCGATCACGTCGCCCTCCGCACCGACCGCGACTGGGTGGCTGACCTCGTCCGCCAGATCGCGCGTCGTCGCAGGGGCGGAACCACGGGGAGGCGCCCGTGAGCTTTCTCGAAGCCGGGCGCCTGTGGCTCCTCGTCCTCCCGGTCGCCGGCATAGCCGCTTACCTGTGGTCGCTGCGGCGCCACGAGCACTATGCGGTCCGGTTCAGCAACGTCGACCTCCTCGAGTCGGTGATGCCGGATCGCCCCGGGTGGCGACGCCACCTACCCGCAGTTGTCACCCTGCTGGCCATCGCAATGCTGGTGCTCACCATTGCCAGGCCGGTGGTTGCCGTCACCGCACCCCGCGAGGAGGCAACCGTGATCCTCGCCATCGACGTTTCGCTGTCGATGGAGGCCGACGACGTGGCGCCGAGCCGCATCGACGCCGCCAGGGAGGCTGCGCTGCGCTTCGTCGACCTCGCTCCCGATGAGCTCCGCATCGGAGTAGTCGCCTTCGCCGGCATCGCCCTAGCCGCTCACCCGCCAAGCGACGACGACCTGGCCGTGCGTGCCGCCATCGAACGGCTCTCGCTCGCCGAGGGCACCGCGGTCGGCGAAGGCATCTACGCCGGCATCGACCTCATCGAGTTCGAGGGGATCGATGACTCGGCGGTGCATGTGGTCGTTCTGTCCGATGGCGAAACCACTGCCGGGCGGTCCGAGATCGATGCGGCAAAGGACGCAGCTCGGCTCGGCATCCCGGTGTCGACGGTGTCCTTCGGGACTTCGGAGGGAACGATCGTCTTCGCCGGGGAAATCGTGCCGGTCCCCGCCAACGAGGGGGCGCTTCGCGAGGTTGCCGACATCACAGGCGGGAAGTTCTCCGAGGCGGCTTCCGTTCAAGAGCTCCAGGAGATCCTCGACTCGGTCGGCTCGCAGGTTGCGGTAACTACTGAGGACCGCGAGGTGTGGGAATGGTTCCTCGGGGCGGGAATGGTGCTGCTGGCGCTCGCGGGAGCGGCCTCGCTGGTCTGGTTCTCCAGGATCCCGTAGCAACGATTCTTGGAGAAAACGACGCGGGCGCGGGAGGACGCCGCTACCCGTTGTCTACGGGATCATCGTTGTTGTCCTTGTTGTCGGCGCCGTTCCCGGTGTTGCCGTTGCCCTGGGCAAGGTCGCTCTTGACGCAGACGTAGTTGTCGCCGTTCTGGTTGGGGTCCGGCCCACTCTTGACTGGTGCGTCGTCGATGTGCGTGAGATCCCAGTTGCCCTCGGGGCACTCACCGGCCACGTAGTCGCCGTATTGGATGGCCAGCCCTCCGATGCCGAGTTTGTCGTTGGTCCATCCCCCGAGGAAGGAGAGGATGCCGACGAGGATCACACCGATGAGTGCGATGATGAAGGTGTATTCGAGCATCGACACGCCACGTTCATTGCGAAGCCTGGCCCTTCCGGCCTTTCGCAGACGCTCGATGTATTCCCCGGCCCTCATGTTGTTCCTCCGAACAAGGGTTTGCTCTCAGGTAATACATCGGCATATAGCGTCGATCGACCCAGGAGGGTTTGAGACAGGGATGAGTAACTAGTCCCCTACCAGAGGGGGGGCGTGTGGCGTGCGGGGTGTGTGGCGTGCGGGGTGTGTGGCGTTAGGGACTGGGTCGGTTGTTGTCCTTGATATCTGAATCATTCCCGGTGTTGCCGTTGCCGGGCAACGCGTTGCCGGTATTGGCTTCGGTCTTGATGCAGTACCAGCCGTCCTCGTTGAGGTCGCGGTCCACGCCGTTAGCCGGCGGGAGCGGGTTGTTCTCGGTTGGCTGCACCAGGTGGAAGCCGCCTTCCGGACACCCGGCGTCGCCGTAGAAGGGGACGACGGCGTCGATCAGCTGGTCGGCGACCCAGGGCCCGATGAATGCGACGGAGAAGAAGACCACGAAGGCGATAACAGCAAGAATCGGAGCGTATTCGGCCATGGCCACTCCGTCCTCGTTGCGGAGCCTGGCCCCTCGGCCGATCCCCAAACGCTGAAGTTTCCCCCAACCGAACATTTCGTACCCTCCCCAAAGGGTTGTGTTTCCTCCTATTACTGATATCGGCAGCGGAACGATCGTTTCTTGAGTCGATGCGGCAACCTCTCAAACGATTCTTAAGCGCCATCGCGAAATTCTCCCTGGTGACTAGTTACCCACACCGAAAACATCGGCACGCATCGATGGCCTGCGGGCGGTACTGTCACTCAGGAATGGTGCAGATTCTCAACTGGGCGAAGGGGAAATGACGACCAACGGTGTCAAGCCCGACCTGAGCACGCTGCTCGACGTCTACATCCCGCGCGATCGGCGGGAGGCCCTCGTCGAGGGGCGAGATCTGCACGACCGGACCAGCGGTTCGGTGCTGTTTGCCGACATGTCAGGGTTCACCGTCAAGACCGAGGAGCTCGCCGACGCCCTCGGGCCGCAGCGCGGTGCCGAGGAGCTGCGCGTCGAAGTCGATGCCGCCCTCGGCGGCGTAATCGAGGAGGCGCACCGCTACGGGGGGAGCGTGATCGGTTTTGCTGGAGACGCCGTCACCGTCTGGTTCGATGGTGACGACGGGCGTCGGGCAACCGCGGCCGCGCTTTCGGCCCAGGCCAGGCACGGTGATTCGGAGGGCGACCTGCCGGTGATGAAGTATGCGGTCACGGCCGGGTTGGCCAGGCGGTTCCTCATCGGGCATCAACGGATCCAGCGAATCGAGGTCGTGGCCGGCGCCATCCTCGATCGCATGGCCGCCGCCGAGACGCTGGCCCTGCCTGGTGAGGTGCTGGTCGGCAGCGAGGTCGTCGGTCGGATGCAGCAACGCCTCGAGATCGTCGAGTGGCGAAGCAGTGACGTCGATGACGGCAATGAGGAGTCATTTGCTGTCGTCGCCGGCATCCCACAGAACATCGCCACCATGGCCTCCCCACGGCCATTGCTCCCCGTTCCAAGGGAGACGGCTCGCGATTGGCTGATCCCACCGGTTCATCAGCGTCTCGAGTCGGGACAAGGTGAGCTGGTCACCGAGATGCGGCGGGCGGTGACCCTGTTCGCCCGGTTTGGGGGTCTCGACTTCGACCTGGACAACGACGCCGAGGACAAGCTGGACGCCTACATCAAGTGGGTGCAGACCGTGCTGGCCCGGTACGAGTCGTTCCTGATGTCGTTGATCGTCGGTGACAAGGGCAGCTATTTCTACGCCACCTTCGGGGTGCCGCTGGCCCACGAGGACGACGTCAACCGGGCCCTGCGCGCTGCCGGGGACCTGTTGCAGCTCCCGGCCGAGTTCGACTTCATCGAGCGTGTTTCGATCGGCATCAGCGACGGCCGGATGCTGGCCGGCACCTACGGCGGTGTCGACCGCCGTACCTACGGTGTGCTCGGTCTTGCAGCCAACACCGCCGCCAGGTTGATGCAGCGGGCGGCTCCGGGTCAGGTGCTGGTGACCGAGCCGGTCAGCGTGGCGGCCTCCGACCACTATGAGTTCCATCGCATGTCGGGTGATCCGATCCCCGGAACTGCTGGAGCGGTGGTGTTTGCTCTCGGGTCGCCCAAACGGGAGCAGCAGCCGGTCGCACCAAAGTCGCGAGTGCGCACCGAGCTCGTCGGCCGATCCGCAGAGCGCGCCTATCTCGGCAGTCGCCTTCAGGCGCTGCTCAACGGTGAGTCCGAGCTCGTTGTGGTGGAGGGCCCCGCCGGGATCGGCAAGTCGCGGCTGCTCATCGATTTCATAGAACAGGCCAAGGCGCTCGGGGTCCCAACGTTCGCCGGCGCCGGCAGCGAGCTCGAGCGCAACACCCCGCTCTTCGCATGGCGGAATGTCTTCCAGGACATCCTCGGTGTGAGCGATCGGGCAGATGAAGCCGAGGTCATTGCCGCCCTCGAAGAGCAACTCTCCGACACGCCCGAGCTGCTTGACCGGGCCCCGTTGCTCAACCCGGTTCTGCCGGTCGACCTTGCCGAGACCGACGTGACGGCCAGGATTCCCACCGAGGTGCGGGCCGACAACGCCGTCGAGCTCATGTTGACCTGCCTCCAGCATCCCGTCGGTGCGCTCTCCGTCAAGCTCCTGCTGTTCGATGACACACAGTGGCTGGACTCGGCCTCGTGGAGCTTGATCGAGGCGGCGCGGCGCCGGATCCCGTCCCTCATGATTGCCCTGGCCAGGCGCCCGATCGAAGCACTCGAGGCCGAGTCGTCGATGAGCAAAGTCCCGCAGACGCTGCGCGACGAGCTCGATGCACGTGCCGACGACATCGTCCGGCTGGAGCCGCTGGACGACGATGAGTTGATGGAGCTGATCGAGCTCCACCTCAAGGTTCCGAAGATCCCACATGAGCTGCGAGAGGTGATTGTGGCCCGATCCGAGGGGAACCCGTTCTTCGCCCAAGAGCTCGTCGAGGCACTGTTGCAACGAGGCCTCGTGAGCGTCGATGACTTTGCACTCGCTATCCACGGCGGCTCAGCAGAGCTCCACGCCGAGCTCCCTGAGCGGATCGAGCGGCTGCTGATAAGCCGCCTGGATCACCTGTCGCTGGCAGATCAGACGACGCTTCTCGTCGGCAGTGTGCTGGGTCGTAGCTTTACCTACCGAATGCTTGCCGACATCGGACCGGTCGAGACCTCGCAGCAAGAGCTGTCTGAGAGCCTGGCCAACCTCGTCGACCTCGGGTTCCTGGATGAGATTCGCTTCGGGGACGATCCCACCTACCAGTTTCGTCACGGGCTGACGCAGCAGGCTGCCTCCGACCTGCTGCCTCCGGCGCGTCAAACGGCGATCCACGCCAGGGCGGCGGGGTGGATCGAAGCGCACCAGGCAGGCAATCTGGCGACATGGACCCCGGCGTTGGCCCAGCACTGGGATGCCGCTGGCGACATCCCGAAGGCGCTGTACTACCTCGATCTGGCCGCGGCACAAGCGGCATCGGCGTCTGCGTACGACGAAGCGATCGCGTTCTACTCGCGGGCGCTCGCCCTCGCAAGCGACGGGACAACAGAGGCGCAAGTGGCCCGCTGGCACGTCCGTCTCGGCGAGGTCTATGTGCATCGCCAGCGGGAAGACACGACCGAGGGCCGTCGCCATCTCGAAGAGGGCCTGCGCAAGCTGGGAGCGCCCCCTCCGCGAGGCTCTGCCGGCGCCGTGTTCGGGTTGGTGTGGCAGGTTCTTGTCCAGATACGGAATCGACTCCTCCGGCCGCGACAACACAAGACCGATCGAACGCTGGGGTTGCGGGAGGCGTCCCGCGCCTACGAGCGACTGGTGGAGCTCTACTACCTCGCCGGGGAGACCTTGCTGACCCTCTACTCCGCCGTCCGGGCGCTCAACCTTGCCGAAGCGGCCGGACCGTCCCCCGAATGGACCAGGGGAATGGCCACCATCGGGGCCTTGGTCGGGTTCATCCCGCTCCACAGGGCTGCCGAGCGATACCTGGAGCGGTCACTGAACAGCGTCGACCAAGCAGAACCGTCGGCGGAGATCTGGGCGTCGCTGGCGGCCGGGTTCTATTACTCCGGCCTTGGTGACTGGCTTCAGGCGGAGCGCCTGATCGTGAGGGTTCGGATGCTGAGTGAACAGCTTGGAGATATGCGACGCGTCGAGGATGCCCTCGAGTCGCTCACCATGCAGGCCTACCTCCGTGGCGAACTTCGCGACAGCTTCCGCATCGCCGACGAGCTGGTAGACCAAGCGGTCGCGCGTGGCGTCGAGCGCGCGCTGGCGTACGGGCTCGCCAACCGAGCGCTCTCGCTCGTGGAGCTCGGCCCGCCCGAGGAGGCGCTCGATACGGTTCACCGTCTCGAGGACCTCCAGGATCGGGACCCAGATTTTCCTGAGGAGGCATTGATTGGCGACCGCTTCGGGCTGCGTGCCCTTGCAGAGGTTCGCGCCGGCCGGCCACGAACGGCGGTTCAGTTTGTCGACGAGTTGCTGGAGCGGCTATCGACCCCGCCGACCAACTACACGTCGTACCCATCCTTCGTCGCGCCTGCCGAGGTATATCTCACCGTATGGCGCGAGTCGGGCTTCGCAGATCGAAAGCTGCGGTCCAAGGCGCGCAAGGCCCTCAAGCTGCTCAACAGCTATGCCAGGGTGTTCCCCGTGGGAAAGCCGCGGCTGTTGCGATTCCAGGGCGTACACGACCAGCTGCGCGGTAAGACGCAGCGAGCACGCCGTAACTTCCAGGCCAGCGTGGACGAGGCGCGACGCTTGGGCATGCGGTATGAGGAGGCGCGCGGCCTCCAGGAATTGGCCGCGGCGCCGGGCGGAACGGACACCGACGCGGACCGACATGCGGCGGCTGCGGAGGCGATCCTCTCCGAGCTAGGGGTCTCTGTACCGGCCTGGCGCGAGGCTGCCTAGTTGCCCTGCGCGTGCTCCGGAATCGAATATCCCTCCGAGAGCGAGAAGTGCGAGTGGACGATGCTCCAGTTGTGCTCGCCATCAGCCTTCAGCACGGCTGTCCATCGCCCGTGGACGGTTTCCTTCTTCTTCTTGCCCTTCTTCTCATTGAAGTTCACGGTACCTTCGCGCGTGAAGACCGCGACTTCATGGGAAAGGAGGTCGATCTCGTCGTCTTCGTCGACCTGTTCGTAGGCGAGGTCTCCGTCCACTTCGTAGACGTCGAGCTCGGCGGCGAGCTCCTCCTCGACACGGCGACCGCGCGCCGGCGCTTGATCGCTCTTCCCCTTCCACTTCTCGCCTTGTTTCGTCCCGACGATCGTGGCGTCGTCATCGAACTCGGCGAGGACCGTGACGGGCTCGCCGGCCCGATAGCCCGCAATGGCCGCCTCGATCGTGGCTTTTGGTGTATCGCCCACGAGTCACCTCCCGTGCTCGACGCGGAGACTATCACCGATGCCGGGAGGATGCCGAAGCTGTGACAGGTCCGATCAGGCGCTCTCTTCGCTGCCGTTCGGTGTGGTGTGCCCTTCGGCGAGTGAGAAGTGCGAGTGCACGATCTTCCAATCGCCCTCTTCATCCGCCTTCAAAGCTGCGGACCAACGGCCTCGGATTCGTTTCCCGTTGAAGACCACGTATCCATCACGGAAGTAGATGGCCAGGTCATCTGTAACCGGGTGGACAAAGGACTCTTCTGCGCCGGTATCGGTCATAGGACCCTCGACGGCGACATGTGACAGTTCGTACTCCAAGGCCTCGCGAACTTCAACCTTGGAGTCCCATCGCTCGTTTTCCCTTGTACCGACGATCAGGGCCTCATCGTGGAACTGGTCGAGGACGCGGTCGACGTCCTGGGCCTTGTATCCCTCGATGGCCTCTGTGATCGTGGCTGCTGCGCTCTCTCCCACGACTCACCTCCTGGGCATCGCTACAGAGACTATCAGTCGAGATCGCGCCCGATATGAGGTGTTTCAGGTCCGATAGGCTGGAAGCGATGTACGACGAGGCCCTCATCGAGATTGCGGTCGAGGCCGACATGCAACTGCGCGCGAATCTGACACATGAGGCACCGTTCATTGCCAGAGAAGTGGATGCGTGGCTCGACGAAATGTTCGGCGGGCTTGGCCTGGCCGAGATCTTCACGAGGAGCGACGCATTCCCGATGCTGCTGATCCCGTGGTGGGTCGATGGATCGATCGGGGAGCGGGACCGCCGCCTGCATCGTGCGCTGACCTACTCGACCATGAACGGCTATCTCTACATCCGCCTCGTCGACAACCTCATGGATCGCGACGCCGCCGGCGAGGTCAGCCTCCTCCCTGCGCTCAGCTTCTTTCACTTCGAGTTCGTCGAGCCGTACCGCCGCCTGTTCGAGCCTGGTGATCGATTCTGGTCCGACCTCAGGACGACTTGGTTGGCGACCGCCGATGTGACGATGAACGACGCTCAGCTGGCGGACATCGACAAGATCACCTTCGAGCGCGTCTCGGCCCGCAAGACCGGGGCTGCGAAGATTCCCGTCGCTGCGGTGAGTCATTACCGCAGGCGACTCCATCGGCAACCGGAGTGGAACGATTTCACCGATGCCTTTGGACGGTGGCATCAAATGCACAACGACATCTTCAGCTGGCGTAAGGACGCCGACCATCAGGCCGCCACATACTTTCTCTCCGAGGGGCGGCGCCGGCGTCCGAATGCTGCAATCGACGCCTGGGTCGTAGATGAGGGGTTCTCCTGGGGGATGGACGAGCTCGATCGTTTCATGACCGATCTCCGGCGGATCGCGGGACTTCTGAAGGCGGAAGAGGCGCTTGCATACCTCGACGAGCGCGAGGTATTGCTCGCCCTCCAGGAGGAGGACGTGATGATCGGGCTCGCTGCATTGTCGAGTGTCCGGGACGTAGTGGGCCGCTAGGCGATGCATCGGGCGCAATCGACGACGTAGTATCACCACCAAGGCAACGGGAGGTATGGAGATGGACGACCGAGATACTTCGGCAGACCTCGGATCAGTCGTTGGCAAGGCCGCCTTTGACGAAGCTTTCGCCGAAGCGCTGGCCAGCGATCCAGCGGCGGCGCTGCGAAGCATCGGCATTGAGCCCACCGATGAGATGCTCGCCGCGCTGGCCGAGATCGATGCGGAGTCGATCCAGCGGCTCGCCAAGGCTTTTGAGCCTCAGCCCGGAGGAATCTAGACGGTTCTGATCAGGGCGAAGGCAGCACGCTGCGAGCATTGAGAGCGTCGTAACAGACGGCGCTCGTCAGCAGACGGCTCGAGTACCACGTGGTCTCCGCGCCCCGGTTGGGGGCGAAGAACATCGGTTCGGCCGTCCATCCGCCATCGATGGCCTGCCCTTTGAGGATGACGGTTTCCCATGACGCGTCCAACAGGCTGGTCGTCTGTGGATGAGTGCACGCGAGACTCAGGCATGCTGCCGTCATCGGGCTCATGCGATCTCGCGCAGTCTCGATATCGATCTGCATCGCCAAGCGCTCCCACCCCTCCTTCGTGTCGGTGATCCCCTTCTGGTCCAAGGTGACGAGGAGGCTGGCGAGAACCGCCAACAGATAGAACCGGGGATAGTTCACGGTGATCGCCGTGCCGCGCTCCGCGAATTCCTCGAGCAGCCGCCCGGCGGGCCGCTTGACCAGGTCGGCAAACCGGACGGAGTCGTAGTCGATCAGGCCGCGCAAGAGGTTGGCCTCGATGGTGGCACAACCCTCGCCAAGCACGACATGCTCGCCGCGGGTGGTCAGCCATACCGGGAGCCGATCGGCGGAGCCAGCTCGTGCCTCGAGCAGACCGACGTACTCGTCGAGCACCCCTCGATGCCACTCGGTCTGCTTCGAATACGAGTACAGGCGCAGCATCGTTCCCAGCGTGTCGGTCTCGACATAGGGCAGGTCTGGATGGTCGTAGTACGCGAATTGCTTCACGGCGACCTGCCGGTAGTAGTCGTCGACGAGATCGGCCACGTCGCCGCCGTGTCTGCCCAGTACCTCGATCACCAGGCCCGCAGGAAAGCGTGCCGTGACCTCCGCAGCTCCCTCCATGCCCCACCGGTGCACCTCCCAGGCCTCGCGCATCGTTGGGTCGGCGAGGAGGAAGCGCCCGGCGGCGGCGATCGCCTCGCCTCGAGGGTCTGAAGCCGGAAGAAACCGGAGGCCCGGGGGTGTGACAACGGCGGTCGGGATTCGGAGCAATGCACTGAGCCCGCCCATCATCCCGCTGAGCTGGTCGGCATAACGCTCGAACGTAGGGAGCCCGAGTCGACCGGCGCTATCGGCGAACTGCTCGATGTGGCCGCGCCACACCGGAGCCAACTGGTCGATCGCTCCGGCCACCAGCAGCGCCCCCAAGAGCGCCTCAGGCGACTCGGTCCGCTCATCTGACAGATCAGCACCGTCGATCATCAGCTGGACGCTTGGAGAGATGACTCCACGGGCCAGGTCGCGCCGGATCGCAAGCACTTCGCCCTTGATTCTGAAGACGGCGTCGACGTGATCGAGCATCGCCAGCATCGCGTCGCGATCGCGATCTCTCCCAATGGCCTCGAGGACGGCGAGTGCCGACGTCGCAAATGGGGCTGGTCCGGGATCGAGTTCGTCGACGACCGAGGCGAGCTCTACTGAGCGCTGTCCTTCGAGCGCATCGGCGAGGCCGACGTACGCGGTATCGATGAAGGAGTCGGGGGCGTTGATACCGTCCTCGATCGCGACCAGGCATAGCGTGAAGACGGCGGCGGTGAACAGGTGCTCCTCGAGCGGCGTCCGTTCCTCTTGAGGAACGCCGAGATCGTCGAGCAGCCAGAGGTGGTAGTGGAGCAGCGGGTGGTCGTTGGGCCGTCGGAGGATGTCGTGGAAGCTGCCCGTCGTCGACTGGGCGGCCGCCATGTTCTGACGGAGAAGGCGGCCCATGCGGTAGTTCTCGTCGGGTAGATCGTCGAAGAAGATGTCGACCGACTGCCAGTAGGTGTCTACTGCCTCGCGGTACCGCTCGAGATCCTCCACGCCTGCCTCCCCGGGCTGGCGAGCCTACCGCCAAACCCGAACCGCCCTCCCACGAGGGAGGGCGGTTGTTTGGTGACTCGCCTTCAGCTGAGGTGCTATTTCCCGTTGTTCTCGAACGATACGCAGTCGCCCTGATTCGTGAATGGGTCGCCGTTCTCGTGGAACATTTCCTCCCACCCGCCGAGCTTGCAGCTTGCCAAATCGAGCGGGGAATTGATCACGACCTCGGAGAACGAGCCCCCGACCGAACCACCGATGTAGCTGAGTCCGGCGACCACCGTGATAGCGAAGGCCATGAGAATGATTGCGTACTCGGTCGCAGCCGCCCCGCGCTCAGCGACGGACCCGGCACTGATGATGGCCCAGAGACGCTGTATGTGATTTCGGCTCCACATGGTGTTTCCTCCGCAGCGGGATCTTCCGTTGTCTCTTTATCGTCAGCAGGGGCTAATGCCTGGAAGGGCCGATCGCCCTATTTCCCTTGTCCCGTAAGGACCATCGCCAATTCGGGTCGGGTGACTAGTTACCAGCAAGGACCTGCCTCCAGCGCCTCGGGAGCGGACGATCCGCGAAAACCTGGCGTGCCGGCTCTTGGCCGGACCGCGATCAGAGTGTTCGTGCCGAGTGTGGGGCGTCGCAGGGGGCTATTTCCAGTGCCTGCGCCCCGTTGTGGGCGAGCCCGGCGGACATCAGGCGATTCCACGTCGTTCATGTCAACTGGGATTATCCGCGGGTTCCCCCGCTCGTGACCGCCACCGACCACGACCCGATCCTGGTTCGACTTCGCACGACCCCATCGCGGTCAGTAGCGACGCCGCCGGAGCAAACGCGGCTGAGCCCGGGACCATCGAGTCCCGGGCTCAAAGCGCAGTAAGGGCCGCCGGCGCCGCGGCGGGTATCGTCTGATCGTGGCTCCGCTCACCGCAGTGCTCGCTGGTGCCGGACAACGCGGCTATCACGCCTACGGCCGGTGGGCGCTGGATCATCCCGCACTGCTCCGTTTCGTTGCCGTCGTCGAGCCTGATCTGGCGCGGCGGGCGCGCTTTGCTGCCGCCCACGATATCGACGGCGAGCTCGCCGTTGCTTCGTTCGGCGAGCTCGCCGATGGCGTGGCCGATTGTTGCTTCATCGCTGCTCCCGACCAGGCGCACCACGGCCTCGCGGTCGCGGCCCTCGACGATGGCTACCACTTGTTCCTCGAGAAGCCGATCGCGGCGACGGTCGAGGATTGCGTCGACCTTGCGGTGAGAGCGAGCGAGGTTGATGTCGTCACCGAGGTGGGGCACGTGCTTCGCTCGACCCCGTTCTTCCGCGCAATCCGCGACCTGGTGCAGTCCGGCCGTCTGGGAGACATCATCACCGTCGAGCACCGGGAGAACGTCGCCGCCTGGCACATGGCGCACAGCTTTGTTCGGGGAAACTGGGCCGTTGCCTCAGCGGCGACCCCGATGATCGTCCAGAAGTGTTGCCACGACTTCGACATCCTGCGCTGGATACTCGACGACGATACGGCGCGTCTGGCGTCGTTTGGCTCGCTGTATCACTTCCATCCCGAGCGAGCTCCAGCCGGAGCTACGGAGCGGTGTATCGACTGTCCCGTCGAGGACTGCCCGTTCGACGCGCGACGCGTGTATCTCAACATGGGCAACACCGGCTGGCCGATCCATGTGATCACCGACGATCTGTCCCGTAGCGGCCGCCTCGCCGCCCTTGCCGACGGCCCGTACGGTCGATGCGTCTACACCGCGGAGTCCGATGTCGTGGACCACCAGGTCGTTGCGATGGAACTGGCCTCGGGAACGACCGTGGCCCTCGCCATGCACGGGCACTCGCCGCGCGAGGAACGGACCATGCGATACGACGGTTCGGTGGCGACGCTGCGTGGCCGGTTCGGCGCCGTCCAGACCATCGAAGTGCTGGACCACGCCACCGGCGAGATCGACGAGATTTCGATTGCCAGCAGGGGTGGCCACGGCGGCGGGGACGATGGCGCTATCCGGGGATTCCTGGCCGCGGTCCGGGGCGACGCCGAGCCGTCAAACACGATCGAGGACTCGCTGGAGCCGCACCTGTATGCGTTTGCCTCCGAAGAGGCTCGGCTGAGCGGTCAGAGCATCGAGATCAACCGCTATCGCGAAGAGCTTTCGCCGGAGAAGTGAGTTCGGGCCGATTCGAGGCCCTGCGGGCTGCCAATCTCGAACACCGGCCCATCGAGCTCCACTGCCGCGATGCCTGCCCCGACGGCGATCCAGTCGGTGACGGCCTGGGGGAGCTCGTATTCGCCCCGGGCCGAGACCTCAACCCCATCGATGTACGGCCAGACATGCTCGCCCAAGACAAGCATGCCGGTCAGGTTCCACCCAGCGATAGGACCCGGCTTCTCGGTGATCGAGGCGACCATCCCGGACTCGATGGAGACCTGGCCGCCAGCCGAGAGATCGTCGAGATGGTTGACGGCCACCGCGGCATCACTGCTCGTTGCTGCGAGAGCAACGGCCGCATAGACACCCGGCTCCACAATCACGTCGGCCCATGTGACGAGGAACGGCTCGTCCCCAAGCCCAGAACGCGCAGCGAGCAGCGCATCGGCCGTTCCCCGTGGCTCATGCTGTCTGGCATACCGGACACCTGGTCTCGAGGCCAGGTGACGTTCGACGTCGTCGGCGCGGTGGCCGGTGACGACGACGACGTCTTCGAAGCCGTCATGAGCGAGGGTGTCGAGGATTCGGTCGATGACGGTGACTCCGGAGACCAACACCAGCGGCTTGGGCGTGTCGTCTTCGAGGTCGACGAGCCTGGTGCCACGGCCTCCTGCGAGTAGGACCGCGATCACGCGACACCGCCGGACGGCTCGACACGAAACGCCTGATCGGCGACCGCTGCCATCGCATCGGTCACGGCATTGACGCGGTCGATATCACAGACCGCCACCGCCCAGCCCCCGAACCCGGCGCCGGTGAGGCGGGCGCCGGTCGCTCCGGCGTCGCGGGCGGCCTTGACGAGGAGATCGAGTTCCGGCGTGCTCACCCCGTAGTCGCCGGCGAGGCTGGCATGTGACTCGTCGAAGAGCCGGCCGAGCATGGCCGCATCGCCGGCCTCGAGCGCGCTGCCGGCGAGCTCAACGCGTTGGGCCTCGGTGAGCACGTGGCGTGCCCAGGCGCGTACCGGTAGCGGCTCGGTCCCGTCGTAGACGCCGGTAGTGAGACGGGTCGCTTCGGGTGGTGGCATGGCCGCTACGGGAAGGGTGTCGATGAGATCGGCGATGTCACCCTCGACGTCGGCCAGGTACGGGGGATCGGCGCCCAACAGCATGGCTCCCGTTCGCGTCCCGACGACTCGTGCGTTGTATGCATCGCGTGCCGATCCACCCTTTGGAGCCCGGACACCGGAGTATCCGGCGACGAAGCCGATGGTGTCGGGCACGTCGATGGTTTGCCATGAAGGCGGATCGAAATCGATCCGAAGCGCGGTTCCGGCTCTGGCGTTGACGATCAGCGTCTGATCCATCGCTCCACCCTCGGTACCCGTCGCTCGCTCTGCCCGCACGGCCAGATCGACCAGCTCCTCGGCGGTCGGCTCGCGCCCGTTCAGCCGCAGCAGGGCGAGGAGGGCGGCCACGGTCAGGGCGGAGGATGAGCTGAGGCCGCCCGTTGCCGGCAAGTCCCCTTCGATGAGGAGCCTCGCCCCGCGGTCGGCCCCAACCAGCTCGATCACCGGAGTCAGGTACTGCGCCCACGCCGGGTTGTCGCTCCGGTCCGAGTGGAACACACCTTCGAACCGGGCCGATCGGGCCTGGATCACGCCGTCGTCGGCCGGATCGGCATGGACCTGCAGCCGCCGCTGGATCGCCATCGGCAGCACCGGGAGCAGCGAATAGTCGGTGTGCTCCCCGATCAGGTTGACCCGCCCGGGAGCGGAAACGGTGACGGAGTCCATCGGCCCCATCATTCCATTTTCGGGTGCCCTAGACACGTACGATGGGGGAATGGTCGACAGCTCGGGTCTCTGCCTCTACCGGACTACTGCAAACGGCGATGTCGAGGTGCTCATCGGGCACATGGGCGGGCCGTTCTGGGCGGGACAGCACGAGCGCGCCTGGTCGTTTCCCAAGGGGATTCACGACGACGGCGAGCACGACCACCTGACCGTCGCCCTGCGCGAGTTCGAGGAGGAGATGGGATCGCCGCCGCCCGATGGCCCGACGGTTGCGTTGGGAAAGGTGCGATCAGGCAACAAGAAGATCACGATCTTCGCCCGCGAAGGCGAATTTGATGCGGCCACCGCGGTGAGCAACACCTTCACCATGGAATGGCCCCGAGGATCCGGGAATGTGCAGGAGTTTCCCGAGATCGATGCGGCAGTGTGGGCGTCGGTTGATGAGGCCCGTTCGATGCTGACGGAACGGCAGACCAAATTCCTCGACCGGCTCCTCGACCGCCTGGAACCCACCTGACGTCAGCCTTCGTCGTCCAACGGCCACAGCCTCAAGGTACTAGCAGCGAAACGCGCGTTCGGGTCTTGGTGCCCTGGTGGAGGCCTACTCTCGACGTCTACGGTCGAAAAGTGGGCACCCGAGGGAGCTTGCTGTGTCGCCAATTTGCAACTGTTTGTCGCCCGAGGTCGATCTCTTTGCCGCGTTCGTCATCGGGGCGATCGGGATCGACGCCCTGCGACATGTTTCGCACCGGCGGCAGCTGGTGCTGGCGGTGGTCCCGATCACCCTCGCCATCCATCAGCTCACCGAGGTCGGGGTGTGGTGGAGCCTGGAGGGGAAGGTTCCCGAGGCGGTCGGCACGGTCTCCATCTATCTCTATCTGGCCATTGCCCTGGTTGCGGTCCCCATCCTGCTTCCCCTCGGGGTGCGGAATGTCGAGGTGGAGCCGAAGCGGCGCCGATGGATGACGCCTTTCCTCGTCGGCGGTGCACTCGTCGCCGTCGTTCTCGGAGCTACTCTCGTCATCGGCCCGGTCCGCGCCTCGATCGGTGGCCTGTACATCGATTACGGGGTCGGCTCGACGTATTACCCGATCATCGGGGCGCTGTACATCGGGGCCATCGCGGTCCCACTGATCATGTCCAGCCATCGACCCTTCGCCTGGCTGGGTGTCTTCAACCTCTTCCTCGTCGGTGGCCTGGCCTACCTGCTGATGGCAGGCCTGATCTCGCTGTGGTGCGGTGCCGCGGCGATCCAGAGTGTCGTCATTGCCCATTACCTCAGAACCGAAGCCGGAGATCCGTGGCGGCTCCCGGATCGGTTGCGAGGGCTGCGCATGCCGCTGCGAACGGGATAGCGGAGCCAGAATCCACCATCGCCGGGGGTGACTCCCTAGCATCGGCGCCATGACAGCCGCAGTAGCAATCGCCATCGTGCTGATCGCGCTCGGTATCGCTGGCGTTGTCATCTACAACCGCCTCGTACGAGGGCGCAACAAGGTGGACAACGCCTGGGCCCAGGTCGATGTCCAGCTCAAGCGCCGGTACGACTTGATCCCCAACCTTGTGGAGACGGTCAAGGGCTACGCCTCCCACGAGCAGGAGACGTTCGAGCTCGTGGTGCAGGCGCGCACCCAGGCCCAGGAAGCCGGCACCGTTGCGGAGCAGAGCCAGGCCGAGGACTTTCTCACCGGGGCGCTGCGGAAACTGTTCGCCCTCGCCGAGGACTACCCGGAGCTGCGCGCCAGCGAGAACTTCCAGGCGCTTCAGGGCGAGTTGTCGGAGACCGAAAACAAGATCGCAGTGTCACGCCAGATCTACAACGACACCACCCTGTCGTACAACAACTCGGTGCAGACGGTGCCCACCAACATCGTGGCGAACCTGTTCGGCTTCGACCCCCGCCAGTACTTCGAGGTCGAGGACGACGCTCGCAGCGCACCCGAGGTCGACTTCTGAGACAACGCCTGGCGGTACGCCTGACCACCGCCGCCCTGGTGGTGGCGGTGGTGACCCTTGCCGCGGCGCCCGTTATCGCCAAAGAGTTTCGCTTCCCAGCTGCCGAGGTAACCATCGAGCTCCTGCCCGACGGCTCGATCGGCGTCAACGAGCGGATCACCTTCGCGTTCGACGGAGGCTTTACCGGGGCCTATCGCGATATCCCGCTTCGCCGCGGCGAAACCATCACCGATGTCCTTGTCCTTGAGAACGGCAGTCAGTACCAGGCAGGAGCAAGCACGGTGCTCGGCGTCACCGATGCGCCCGGCACCTATGGCGTCGAGGATCGCGGCGGAGTCGTCAGGATCGTCTGGCACTACGAGGCGTTCGATGAGCGGAGAACGTTCGACATCTTCTATCGCGTCACCGGTGCGACGACGATCTACGACGACGTGGTCGACGTCAATTGGAAGGTGTGGGGCGACCAATGGGATCAGGGGGTGGCGCAGCTCGACGCCAGGCTCCAGTACGAAGGCTCGCTGCAACCCGGCGACGTCCTCGTTTGGGGCCATCCGCTGCAGGTGGATGGATCGACCACGCTGGGCGACGACGGCGTGTCACCCAGACTCACCGCCCACAACGTGCCGGCGCGCACCTTCGTCGAGATGCGGGTCACCCTGCCGCGCTCGGTGCTCACCTCCACCGATGGGGGACAGGTTGTCTCCGGGAACGGGCTAGACGACATCCTCGCCGAGGAAGCGACAAACGATGCGCGATTTGAACGGCAGCAAGCGCTGATCGGCTGGACGCTGATCGGGTTGCTCCTCCTGCTAGCTGCAGTTCCGGCGGCGTTGATCGGCGGCTATCTCTACTACGGCCGGGAGCGCCGGCCCGCCGGCTACGACCGAGACTACGAGCAAGAGCCGCCGTCGGATCTCGAGCCGACGATGGTGAATGCTCTCATCAATCAGGGTCGGGTCGACGAGCGGGCCTTCACCGCAGTGCTCTTCGACCTGATTCGCCGCGACCTCCTCACTGCGCAGCCGGCATCGGTGGAAAAGAAGACCTGGGGCGGGCTGAAGACCGAGACGATCACCGACCTCGAGATCGGTCTCGGGTCGCTGGGCACCGGTCTTACCGCCCCGGAGGCACGGGTGAGGACG
>Ga0255057_10000707_pt1 | contig 19143 bp, 17 predicted proteins | sample Cases_109_6_MG_FD_189022 | JGI IMG/M metagenome (GOLD analysis project Ga0255057, IMG submission 189022) | Seawater microbial communities from Amundsen Gulf, Northwest Territories, Canada - Cases_109_6 | ecosystem: Environmental > Aquatic > Marine > Gulf | place: Canada: Northwest Territories... | reverse complement strand
TTCGATAAATTCGTAAGGCGCTGGTTCCAGGAGTACGAGGACCGTGAGCTGCGAATTTTTTTCGCGCAATTGCTGGCATTTGCCGAGGTAAGCGAATTCGTTGCACGGCAAAGAGACGAGATATACCAGGCTTTCTATAACGAAACTCAATCGAGAATTCGCGACCTTGTTCCCGAACTATCCGCCGAGGACTTGCAAACGCGAACGGCTTTGGTGATGGCAATGCTCGAAGGCCTGCACGCGGTCACGGCTTTTCGGCCGGATTTATTGAGTTCCCGTACTGATTTTGAAGAACAGCTTGTGTCGCAGGTCAAGGCCATCGCGTATGGCCGGGCGCAGACCGTTTAGTTATTGCCAATTGGGGATTAAGAAATGAATAGGAACCAAACCAGTTTAATTGTCGGAATCCTGATGTTGGGCCTCGCGGGAGTGGTTGTGGCCGGCGGCACTGATCACCCCGCAAAAATATCGGCCGGCGATATCGACGGGGAGATATTCAAGCGCCCGAGCATGATCGAGCTCGAAGAGAACGGCAATATTACCCAGGATGTGACGACATTTCTGTCGAGCGATAAAAAATTCGGTTCTGGCATGTATACCTCGGGCAAGATTCGTTACGAGGCAACGGAACCCTGGGGCGTTGATGAGTTCATGTATTTTCTTGAAGGCAGCGTCACTCTTACGTCGACGGATGGAACGGTCCAGGTCATAAGCGCGGGTGAGAGTGTCACGATTCCGAAAGAGTGGACCGGCGTTTGGGAGACAGACGGTTACAAAAAGATTTGGGTGATTTATTCCGAGGATGGATCAGGCCTCTAAAGGGAGACAGCCTTGAAAAACATCAATGGCCGAGGGTTTTTCAAAGCATCAACGGCGGCCGTGGCGGCAGGAATGATGTCGGCGTCTCGAGACACGTCGGCGGCGATACGAGATTCGACAGGTAGCGCAGACCTGACTGTCACCGGGGCCAATCTCTTGTCAATGGACCCTGACAATGCGACGGCGACCGCCATGGCCGTGCGCACGACGTATCTCGAATGAGATCACACCGATGAACGGCTTGATTGTTCTCAGGACTAGATCGTGTTCAGCGGAATCTTGAGGTAGCAAATCTCATTGTCTTCGGCTGCCGGCAGCTCTCCGGCACGAATATTGACCTGAATGGACGGCATAAGAAGCTTGGGGACACCAAGCTCTTTATCGCGTTTTTCTCGCATTGCAACGAAGTCGCCTTTCGATACGCTGTCATTGATATGAATGTTTGTATCCCGTTGTTCTCGCACAGAAGTTTCCCACACGAATTTGTCGCGCCCGGGTGCTTTGTAGTCGTGGCACATGAACAGGCGCGTCTCGTCGGGCAGCGCGAAAATTGCCTGAATCGAGTCGTAAAGTTGCGCGGCGCTGCCGGCCGGGAAATCGGTGCGGGCCGTTCCAAAATCCGGCATGAATAGGGTATCTCCGACGAAAGCAGCGTTGCCGAAGACATAACTTACGCAGCATGGCGTGTGTCCTGGAGTGGCAATGACACGAGCAGCAATCGAGCCGAGCTGAAATTCGTCCTGGTCACCGAACAAGTGATCAAACTGACTTCCGTCCGTGTTGAGTTCCGAAATATTGAAAATAGCTTTGAACGTTTCTTGCACGGCGCCGACATTTTTGCCGGTTGCGGTTTGCCCGCCAAGCTCGTTCCTGAGATAGCTTGCGCCACTCAGGTGGTCGGCATGTATATGCGTTTCAAGAATCCACTCGATAATCAGCTGATTCGATCGCACGAACGTAATCACCGCGTCGGCGGAGTGTGTCGCTGTACGGCCCGATGCAGCATCAAAATCAAGAACGGAATCCACGATGGCTGCTTTGCGGGTGTCCGAATCCGCGACGACGTAGGTCACAGTACACGTCGCTTCGTCAAAGAACGCGGTTACGTCAGGTTGATTCATGTCGGGTCGCCCAAGAAACGGAATTCGGCTGTATATTGTTTCATATGAATACACCAAATGTTTTTGCCTTTTTCGTAATGCTGAGTTTCAGTTGCGCAATGGCCGCTGACGACAGCGGGCTCAGGCAGTCGAGCGACCTCCCATCACTGCCGCAGGCCGTCACAAATAATGCCGTCGTATCAGTGAAGACCCACGACAACGAATACCTGGTCAGCTTCGCAGGGCTGGGGCAGGGGCGTACACACGCTGACACGCTGGACGTCACCTGGGTGTTTGAAGGTAGCGCCGGCGAGTGGCGCGAGGCGGACGCCGTCCCAGGCGGAGTCGGTCGCTTGGCGTCGGTGGCCGCGTCGGTGGGAGGAATGGCCTACGTATTCGGCGGCTACAGCGTGGAAGAAGACGGCAGCGAGGTGTCGATGCCTTGGGTGCACGCCTTTAATCCCGAAAGCGGTTCTTTCAAGGAGCGCGTCGCAATGCCGGTGCCTGTCGATGATGCCGTCGCCGTTACGTATCTGGATCGTTACATTTACCTGATTAGCGGTTGGCACGATTTCGGCAATGTCAATCTGGTGCAGCGATATGACGTAAAAGAAGACCGCTGGGTGCAGGCAACGCCAATTCCGGGCCCGGGTGTTTTCGGCCATGCAGGCGGAATCGTCGACAACACGATCGTTTATTGTGATGGCGTTGCTGTTGAGCCGCACGAGGATCGTCGACGGGACTTCGCGGCCACCAGCAATTGTTACCGCGGAATCATCAATGAAGAAGACAGTCGGCGAATAGATTGGCGGATCGTCGGTACACATCCTGGAGTGCCGCGCTATCGCATGGCCGCGGCCGGAGTTGCATCGATGAACGGCGTGCTCTTTATCGGCGGGAGTGACAACCCCTACAACTACAGCGGAATCGGATACAACGGCGAACCGTCCGAGCCGACTATGGATGCAATGTTATTCGATGTTTCGAGCGGTGAGTGGCTGGAAATCGCCGTCGACGGCGTCGCCACTATGGATCATCGTGGGCTTATAAATCATGGCGATACTCTGGTAACGATCGGCGGAATGGAGGGTGGCCAGAAAGTCAGCAGTCGCATTTTTTCGTACGCGCCAAAAATAAGCGAGCCCTAAGGCTCGCAAATGCAAAGCTGATCCAGAGAAAAGCCGTATCAGCTTCAGGGGGTTCAATGCCGCATCCCGGAGTCGTCCGAGAGCGCAGTGACCATCGTTGAAAGATCGGCAGCTGCACGATCGTTCAACATTCCTGGTAAGTCACACTGACGGCGCACCCGATCTTCATGAAAAGCGTACAGTAGTGCGCGCATTGCATCGGTCATATCACCAGCGACCGTTGCCGCGGGCATTATGCCGTTCATTAAAATCTCGGATATCCGGGCGTCTATGTAAGCGCGGTCGTAGCGATCCTCAATCGCGATCCAGACGAGATCGAGGTCATCACCCGAATGTTTCAGCTCGTCGCCAAACATTACGGGCGCGATCGCGTTCATTTCCTGATGCAGGTCGCCGGATATCCCGAGTTGTCCGAACAGGCGACGCAATTCCCTGGTTTTTGCGCCTGGACCGGTCAGGAAGATACCTGCCTGGGCTTCGGCATCGATTTCCTGAGTCAGGTTCTGGTAGCAAAGCTCAATCGGATCGTCGGACTCGAGAACCCGAGTAATCTTTGCGAGGATTTCTTCGGTAACGCGACGTTGCGTCCAGCGGTCGAGCCTGCGCAACGCCCCGTCTTCGGCCGTGAACTGCTCGTACATATACGCCGCCGCATCGGAGCGGATCTGGAGTAGTTGTTCCTCAATCGTGTTCTTACGGACCAAGCCAAACATCGTGATCTCCTGCGTCTAGTCTGACGCGTACTGTAATGACGGCAGGAAATAGCATCTTGTCCGCTTCCGGCAGGCTTTATGCATTTACCGTCAGGCTCTGAAAGCCTTGTGTGGTATGGGTTTCTGGTGTTCAATCGGACGCCTATGCTCACTGATGCCTCATCGTTGGCAAATATGGCGTACCTGATCGGGGACACGCTACGGGCTGAATACGACATAGACCCAATGCCCATCTACGAGGAACTTGGCATCGACTCGGCCGGACCGGAGTCTGCAGGCGATCGGATCAGCAATAAAGTACTCAATCAGGTATGGGAGCGGGCAGCGGAGGCCTGCGGCGATCCGGCGCTTGGCGTCAAGATGGGACTCCGGACGCAACCGAGCCGATTCTATGTGATCGGCCACGCCTGGCTGGCGAGTTCCACGCTGGTGGAAGCGATGGAGCGGCTGATTCGCTACGAGGAGATTCTCGACAGCGGCATTACCGACATCGGTTTCGAAAAAGAGGGAAACGCGTATGTCGTCAGCGAGTCCTACCCGAATCCGGCAGATTATCCCGGCAAGTTATCGATTGATCTTTCAATTGTTAGCCTGATCATGCTCGCCGAAGCCGCGATGCATGAACCGGTATTGCCTATACGATTGGAATTGATGGTGCCTTCGGATACGCCGACTGATATCTACGGTAATCTGATCAATGGGCCGATTGTCACAGGCTGCGAAAAAAACGCGCTCTACTTTTCCGCCGAGGATCTCGAAAAGCCGTTGCCCGGATCTATTCCCGATATTGTGGAGGCAACGTCGGTCATTGCCGATCGCTACATCGCATCGCAGATCGAGGGCAAAGTCGCCCACCAGGTTCGCGAGTTACTCGTCAAAATGTTGCCATCCGGTTCGGTTGATCAGGAAGCGGTCGCCGCAAGATTGTTCTGCAGCTCCAGCACCTTGCAGCGCCAGCTGAGCGCCGAGGACACGAGCTACAGGGACGTACTGGAGTCAACGCGACGTGATCTCGCCGAGGCCTACCTTAAGGAAGAGAAACACTCTCATGCGCAAATCGCATTTCTGGTCGGCTTTTCCGACCAGAGTAATTTTGCACGAGCCTTCAAGCGCTGGACCGGTGTGAGCCCGGGCCAGTATCAAAAAGCCGAACAATAATTTTCGAACAAAGGCGATTCTCATGTCCCGACTATTTCTTGCCCTAATCATGGTGGCAGCCACCGCGAGTGCTGCAGACGATGCCGACATCTTAAAAAACGTCGATATTTTTCAGATGGAAGTCGCAAGCGACCCGCAGATCTCGCCGGACGGGTCGCAGATCGCTTATGTGCGTCGAGCTATGGAGATCATGTCGGATCGGCCGGTCTCCAACGTCTGGGTGATTAACGCCGATGGCAGCGATCATCGACCATTGCTATCGGGAGGCGATTCCTACAGCAGCCCGCGTTGGTCGCCGGCCGGCGATCGAATCGCTTACGTGAGTAATGTCGATGGCCGGGGCGCGCAGATTCACGTGCGTTGGATGGATACGGGTCAAACTGCGTTGCTAACCAATGTCCGCAACGGCCCGGGATCACTCACCTGGTCGCCTGATGGTAAGTCGATCGCATTCACTATGTTTGTTGAGAACAGTTCACCTCCATTGGCGCAACCGCCGAGCGCACCCGAAGGGGCCGATTGGGCGCCGCCTGTGCGGGTCATCGAGATAATGCCGTATCGCAGTGGCGGCGGCTATTTCGAAACCGGAAACGATCACATTTTCGTCTTATCCGACGAAGGCGGCACGGCAAGACAGATAAGCAGTGGTGACTACGATCACGGCGGGCAACTCTCGTGGACGCAGGATGGAAACAATATTCTGTTTGCAGCAACACGTAAGGAGGATGCCGAACATGATCCGGTCGAGGCGGACATCTGGTCGGTCAGCGTCGCTGACGGTGAGATGACGCAGATGACCGACCGCGATGGCCCGGATTTCGGCGCCGTGATCTCGCCCGACGGATCGAAAGTCGCATACCTCGGCTTCGACGACAAGAAGATGGGCTATCACAACACCAATGTGTATGTGATGAACGCCGACGGTAGTAACGTCCTCAACCTGACCGAGGATTTTGATCGCCGCATCGTCGATGTGCAGTGGGCCGGGAATTCCAGGAACTTCTACGTGCAGTACGACGACCGCGGCAAGACACATATCGGCACGCTTGCGATGAACGGAAACGTCGAATCAGTTGCGGAGGATGTCGGCGGCGCGATTCTCGGCCGGCCCTACGTTAGTGGCGGATTCACATCCGCTGGCAACGGCGCTTTCGCCTACACGGCTGGAACGCCATACCGTCCGGCCGACGTCGGCGTAGGGCGAGGCAATCGGGCGACGCGCAAAATTACTGACCTCAACGAAGATGCACTCGGCCACAAGACCCTGGCCAACATCGCGGAGATCACCTGGACGTCATCGGTCGATGATCTCGAAATACAGGGCTGGATAGCGATGCCACCCCATTTCGATCCCGAAAAAAAATACCCGCTCATTCTCGAGATACACGGTGGACCGTTTGCGGCCTATGGCCCACAATTTTCACCGGAGATTCAGTTGTACGCAGCAGCAGGTTACGTGGTGCTGTACACCAACCCTCGGGGTTCGACGAGCTATGGCGACGCATTCGCGAACGAAATTCACCATAACTATCCCGGCCAGGACTACGATGATCTGATGTCGGGCGTCGATGCGGTCATCGCGCGCGGCTATATCGACGAAGACCAATTGTATGTAACGGGCGGCTCAGGCGGCGGTGTGCTTACGGCCTGGATCGTTGGCAAAACAGATCGCTTCCGCGCGGCCGTTGTCGCAAAACCCGTAATCAACTGGTTAAGCTTTTCGCTGACGTCAGACGGAACAAACGTCTATACGCGCTACTGGTTCGCCGATATGCCCTGGGATAATCCGGAGGCGTACTGGGCGCGTTCGCCTTTGTCCTTAGTGGGTAATGTGACGACACCGACCGCGCTCATGACGGGCGAGGCCGATTTCCGAACGCCGATCGCAGAGTCCGAGCAGTATTACCAGGCGTTGCAGTTGCGCAAGATAGATACCGCGCTCATTCGAATTCCGGAGGCCACGCACGGCATTGTCGCAAGACCATCACACCTGATGGCCAAAGTGGACAACATTCTCGCCTGGTTTGAGCGTTACAAGGACGATGACGAGGATGATAGCGACGATTAGGCCATGAAAGAAAAACTCGAAATTACCGCCTACGAAATCATGGAGAATCCGCCGACGATTCGTACGGCCGATCGAAAACGCGAATGGATGGACGAGACGCAGGAGCGATTCGCTTATCGCTGCCTGCCTTTATCCATCGCCAACCAGACGGGCTGGGAAGTGTTGTCGCCGGCCGGATTCACCGCGCGCTGGAACGGCAAGAACGATCTTCCCGCTGTTCAAATCAAGTTCGACGACGAACAGTCACCGCTAATCGGCTCGCATTTCGGCCACGGTGTGCTGACATTCACGCTTGGCTACCTGTTTCGAACGACAAAGGCACATAACTTGTGGGTCAAAGGGCCGACGAATCAGTTTAAGGATGGCATCTCTGCACTGGAAGGCATCATCGAAACCGACTGGACCCCATTTACGTTCACGATGAACTGGCAGTTCACGCGGAAGAAACACAAGGTACGTTTCGAGAAGGACGAGCCCATCTGCGCACTATTGCCGTACCCACGCCACTACATCGGCAAATTCGAACCGAAACTCAAAGTGATCAATGAGAACCCCAAGCTCTACAGTCAATACGTGGCGTGGAAAGACGATCGTGAACAGTTCCTGCGCGATCTCAAAAATCCGGACTCGGAAGCCGTGAAAGAGGGTTGGCAAAAAACCTATATGAAGGGCGAGGACCAATTCGGAAAAGTCTTCACCGGTCACCAAACAAAAGTTCGCACTCGCGATTTCGAATAAAACCGGGGTCGAACCGAGGTTTTCAGCAAAACTTGGGTCGAACCGAAGTTTCTCCGATCGTAAGTGTTTTTGGTGCCGGCTATTCTGCGTGGTATGCCACGCCAACCCAGAAATTTCATTCCCGGAATGCCCCAGCACGTGCTTGCACGCGGGGTGGATCGGCAGGAAGTATTCTTTAAGCGCAAAGACCGCGAGCTCTATATGACTTCGCTTGGCGAGGCGGCGGAGAAGCACGGTTGCGCGGTTCATGCCTATGTTTTGATGACCAATCATATTCACCTGCTCATGACGCCACAACAGGAAAACAGCATTCCACTGGTAATGCAGGCGATGGGCAGACTCTACGTTCAGCGACTGAATAAGCTTTATGAACGGACCGGTACCCTTTGGGAGGGCCGCTACAAGGCCAGTTTGGTGCAAGATAGCCGCTACTTGTTAACGTGCCAACGCTACATCGAGTTAAATCCGGTCCGGGCCGGTATCGTTAAGGTGCCGGCTGGCTACCCATGGTCCAGTTTTGCTTGCAACGCGTTGGGCAAGAGAGATTCTCTTGTGACGCCACACCCGATTTACCAACAACTAGATGATGGGCCAGCCTCCAGGCAACGGGCTTATCGAAAGCTGTTCAGCGACATACTGAGTCCGAGGGAGTTGTCCGAGATGCGACAAACCACGAATGCCTGCTTGGTGATTGGCGACAATGATTTCAAAGATCGAATGGAAAACGTCCTTGGCCGATCGGTCCGCCCCGGAAAATCAGGCCGCCCTCGGAAGACCTGCTCGTAACATTTCGAAATACCTCGGTTCGACCCTAGTTATTTAGATGGACAACACCGAATCCCTAATATCATCAATTTTTGATTTGAGTTTTGGGGTCGCCTTACCGAGGCAGTGCTTGTCACGCGGGCAGCCCGAGCTTCGTGGGCAAATTATCGTCGCATCCTTCCCGGCGCCCTCGGCTATCCAGCCAATGTTAAGTATCTTTCCAATACTTTCGAGTTGACGCGTCGCTTCTTCGGGAATCGGGCCAGCGCCGCCGTTGCCATTACAACTGGCTTCAATGGAGTCGATTGTTTCCATCGCATCGATGTTCTGTGCGCCCAGCGCGGGTGCCAGGTCGACGCCGGCGCAAAGAACGTGCGGATTACCTGCCGCGTCCTTGCTGCGAATCGATTGGCAACAGTAAAGACGCTTGTCTTTACCGGAACGCAACACGGATATTTGTGAAGAGGGCTTCTTCGACGTTGTACCCAACATTCGAAATACGGCCCAGTGCTGGCACGGGTCCGAAATCATCGTCATGTTTCCCCACGGCAAGGGAATGCCGTTGCCGCGGTAAACGGCGCGAAGATTTCCGGGCGGATAGGCGTCAAAGTAATGCCAGTGAGGGTAGGGCGACACGCTCGACATGCGGCGCATACCCAGAGCCTTCGTTAAGCCGACTCGCTCACCCGCATCAATTGAGTAGGCGTGTTTTGCCAGGAACTGCCGGAACGGCGTTTTCGGCGCAAGCAAAGCCGCCGCGAAATAGCTGCACTCGAAATCCCGCCACGCGTACAGGATGTCCTGTGCATCGAGGTTTTCCGACTCGGCGTCGTGGCGGCGTCCGCTAACACGACCGCCCGAGACCTGCGGGGCGCGAGCTCCATCCCCATCATGCAAGATTTTGTGGGCGATGTGATTGGCAAGATCAAACTTGAGCCTCGCTTGAGTACCTTCAAGGGCGCGATTCAGGTAAACCTTGTTCGGCGCGTCGAAGAAAGAACGCACCATCGTATTGAGCGGCACGTCGGTGTCGCCTTTGTCCTTGAATGTCTTTCCGTCAAACCACTCGATTCTCAAGCCAACATCCGCGGCGATTTCTACGACGTCCTCAACGGACAATGGAAATCGCTTGCCGCCGACACTCTCTGCGGCTCGTTCGATATCCGGGAAACGATTCTGGTTGGATTCCTGATGCGCACGTATTAACAAGTGTGCAAATTGCCTGCCGGTTGTGCCGGTTTGGGCGAGCAATTCGGGAATGGCGAGCTGCAGCAGGTTTTCGGAGAAAAGAAACCCTGGCTCCAGTGGCATACCAATGACCGCGGCGCTGGGCGCCGTGTCGATTGCGTCGTCTTCGAGTGATTCGTCATAGAACCAGCCGAGTTCCTTTTGGAAAATCTCGGCGATGATGCGCAGTAGCCGTTCGGATGGAATGCGTTTGCCGTTCTCAATCATCGACAGGTAGGAAATCGACGGTGCCGCTTCGGCATCTTCCTGGATGCAGCGGACAGACAGGTCCTCCAGCGTCAGGTTATTACGCTTGCGCAGCGACTTGATCTTCGTACCGAGGAAGTGCGCTTTGCGACGTATGCCTGCCCTGTTTGTCATCGGCGGTCCTTTTGTGAAATTAACACTGTGAAATTTCTACTGTGAAATTTTAACAATACTTATACTAGTATTGAGTCTGGAAGTAAACTTTTCAGGGAGATCGTCATGAGGCGGGAAGATCAGATCAAGCGGCTCGAATCAGACTGGGCGAATAGCCCGCGCTGGAAGGGCATAACAAGAAATTACAGTGCCGAAGAGGTCGTAAAGCTTCGCGGCACGGTCAACATTGAACACACCCTGGCGCGCCTGGGCAGTGAGAAGTTCTGGCGGCTCGTTAATCAGGAAGACCCGGTCTGCGGACTCGGCGCCCTGACCGGCAATCAGGCCCTGCAGGAAGTTCAGGCGGGCCTGAAAGCCATCTATTGCTCCGGCTGGCAGGTAGCGGGCGACGGCAACAGCGCCGGCGAAATGTATCCGGACCAAAGCCTGTACCCCGTCGATTCGGTGCCGAAGATGGTTGAGCGCATTAACAACGCATTCATCCGCACGGATCAAATTCATGCGCTTAACGGTGACACCAGCATCGACTGGTTCCCGCCGATCATCGCGGACGCCGAAGCTGGCTTCGGCGGCAATCTGAACGCATTCGAACTTATGAAAAACATGATTCGTTCCGGCGCGGCAGGGGTTCACTTTGAAGATCAGCTGTCATCCGCCAAGAAGTGTGGCCACATGGGTGGCAAGGTTCTCGTACCGACGAGCGAGGCAGTCGCCAAGCTCAGTGCAGCAAGACTTGCGGCCGATGTTTGCGGCGTGCCAACTGTTCTGATTGCACGCACCGACGCCGACGCGGCAAACTTGATAACGGCCGATTCGGACGAGCTTGATCATCCGTTCATCACGGGCGAACGTACGCCGGAAGGGTTTTATCGAACCCATGCGGGCATTGACCAGGCAATCGCACGGGGCCTGGCCTATGCGCCATACGCTGACTTGATCTGGTGCGAAACGTCGAAGCCGGACCTCGCGCAGGCGAAGAAATTCGCGGACGCGATCCATGCGGAGTTCCCGGATCAGCTGCTGGCGTACAACTGCTCGCCGTCGTTCAACTGGAAAGCAAATCTCGACGATACGACGATGAAAACCTTCCGCGAGGAACTTGGCAAGATGGGCTACAAGTTCCAGTTCGTCACATTGGCTGGCTGGCACGCCCTGAACTCGAGCATGTTCAACCTGAGCCGTGCGTACAAGCAGGACGGAATGTATGCATACTCGAAGCTGCAGCAGCAGGAATTCGCTGACGAGCAGTACGGGTTCCGCGCCGCCAAGCACCAGTCCTTCGTTGGGGCTGGCTACTTCGACGCGGTGCAGAACACTATAATGGACGGTCTGTCCTCTACGACGGCGCTCGATGGCAGCACCGAGGAGGAGCAGTTCGTCGCGTAAATAATTAACAACCGGCAAAGCGCCGGCTCGGGAGTTGCGCAATGCACGAGAACATCGGTGGACTGCGCATTGAGCCGGCTTTTTTTCACTTTGTCGAAGACGAACTCCTGCCCGCAATTGAATTCGAGGCCACGACATTCTGGAGTGGCCTCGAGTCCATCATCGATGAGCTGACGCCGGTCAATCGGCAACTGCTTGAGATTCGCGATGATCTGCAGCGGCAAATGGATCAATGGCACAAGGACCGCGCCGGGAAGTCCTGGCAGCACGACGCTTATGTCGACTTCCTGTTCAGGATCGGCTACCTCAGGGAAGAGGGTGAACCCTTCGAGATCGAAACAACGAATGTTGATCCGGAAATAGCGACGATTGCCGGTCCGCAGCTCGTCGTTCCCGTCAATAACGCGCGATTCGCGATTAATGCCTGCAATGCCCGGTGGGGAAGTCTTTATGACGCCTTGTACGGGACCAATGTTATTGATGAGGCCGATGGCAAGGAACGCGGCTCGTCCTACAATCCGAAACGCGGCGCCGCTGTCATCGAATACGCCATGGCGTTTCTTGATCGCACGACACCACTCGATCACGCGAGTCATTCCGAGGTTGAGTCTTACAACATAGACAACGAGACCCTGCAGGCGGCGCTGCTGGGAGGACAAATCGTTGGCTTGAAGAAGCCGGAGCAATTCATTGGGTGTCGGAAGATTGATGATACGAACTCGATCCTGCTGAGGAATCATGGCTTGCATCTGAAATTGCTGGTCAAACCTCAGCATCACATTGGTCGTAGCGCGCCGGGCAACATTGCCGATCTAATACTCGAGTCCGCCGTTACGACGATTCTCGATTGCGAAGACTCCGTAGCCGCCGTCGATGCAGAAGACAAGGCTGGCGTTTACCGCAACTGGCTTGGACTGATGACCGGTAAGCTCGAGGCCTCCTTTGAAAAAGGTGGCAAGACGCATTTGCGAGCGCTCGCGGCAGATCGTAGTTTCACCGGCGCCGATGGCAAACGCATTATCCTGCCAACACGCAGCCTCATGCTGATTCGAAACGTGGGTCACCTGATGACCAACAACGCCGTGCTCGACAAGGACGGGCAAGAAATCTTCGAAGGCATTCTCGATGCCGTCGTAACAACCGCGTGCGCATTGGCAAACCAGCGACAGTCGGAGCGATTGCCGAATAGCCGATACGGCAGCATCTACATCGTAAAGCCAAAAATGCACGGCCCCGCGGAGGCCGGCTTCACGAATACGCTGTTCGACCGGGTCGAGGATCTGTTCGGTATTGATCGATATACACTCAAAGTCGGCGTCATGGACGAGGAACGGCGCACGACGGCCAACCTTCACGAATGTATTTACGCAGTTAAGGAACGCCTGGTTTTCATCAACACGGGATTCCTCGATCGCACGGGCGACGAGATCCATACCAGTATGCATGCGGGACCTGTGCTGCCAAAAGAAGCAATCAAGTCGGAGCCCTGGATCAATGCCTACGAAGACTGGAACGTCGATGTCGGCATTCGTTGCGGTCTGCCAGGCAAGGCGCAAATCGGCAAGGGAATGTGGGCAAAGCCCGACGAAATGCGTCAAATGATGGAGACGAAGCAGGCGCATCCCGGGGCTGGCGCCAACTGCGCCTGGGTACCGTCGCCGACTGCGGCGACCTTGCATGCGATGCATTATCACGCCGTCAACGTTCGCCAACGGCAAGAGGAACTCAAAACACGGAAACTCGCGAGTCTGGACGCCATTCTCACTCCGCCGCTGTGCGATGCGACGACGCTGGCAGCCGAAACGATTCAATCCGAACTCGACAACAACGCACAAGGCATCCTTGGTTACGTTGTTCGCTGGATAGATCAGGGCGTTGGTTGTTCGAAGGTTCCCGATATCCATGACACTGGTCTGATGGAAGACCGGGCGACCCTGCGTATTTCAAGCCAGCATATCGCCAACTGGCTACTGCATGGCGTTACGAATGAAGAACAGGTCCGGGAAACGTTTCGGCGCATGGCAGGAATTGTCGATGATCAAAACGCCGGCGATCCGAACTACCAGCGGATGAGTGATGACTTTGACGGCAGCATCGCATTCCGGGCAGCGTGCGATCTGGTTTTCAAAGGCCGCGAACAGCCCAATGGGTACACCGAACCTTTGTTGCACGCGTATCGCCGTGAGTCCAAGGCCTAAGATTTCGCGAAGCGGCTAGGTCAGCGATACCACTGTGTCGATTGCGTGGTAGGCCGACAGGATCGCGCCTTCCTGCCAGCCCTGCAAAATGCTCAGGTGTTCCCCGGCAAATACGATATTGGCATCGGGCGTCAGCAATGTTGCTGCATTGGACGTTCCCCATGCTCCGAGCTGGAAGGGCATTTTCTTCCAGGCGACGCTGATTCCGCGAGACGCCTCGCCGTTGAACTCAGGATGTACATTGCTGGCCTGTGTCATTGTCGAATTAATTCTTTGCGCGGGCGTCTGATTTGTAAACGCGTCGCCCGCCGGCCCGTCAAATATGTAAGCGCCCAGAACGATTCCGTTCGCCTGTCCGAAGCCGTAACTCGGATACCAAATTTGTGTAATGTCCTGATCGGTCCAGGAGATGCCGCCGTATATGTTGTGGTCCTGTTCCCAGAAGCGACGCGACTGGAACGCGATGCGAACCGCCGACGAATACGTGAAGTTCGCGATCTCAGCCTGATGAGCGGCAGAGAAGTCGTTAGGAATTGAGGTGAGAACCGTCGCGGGAATGCTGACAACACAAAAATCGGCATCAATGCTTGTCGGCGTTCCCAGCATGTCGTTATAGACGACGCGCGCACCACTGGCTGTCTTGCGAATCTCGGTAACCACGGCCCCGAAGATAGTATCGGCCAAAACCTCCGCTTCGAAGGCGCGTGCAATTCGATCCATTCCGCCAACGGGCTGAAGCATCGTCGGCTGCTGATCGAAGCCCTGCGAAAAAGACGAACGCAGCTCCCAGAATTCCTCAGCGACCAGTTCCGTGAGATCCAGCGGAGTGAGTTGCTGGCCGCGCAAGCGGCTGCCGGTATCCATCTGCCCCGGAAACCCGGCGCGCGATGAGCCGCTGTAGCCTGAGTTCTGGTCGAGGTCGCCGAACAAACGCAGCATTTGCAGAATATTGACCTTATCGGCCGCAGTCAGCTCCTGATCCAGCGCGTTTTGATTAATGGCAGTTGAGAGCAGGCGCGCAATATTGCCACGCGTATCAGCCATGACCTGTTTCGTAATTTGCGGCTGGCCGTTGAACGCGTTCGGCGAGTGCAGCCACGCGCCCTGGTTGCTGTTGGTGAAAGTTTCGAGTGCGACACCGAACTCGCGACAGTAAGCCAGCAGGAATTCATGATGGTGCGCGATACGCGACGGACCCGCGTTAAAGTACAGTTCGTTATTGAGATCAAACTGGCACATCTGCGACGAGTCGGTTTCGTCGACAATATCGCCGGAACGAATGGTCTTGTTGCGGCCGCCAGCCGAGGTCTGCGCTTCGAGGACGGTGCAGGAGTAGCCGAGCTTTTTCATCTCGAAAGCCGTGGTCATGCCCGCTATGCCGGCACCGAGAATGACGACCGTTTTTCCAACGCCGATGTTGACAGGCCAGTCACCGGGTCTTGCCAAAGCTGTGCCAGGCGGTGGCGGTGGCGGCGGGGGCGGAACGGGCGCCGTCGAGGGCGCCGCCGACGAAGATCCGCATGCCGACATCGTGTTAGCGATGCCAAGAGCTGCCATAGCGCGAAGCATGGCCGAACCGCCGACAGCCCTGCCAATCGATGTCAAAAACTCACGGCGTGCGATTTTAGCTTCTGTTCCTTCATATTCTTATAGAGTCCGCCGCTTATTGCGGGCTATCAGCCTTGCTTTGGACTCGCAGGATAGCGCGAAATTCCCGCAATTCGGCTATCTTGGCGGTTTAACAAGACACGAGGATCCGAGCGTGCCTGCATTCGGTCGAAAACTGGCAGTCCTGACCATCGCAGCCCTTGCGAGTGTTGCTGCGCGCGCCGAGACATTGACGGTTGCGGTCGCCAGCAATTTTGCTGAACCGCTTCGAGAGATCGCCAGGCATTTCGACGCGAGCACCGGGCACGAGGTGCGAGTCAGCCCCGGCTCGAGCGGAAAATTGTATGCACAGATAATCAACGGCGCGCCCTACGACCTGTTTCTTTCGGCGGATGCACGTCGCCCCGAATTGCTGGAACTCGAATCAAAAACAGTCGTTGGCTCTCGCACGACCTATGCGATAGGGCAACTCGTCGTCTGGTCGAGGGATGAGGGATTCGCTGACGGGACCTGCATCGATGGGCTGCAAAACATGGGAAGTAGGAAATTGGCTATTGCCAATCCACTGTTGGCGCCTTACGGCGTCGCAGCAAAGGAGTATCTGCTCATGCGCGGACTGTGGGACGCGTTGCAGAACAACCTGGTGTACGGCGAAAACATTGCGCAGACACTCCAATATGCCGCATCGGGCGGCGCCAGCATCGCGATAGTCGCGAAATCACAAATCCGCAGTGCGGAAGGATTTGGCGATTTTTGCGCCGTGCCAATAGCAGCCGATGCTCATGAACCGATCTTGCAACAGGTCGTGCAACTGACGAGTGCGGCAAACGCCGAAGTTGCCGCGGAGTTTCTTGAATATCTTCGGGCGCCGGAGTCGCGTGCGATCATTTCCGATTACGGTTACCTGTTGCCGGTGGTGGAATGAACGAGGGGGCGATAGTCACAGGCTGGCCTGACCTCGCGCCGCTGGTATTGTCATTCAAGCTCGCGGCTATTACGACACTGGTGTTGCTTGTTGCCGGGACGCCTCTTGCGTGGTGGCTCGCAAATACGCGTTCGCGGTTCAAGCCAGCCATTCAATCGCTTGTCGCGCTACCCATCGTTTTGCCGCCGACGGTGATGGGTTTCTATTTGCTCGTTCTTCTCGGTCCCTATGGCACGCTTGGCAGTTGGTGGGTGGAACTCACGGGTAGCACGCTGACGTTTTCTTTCACCGGCCTCGTTATCGCGTCCTGCTTCTACAGCCTGCCGTTTGCGGTTCAGCCACTGCAAGCCGCATTTGAATCATTGGGACAAAAGGAAATCGAGGCCGCCCGCACTCTGGGCGCCACGCCATTGGATGCGTTTTTTTCCATCGTTGTGCCCTTGTCGGCGCCCGGCTTCCTGACGGCGCTTGTTTTGAGTTTCGCGCACACACTGGGCGAGTTCGGTGTCGTACTCATGGTCGGCGGCAATATTCCTGGCGAGACACGGCTCATTTCAATTGCCATTTACGATCATGTCGAATCATTAAATTACGCCGCCGCGCACACGCTGTCGCTGACATTGCTCGGCTTTGCGTTTCTCATTCTTCTGACCATGTTTGTGTTGAACCGGCGTTTGGCTCGTCATGCATAGCGGGCAATCTGAAGAACGGCGACTTTGCGTCCGCTACGCTCTGGAGCGAGCGGCATTTACGCTGGATGTCGACGTCGAGTTTGCCATGCAGGGAATTACCGGCGTGTTTGGACCATCCGGTGCCGGCAAGACGACGTTGCTGCGTTGCATTGCAGGTCTGGAGCGGCCCGATTCAGGTCGCCTTGTCGCCGACGGTTCAGTTTGGGAAGACACGGACGCCAACGTCGGCCGCGCTGCGCATGAGCGTCGGGTTGGCTACGTTTTTCAGGAGGCACGATTGTTTCCCCACATCAATGTGCTGGGCAACCTCCGTTACGGCCAAAAGCGCTCGACCGGGGACGATTCAGCCATCGATCTCGATCAGGTAGTCGAGCTTCTGGGCTTGAAATCTTTGTTGGGACGTGCGCCGGCGACTTTGTCCGGCGGCGAGGCGCAACGCGTCGCAATCGGGCGGGCGCTTTTGAGGGGACCCGAATTGCTGCTCATGGATGAGCCGCTTGCCGCGATAGACGAAACACGCAGGGAAGACGTCTTCCCATTCATCGAGCGGCTGCATGCCGATGTGGGTGTGCCGATCGTGTACGTCAGTCATAACATCGACGAAATCTGCCGTATCTGCGATCAGCTTGCCGTGATGGACAAAGGTCGAATCTCGACGCACGGGCGTTTGCAATCAGTCCTGCTGCAAACCGAAGTCCCGTTCTTGTCAGGCCGTGAGGCCGGCGCCTTGATCAACGCGACGGTCGAGGCTTTTGAGTCATCAGATAGGCTGACTCGCGTCCTGGCCGGTGGATGCGCCTTATGGGTTCCCGGTGAGATCGGGCCCGCGGGTTCCGAGCTGCGTCTTCGGGTACGGGCAAATGACGTCAGCGTGTGTCTCGAGCGACCACGCAAGACGTCTATCCTTAACGTAATGGAAGCGGTGATTGAACGCATTCAAAAAGAGTCTTCGGGTACCGCACTCCTTCACCTGCGCGTGGGCAGCAATGTCATTCTGGCGCGCGTGACGCAAAGATCCTGCACCGAGCTGTCGCTCTCGCCCGGCACCAATGTTTATGCCCAGATCAAATCAATCGCGGTTCGGAACTCACTGGGCTAGACGCTAATACCGGTTACGATTAAGACGGCGAAGCATATCGTGTGTCTCCGCCTGATTGCCGGTTTTTTTCAATACCCAGAAAATGTGTTTGGAAAACAGAACCGTGGGTGACAAGTTCAGCTTCACCCGGTCCCACAAAATTAGGTTTCGCGTCACCGGGTCCACATGAGTGACCTTCTTGCGATAAGCGAAGTAGGACAACAGTGATCCGACAATGAGAAGCGGGTATAGCAGAAGCCCCAGGAACACCGAGGTGCCGCTGACGCGCGTGTTACAACGTTTTTCCACGTCGAAGCCCGTTAAGGTGCAGATGGTCTGCAAATGCTGCACGGTGACGAGAAACAGGTGGCCGAAATATAGACGGTCCGAACTGGATTCCGAAAACCATACGGCATCAAGTTCCGTCGGCGCTGTCCTGCGCCAGAGCTCACTCTCGACCAGCAACATGGACACTCGTGCGCGGGCGTTTGACACGCTGGGGAGCGTTAGTATGAGAGTGCCATCTTTTTTCAGGACACGATTAAACTCGCGGAACAAGCCGACCATGTCAGATATGTGTTCGACGCCCTCAAGGCAAATCAGGTAGTCAACGCTCTCGTCGTCAACCGGCAGAGGATCACCCATATCCGCATATTCGGCCGTGACGCCGTCAGCTTTGTTGAATTCCGGATATAGATCGAAGGCCCTGATCGTCGCGCCCTTGCGTGCGAAGGCTTCGCTGGCACGGCCGTCGCCGCAAGGGATATCGACGACGACTTTGCCCGAAAGATCCGGCAAAGCGCCTATGTAGCGGCCGACGTAGGCAAAGATTTTTCCATGCGGATATTTTTTGATTTCTTCCAAAGCGAGTACCGCGTCAAGTTTATTATTGGAGGAGCTTGGCAGAATAGCAGGTCCACTACTTACCGACCAAATAACAACGATGACATCCCCGGTTTCTTACATCCTCGTGGCGCTGATGTTTACCAGTGCGATGATTTCGGCCACTTTTTTTATCGCGTGGAAAACGCTCGGAGAGAAGCCGTATGCATTGAGCTGGTCGATCGGATTTTTGGCGGCAACGTTGCAATGGATGTTCAACATAGCGGCATCAATATTTCCGAGTCCGGAGACTCATT
>Ga0255057_10000705_pt1 | contig 19156 bp, 22 predicted proteins | sample Cases_109_6_MG_FD_189022 | JGI IMG/M metagenome (GOLD analysis project Ga0255057, IMG submission 189022) | Seawater microbial communities from Amundsen Gulf, Northwest Territories, Canada - Cases_109_6 | ecosystem: Environmental > Aquatic > Marine > Gulf | place: Canada: Northwest Territories... | reverse complement strand
ACCCCACACCATATGACGGCGCGGTCGGTTTAACGCTCACATTGTCAGCCGGGATTTTCCGAATACCGCCTCTCACGAACCGGAAACGCTACCACAAAGGACGGTCGGTGACGATTCCATCCAGCGGCTCCCATCGACTTGCCAAGCAAGCTTGATCCCGGCTTGCGCTATATGTGACACTGATCAAGAGAGTTCTTTGGAGTTTCCTTTAGCTAATCACTTTGCGCCGGCCTTTTGGCCGGTGCTTTTTTTTGATGCGTGTGAGCGTTGCCATCCGGCACAAATATGACCGACGCGCCAACCGGGGGTGGGAAGTATTGGCCAGCGCACCGGCCAAGGTTGCACTTCTGAAAGGTGTTGTCCCTTCTCGGGACATCTCCACCATGTGCAGCCTGTACACGGAGCAGTCTGCACATAGGATAATTTGGACGGACTGGCGTCGCGGCTCATTGACCTAGCGCAGTTGATGAACCATCGAGCTTTTGTGGAAGTCATGGCAAAAACGATGCGCCCTACTGAAAACTTCCGCCGGCAAAGGGCAGTCAGCGTTTTTGCCAAATAGCGTCCCAATTACCATTGCACGTAAGGGCAAAGATCACTGAACGAAAACATGAAGCACTTGCTCAGTCCTGAGGATGATTAGCTTCGCAATCGATGAAACCGTAAAACCGGTGCGCTGGTCGGGGCCGTATGAGCGATGACGCTTATTACCACCGTCGCCCCGGTCATAAGATCAGAGCCTCAACATCAAAAGACAGGAAACGGTCGAACAGCGGTGTTTTCCGGTAGAGGTGCCGTTGCCCTGCTTGATCGTTGGCTGCAATGGGTACCTGTTCGAGCAGGCCGAACCATTCGAGGTATCTCAGAACCCGGACACGGAAGATGGTTTCGGGGCGAAACGGGAAATCAGACTGAGGAGGATTGATGGGCAGAGTGGTGATCGCCAACAACTCCTCCGGCGGTTTGGGGGTCTCGGCAACCCTGCTCATCAAGAACAACGTCACCCCGATCTGTGGCTGGAAACTCTCCTTGACCGGTCTGCCGTCGAGGTAGGCGAGATTGTAGCGGTTGCAGGTGGCATTAAAGAGGACGGCGTTCAGCTCGCCTGCTGCTTCCGGGGGTAATAGGGATCGACCCAAACGACTGAGCCGAAACGTCCCCTTGTATTTTCTCCCCAAGCCGGCCAAGTCGATCACGGCGTGGAGGAAGTCCAGCGGGGCGTAATCCGGCTCGTTGAGAACCTTGTTGAACCTCCAAACGACCTCCGGCTCAAACCCCAGCCATCTGAAGTCCCGCACCATCTGTTCGACAAACTTGCGATTGAAATTACCTGTCGTGGTCAGTTTGACACCCTTGTCGGCGGCCATGTGCTCCATGACGAGTCGGGCATGGTTGAGAACCAAGCAACCCGACAGGTCGCTCAATGAGAGTGACTCGTTCAACCTGATGGGCCCTGTGGAAAGCCAGTCGGCATCCAACAACTCCATGATCTGATCCTGGGTGAGCCTGATCAATGGACCGGTACTCCTCGTCGAACTGCTGCAGGCATGGCATCTTCACCGGTGATAAGGCATCGTGGATCGCATGGCTACCCACATCGCCTCCAAGGATCGCGAACCCCTTTCCGGGCTGGTCGAGCGTGTCACATTCCACAGTCCGGAAACAGGCTTCTGCGTCTTACGGATCAAGGTCCGTGGCCAGCGTGAACTCGTGACCGTCCTCGGGTCAGCCGCATCCATCCAGCCGGGAGAGTTCATCCAGGCCAGCGGTCGCTGGGACAATCACCGCGAGCACGGCATTCAGTTCAAGACGACCTTCCTGAAGGTGATGCCGCCGAGTTCCCTCGATGGCATCGAGAAGTACCTCGGGAGCGGCATGATCAAAGGCATCGGTCCTCATTTCGCCAAGAAGCTGGTCAAGGCGTTCGGTGAGGAGGTCTTCGATGTCATCGAGAACGCCCCCGAGCGGTTGAGAAAACTCGACGGCATCGGCCCCAAGCGGGTTGAGAGGATCACCTCCGGCTGGGCCGATCAGAAAGCCATCCGGGAGATCATGGTGTTTCTGCAATCCCACGGTGTCGGCACCTCACGAGCGGTGCGCATTTACAAGACCTACGGCGCCGACGCAATCCCCCTGGTTAGTGAGAATCCATACCGGCTTGCGCGGGACATCAAGGGCATTGGGTTCCTGACGGCTGACCAGATCGCCGAAAAACTCGGCATCGAGAAGACAGCCATGATCAGAGCGAGGGCTGGTATCTCCTATACCCTACCTGCCTCCGGTGCAACCCGGGTGGCGCCGAATTAACGAGAAAGGGAGGAGAACATGTTGAAGCACCTAGTTGGAGTATCGACCCTGGTCGTCGGGCTTGCTCTGGCGCAATCCGCCATGGCCCAAGACACGAACCAGCAGGCGGCCAAAGTGGCGGGCGAACTTGGAACCATTGCCGGTTATCTTCAGAGCCACCCCGAAATGGCGCTGGACTTTACCCACGTCAGCGGCGAGTACTGCCTGAATACCTGGAAGGCCGGCGGCGCGCACATGTCTCACTATGCCGTTGACCCATCCAATACCCAGGAAGACGTAATCGAATTCGTGAAGGCCAGCTCCATGACAGACGCCGGTGTCGACGTGACGAACCTTCCTCGCATGCCGGGCAAGCTCGGCGCGATGGAACCCGGCAAATGGTACTACCTGCCCGCGGCTGAATTTGAGCCGCATCACGGGGCAAACATGGGTGTGCCGCTGCTGATCAGAGCCAGCAATCTCGAATAGCTGTGGCGGCTTTGTCACATAAACTTCTCAGCTGAAAATTTGGGTGGCAAGGACCTGTGATCAAGCGGCGGCGCTCGCGGTTCCCCAAGCATCGAATGATGCAGTTCGAAGCTCTTTATAGAAGGGTCGCCGGTAGAGGTGGCGCTGATGATAGAAGGTGTTGTATGTCGCCGAGTGGATGGAAAGGAAATGCTGTGCCGATCCGGGCGACTTGAACCTTTGCAGTTTGCGCTCGCGTCTTTAGATCGGCTGATGCGCGTTCTCGGCCCGGTTGTTGGCCCTTAGTCCGCGATCGTGTTCTGCCACAAGGCCAATGGTTCGAAAGGCCACAGGGTAAGACCGAAGTTTGTCCGTCACGATCCTGCTTGGCGCGAAGCCTTGCTTCTCCGAAACCGCCGCGTCGACAACGCCTACCGATAGCGCAAATTGTCTCTGCTGAGATCCGACACCTTCGTTACGCCCATCAACTTCATGTCCCGCTCGATCTCCGCTCGCATATTGGCCAACGCCTTCTCGACTCCCGGTTGTCCGGCAGCGGCGAGCGCGTAAAGATACATCCGACCGCCTGAGCATGCCTTGGCGCCTGCTGCGAGCGCTTTGAGCACATGCGTGCCGCGCCGGATTCCACCGTCGCAGATTACGTCCAACCTGTCGCCGACGGCGTCGGCAATCTCCGAAATCTGATCGAAGGGGCTGCGCGAGCCATCGAGCTGACGGCCGCCATGGTTCGAGACCATGACTGCCGTCGCGCCAATATCGACCGCGCGCCGGGCGTCCGCCACGCTCATCACGCCCTTCAGACAGAACTCACCGCCCCAGTTTTTCCGAACCGCCTCAGCGTCGTCCCAGTTCATCGACTGATCCAGCATGGTGGAGAAATAGTCGCCGACGGAAATTGCGATATTTGATCCTTCCTGAACGTAGTCCTTCAGTTGCGGCAGCTCGAACGTCTCATGCGCGAAGTAATTAAACGCCCACCGCGGGTGCAAAGCGAAGCTCACCAGGCTGCTAAGGGTCAAGCGCGGCGGCGATGTAAAGCCGGTGCGCAGATCCCGTTCGCGGTTGCCGCCGGTGATCGTGTCGACGGTGAGCGCGACGACATCGAATTTGGCCTCTTTGGCCCGATCGATCATGGCGTCGGTCAGCCCCCGGTCCTTGTGGAAGTAGAGCTGAAACATCTTCGGCGTCTTGACCATCGCACCGATTTCTTCGACGCTGACCGTACCCAGCGACGAAACGCCGAACATCGTGCCGAACTTCTCGGCAGCCCGGGCGAGTGCGCGTTCCCCGTCGTGGTGAAACAGTCGTTGCAGCGCTGTCGGCGAGCAGAAGATCGGCATCGCGAGCTTGCAGCCCATCGCCGTCACCGACATGTCGATGTGCTCAACGCTCGCGAGGACGTTGGGGACGAGATCGCACTCTTCAAATGCCGCGGTGTTGCGGCGATAGGTGACTTCGTCGTCGGCGGCCCCGTCGATGTAGTGAAAGATCGGCCCCGGCAGCCGCTGTTTTGCAAGCTGCCGCATATCGTCGACATTGTTGCAAGACTCAAGTCGGCGGAACATGGGTGCAATGTCTACTCTAAGTGTTTGATCCTGTGCTTTAAGGGCGCGAATTTTTCAGTGGAATGAAGGGAAGAACTATACACCCAGCACGGAGAAGGACCTTCAGGTCCGCTTGTATGCCAGCACCCCCAGTCGGATCCGTGCTGGCGATGGTCAGGACGTTCGAGATGGACGCGGAGCGGCTGTGGCTCATGGCTCCGTCGCCAACGACTTGCGGCGCCAGTTGATAAGGCCACCCGCCAGAACCACCGCAATCTGTTTCTCCGTGAGGCCGTGTCTGGTGGATATGGAGTCCTTGCCTTCGACCCCAAGGGTGACGTCGCCGCCTTTTTCCAGCGTTCGATGCAGGTCTCGCGCGATGAGCACGTCACCTTGATCGAGGCGGCCATAGTCGCTCGGCTCGGCAAAAACGAGCGGCAGCACGCCGTAATTGATCAGATTCTGCCGATGGATGCGCGCGAAACTCTTGACCAGCACGATCCTCAATCCGAGATTGCGTGGCGCGATGGCCGCATGTTCGCGCGACGAGCCCTGGCCGTAATTATGACCGGCGATCGCCGCATGGCCGGTGCTGTCGCGCACCGCGCGCGCCCGCTCCAGGTAAGTTCTGTCGATACGCTCAAAGGAGAAATCGTCGATCTTCTGGATGTTCGAACGGTAAGGTAGCACCCTCGCGCCCGCCGGCATGATTTCGTCGGTCGAGACGTCGTCGCCCATCTTGAGGATCGCCGGCAGCTCGAGCGCGTCAGGCAGCGGCTCGAACTCGGGAAGCGATCTGATGTTCGGACCCTTGACCAACTCGACAGAGCGCGACTCGTCCGGCGGCGGGGGTGCATCGAGCATCGCCTTTGTCACGACGATCTTCTCTGGATGTCTCAGTCGCGGGCCGGGCATGTCGAGTGAGCGGGGGTCGGTGATCTTGCCTGTAAGCGCCGAGGCAGCGGCGGTCTCGGGAGAGCACAGGAAAACCGAGTCCTCCCTGGTCCCCGACCGGCCCGGAAAGTTACGCGGCGTCGTCCGCAGCGAGTTGCGCCCGATCGCGGGCGCCTGACCCATGCCGATGCACCCGTTGCAGCCCGCCTGATGGATACGCGCGCCAGCAGCGACGAGGTCACCAAGCCCGCCGTCGGCGATCAGCATTTCTAGAAGCTGCCGAGAGGTGGGATTGATGTCGAAGGAGACTGATGGGGGCACCATCTTGCCGCGCACGATCTCCGCCACCACGGCGAAGTCACGCCAGCCCGGATTGGCCGAAGATCCGATATAGGCCTGATAGATCTCTTCACCCTCGACCTCGCTGACCGGCACGACGTTGCCTGGGCTCGATGGTTTGGCGGTCAAGGGTACGAGTCCGGACAGGTCGATCTCGTCGTGATGATCGTAGGCGCAGCCGTCATCCGCTGTGACTTCAACCCAGTCCTCGGCTCTTCCCTCGCTGGCGAGAAAGCGCCTGACCTCTTCATCGGAAGGAAAAACCGTGGTGGTCGCGCCGAGTTCCGCGCCCATATTGGCGATCACATGCCGATCCATCGCACTGAGCCCCGCCAAGCCCGGCCCGTAGTATTCGATGATCTTGCCGACCCCGCCCGAGACCCCGTGGCGGCGCAGCATTTCCAGGATCACATCCTTGGCGCTGACCCAGTCGGGCAGTTCGCCCACGAGCTTGACGCCGAAAATCTCGGGCATGGCCGTCGGAAAGGGCTCGCCCGACATGGCAAGCGCCACGTCTAGGCCGCCGGCGCCGATAGCCAGCATGCCAAGCGCTCCCGCCGCCGGCGTGTGGCTGTCGGCGCCAAGCAGAGACTTGCCGGGCCTACCGAAGCGTTGCATGTGCACCACATGACTGATGCCGTTGCCCGGCCGCGAATACCAGACGCCGAAGCGCCGGCAGGCGCTTTCGAGGAAGAGATGATCGTCCGGATTCAGATTGTCGATTTGCAGCAGATTGTGATCGACATACTGGACGCTGGCCTCGGTCTTCACCTGGTCGAGCCCGATCGCCTCCAGCGACAGCATGGCAAGGGTCCCCGTTGCGTCCTGGGTCAGGGTCTGGTCGATCCTGAGCTCAATCGGGACGCCAGGCGTCATCTCTCCGTCGACTAGATGACTATCAATAAGCTTTTGTGCGACGTTCTCGGGCATCAAGTCTTCCTACTCATTTTCCTAAGTCGTCAATGAAGAGGCTGTCCGGCGGATCGGCCTCATGCGGTTTGAGGCGGGGATCGTAACGAAACGAAGTCGCGCAATAGGGACAGAGGATAGTTTCCGCCGCACCCATATCAAGGTAGATGTGCGGGTGGTCCTGGGGCTCGGAAGCACCGGCGCACTTGAACTCCTTGACCCCAATCCGGATCTCTGGAACGCCCCGGTCGTTCTTGAATTTGGCATGACCATCATCCGCCATCGCGGCTCGCCAATTCGCGTTCGATGAAGGCAATTTCCGTGAACTGATGGTCCAGCGAACGGTCCGTGAGCGTGCCGCTCTCGATCAGCTCTTGCAGCGCTTCAAGCTTTGCTTTGAGCTCGGCGGTCGTGAACTTGGCCCAGGCGTCTGTCTGTTTCATCTCCCTCATTCTTCCTCGGTGGACCAACAAGGCCCGCGTCATACCGGCCGCACCGCCGACACTTCCGGGATTTAATGCCGCGACAAAGTCTCGATGCCAGCCTTCAGGGTCGCCGTCGCGTTTGTCGTGAGCATCGTCCCGGCATTGAAATTCGCGACGGTCTAGCCGGTGGCGCCGTGCCTATCCGCCGGTAACACTCATATGTCGCGCGACGGCGGGTGTTTTGGTGCGACGGTCGATGACGAAGTCATGGCCTTTCGGCTTGCGGGCGATCGCCTCGTCTATGGCGGCCATGAGCAGATCGTCGTTGTCGGAGCCGCGAAGGGGTGCCCGCAGATCCGCCGCGTCCTCCTGACCGAGGCACATGTAGAGCGTGCCCGTGCAGGTGAGACGCACGCGGTTGCAGGACTCACAGAAATTGTGCGTCAGCGGCGTGATGAAGCCGAGACGGCCGCCGGTCTCCCGAACATGAACATATCTGGCCGGGCCACCGGTCTTGTAGTCGATGTCGTCCAGGGTCCAGCGCTCAGCGAGTCTCGCGCGGAGCAACGAAAGCGGCAGGTACTGATCGGTGCGGTCTCCATCGATATCGCCGAGCGGCATGGTCTCAATCACCGTGAAGTCCATGCCGCGGCCGTGCGCCCATGCGATCATCTCGGGCAGTTCGTGCTCGTTCGTTCCCTTGAGCGCCACAGCATTGATCTTGACCTTGAGGCCGGCTTCCTGGGCCGCGTCGATCCCGCTCAGAACCTTGTCCAACTTGCCCCAACGGGTGATCTGCTGGAACTTCTCGGGATGCTGCGTATCCAGGGAGATGTTCACGCGCCTGACGCCGACGGCGTAAAGATCGCTGGCGAAGCGCGAGAGCTGAGAGCCATTGGTCGTCAGCGTGAGCTCGTCGAGCGTGCCGCTTTCCAGATGATGTCCCAGGTGTCGGAAAAGCCACATGACATTCCTGCGAACGAGCGGTTCACCGCCGGTGAGACGCAGCTTTCGCACGCCACGGCGGATAAAGGCGGCGCACAGCCGGTCGAGCTCCTCGAGCGTGAGCAGCTCTGCCTTGGGCAAGAATGTCATGTTCTCGGCCATGCAGTAGACGCAGCGAAAGTCGCAGCGGTCGGTCACGGAAACCCGGAGATAGGTAATAGTTCGCCCGAACGGGTCGATCATGGGCGCTTCCGGAGGCGACGAAATCATTGCCGGGTAAGTTGAATGAATAGTTGGCGCTGTTTGGGCTCTGTCGAAATGGGTCATCGTTTCGTCTTACCTTCTCGCCTGATGGATAACGGGCGCTGCGCCATCATTGGCCTTCGAAATGGAGAATAATTTCGCGGTCTCGCGGCGTCCGCCGATGCTCGAACAGGAAGATGCCCTGGTAACGGCCCAGCAGCAGGGCGCCATCGCAAACCGGGATGGCAAGGTGCGTCTGCGTGAGCGCGCCCTTGATGTGGGCCGGCATGTCGTCGGCACCCTCGGCGATGTGTCGGTAAAGCGAAGCGTCTTCCGGCGCCTGCGCGGCGAAGAAGTCTTCCAAATCGCGCAGCACGTCCAGGTCCTCGTTTTCCTGAATGAGAAGCGAGGCGGAGGTGTGGCGCAGATAGAGGGTCAACAGCCCCGCCGTCACGGTCTGTGCTTCGATCCAAGCCAGGATATCCCCGGTGATCTCGTAGAGTCCCTGATGCGGCGCGGTCACAGTGTGGCGGGCCTGGGCAAATCTTCTGACGTTAAGCGGTGCTGCCATCGCATCCATATCGCTCTTCCCCTAGTATCTCGGCATGTCCGGCTCTATCAGCCGGGACCAGGCATCAATCCCGCCGGCCAGGTTCCAGGCATTGTCAAAGCCGTTGTTGCGTAGGAAATCCGTCACCGTGGCGCTGCGCGTCCCGTGATGACAGAGAACGATGAGCGGGCGCTCGGAGGGCAACATTTCAAGCTGTTGAGGAACCTGCTGCATCGGAATCGAGACGCTGTCTTCGATGGCGCAGATCGCGACTTCGTCGGGCTCTCGGACGTCGAGCACGGTGTGGGCGATCCCATCGGCACGCATCCCGGCCAGGGCGTGCACGTCGATATCGTAGCCGGCCATCGGCATCTGGTCCGGGCCAGTTGTGCGCTGGCCGGCGTCACTCGGGCTCGTCTTGGCGAGCAAGTCCTGGAGCTCGCCGGCCTCGTACATTTCCCGGACGATGTCGCAGCCGCCTACGAGCTCGCCCTTGACGTAGAGCTGCGGGATGGTCGGCCAGTTGGAGTAGGCCTTGATCCCCTCGCGTGGCCGATCGTCGTCCAGGACGTTGATGTCCCTGAACGCCGTGCCAAGTTGCTGAAGGACGCCGACGACCGTTGCCGAGAAGCCGCACTGCGGAAACTGCCGGGTGCCCTTCATGAAGAGTACCACCGGGTTCGCTCGGACTGTCTCGGCGATCCATGCCTGTGTCTCATCCGTCATGACCTTCACTCCTTCTTGTCGGCGGGGCGCTGCTCCAATGCGCCGCTGTCCTTGTGCCCCGCGGCGGACCGGAAGCGCCGCGAGTCCCTGGCGGCGTACTCGGCGACCGCGCGATCGGCGGTGCTGGCCTTGCGCAGGCGCTCGACGAGCGTTTCCAGGTGGATGACTGGAATGGCACTGGTCATTTCCTCGTTCGCCATGCCGGTTCGCACCCGGCTCAACATGCAGCCGACGCTGACTGCGACCTCTCCGTGCTCCTTGGCGATCGGGATGATGTGGCACTGGGGCTTGCCCTCGAACCGGAGCTGCGGCCAGGCGTCGTGAAGCATCATCGCCTGCTTCGCATTCAGACGCAGGAAGACTACATCAGGCTCCATCGGCGTCTCCGCGAGGGGCCCGTAGGTGATGAAATTCGGCCTCTCCTTCACGGTGGGGATCTGGGGAAATGCGTCTTCCGTGACCCATTCGCTGGCTACGAGGGCAGCGACATCCTCCGCGTCCGCCGCCTCGTCGAGAGCCTTCAGCCCGTGGGTCAGGCTGCCGACGCTGCAGTTGGCGTGGTCCTCGGGAACGGTGGTGAATGTCTTATCCGTGGCCTTCATCCAGAAAACGCAGCCGGCCGGGACGGCGCCCGTCCGCCCACCCGGCGTCGGCGAGGGTCTGGTGGCACGGAAGCGCTCCACCCCTTCCGGCTGCTGCGCCGAGAACGTGATCGCCAGCGGAGGTGCAAACAGGCCCAGAAGTTCGCGGAGCTCGCGAGCGTACTGTGCGTAGTCAGGTTTCATGGCCTCGCCTCCGTTCGATTGGAAATGGGTCCTGGGCGGGTTTCAATGAAGGGGCTGGCGACCCGCTCAAGAAGGCCCGCGGGGCCATTGGACACGCCAAATTTCGGCGCCTCGGAATCGCCTTTCGTGAACCGCACCGCATCATCGCGAGCCATTTCTTTGTGGATGCAGTCGAGCATTTCTCGCTTCGTCATGATGGGCGACCCTCGGCTGTGGCCGGCCTCGCTTCGATAACCGGGTCCAAATGGGCATAGGCTTGGCGCAAGGCGGCTTCCACCTCGTCCGGCGTGTCGGCCCTGGCGAACAGGAAGCCGAAGTAGCGGTCGCCATCGGGCAATGGCTGAATCTCTGTGCCGGGCGCGACGGTGATGCGAAGCTTCACGATAGCGGGAACGGCGCATGCCTCGGCCTGGCCGCGCACCTCTTGCATACGGCCGGCGCGGCGCACCGGCAACATCATCACTCCCGCCGGCGTGCGCTCGCGCTCCAGGCTAGCGGGCGTGCGGCCAAGGGCGAGCTGGATTATCAGTTCTTCCAGGCTCACACCCGCGCCGAAGCGCAGCACGCGCGAACACAGCCCGCCGATGGAGCGCGCCGCAATCTCCAGCGGCACCGGGCCTAACGCTTTGGTGAGCCGCAGCTCGGCATGCACCGGTCCCTCGGTGAGGCTCAGTGCCCGGATCGCCGCCTCCGTGCGCTGACAGACCAATTGCTGTGTTGCCTTCGGCAGGCGCGAGGGCGCAATCAAGATGGTCTCTTCGAAGGTCGGGCCCACCATCGGGTCCGGCTTGTCGAACAGCGCCAGCACATGCAGCCGGCCGCCGATCAACAGGCCCTCAAGCGCGACCTCACCGCCGGGAAGGTAGTCTTCAACGAGTACGTAGGGCTCTGCGCGCAGGCCCGTCTCCTCGTCGGTCTCGTCCAGAATGGCCCGGATGCGTTCGAAGGCGCAGGCGAAGTCCTGCGTATCGTCGGCGCGGATCACACCACGGCTGCCTGACAGCGCCAGGGGCTTGAGCACCACCGGATAGCTGTTGATCTGACGCGCCGCCGTGCGCGGATCCTCATCGGCCGAGAACAGCCGAGCCACCGGCTGCGGCAGCCCCGGCTCGGTCAGCGCCTGCCGGAAGCGGTACTTGTTTGCGGCGGCGGCGACCGCCTCGGGATGGTTGTGCGGCAGGCCCAGACGGTCACTGGCAAGCGCAGCGATCGTCGTCGTGCCCTCATCAACGCCGACGATGGCGGCAAGCGGAAAGCGCGCGGCAAAGTCTTCGATCTGGTCGACCGCGCGATCGGGGTCGACGAAGTCAACCTGCGTGGTCCGGCCACCAGCAAAAGCCGAAAGCACAGAAGTTTGGTTCGAGCCGACCGCCACCTCGACGCCGAGGCGGTTCGCAGCGTCCAGGAAGTCGTGCGTGCGATAGCTGGTGGTCGGGATCAGAAGCAGCAGGCGCGGTATTTCGCTGGTGTGCTTTGGGTCCATAGCGTGACGGCCGCCTACACCCGCGCGAGCTGTTCTACGGTCGGCTCGGCGCAGCAGTACCATGGCTCGCTCATCGCCGGTACGGGACGGCTGTCGGCACGCGCCGGCGGTATCGGCGGCACCGTCCGTCCGCAGGCGTCGTGGGCCAGGTGCCAGACGCGCTGAAAGATGGCCCGCCGGCCAACGCCCTCGCGCTCACCCTGCTGCACCGCCTCGCACACCTTTGCTTGCAGCTCATCGGCACGCGGATCCGCTGACGCCCAGGTGTAGCTCAGCTTCTCGGCGTCGAACCCACCAAGGTAGCGCTCCATTTCGGCCAGCTCCAGAATCCGGCTGCCCTGCGGGATCAGCAGGCGGATGGCGAGCTGAACCGGCGCCACATTCTCCATCAGGTCGAGCTCGGCAAGCAGCGCCAGCAGGTCCAGAAAGCCGGTCGGCGTCGTCCAGGGATGGAACGGGATGAAAGTCGGCGATAGCGTAAGCCCTGCGGCGCGTGCTGACTCGACGGACTCGACGAAGTCCGCCCGGGTATGCCCTTTGTCCAGCTTCGCCAGCACGGCATCATCGACCTCCTCCACAGCCGTGGTGACGAACAGGCAGCCGGTCTCGGCCAATCGACGCAGCTTGTTCCGCTGGGCCAGCAGGTGCTCCACCTTGATGGTGGCATCGTAGGAAACGTTCGGGAATTCGGCGTGAAAGGCCTCGACCAGACGCATGGCGTGACTGGGGCCGTTGAAGAAATCCGGGTCACCGAAGGTGACGTGCTCGGCGCCGGCCTCGACCTGCTGGCGCACATCCGCCAGCACCACGTCGCGCTCAACGACGAAGAAGCGGCCCTGGTAGACCGGCACCACCGGACAATGCCGGCACAGATGCTTGCAGCCGCGCGTCGCCTCGGTATAGCCGACGGTCTTCGTGCGGCCGTCGCCCATGTTCAGCGTGGCGTAGCGGTTCAAATCGGGAAGACCGCTTCGCTTGGGCACGCGGAAGCGCTGCTTGGTCAACACCACGCGATCGCCGCCTTGCGTGCCCTGGCCCTCAGCCAGATGCCGGTAGAGGCGCACCAGGCTCGCCTCGACCTCCCCGGAAAGTATGGTCTGTCCGCCCAGCTCGCGTAGATAGGCCGCGTTGACCGTCGCGTAGAGACCGTAGAATGCCAGATGCGCGCCCGGGTTAATTGCCCGGATGTTCGGCAGCGCTGCGGCGGCGAGCCGTGTGGCCGTGTGCATCGGCAGGTAGATCGCGATCAGTCCGGCCTGGCGCACCGCGTCCTCGTCCAGGCAGTCGACTGCCAGGTCGATACAGGCGACCTCGGCGCCGGCGTCGCCCAACCAGCGCGCCGGGCTGGCGACGCCGAAGGGCTGATGTCCCAGCTCATAGGTCGTGATCAGGCAGACCTTCATAGCGCACCCCCAAGAGCCAACACGCTCACCAAGAGCTCCCGGCACCGCGGAACCGCAGTGCGGCAAAGAACTCCTTTCGGCGCGGTTCGCGTGCGCTCGTGTCCACTATGTCCGTCCATGTTTCTTGATGAGAGCATCGTTTTTTGCGCTCGGTGTCCTAGTTGTTGAGATTCGCTCACGCCATTGGGCTCGCACCGCCCTTGCCAGGCTGGTAGTAGGGGTTGGAGCCGGAGGCGTGGTCGGTGACGTCGAGGATTTCCTGGATCTCCGGCGCGGCGCGCTTGATCTCGGCCTCCACGCCTTGCTTGAGCGTGACGTCGGCCATGCCGCAGCCCTGGCACCCGCCCTCCAGGCGCAGAAACACACGCGGTCCTCGCACGTCGATCAGCGAGATGTGGCCGCCGTGTCCGGCCACGGCCGGGTTGATGCGGCTGTCGAGGACCTCGCGCACAGCCTTGCCGGCGGGTGTCTCCAGCCCCGGCTTGGGGATGGCATCCATGACGTCCTGCACCTTATCGATCTCGGGCACATAGTGACGCAGCATGCCTTCGACCTGCGATAGCATGGCGTGGGCCGAGCCCTGCAGGCGTAGATTCACGGTGGCGCCCACGAAGGAATGAAACTCGATAGCGCCGCCCGAGCCCTGAATCGCGGGTTGCAGCCGGCTCTCGATTAGGTCCCGCACTTGGTCCACGAGCTCTTGCGGCGCATCGGAAACCGGTTCCTGCGCCTCGAAGTTCGATCCTTCGCCTTCCGAGCTACCGCCGTCGCCCCCGTGCGCGTCTGCCATCACAGGCTGACCGGACGTGAAGTGCTCCATGATCACGCCCAGGATCGAAGGCTTGAGCACGACCCACTCCTGGCCGTCGCCCTTGGTCACGGTGATGAAGTCGGCGCCGAAGAATACGCCGGCGACGCCTTCGATCTCGTACAAGCGGGTCGCCAACAGCGAGCGCGCCGCGTCCTCTGGCGTCGGGAAGTTCGCCGTGCCGCTTTCCATAACCGGCCGGCCCGGCACGAATTTGAGCGTCGCCGGATTCGGAGTTGCCTCAGTTTGAATAAACATGTGCCAAATCTCCTGCTTCGATCGGTCCTCTTGCTTTCGCGCTCACGCCGCTTCTTGTCCGTCAGTCGGCGGAGCTTTGTCGGCGCGACGATCTGCGTGGTCGCTTCTCGCTCGGGTGTATGTGCCGGTGATCAGCCGGGCGCCGCGCTCGAAGCTGACGTACGACCAGAGCCATTGGGTTGCGACAATCAGCCGGTTGCGCAGGCTGATCAGGAAGTAGATGTGGGCGATGCCCCAGATCCACCAGGCAAGCCATCCCTTGAGGCGCAGGCGTTTGAACACAATGACCGCCGCCTTGCGGCCAATGGTGGCGAGCTGCCCTCGATCGCGGTAACGGAACGGCGGCGGCACGGCCTTGCCGGCGCCTTGTGCCTTGATCGCGTCGGCGACGTAGGCCCCCTGTTGCTTGGCGACGGGGGCGATGCCGGGGAGCGGCGTGCCGGCCGCGTCATGAGCGAGCGCCGTGTCGCCGATGATGAATATATCATCCATATCTGGTGGTTTGAGGTCTGGCCCGACGCGCACCCGGCCGGCGCGATCGCCGTCCAGGCCCAACCAGGCGGCGGCCGGCGAAGCCTTGACGCCCGCGGCCCAGATGACTGTTGCGGCCGTCACGCGCTCGTCTCCCAGCGCAACACCATCGGCGTCGCACTCGGTCACCGCACGGCCCAACCGGACGTCGACGCCGAGGCGTGCAAGTGCCTCCGCGGCATAGCGTGAGAGAGGCTCCGGAAACCCTGGAAGCAGCCTCGCGCCGGCCTCGACCAGCATCACACGGGTTTCTTCGGGATTGATGGCGCGGAAGTCGGCGGCCAGCGCCTTGCGCGCGAGTTCCGCCACGGCGCCGGCCATCTCGACCCCGGTCGGCCCACCGCCGACGATGACGACGGTCAGAAGGCGATGGCGCTTCTCCGCATCCTGTTCCATCTCGGCGCGCTCGAACGCCAGGAGCAGCCGACGGCGAATCTCCGTGGCGTCGTCGATCGCCTTGAGACCCGGCGCATGGGCGGCCCAGCCGTCGTTGCCGAAATAGCTGTGCGTCGCCCCGGTCGCGAGCACGAGAATATCGTAGCCGATCTCGCGAACTCCTAAGAGGAGCCGCTTTCGAACCTTGTCGACACCGGTGACCTCGCCCAACAGGACGCGCGTGTTCTTCTGCTGGCGGACGAGTCTACGGATGGGCCAGGCGATGTCTGCCGGCGACAGGCCGGCCGTCGCCACCTGATAGAGCAGCGGTTGAAAGAGATGATGGTTCTCGCGGTCGATCAGCGTGACGTCCACGGACGTTTTGGCGAGAGTCTTCGCGACCGTGAGTCCGCCGAAACCGGCGCCGACGATGACAACGCGCGGTCGCTGGCGCGCGGCGCCGCGATCGGACGCGAGGTGCACGCGAAGCCTTTTCTTGGGAGACGTGGTCATCGGAAGTCATCCGTTTCTGTGGCTTCCGCGGCCCTCCAGAATGCGACCGCCGCAGCGAACTCCGCTCCGTGAAACGCCCATGCCTCCGGTCCCGAAGGGTCGCCGTCGAAGCGCCCGACCCGCCGCGCGCAGTCGAAAAAGCCCGGCGCCGGCAATCCACCCCGCGCCTTGCTAATGACAAGCGCGGCGATAAACGGCCGGCCGTTTGCCGCGTCTTCCCGCATCAAGTGCTCAAGCGCTTCCGTGACCTGATGAATCGTGTTCGGCGGCGTGAGCTCCAAGGCTTCGGTGAGCGCTTTGTAGGTTATCGGCGTCGCCTGCCTGGCGATTCGGTGAAGATGCGTCCGCACTCGCGGGGACAACAAATTCGTCGCAACTCGGGCCATATTTTTGGACATGGTCGTCACGATGCATCCCTTGCCAGATCGAGCAGACCGAAGCGATCCTTCATGGGCTTCGGTTTGACGCCCGGTACGGGGGCTTCGGCGACCGTCCCGTCGGCTTCCATGACCACGCGCCAGACCCGTGCGCGGTAGCGAAAGGTGAGGCGCTTGCGCCCCGCGTCCTCGTCGACGCCGGTCTCGGCGATGCTCGTGACGAGGCCTTTAGCCATATTCTCTCTCAACGCCTCGACAGAGAGGCCGAGCTTGGGTGCCAGAGCCTCCGCGTCGATGGTGATGTCACCGTTGGAAAGGCTGACGGTTGTCGCGGAAAGCCGGGCCATGGCTATGCGACTCCAACGTTGGGCGTCGGCGGCGGCGATGGCTTATCCGGCGTGAAATTGATGCAGAGCTCGTCCAGCTCCTCTTCGACGAGCGGCTCGTTCACAAACCCGCATACGTAAGCCGGCAGCCCTTCCTTGCAGCAGCCGTCGCCTTCGAAATGCTCGCAAGTTTCGCACGTACCGAAGAGGGGCTTGCCCGTCTTCAAGGCGACGTGACCCAGCATGCGCTGAAGAATGTTGGAAAAATGGCCACGGACGCCCGGGGGCAGGGCGTCCGTGGCGCGCACCAGGGCTTCGATCGGATCTTCGACGATTAAGGCCCTAGCTTTATCCGTCAGGTCCAGTCGCACGCTGCGGCCATCGGTCTCGGATCGTGTCTGTCTAAGATAGCCCTGCGCCACCAGGCTCTTAATCGCTTGGGAGGCCGTGCCTCGTGTGGTGCCGTGAAAGGCGGCGAAAGCTGACGGCGTCCGCGAAAAGCGATTGGCACGCGCGAAGTACCTGCGCACGGCCCATTGGCCCGGAGTCAGGCCCCCGATGAGACCGTCGCCGGACGCGATACGCCCGAGATGCAGGATCAACTCGGCGATAACGCGACTGTCCATTTCGAACTCCTTAGTCCTCACCTTTCCTGAGTGACTCGATAGTAGCGTTTTCAAACCACCTTGACAACGCTCTGATTTCGAATCCATACTAAAATAGTTAGATTTTGATACTATATTTCCCGTCAACGGCATTGTCACGGTAACTTCGTCAGTCGGCAATTGATAAGTTGTCCAATGGACTCAGGCGGCGGCGCTCACGGTGTTCCATACATCGAATGACGTGGTTCGAAGCTCTTTGAAATAGGGACGTCTGTTGAGGTGGCGCTGGTGATAGAAGGTGTTGTAGGTCGCTGCGTGAATGGAGAGGAAATGCTGCGCCGATCCGGGTGTTTTGAACCCTTGCAGTTTTCGCTCCCGTCTTCGGATCGGTTGATGCGAGTTTTCCGCCCTGTTGTTAGCCCTTAAACCACGGTCGTGTTCTGCCGCCAGACCGATGGCGCGGAACGCTGGAGGATAAGACTGAAGTTTGTCCGTCACGATCCTGCTTGGTGCGAAGCCATGCTTCTTGAGCAGCTTCTTCATGAGTTTCTTGGCGGCTTTCGCATCTCGCTTGCTCTGCACGAGGAAGTCTAGAACTTCGCCTTCATTGTCCACAGCACGCCAGAGCCAGTGGCGTCGTTTCCGGATCACGATGACCATCTCGTCGAGGTGCCAATGATCGCTAGGCCTGGGGCGGGTGCGGCGCTAGTTTGCCGCAATGGTGGATCCAAATTTCAGGAACCATCGACGGACGGTCTCGTAAGAAACATCCAATCCTCGCTCCGCCAACAGGTCTTCAACATCTCGGAAACTCAGCGTGAACCTGGCATAGAGGCAGATCGAATGGCGGATGATTTCGGGTGGGAAGCGGTGACGTTTGAAGGAGATGGTTCTCATCCAGAAAGGCTATAGCATCTGTCCTTGAGATGCAGTGCGTTAATGTGACAATGCCCCTAAGGGTGCGTCTCGGAGTACGGTCGGTCCATCCCATTAGCGGACGTTCGGCGGATGTCTCGGTTCAGCAGGAAGCGCCAAGAAAAAGCAACCGCCGTACCACCGATGGATGAACCGGGACCTCGGATCACGCCGCCCGACCGCGTTTTCCGCTACCATAGGGGTTTGCTCATTCTTTCCGTATAGGCGGAGGGCATGATGTTGAAGCTGACGCTGATCCTTGTCTCGTCGCTGCCGCTAGCGTCGACCGAATGGGGCAGCCAGGACGAGAACATGAGAAGGGTGCCGTCGCTGACCTTTACCACCACCTGATCCGTGTTCTCGGCAGTCAGTTCCGTGATTGGCGGCCGGATGATCCCCGTCTGCGACCTGGGATCGTGAAAATTGACAGTGTCGGCACCTTCATGAGTACGCACATAGTAGACGCCACTCAAGAAATTGTTGGGGTGGCTATGGACGGGGTGCGCAGCGCCTTTCGGGTTCATGTTGGCCCAGAGGCCGGTTATCTCGAAAGCGCCGTCCCCGGTTTTCAGGAATTCCAGGATGCCTTCGGCCGCGTCATGGATGCAGGCGACCAGGCTTCGAAATTCGTCCAGATGGTGCAGGTCCTTTTCCGACTGCCAGCCGCGGCCCGGCGCCAGCTCTCCTGCCTCGCGCCTCATCTCATCGAGTTTTGCAAGTACGTCGTCTTCGATCCCTTGACGGACGCTGGGCGCCACTTGCGCCTTCCAGACAATGGATGGGAACATGCGGAGCACGTCCAACGTCTCGAACTTGACTCCATAGGTCTCAACCATTCCGCCAGCCCATCTCCTCGTGAGACCGTCGTGCCTTACGCCGCTCCGTAGAATACGTTAGTTTTAGCCAAGGCCGAGGCGATAAATGGAGCGGAGCATGCGGGACATCGTTAGCGATATCCTCACGTGGCCGTGTTTTTCGAACCCCACGGTTATAACTTCAACGGCCACCTCGTTCGCGATCCTGGCGGCAACATCTGTATCGACCCCGTCGAACCGATGGAGGACGACATGGACGCCCTTGTCCGCGAGGGCGTGGCCTGGATCATCCTCACCAACCGCAATCATTCGCGCGCGGCGAACCGGGTGCGGGCGAGCACTGGCGCGGGCGTTGTCATGTATGGACGCCCCCGGTGTTGCAAGGGGAAAACTGATTTGAAACAGCGGTAGAGCTTGCAGTCATGTATCCGGCCTTTTCTCTGCGGTACGCTGACCGCTGGCCCTGATGGAATCCGAAAGATCGGCGCCCAGTCAGACTAACGAGCTTGATGCTCGGACAATGCCTCGGGTTTGGCCGATCTCGGGTGGAACCCTGTTTCGCCATCAAATCGTTGTTACCCTCGCAATTTGGTGCCGGCTTGGCAGCTGGCT
>Ga0255057_10000704_pt1 | contig 19162 bp, 19 predicted proteins | sample Cases_109_6_MG_FD_189022 | JGI IMG/M metagenome (GOLD analysis project Ga0255057, IMG submission 189022) | Seawater microbial communities from Amundsen Gulf, Northwest Territories, Canada - Cases_109_6 | ecosystem: Environmental > Aquatic > Marine > Gulf | place: Canada: Northwest Territories... | reverse complement strand
CGATCCAAGCAAACAAGGCTGGGCGGCGGACCAGTTTTTGCGGACTCTCGAGGATGGGCAGTGACGCCCCGGCCCAGCAAGATTTCCGCCTCACGATCGCGGGAGCTGCTTATCGTCGAATGGGAAGACGGACACCACAGTGAGTATCCCTTGGCCGGTTTGCGGGCTGCGTGTCCATGTGCGGAGTGCCGGGGCGGACACGAGGGGATGGGGAAGGGGGGAAACCCAGACATGCTGGAGATCCCGCTTGTCCCGACAGGATCGACCGAGTTGGAAAGCATGCAGGGAGTAGGCAACTACGCACTACAACTAGTCTGGAAAGACGGACACTCGTACGGAATCTATACCTGGGAGTACCTCAGACAGCTTTCCCCATCGGAAAACAGCACCGAGAATTAATCCTCAGCATCTTGTTCGCGGTCCCTCTTGTAATCGACAAAGCGATAGCCAACCCCGCGCTCGGTAAGTATGTATTGTGGATCTGAGGGATCGGCTTCCAGTTTCTTTCTCAGGTAATTTACATAGAGGCGCAAGTAGTGCGTCTCATCGCGATATTCATACCCCCATACCTTGGCCAATAGTTGATCATGCGGCACGACCCATCCGGCATTTTGCACCAGGTGAAACAGCAGCTTGAATTCGGTCGGCCGAAGTTTGACAAGCTCGCCTTCGACAAAGATCTCTCTGCGATCGAAATCAATCTTCAGCCGATCGTCGACTTCAATCGCTTCTCGAGTGTGGGGGTTTGGGGTTTCTGTGCGACGAATGACAGCTCTTACACGACTGACCATTTCTCTGGGACTGAAGGGCTTCGTGATGTAATCGTCGGCCCCGAGTTCCAGGCCGCGAACCCGGTCTTCCTCTTCACCCTTTGCGGTCAGCATAATCACCGGAACGGTCGAGATCTCACGGAGCAACTGCAGCGTTTCGAACCCGTCCATGTCGGGCATCATCACATCAAGCAAGATGAGGTCGGGCATGCGGTCGCGCAGGAGTTCGAGGGCTTGGGTGCCTGAAGTGGCTTCAATCACTTCGTATCCGTCGTGATCGAGATTGAGACGGATGAAATGAATCATTCTGGGCTCGTCGTCGACGACGAGCACCCGACGAGGTCGGGAATCGTCCATACGACTACTCTCTAACAGGCCCGATTAATTCTTCTTCTTCGCCGGTGGGGAGAATCTCCATGAAGGTGACCCTGTGCATGGGCCACATGACTGAAACGACGTTGCCATCGATATAGGGGAGATCCTTGCCATCTCTCCTTCGAGGGTTGTTTACCGTAATTGCTGTATCCGTAGGCTCGGGAAGCTCATCAATTTCTCCCAATACGGGGTCCTCGCCAGATAAATGAACTAAGACAGTAGTTGGCATGTTATATCCTGTTTAGCCGCGAATTCGAGATATGACTTGCAGCTGCATACTTCCAAGTTGAATAATGTCCTTATTCCGTAACTCTTTAGGTTCTTGCGGCTCGATGCGCTTCCCGTTGATAAGTGTACCGTTGACTGAATCAAGATCGACGACATGAACCCCGGTCTCGTCCAATCGAATCTCTGCGTGGAGCCTCGAGATCCCCTGATCCTGGGCGCCGTAGGTATCCAGATCAACGTCCGGCACTATGGCTTGGCTGCCTGCTGATCGGCCCAACGTGTAATTTTCTCTCCCGGCCAATGAAACCATATCCCCAGTCTTCATAACCCGCAACCCAAAGATAGCTCCGGCTGCCAACCCTGGTCCAAGCGGAGGGGCCTCGCTTGTATCGGGACCGTCGAGATCAAGAAAATTACTTCCGGCACCGATAGGTGCAGTGCTGACAAGACGCGTTCCGCACTCGCTGCAGTGGAGGGTGCCTACAAATTCCGAGTGCTTACAATTGGGACACTCGATCATGACTCGTCCTCGCCAGTCCGAGCCGGAATCATCAGTGCGCGTGTCCCATACTTCAGCACCTTTTCACCTTCACTCGACAGCCGCCGGGAGTGGGCCAGGCGATCGGCCTCATTAAGTGCCGATTTCGCGAGTTCCCGCTCGCCACTTGCCAGCAGCTGGGTAGCCAGGTTTTCCAGGCGGCGCGCGGCTTGAGCAGATTGGCCAAGCTCTGCCTCGTGACGGGCTTTCTCCTGCATCCGATAAAGCGATATCTGGCTTAGTGCTGCCGTAATTTCCTCGGATGGTGGATCCGTGTCCGGCTCATCTGATACCGGTATTCGAACCTCGACCGGAAGAGGGATGCTCCCGCCTCCTTGTCCAAGGATATCCCCATCGATTGTGAAATGAGCCAGAGTGAGTTCCGTTATCTTCCCGATGGGGTGTATGACCATCTCAAGCAGAACTCGCACGATGCCATCCCTTGGCAAATTACCTAGGGTCATTGGCAAGCTGTCACCCATTGGCATGGGTTCTGGCAGCAGCCGGAAAGCCGAGCGCAGGTCGACCTGCTGAGCTACTGAGCCTTCCAGTCTGAGGCGGCTGGCGACAGTTCGACCCAGTTTGTCATAAATGTCCTCCATCACTCCCATGATGGCTTCAGGCGAGTCGAGAAACGATACGCCACCGCCAGTTCTGCTGGCCATATCGTCCAGAAGTCGGTCACTCCAATCACTTCCGATCCCGACGCCATGGATGACGATGCCCTGTTCGGCAGATACCTCTGCCATCTGAATGCACTCGTTCTCATCGCCATAAGTCCGGCCATCGGACAGGAGGATGAGATGGTTGACCCCGTCCCTGGAGAAATTGCGCTGGATCTCACCAAGCCCCATGCGCAGGCCTTGAGCGATCTCTGTTCCGCCGCCAGCTTGAAGCTGGCTTAGCCTGGCGCGTGCTACCGCCATGTCTTTCGCTTGATCCGGCGAGACGATCAACTCTGCCCGATCATCGAAGGCGACAATTGAAGTTGAATCACCCTCATTCAAACCTTCCATGATTTTTAGGGTTGCCGTTCTCAGGTGATCCAAACGCTCCCCACGCATCGAAGTCGATCGGTCGATGACAATCGATAGATTGATTGGAGGTCTGATTTCAGGAAGGTCCTGGCTGGGCTCAATGTCAATGAGCAGGTAATGGACCTGAGGTTCGTCGAGCTGCAGTAGCTTGGTGCGACTCTGGACCACCTTGGCCCCAAAGCTGGCCTTGGCGATCATTTTCGCTTCAAACTCTATGAGCTCAAGGTCGTATGCATCACGCTGCCCGGAATCACTGAGTAGCTCGTAGGCCCGATTGACCTGCAGGAACAGTTCAGTGGCTTCCTCGCCTTCATTCTGATCTGGGTGCAGTCTGAGGGCTGCTTCGCGATACGCACGGCGAATATCCTCTTCAGAGGCATTGCGTGGCACGCCTAGGATAGCGTAATAATCAAGCTCACCAGTCAATTAATGTCAGCCTTACGTTGGCGGGAAGTAGACAAGGATCGCAGTGATGTTATCTGGACCCCCGGCGGCATTTGCTGCGCGAACCAGTTCATCGCACGCCGCCTGAGGATGGTCTGCCCCCCACGCTATTCGTTGAATCTCATCGTCAGGAACAACTCCCCAAAGGCCATCCGAACAGATGAAGAGGAAGCCGTTTTTCGGAACGGGATGGGTCTCAACATCAACTTCGAGATTTGCTCCCTGTCCAATAGCCTTGTAGAGCACATTGCGCTGCGGATGCACGGCTGCCTCGGCTTCCGTTATCTGACCAAGTTCAACCAGCCGGTTTACCAGTGAATGATCCCTGGTAACCACTTTCGTTTCGTGCTGAGTGAGGATATAGGCGCGACTATCGCCAACATGACCGATAGTTATCTGGTTGCCGAGAACCAGAGCTATGGTAAGCGTGGTTCCGCCGCCCGGCACCTTATTGACCACGGATGTGTTTGCAGCCTGTAGCGCCTGGCGAACCAGATCCTGAAGGGGTCTATTATCCGCAGTGCCGTTCGGCTCAAAGAGCTGTAGAAGCGGATCGGCGGAGAGCCGATGAGCGACTGAGCGAACAGCCAGCGCGCTGGCTACTTCGCCAGATCTGTGGCCTCCCATGCCATCCGCAACCACGTACAGTCCAAAACTCGGAACCGCATTCTCCCCGTGGGAACTGCCAAGAAGAGAAAACAACGAATCTTCATTATGGGCTCGCTCTACGCCCGTCGAATTCGAGCTTCCGACGAGGACGTAGTTGCTCAGCGCAGCCCCGTCGATAGCCGCCGGGTCGAGAGGCGCCGTTTTGATTCCGTCTGGACTGGCTTCTTCGAGCTCGGTAGAAGCCTTTCCGAAAATTCGTTGCAGAAAAGTCATGGTATCAAGCTCACTTAAGCGAGGAGAGCATAAATGCGGTGATCATGCGAGCCAAAGTAGATTCGGTTGTCGCTCACTGTAGGCGTTCCCGTTATTGGCCCGCCGGTTTGAAACTGCCATCGCTTCCGGCCAGTCCGCATATCCAGGCAGTACATCGAGCCGTCCACCGATCCGCAGAATAGCGAGTCCTCGAAGATCGTTGGAGAGCCCGTGACCTGGTGCTCGGTCTGGAAGTGCCAGACCTCTCTGCCGCCCTTCGAATCGACGCTGTAGATTCGACCATCTGCGCATCCAGTGTAGAGCTTGCCTTCGGCGAATACCGGAGTAGATATTGTGGGGCGGCCCATGCGGAATTTCCAAATTTGCCAGCCCGCCTCCGCTTCAACCGCATAAAGCGACCAGTCCATGGAACCGAAATACAGCATTCCGTCGATGAGAATAGGCGAGGAAGCGATGCCACGTTTCGCCTTGCCAAAACGCCACTTGAGCTCCCCACGGAAATCGTAGCAATAGAAATCGCTGCTTTCGCATCCAAAGTAGACCCGCTCGTCGACAATCAGCGGGGTGGAGCGAATGGGACCAGCCACCTCTTGCTTCCAAGCCGCGGTTCCATTGAACATGTTGACTACGTGTAGTCTTGCGTCGTCGGCGCCGACGAATATATGACCTTCAGAGACTACTGGTGACGATCGAATCGGGCCACCGGCATAATAGGTCCATGCAAGCGTACCCTTCTCCGCCGAAAGCGCATACATGCGCGTATCCTCGGAAGATACATAAATCAGTTCATCGTCGGAAGCCGGCTTGCTTGCGATACCGCCCTCCGTCGCGAACTTCCATATAAACTCTCCGGTCTTTGCGTCGAGGGCATAAACATTGTTGTCGTAACAGCCCACATAGACCACGCCGTCGACTACGAGCGGTGATCCTCGCACTTCGTCTTCGCATTCAAACGACCAAACCTCTTGAACTTCATTTTGCGGTAAACCAGCAGTAGCGGAGGTCCTTGGCGAAACCAGGATTCCGGTCTCTTTGGCGACAGACATCAGAGAGGTCTTCATCGCTTCCGCGGAAGGGAAACGATCCTCGGGATCGTAGGACAGCGAAGCGTTGATGGTTGATTCGAGTTCAGGAGAAACCTTGTCGTTGATGTCTCGAATAGGCCTCTCGGAGAACGAGAAAGGCGGCTCGGCTCTCGGATCGCGGCGCGTCAAGAGATGGTGAACTGTGGCGCCCAGGGCATATATGTCACCAGCGGGGGAGGCTTCGCCTCGATACTGCTCGGGCGGGGCGTAGCCATCAGTTCCGATCATGGTGCCCTTTTGGCCTGGCCGGAAATTCCGTGCGATTCCAAAATCGATAAGCCGAATGCTGCTGTGGTTATCGATCATGATGTTCGAAGGTTTTACATCGCGAAAGATGACCGGCTGTGGCTTATGGGCGTGCAAGTAATCGAGAACATCGCAGAGCTCAATAGCCCATTTCACGACCTGATCTTCCGGCAGGAACTCATCCGATTCTCGAAGCACCGCCTCCAGATCCTTGCCGTCGATGAACTCCATTACCAGATAAGAGCTGCTATCGTGGGTGAAGTAGTCGTAAATTCTGGGAATGGCGGGATGTGAAAGGGTCGCCAGCAGATCGGCTTCCCGCTCAAAGTTCCGCACGATCATTTCGTGCATGGCGGGATCGGTGGCCATGTTGATCATCTCTTTAACCGCCACCGTCTTGGTTACGTTGGGGAAATGCAGGTCGCGCGCCCGGTACACCGAACTCATACCACCCGCACCATGCAGCGCCAGCACAAGGTACCGTTCTTGTAGGGTAACCCCTGGCTCTAGCTGTCCTAGTTGAGTGGTCTCGGTAGCAGTATCACCGAGCGCTTTGGTAGTCCTCTTCATATGAAGAAGCTCCTTCAAAGGGCAGAAAGGAGCAATCCCGCGAGATTATAGCATGCTCATTTTTTGGCGCAATGAAACCGTGATGCTAGTGGTTTTTGGAGGGAGAAATGGGGTCAGGACTGCCGAACGAGGAGCCGATCAGCCAATTTTCGGAGCTCTGTGGCAGCGGGTTCGGACGGATTCGCGGAGCCAAGACTGTCAAAAGCAAGCCGAGTTTGCTCCAGCGCAGCATTCTGGGCAGCGCCGCGGGCGCCGGAATCATTCAGAGCAGCCATAATATCTTCGCTGCTAGTCCGAGCATCATTCCAAAGCTCTCCAAAATCATGGGATTTGTGAAGCGCATACATCGGAGGGTAGGAAGGTTTCCGAGATTCCACGTCCGCTCCAACAGGTTTTCCAAGATTGTCTTCGCTGCCCCAGGTGCCCAAAACATCGTCCAGAATCTGAAATGCCAGGCCAAGATGAAGTCCAAAGGTTTTGTAGGCAGCGATGGTGTTATCAGATGCACCCGCGCTTAGCGCTCCGATTGCAGCACTGGCGGCTACCAGCGAGGCGGTCTTGTTTTGAATCATTTCAAGATACCGATCGAGAACATTCGTCTCCTCAACGTCAAAGCTGAGGTCGAGGTACTGGCCCTTCGTGAGAACCAGACAGCTCTCGTCAAGCAGCTGCTGAACGCGCAGCACGGTTAAACCATCATGGCCGAGTTCAAGCAGACGATAGCTAGAAAGCCCGGCGAGCGCGAATAAAGCGTCGCCAGCATTTACAGCCTGCGGCAGTCCCCAGAGCTTCCAGATGGTCGGACGATGGCGACGCAAGTCGCTGCCATCCTCAATGTCGTCATGGATGAGAGAAAAATTGTGGATCAACTCAATGGCGGTCGCGGCAGGAACGGTATTCGCCCAATTGCCTCCGGCAGCCGCGTTTGAAAGAAGGCAAAGCAGCGGTCTTACTCCCTTGCCCGGGCCCCCATCTTCCTCCCAGCCGAAATGATGTGCGGCCATCTCGTACAGCTCGGAGGAGGATCCCTCGCGGAGCCTCTCCGATATGGCCCGTAAATCATCGTGCACCACCTCAAGCATCTGGGTGGTCAATTCGGAATCTTGGATCATTTTCTAGAGAGCAACTTAGCCATTTTGAGTGCTTCCAGATCCGCAGAGCCGGTGGCAAACATACATACGCGCAGTTCGCGCACCGTTTGATCGATAAGGTCAGATACCGCCTCGGTGGAGTCAACCGCGGCTCGAAGGAACGGCCCTGCCATGCCGCCGAGTTGCGCGCCGATAGCGATCGACTTCGCAATATCCAGTCCTGATCGCAAACCTCCTGAGGCAATGATGGAAGTGTTTGGGAGCGCAGCGCGTACCTGACGGACCGCTTCCGCAGTTGGAATTCCCCAATCTACGAATCTTGAGGCGAGGTCCGCCTGTTTTTCCTCGGTAGCGCGGTGCATCTCAACCTGGGACCAGGATGTTCCACCGGCCCCTGCCACATCGATCACCGTAATCCCTGCCTCCACCAGACGAGTTGCCGCCGCTGCGGAAATGCCCCAGCCGACTTCCTTTGCAATAACTGGTACGGAAATAGCGCCAACCAGTGCCTCGATCTTAGGCAGTAGATTGCCGAAGTTTGTATCGCCATCCGGCTGCACTGCTTCCTGTAGGGAATTGAAATGAAGCACGAGCGCATCAGCTCCGATCATGTCGACGGCTCGTTGAGCCTCTACGTGGCCATATCCGTAGTTGAGCTGAACGGCGCCCAGATTGGCGAACATCAGTGCATCAGGCGCAAACGAGCGCATATTGAATGTGTCCGCCAGGCTCGGATCTTCAATTGCCACTCTCTGAGAGCCCAAACCCATCGCAATCCCTGCTGCTTGGGCGGCTTTGGCCAGGTTCCGATTAATTTCAATTGCCTGCTCGGTGCCACCGGTCATTGACGAAATGAGCAATGGGGCAGCCAAGGTCTTTCCCAGAAATTCCTGTGACAGATCAATCTCACCCAGGTCCAACTCGGGGACCGCGTCATGTTCAAAATTGAGATGCTCAAAACCAGCGATCAGCCCGGAATCGACATCCTCTTCCAGGTTGACTCGTATATGGTCCGCTTTTCGTTCCGCCGTAACTTTGCTCATATGGGGGTGTTGAATGGGAGGATAATATCAGCGCGCATTAGCGGCGTCAAATTGGCGCCATTCAATTACAATAGCCGGCGCTAGGAGGGAACACATGGCTGACACCGACACCTATACCGAAATCAAGACAATCATCGTTGACCTGCTTGGAGCAGAAGAGAGCAAAGTCACGTTGGATGCTAGGTTCCGAGAGGATCTCGAAGCGGATTCTCTAGACTTGGTCGAGCTCATTATGGCATTTGAGGAAAAATTCGGCGGAGAGATCTCTGATGAAGATGCTCAGAAGATCACGACCGTCGGGCAGGCAGTCGAGTACATCGACTCCAATATGGGCTAAGGATATCTTTAGGAAAAATAACTGGCCGGCAATTTGCCGGCCAGTTTGATTCTCTTCAAATTGCAAGGGGTTTTGGAAGTATTCCGAGCCGAAGCCAGCTGTCACACTTTCAGGACTTAGCCCGGGGCTTCTTTTTCGAAGCGGGCTGCTTGAGGAGTTTCTGCAGGCGTTTCTGTTCCTGACTTTGAGCCTTAAAGAAATCCTCCATAAATTCAGACCGGCGAAGCCGAATAGCAATCGGGGCAACAGCTCGGACATCTTTGGTCGCGGCCTTGTAGCGACCGTCTGCTACCGCGCGAGCCCGAGCGGCTTCGAAGAGGGTGATCTCGGCTCTTAGCGAATCGACACCCATTTTCTTGATCAATTCCAGGCCATATCGCTCTGCTTCTTTGGTGATAGTGACTTTGGACATTGCCTCGCGTGCGATTTGTAGCTCATCACGTACCAGGGCAGTTGCGCCCGCATATTCGCGCACGACCTGGCGCGGGTTCGTCCGGTAGGCGATGGTGCGCCGATAGGCTTCCAGCCGGTGCTTTTTGCCTTTCAGTCCGCTCACGAGAACGCGTAGGCCGAACCGATCCAAAATCTGAGGCCGCAAGCGACCTTCCTCTGGGTTCATGGAACCAATCAACACAAATCGCGACCGGTACGTCGCTGCCAGCGAGCCGCGCCGAACAGTGTACGCTCCCTGCGCTGCCGCATCCAAAATCGCATCTACAATTTCGTCATCCAGCATATTCACTTCGTCAATGTATAGCAGATTCCGATCGGCTCGAGACAGAATCCCTCGGCGAAGGCGATGACGGTGATGCGCGCCCGTTCTGGAGTCGAGGCCGCCAATCACGTCTTCCAATCCGGCATTCAGCGGTAGTTCGATTAGTTGGACCGAATCTCGGTAGACGAGGCTCTCGCCCTCGCCATACTTTCGAGCGCAATCCGGGCATACATCGTCGATGCCGCCCGTCTCAATGTCTTCTGGCAGGCAGCCATACGGACACAAGCTGCGGTCTACTTCTGGCAACAGGTTGATCAGACCACGCACCGCGGTCGATTTGCCTGTTCCCCGGTTCCCAATGAGCAATACGCCGTCAACGTTGGGATTTATGAGGCTGAGCAGCAACGCCAGCTTCATTTCGGACTGACCAACAAGAGCGAGGAAAGGAAATGGAAGCCCTTCGGCGAGCCCAAGGTCTTCGGTCAGCGGCGCCTCGAGAAATCGTCGCGCGCTGGCAGCTGAGAGCAATTCGGTAAGAGTTCGCGCCTGATCTGTCATTGGACGCTATCCTCGGCTTCGACACGCATTCGAGCCATACGATTGGCCTGGCGCTCTTCACCGCGAGTCATCCGACGCTTCTCGGTCTCGGTCTCAGCATTGAGGCGCGGCACCCGTGTCGGCTCACCAGATGAATCGAGCGCTACGTAAACGAGGTATGCGGTGTTCGTGTGGGTGCGTTCGCTGGAGCGCGGATCCTCAGCCACGACGTGTACTCGGGTTTCTATCGATGTATTGCCGACGTAGGTAACCTCAGCCTCAAGCGTTACAAGATCGCCGATTCGAATTGCAGAGTGAAAGCTCATTTGATCGATTGCGACCGTTACGACTTGTGACTGTGCATGACGCATGGCGGCAAGCGCGCCGGCTTCGTCAACAAGCTTCATGATCCAGCCCCCGTGAACCGATCCCATCAGATTTGCAAATTGCGGCTGCATCAGTTGCGATAACGCAACCCGGGATTCAGCAACCGACTTCGGATCCTTCAATCCATATCTTCCTTGTGCTCGCCGTGATCCAGAGTCGTCAAGTACTCACGGTCTTCATCGAAAATATCCAATACTTCGAACGGCAGCTCGGCCATCATTGGCGGTAACGGCACCGTGGCCGGCGGGCGGATCCGCTCCGGGTTTGGAGGCGGATCACGCCGAGCGAGCAGTCCGTCCTGTATCCTGCGTCTCAGGATTCGGGGCTCATTTGTTATCCAACCCGCATAGACGCCGTGCACATCGTAGACATCCTTTTTGGGAGTGATCCATCCTATCCATTCTCCTACGGTGCTGTAGACGTAGGGATAGATCATCATTGCCACCCAGTCACCGGGCGTGTTGTAGATTGGAATGGGTTTATAGATAGATTCTTGCATAAGTGCCTGCGCGTCGATTATACAGGTCGGATCGCTTTCGGAGAGCGTGTAGGACTATTGGACGTCTGAGTATGTCCAGAAGCGATTTATCCCAAAATTCCAAAAGAGCACAACAACAACAGCTACAACCAAGGCTAGATTTTCGCCGACCGCTACAACCTGGCTACTGCTTGCCTCACTCGGCAACAGTTCCTCGGCGAGTGCGATCGCAATGGGTTGGACGAGAACAAATACCACGGTGCGGATTGCCAGCCCTACCAGACTAACAAGAAGGAATTGGATCGCCTGGCGCCCAGCGGGCTTGCTACGCGAGTCAGGATAGGTCCAATTGCGATTCCATAGAAAGTTGCTTACGACCGCGGCCGAAAAGGAGATCGCTTGCGCGATTGCCGCCGGGACTCCGAACACACTGCGGAGCAGATTGAAGGTGCCAAAATCGACGACGGCGCCGATGGCGCCGACGACCGAAAATTTGAAGAAACGGGTGAGTTCGCGGCGACGGTTCAGATACGACTCCTGAAATCCTCCATCGTCCTTTGGAGCCCATCTTCAAGAGAAACTTTCGGTTCCCAGCCAAGGAGATCCTTTGCTCGAGTGATATCCGGCCTGCGTTGCTGAGGATCGGTTCGATCCCGCCGATCAGCCAAGAACTCCAGTTCGGCTTTGCTGCCAGTGATCAGGAGTACGAGCTTGGCCAATTCCTCGATTGTCATCTCCACTGGATTTCCCAGATTTATCGGTTCATGCGCCTCCACTTCCATGAGGCGCAGCAGCCCATCCACGAGATCATCAATGTAGCAAAAACTGCGGGTCTGTTGACCATCGCCATAGATGGTCAGGGGCTCGCCTTTGATTGCCTGCCGAAGAAAATTCGGCACCACTCGTCCGTCGTCCAGCCGCATTCTGGGTCCGTAAGTGTTGAATATCCGGACGATGCGCGTGTCCATCTCATGGTATCGGTGATACGCCATCGTGATGGCCTCCGCGAACCGTTTCGCCTCGTCGTACATCGATCGAGGTCCGATCGGGTCCACATGCCCCCAGTAATCTTCTCGCTGAGGATGCTCTTCAGGATCACCATAGACTTCTGAGGTTGAGGATAGCAGGAACGTGGCTTTGTTCGCCTTAGCCAGGCCTAACGCATTGTGCGTACCTAGCGCGCCCACCTTTAGGGTTTGGATGGGAAGCTGAGGGTAGCCATATGGAGACATGGGATTTGGGCTGGCGGGAGAAGCAAGGTGCCAAATCGCATCTACTTCACCCGAGACCGATATGGTGTCAGACACATCTTGTTGGATGTAGTGAAAACGATCCTGGCCCTCAAGGTGTGCAATATTCTCTGCGTCGCCGGTCACCAGGTTATCAACGACGACAACCTCATGTTCCGCCTCGATGAGTCGTTCGCAAAGATGCGATCCGATAAAGCCAGCCCCGCCAGTTACGACAACTCGCATAGGTTCCCCTTCATCGCTACGGTTTCCAATCAAGGGCGATTGTGAGTCCATCTCCCGTCAACTGCTGCCCCGAGCCGCTTGCAGCATCCACAATCCAAACGTCGCCTCGGTAGATCAAAGCCAGGCGATCGCCATCGGGTGACCACGAGGGTGGGGACAAGTCGTCCTGAGCAATTCCCTGTTCACCGGATCGGGGAAATATGGCGCGCGCGTTGCTGCCATCTCGATCCATCACCATCATTCGGTAGCTGCTAGCTTCACTCTCGAGCGGAGATAGAGCCTGCAAGAACGCCACTCGAGAGGCGATCTCACCCGATTCTGTTAACTCGACAGGAGACGATGAGGGATATGCGAACATTCCAGTTTGTGGCACGAGCTGGAGTGGAGTTTCTCCAGGCCCGCTGATTGCCACCAAATCGAAAGCAGGCGAGGCTGCGGGGTCCTCGATTCCGAGCGGTGGTGCGTGGTCGACCAGGTACAAAGTGCGGCTATTTGGTCCCCAGGCAACTCCTGGGACCCAGGCCCAATCGCTGCCGGTGAGCAACGGAACTATTTCATGCAGCGGCTCAAAGGCCGGCTCTCGAGAATCTATGAGCCCGACGCTATCTGCTTGAGCGTATCCAATATGCACGCTGTCCGGGGCCCAGGCAAAGGAAGTTCCCCACCAGCCGTACTGCCCACCTGGATTTGGCGGCAAGAGTTCGGTTTCGCGCAACACTCGCCCACCAGAGCTCAGATTGACGAGGATCAAATCGTTGTTGGCTTGCCAGCCAGGAGGGGATTGCCGTGGCTCGGTTGTTGAATAGGCAAGAACTGGAGATTCCGAATCCGGCGCCCAATCCGCGAAATGCACAATATTTTTAGCCTTGAGATCGATGGGATTTGCATCCTCATCTTGCACATTCACCAGCCAGAGCGAATTGAAATCGTCGCTTTCGTCATCTGTACCGCGGGTATAAAGCAGCCACTCGCTGTCAGGTGATAGTCGAAAAACTTGGCCATCCAGATCTCCAGAGACAACGACCGGGCGCCTATTGGCGGAGCTGCCCTCGATTACCCAGGCATTGCCTCCAGACAAGTATGCCAGTGTGCCCTGGACATTGAGCGGCGTGTGGGCCGCTTGTGTTCCGATCATGATGATTTCGGGGAGGGGTTCGACTACGACGGTCCGCCTGGTCGGCTGCCGGGACATCTCGACGCCTTCTTCTTCGACGATGCGATAGGTGATTTCCTCGAGGCCATTCGAGCCGGCCTGAAGCAGCCGAGTTTCGCCCTCCGGTAAGCCTTCATTCCGGATTGTTTGTCGAGAGAATGGAAGAACAACCTCTTCTATTTCGAAGCTCTCTTCCCGTCGAGTGATGGTGATCTCTGTCCCATCTGTGACGACGGTATAGCCCGGAGGGTCTGCTCGATCAAGCTCCCCGAGGGTCACGCCGCCTTGATCCAACGCGAATTGAACCGTCGATCCAGCGGGTAAGGGGACCTCAATGGCGCTACCATCAACGAGGATGTCAACGCCAATGGTGGCAGCCGTGGCCCGCGGACTGACACATCCGATAAGGAAGATGCTTGCCGGTAGAATCAGCGCCCGAATAGGCCAATAGCGGTTGAAATTACGCGTTGGTATAATTGCTCGCTACCTTGGGCTGCCGACGATCGCAATTTGACCATCGGCAATAACGAACGAGGTAATCCGGATCCCAGTAGCCATGGAGCCCAGTGTGCCAGTAAAGGCCTCGGTGAGCAACTCTGAGAGAACCGAAGTCATGGCGCTAGGTGCGGGGACCGGTCCAAACTCAGCCGTTTTGATATCAAACTCGACATCGCCATCAGAACTAATTTTCGGTTGAATGCTCAGCAAAGCGCCGGCCTCGAATACCCCCGCGCTGGCGGTGCCATAGATCCTGATCTCTCCATCCCTCAGAAAAACCTGTGGATTCCGCAGGATTGGTTCCTCATCACTTTCGAATCGCTCCGTCAAGAAGGAGGTCAATTGCTGCTCCGTTATTGCCAAACTAATCTCGAGGCTGTCCAGCGACAATGCGGAGTCCCAGTTGTCGGCTAACTCGATGGCGCTAGCTTCGGAGGCATGGATGACCTCGGCAGGCGGCTCGGGTCCGCCCACGTTGATCTGGCAGGCCAGCCCCGCTACGACGACGGAAGCTGCAAGTAGAAATGGGTTAACGAACGCATTTGATCGAAGCATTTGGAAAAATGGGGCGGGATTATAGCATGCAGGGCAATTTAGAAGTGAAGCTTGAGGCACTGCTCTTTGCCTCGCCAGGTCCCGCAACTATAGGTCAACTCGCGACTGCCCTCGAGGTCAGTGAGGCAGAGATTAAATCCGCTTTGTCTAGCCTCGAGGCTCTCTATGCGAACCGGGGTTTGCGAATTCAGTATCACCAGGGCGCTGCTCAAATGACAAGCGCTCCAGATTATGCACCCGAGATTGAAAGATTGCTCCAGCTCGACCACCAGGGGCATCTGAGCCGCGCGGCGCTCGAAGTTCTGGCGATTATCACGTACAAGCAGCCGATCACGCGTCCAGACATTGACTCGATCCGAGGCGTTAACTCCGATTCCTCGCTCAAAACATTACTTCGATATGGGTTGATCGAAGAAATCGGTCGAACAAGCGGACCAGGCCGACCCATTCTGTATAGAACAAGCGGCGAATTTCTTCAACACTTTGGCCTGAGTTCACTCGAGCAGCTTCCCGAGATCCAGATCGAATCACAAAAAGTGCTTCCTTCACACGACGACTCCCGCAAACCGGGCAAGGGCGAGGATCAAGAGCAGGAACCAGGCGAGCATTCTCCAGATGGTTCCTGAGGCGCCCAAGTTGCAAAAAGTTATGGCTCAGGCTGGGTATGGGTCGCGGCGAGCTTGCGAACAAATGATTCGAGAAGGCAAAGTAGTAGTGAATGGCGAGCGCGCTAAGTTGGGCATGCGTGCCGATCCGTCTGTGGCCACAATCACGGTTGATGGCGAGCCCATGCGCGAGGCTGATCCACTCGTGTATGTGCTGCTCCATAAGCCCCCCAAGGTCTTATCCTCACTTGCTTCGCAGGGAGGCTGGCCAACGGTGATCGACCTCATTGATGTAGATACCCGTGTCTATCCGGTTGGCAGATTGGATCTTGAGAGCGAGGGGCTCGTCCTGCTCACCAACGATGGAGAGCTCGCAAACGTGCTTACGCATCCGTCGTTTGAACATGAGAAGGAATACCGGGTGCTGCTTAATCAAATCCCTGGTGAAAATCAGTTGCGCACGTGGCGCGAAGGAGTCACGATTGCAGACCTTGGCCAAACGGCGCCAGCAAAGGTCTGGGTCGAGGCTCATTCAGAGCCATGGATTGGGGTCATCATTAAACAGGGAATGAAACGCCAAATTCGGGAGACCGTTCGCACGCTCGGACTGAAGGTTGAGCGCATAATTCGCGTGCGCATGGCCAAACTGGAACTTGGCGACTTAATGCTGGGAGACTGGCGACTGCTAGACAAAAGAGAAATTGACGATCTTCGGCTTCTAGTAGGTTCGCCCCAGGTAAGCCCATGACTACCGATAAGCGCACAGATAATTGGCTTGAGAAACTGCTTTCGATTCGCATCGACGTGAATGCGGAAACGGTCATTTTTGCCGGCATTTTGGTGCTGGCGGTGCTCACGCGCTTCTACGACCTTGAGTCGCGCGTGATGAGCCATGACGAGAGCTTGCACACCTACTACTCGTGGGAGCTAGCAGAGGGCCGCGGCTTCCAGCACACGCCATTGATGCACGGCCCGCTTCAATTCCACGCTGTAGCCCTTTCTTATTTCCTCTTTGGGGATTCCGATGCGTCGGCCCGCATTCCTGCCGCACTTGCCGGAGTGGCGGCGATTGCCATGGTTTGGGTTTTCCGTCGCTGGCTTGGTAAGACGGGCGCGATTGTCACCGCGCTTCTGATGCTGATCTCGCCCTTCATGCTCTTTTACAGCCGATATGTCCGCAACGAGATCTTCGTTGTGCTATTAGCTCTGCTCACGTTTTGGGCGGTGTTCCGATATTTTGAGACGCGCGGGACGCGTTGGTTGTACCTCCTAGCTGTGACGATGGCACTGCACTTTGCTACAAAGGAAACCGCGTTCTTGTATACGGCTCAGATTCTCATTTTCCTGGCCGGGATGTTTGTCTGGCGTCTGTATAACGAAAAGTGGCGCAGCGAGGGGCTGCGAAGAGTCTTCTTGGTCGGCGCGCTTATTTCGTTGGTGGGAACCGGATTTGCGCTGGTGACCTATTTCCAAGATCGGAGCGGGGCGGAAACCGGGGTAATTCAGCCCCTGGATCCTGGTGCGGAGATACTCCCAAGCTCAGGGCTTTCCCCGGTAATTGCAGCGGGAGCCCTGCTGGCGATCGCTGGTTTGGTCATGATAACCGTGGCCTTGATCCGCGAATTTGGACGGCGACTCAGAACCGATTTTCCAACATTGGATTTGCTGGTCGTTATCGGGACACTCACCTTGCCTCATTTAGCGGCCATACCGGCAGACTTTCTGGGCTGGGACCCGCTCGCCTATCAAGATCCTGCCTCCTTCTGGCCGACTTTAGGCGTGCTGGCAGTGCTCCTTGCCATCAGCCTGGCGATCGGATTCGCCTGGGACATTCGCCGTTGGCTGCCGGTTGCCGGGGCATTTTTCCTGCCGTTCTTTCTGTTCTATACCACGCTCTTTACCAATCCCAACGGCATGGCGACCGGACTGGTCGGCTCGCTGGGTTATTGGCTGGTACAGCATGGGGTTGAGCGCGGCAGCCAGCCCTCCTACTACTACGCACTGATTCAATTGCCTTTTTACGAATTCCTGCCGGTGGTAGGTGCATTATTGGCACTCGCGTTTGGGGTTCAAACCATTCGCAAGCCCAATAAACGGAAAACAAAATCAGAGGGTCAAGAAGAGCCGCCGAGGGTATTTCCGGTCATTCCATTCTTTGGGTATTGGGCAATTACGTCCTTCGTTGGCTACTCATTCGCGGGCGAGCGAATGCCATGGCTGACCGTGCATATTGCGCTGCCGCTGATCTTTCTTGCAGGCTGGGCCTTTGGGCGGTTTATCGAATCCGTCAATTGGACTCGGATGAAGAACGGCAGAGGCTGGTTGCTGGCGCTGCTGATTTTGATCCTGGTTGTCTCAATAACGCGCACATTGGGCTACTTGCTAGGACCGGAGGCGCCGTTTCAAGGCAGCACGCTCAATGAGCTCAGAGTAACGAATGGGTTCCTTGCTGCTGCTGGAGTGGGAATTGGCTCACTTGTTGCCATCGTGTACTTGCGACGCAATTGGTCCATGGTGAACGTGCGTCATATGGCCGGGGTGATATTCCTTGCGATCCTGGGATTCCTAACTCTCAGAACCGCCTTCCGAGCCTCGTATATCAATTTCGACAATCCGACCGAATTCATGGTCTATGCCCACTCCGCCACGGGAGTCAAGAATGTGCTGGACCAGGTAGAGGATCTATCCAGGCGTACCACGGACGGCCTATCCATACGCGTTGCATTTGATGATGACGTTTCCTGGCCCATCAATTGGTATCTGCGGAACTATGACGAGGCGCTGTATTACGGACCTTCTCCGAGCCGAGACCTCCTGAATTATCCAGTTGTGATCGCAGGGGACAATAATTGGGCCAAGATCGATCCATTAATGGAGGATCGCTATCACAGCTTCGAGTACATCAGAATGTGGTGGCCTATGCAGGACTACTTCAACCTCGATGCCACGCGATTGGGCAACGCTCTGACCTCTCCTGATATGCGAGGTGCTCTGTGGGATATCTGGTTGAACAGAGATTACGACGCGTATGGAGAGGTGACTGGGCGGGATTACTCGCTGGAGAATTGGAGTCCCTCGGATCGGATGCGGCTCTACATTCGGAAGGATATTGGTTCTCTGATTTGGGATTACGGGGTAACTCCTGCGGAGTTGGAAGCCGAACCCTACGTTGATCCCTACGCGGACCAAATGACCACATTATCTGCCGCGGTTCAAATCGGAGGCCCGGGAGAGGCTCCGGGCCAACTTGCAGGACCGAGGGGGATCGATACTGCTCCGAACGGCGATCTCTATGTAGCAGATGCCATGAACCACCGAATTCAGCGCTTCGACTCGGCCGGATTGCTTCTGGGAGAGTGGGGTACCTTCGCAGCTTCGCCGGAGGGCGGAGAAGCGCCTGCGGGTGGCTTCAACGAACCATGGGATGTTGCGGTCGGGCCGGATGGCTCGGTCTATGTTGCTGACACCTGGAACCATCGGGTTCAGCGCTTCACGGCGGACGGGGAGCATTTGAGCAGCTTCGGAACCTTTGGGCAAACCGGTGAGCCAACTGATTTCTGGGGCCCGCGTTCAATCGCAGTCGCCGAAGACGGGCGTGTTTTTGTGACGGATACTGGAAACAAACGGGTCGTCATATTTGATGCAGAAGGGAATCCCCTCGGCCAATTTGGTGGATTTGGCCTTGAGCTTGGCGGGCTGGATGAGCCGGTCGGGATTGATGTTGGCATGGACGGCCGAGTCTACGTGGCTGATACTTGGAACCAGCGCATTCAGGTGTTCGAGGAACTTGGCGAAGGAAGTTTTGTTGCGGTCGCCGAGTGGCCGGTAGATGGCTGGCTGGGTCAATCGCTTGAGAACAAACCATATTTGCGAGTAAGGAATAATGGCGATGTCTGCGTCTCTGACCCCGAGGGCTATCGAATCCTCTGTTTTGATCCGGAGGGAGAATTTAGCCTGGGGTGGGGTAGCTTCGGCGGCGGCGATTCCCAGTTCGGGCTACCGATTGGTCTTGCCTTTGCAGACGGTGACATGATTTGGGCCGCGGATGGGTCCAATAATCGAGTGATGCAGTTTCAACTGCCGGGAGGCGAATGAAATTACACGAGTATCAAT
>Ga0255057_10000703_pt1 | contig 19165 bp, 20 predicted proteins | sample Cases_109_6_MG_FD_189022 | JGI IMG/M metagenome (GOLD analysis project Ga0255057, IMG submission 189022) | Seawater microbial communities from Amundsen Gulf, Northwest Territories, Canada - Cases_109_6 | ecosystem: Environmental > Aquatic > Marine > Gulf | place: Canada: Northwest Territories... | reverse complement strand
GCTCTAGGGAGAGAGCATCGACATCAACCGATCGAGTATCGGTTCGCCGACGACGCGCAGCGCATCGTGCTGGTATTCGTCCGCAAGCCACACCTCGATTCCCTGGATCCGCGCCGCGGTCTCCTGTGATAGGCCAGGGGCCACGTACATGTCGTCGGGGTAGATCGCCGCGGCACAGGGAACCTCGTTGGCCCCGAGCTGCTCGAGGTCGTAGAGCGCAGGCCAGCCGTCGTAGTCCGCCAGAATCTCCGCCGCCTCCCGAAACGGCGCCAGCTGTTCGTACTCTTCGAATTGCCAGGGATAGATCATCTCGCCGGTGAAGTGCGGCGGCCCATCGCTGGAGAGGTCGAATTGCGCATAGTCTCCACGCAACCGCTGAGCCGACCAGCGCGATGAGCTGCCTTCGCAATAGCCCGCTTCGTGCAGGATCGAGAAGATGGGATGCAGCAGAAACGGAAGCTCCGCTGCGACTCCCGTGACGAATGCCTCGCAAATCTCCGGTCCGGCGTGTCCCGAGACGAACGCCTGCTCCACCAGGTAGTGGATCTTTTCGGCCCCGTCGCTCATGCCGAGCCCCAGCCCGAGCTGTTGCAGCTGACGGGGTGACAGTCGTTCGCCCCCGGGCCACGGGACCCGGTTCACATCGAGGTGGCGCATGATGGCACGGACTCTGTCGGCGTCCTCCGGGTAGCGTTCGTAGTAACGCCGGTTGCGCTCGGCGACGATGGGGTACGTGGTCCGGTAGACGTCATCGACGTCGCCGCCAGTGGGGGGCAGACCTCCGGTGATCATCACCTGCCGTAACCCCTGTGGCGCCGCGGAGAGATAGTGCACGGCGCAGAACCCACCGTAACTCTGTCCCAGGAGACTCCAGCGATCGTCCCCGATGAGCTCGCGTCGGATGCACTCGAGATCACGGACGATGGAATCGGCGCGAAAGTTCATGAATGTGCGCGCCTGCTCTTCGGGTGAGAGGTGCGCCAGAGTCTGCGCCACGAGAGGTGAGCTCAACCCGGTGCCCCGTTGGTCGAGGAGCAACACCCGGTAGTCCTCGACGGCGCGCCCGATCCAGCCCTCTCGGCTCGGTGGTCGCGGACTCTCGTGTCCGGGGCCTCCCTGCAGAAAGACGAGCCAGGGCAGCTCTGCGGCTTCAGCTTCGGGCCGTCGGACCTCCCGGGCGAACACGGTGATCGAGTCTGCCTCTGGCCGGTCGTGGTCCATGGGGACGGTGAACTCGTGGGGTGTGAGGAGGAGATCGGGGAGTTGCGTCGTGTGGATCAAGTGGGTGCTCTCGGGATTGAGGAATCATGGCTGCCGACGCGGGGGAATGTAGCGAGATGAGGCTTCTGGCTCGCCGCTACCTGCGTTGCTACGGTTGATGCTTCCGACGCGATTGTGAGAGGACCAATGGTATCCCGTAAGCACTTGTCTATGGCGCTCGGGGCAGCGCTGGTATTTGCTGCTTGCGGAGGCGGATCGATCGTGACCACCGAGGCCGAAGCGCCGCAGGGCACTGCTGCCGTGTCCGAAAGCACCGTTCCGCAAACTGATCCCGCAACTACCCAGCCCGCGTCGTCGGGCGAGTTCGTTCTGTGCGAGAGCCCTGCTCCAACGGAGATCGGCACCGGAGCATCCGTCGACGGGGCAACCTCGGACGATCTGCCAACCGTTTGCTTCTGGGTGGAGATTCCAGACGGATTGACGAGCGTCGCCTTTGAACTCGATGGTCTCGCGGCGAACCTCAATCTTGCAGTCGGGTACGGGTTCGCACGGGTGCTCATATTCCACACCGGGGAGTTTTGGCCATCCCGTGAGGACGGAACCACAGCCGAGACGATCGAACTTGAGAACCCGAAGGCCGGACCGTACTTCATCACAGTCGGACCAGCAGGCTTTGGAGACCGTTCATCCTTCTCGCTGAGTGTGACCACTGAGCCTGCGATCACCGCGGCGCCGACGGGCGACCCCCTACCGGACTCGAACACGTGTGGCGGCCCGGTGACAGTGCTGGCCATTGGAGAATCCGCCGAAGGTGAGGTTGTGGCCCGCGACACTTCGCCCGAACCCCGCGCCTACTACTGCGTGCGGGTACCGGCCGGCGTCGGCAGCCTGACGGTCGATCTGTCCGGCCTGACCGGCGACCTTGATCTGTTCGTCGAGGCCACCGCGGTCGGAGCGTTCGCTACTGATCGCGACCGGGGCGGTGACAGCCGAAACGTCGTGATCGAGAGTCCTGTGCCGGGGGCGTACTACATCGACGTTGCCGCGGCATACAGCGGCGCCGGATCGCAGTTCACCGTCACCGTTGGCGGGTGAGCAGTGGCGAGGCCTGGGTGCACTCGGTCAGAAACGTGGTGAGCGTTCCCCTTCGAGTTCCAAGCTGAAAGACTCCAAGCACGGCACCTCGTTCACGCTGGGATGCGGTCGAGGGACGGCGGCATCATCGCCTCCGCCGTGCCCTGAGCAGTCGCGGCCAAATGCTTGAAGCTCTCCTGCTCATACGCCAAGCACGGTTGCCGCATTACGCTCGCAGCTGTCCACCAGCCCGGAGCTCAGAGTGATTGTCGACAGCTATCGGTTCCTTCCCCGCAGCTTCCGTCCGATCTACGAGAACGTCCGGCCCGACGGCACCGACCCCGTCTGGGCGCCGTTCGAAAAGCGCCTCAGCGACAGCCGAATTGCGTTGCTGACCTCATCGGGCATGTTCCTCGAAGACAGCCAGGAGTCGTTCGACCTCGACCGCGAACGCGCTGAGCCCACCTGGGGCGACCCATCGTTTCGGACCATTCCTGCCCAGATGGGGGCTATCGGGCTGGCCCACTTGCATATCAGCTACGACGACATCCTGGACGACCCGAACATCGCGTTTCCGATCGACCGTTTGACAGAGGCTGCCGCGGGCGGAAGGATCGGCGAAGTTGCTCCCCGACATATCTCAGTGATGGGGTTTCAGGAGAAGAGCCTGGAGGGATGGCGGAAACTCACCGCCCCCGGCATCATCGAACTGCTTCATCGAGATGAGGTCGACGGCCTCATCCTTGCGCCGGTCTGACCCGATTGCTGCAAGAACGTGCCCGTGCTGGCACGCTGGATCGAAGCAGCCGGGATTCCGACGGTGCTCGTCACCATGATGCCTGACCTCGCCACGAAACTCTTTACGCCTCGAACGGTCGGAGTGGAGTTTCCGTTCGGGCACCCATTCGGACTGCCGCACGACACTGCCATGCAGAATCGGGTGCTGGACGAGGCATTCCACGTCTTGGCCGGAGCGGATCGCTTCGGAACCAGGGTCGACATAGATCTGGAGTGGCCTATTCCCCGTAAGGATGCCTACAAGGCCTGGCAACCCCCGGAGCCCAGCCCGATCGTGAAATTGTGGATCGAACGGGAGATGCTGAACAGGCAGTAGCGCATGAACCGCAGCGATCGCCGTACGCGTGCAGACAGCACCCTCGCTGGATATGCCCGCGGGCCCGAGGCAACCAGCGGGGCTCGGGACGTCGCCCTCGCCCGAGCTGAGGACGCTCGATTGGTCGTCCTCGTCGAGGGGATCAGTGACCTGATGGCTCTCGATGCCATCGCCCAGCGTCAGGGACGTGACCTGGCAGCAGAGGGCATTGTCGTTGTACCCGTCGGCGGCGCTCACGCCCTTGAGCGGCTCCTCGGGAGGTTCGGCGACCTTCAGGTCGAGATGCGATGCCTCGTCGACGAAGCCGAGGAGGCGATCGTTCGGAGGGCGATCACCACGGTCGCCAGCGCCGGTGGTCCGACGGGGTCAGTCCTGGAGCACATCGACGTGCACGTGTGCATCGAGGACCTGGAGGACGAGCTGATTCGAGCGGTGACACCTCCTGGAGTCGAGGCGATCCTGGAGCGCGAAGGCGACCTCGGATCGTTCCGGACCTTCCAGAGACAGCCGGCGTGGCGCGACGGTGACTTGGTAGCCCAGCTGCGTCGATTCTTGGGAGCCGGTGCTCGCCGCAAGCTCCGCTTCGCTCGACTTCTGGCCCTCGAGCTCGACTCCGGTGACGTTCCGCACCCACTGGGTGGCGTGCTCGAGGTCTGATTATTGGCCGATGACCTTGGAGCGCTGTCTCAGGCGGCGAATCTCCAACCACGGGCCGGATTCACCGACCTTCGGCTCATCGACGCGCCAGAAGCTCGACCCGCGAAGCGTAGGGCCGCTTAGGAAGCATCTGGCTCAGCGAACCGGCGAAGGGTCGTGGCCCCCGCTCGGATCATCGACGGCGTTCTCCAGGTAGCGCGCCAACCGGTTCAGAGCCTGGTCCCAACTTTTGGCTCGGGCATTGAGCCATTGACCGGCCTCGTCGATCGGCTTGAGGTCTACGCGGTATCGGTGTTCACGTCCCTGCCGGGACCCCAAGATCAATCCTGCGTCTTCGAGCGTCTTGACGTGGCGAGTCACCGCTTGACGGGTGATCGGCACGACGGCCGCTAGTTGGCTCACAGTGATCTCGGATCCGGCCGACACCCGGTCCAGAATCTCGATTCGGAGCGGATCCGACAGCGCCCAGAGGGTGGCCTGGGCTCCGGAACGTGTCACAGGGCGCCGGCACCTTCCAGGTGGCTCTGCAGATCGGCCATCTCTGCGACCCACCCCGAGCTGTTCTCTTCCATGGTGCGGGTGTACAGCTCGTCGGGTAGCTCGGACAGTCCGGACTCCACGATCTTTACCGTCGTCATACCCTCAGCTTCCTCGAGGGTGAAGGTGACTTTGGTAGTCCACATCGTCCCGTCTTCGGTCGAGCCCGCTTCCCATCGATAGGAGAATGTGGTCGGGTACTCGACCAGCTCGACCACTCCCTCGGTGGAGGAGTCGTACTCCGACCAGCCCACCTTGAGTGAGCCGCCCGGCCGCAAATCGATTTCGGCCGAGTCTCCGAACCATTGTGCGAGCTGATCGGCAACCGTCAACGCACTCCACACCCGGTCGATCGGACTCGAAACTGTGATTTCCCTCACGATCGTGTCGACCTTTTCCACTTGGAATCCTCTCATTTGAAAGCGCAATGCTTCTGTTGCGTGTCGGTATGCAACATAAAGGTTGCGGATTGGTCTGTCAACCCCGGGCGGCATTCTCGGCGACGTCGAGTTCGCGGCCGAGGGCGATCTGTGAGATGTCCCTTGGCTCCCGCCCAACTATCCGCCGAGCTGGGCGACCGTGATTTCGAGGTTGTAAGGCTCGACGGGCACATTTGAGGCGCCAACCCCGTCTGTCACTTCGATATTCAACCCCTCCGGGTGATACAGCGAGGGGAGGGTGGGCACAGTGGCCAAGAACACCCGGACTATGTCGACAATCACCTCACACGCTGAACCTTCGGCATCTAGTTCCACGTCGGCTTCGGTGCTCTCCACCCGGAGGTTCAGCTGCCCGTCATCGTCCGTACCCGTAAAGGTGCCGGTCATCGTAAAGGTGAAGGCCCCCGTCACGTCGAAGACCTGCTGCGTCGTGCCGTTCACGACGCAGCCTCCGGTGCCGAGCAACGTGCCAACCCCATCGCCGTCGATCTCACCCTCTGTGACCGAGAAGACCCCATCCCACAGGAAAGCGATATCACCGGTATCGGACTCGACGTCCAAGGTCATGGCCAAGGACCAGAGAGCATCACATTCGGGCACCGTTTCGCCGTTGGCGCGGCGTATCGAGATGTCGATCGTCTCGCTGATCAAGATTTCGCCCTCACTGGCGTCTCCACCGATCAGCTGCACCCGAGCTGTGGCCGTGGCCAGCTCCCGAAATTCCTCACGAGTCGGGCGGCACGGGTTGTAGCGAGCCGCCACCTCCTCGAGTTCCATCTCCAAGATCTCCGTCGCCTTCTCGATTGCGTCGAAGGCGACATCGTCGAGGCCGAGCAGCTGCGCCTCTGCAGCAATGGTGAGGAGGGCACCCACGTCGTCGGTGGCCGGGATGGCGGTGGTGGCATAGTTGGTGTAATGCTGGCGAGCCTGCTCGGAGGCCTCTTCTGCGAGATCGGATTCGCCCTGGGCCTGAGCTTCAGCTGCAGCCGCGCTGGCATCGCGCGACTTCTGGCGATCCTCCGGGGCGTAAGAGTTCCTGAAACTCTTGATCGGTGAGCCCGCTGCTTGGAGATCGACCCGGATCAGCTGCTCCAGAAGCCGTCGCACTTCGTCCCGGTCGCCCTGGGCCGCAGCGGCCCGGACCGCCTCGATCGCTTCTTGAATACGAGGGGACACCTCGAGGGCGCACATGGAGTCTGCCGACGCGGTGAGTTCGCCCAGGATGATTGCCGCCTCCTCGGGCCCGAGGGTCGAAGCTTGTCCATCGGCTCCGAGAGTGGGGATTTCAGCCGCGGCGTCGAGGTCGAAATGCTCAGTGGGAAGTGGACCAGAGCAGGGGTCCATCGACTGACCTTGGAGGTCGGTGGATGGCCGCGTCGAGCCCTCGGCGCCCTTCGGAGTCCCGTCGCCACCGCATGCGTTCAGCACCAGGGCGGCGGCGAGAATCGTCGCGGTCCTCAGGATGACCTTCGTCGACGGCGACGACCCACGACGCATGAAGTGACTCCCCACTCGGCAGAGCCACATGGTATCGCTCGCAGTGGTGCTCACCTGGCCAAGGAAGCAGAGGCCGGGCAGTTCTGATCGGCCTTATCCGTGTCCGTGAGTTGTGTGAAACTACGACGATGGTCGAGCGCAACGTTTTGGACAACGAGCTGGAGCCCTGTGGTTCCGAGCCGATGACCGGGTGGTTTCGCGATGGATCGTGTCGCACCGACGACACCGATCGCGGCAGCCACACCGTTTGTGCGGTGGTTACCGCCGAGTTCCTCGAACACCAGCGGGGAATCGGCAACGACCTCACCGCCCCGATGCCCCAGTTTCAGTTCCCGGGCCTGGTGCCCGGGGACCGCTGGTGCGTCACCGCCGCCAATTGGCTGCGAGCCCACCGCGATGGTCTGGCGGCCCCCATCGTCTTGGCATCGACCCAGCAACGAGCCCTGGAGATCATCCCGCTCACCGTCCTTCGGGAGCATGCGGTGGACGTCCCGCAGGATCCCGGATCACTGGCCTGACCTATACCGGTATCCGGTCTGACCTTCAGTTGTATTCGAGACCTGGTGCCCGGTAGCCATCACGGCTGGCTTAGCGTGATGGCATGGAGATGCGTCGCCTGATCGGTCTCGACGACACGATCTCGCGCTTCTTGCAGCGGTGGAGCATCACGCTGCTTCGTCTGTCGGTCGGGGTGGTCTTCATCTGGTTCGGAGCGCTCAAGGTGTTCGACGTGACCCCGGTCGCCGACCTGGTGGCCGACACCGTCTATTGGGTCGACCCCGACTGGTTAGTGCCACTGCTGGGTGCCTTTGAGATCGTGGTCGGCGTCGGCCTGATTTTGGGCCGGGCGCTACGAGTGGTCCTCGGCCTGTTCACGTTGCAGATGGCCGGCACATTCCTGGTGCTGGTCGTCCAGCCTGACGTGGCCTTCCAGGACGGCAATCCTTTTCTGCTGACCGTGGAAGGTGAGTTTGTGGTGAAGAATCTGGTGCTGCTGGCGGCGGGCATGGTCGTCGGCGCCACGGTGCGACGCCGGGGCGCGACCCTTGTCGAAGGGCCGTCGGTCAGCCGATAGTGGACTCCACCGGCCACCAGGGTCGAGCTGAACTCAAATGAGCGTCGCCTCCAGGCTGATCGCGACGTTGCCGGCGAGAGCGTTGGATACCGGACATCCGTCCTTTGCTTCGGCGGCAGCCGCCTGGAATGAATCATCCGTCATACCCGGAACGTCGCCCCGCACGCTCAGCGCCATCTTCGTCAGCCTCCACCCAGCATCGACCTGCTCGAAGGTGGCGACGGCATTGGTGTCGAGACGAGTGGGCGGGTTTCCGGCGCCGGAGAGGCCATGGGACAGCGCCATCGAATAGCACGCCGCGTGGGCAGCGGCAATCAGCTCCTCGGGACTCGTCTTACCGTTTGCTTCTTCTGTGCGACTCGGCCAGCTCACCGGTAACGGTCCGGCTGCTCCACTCATGAGAGTGGCACTTCCTCCGCCTCTCAGCAGATCTCCCTCCCAGATGGCTGATGCTCGGCTCTCCATTACGCGCTCCCTCTGCTTGCCCGCCTCTTCGAAAGCGATCCTACGTTGCGCCATCGCGATACCTCCTCTGGGTGGAGGGCGGTGAACGTCCGGGGCGTGTAGCGACGGCCACATGTTGGAGATCCTCGCCTACGACCGTCCGAACTGAGCGGGTGAGAGGTCCGCTTTTCCTGTTGACTGAGCGCCAGTTGTGCGTACAGTCGGACCCAATGACCCGCTACTTCCGCCCTGCGGACTGCTGCCTCTGTTGTCGCACCATGGTGCCGGGCGGAAGCGTGTCGTGATCTAACCCTTTAAGAAATCTGACTGGAGACACCCGCACCGGCATCGCCGAGGCGGGTTTTCTTATGGCATGAATGCAGAGACCCGTAGAAGTGTTGGGACGAAGTGAGGAGATGAACATGAATCGTCCAATTGGAATCCTTTACGAGCACCCGGAATGGTTCAAGCCACTGTTCCAAGAACTGGAGCGTCAATCGGTGCCGTTCGAACCGATCGATGCGGGGCATCACACCTTCGAGCCGGGTTCAGCTGCCGAACGCTACTCGGTGGTTGTCAACCGAATGAGTCCCTCCGCCGGGTTGCGAGGTCACGGTCGAGCGATCTTTCACAGCCTGAGTTATCTGACTCATCTGGAGGAGGTCGGTGCCAACGTCATCAACGGTCGTCGTGCGTTTGAATTCGAGATCTCCAAGGTCCGCCAGCTCGATCTGTTGGCCCGCCTCGGAGTGCGGTTTCCACGTACGAAGGCTGTCAACCATCGCTCCCAGATCGTCGATGCCGCCGGCGACCTCCGTTATCCGGTGCTGCTCAAACCGAACATCGGAGGCAGTGGCGGCGGTATCCGTTCGTTCGCTGATCCGGGAGAGCTGGCTAGAGCGGTCTCCGTCGGCGAGAGCTTCGATATGGGTCTCGACAACACCATCCTGGTGCAGGAACATCTGCCGGCGCGCGACGAATCGATCGTGCGAATCGAGATCCTCGATGGCGAATTCTTGTACGCGATCCGGATTCGTCTCGTCCCCGGGTCGTTCAATCTCTGCCCGGCCGACTACTGCGACCTCCCCGGAGTCGTCGATGGAGTGTCCGGCAGAGGTCTCCCAATCGAGAGCTATACGCCTCCCAAGGCGATCATCGACCAGGCGCGACAGATCGTGGCGGCAGCTGGAATGGATCTGGGCGGCGTCGAATATCTGATAGACGACCGTGATGGCGAGCCCTACTTCTACGACCTGAATGCCCTCTCCAACTTCGTGGCCGATGCCGATCAGGTGATCGGCTTCGATCCTTTCGTCGACCTGGCCAGGTTTATCGGGCATCGAGCTGAGCGTGCAACGGTCGCGGTCGGCTGAGGCCGCCTCATTGATTGTCTGTCAGGGAGCCTTGCTGCCTACGGGCGGAACATGTCCTCGGGGTGCTCGGGGTACACATCGCAGCCCAGCAGGGCACTGACGATCTCCTTCAACTCATTGGGGAGCCACGGTGTGTCGGCGAAGGCGGCGCGCGTTTCGGTGGCGTCCATGTCGTTCTGGAAGTCGATGCACGTTTGCTTGTCTTCGACGACCGCCGTCCGGTAGGCGGCCATCTCGGGAGTCTCGGACAGCTCCTCCCAACTGGTAGCGGTGCCCGTCCGAACGGCCAGGGCTTCCCGGGCTGAGGCGTATCGCGTGTCGAAGTAAAGCTGGTGGAATTCGGCGACCGCGGCGGGCGGGTCGATGTCTTCAGCCGCATCTCGGACTTGGACCTCGATCTCGCCCACTTGCTCCAGCGCCATCTGCAGGTCGTGTGGGGTGAAGTCGGAGAGTTGGGCCCCCTCCGCCATCACCGCCCCGTGCGGGCTGGCGAACAGCGCCTCCCCCTGGGGTATTGCCTCGGCGATGATGGCGTTGAGGCGGTCGACGTACTCGGTCAACGTCATCTCGCTGCTACCGCATGCGCCGACCAGCAGTGCGACGCTCAAGGCCAGTGGGACGAATCTCTTCATGACGGATTGACGGTACATGTGGGCCGTTCGCAGTCTCGCACAGCTGGACCACCGATCGGCCGGGGCTGGAGCACAGGCAACCGAGATCGGGCCTTCTAACCTCCTCAGACCACATGAGCATCGAGCTGTTTCTCTTACTGATGGCGATCGGCCTGGCGACGGGGACCCTGATAGGGGCCGTCGGCGTCGGAGGTGTGCTCCTGGTGCCCGCACTGGTGCTGCTCGGTGGGCTCGACGTCCACGACGCCACGCCGGTGGCGACTTTGAGCTTCTTGTTCACCGGGATCGCCGGAACGGTGGCCTACTCCCGCCAGAGGCGGATCGACTGGCCGACCGCGAGATGGCTGCTGCTGTTTGCGATACCGGGCGCCGTCGGCGGTGCCTCCACCAACGTCGCCCTGTCCTCCACCAGTGTCACCGTCGTCATCGCGGTCACACTCACCGCGGCGGCGGTGAGATCGCTGCGCCGGGCACCAGATTCGGACTCCAACGGGCGGACCCTCGGCCTGGCGGCGCTGGCGGTGATCGGGGCGGTGGTCGGATTCGGCTCAACCCTGTCCGGCACCGGCGGACCGGTGCTGCTGATCCCGGTCATGTTGTTGGGCGGTGCCGGGGTGAAGCTGGCGATCTCTTCGAGCCAGCCGATCCAAGTCCCGATTGCGATTTTCGGCGCCGCTAGCTTTCTCGCCTATGGAAGTCTCGACTGGCAACTCGCCTTGAGCCTGGGAACTGCTCAGGGACTCGGAACCGTCCTCGGCGCCCGGATCAGCGACCGGCTTCCGGTGGAGATGCTGCTCCGCCTCGTCACCTGGGCGCTCGTCGCCTCGGCCGCGGTCTTTGCTGTAAAGGCATTCACCGGATGAGCTCCGGAGTCGATGTGTCGCGTCTCGCCGAGCTGCGCTCGGTGCTGGCAACCTACCCCCGGGTCGAATTGATGGATGGCCCAACCCCGTTCCATCCGCTGCTCCATCTGGGAGCCGATCTCGGGATCGACCTCTGGTTGAAGCGAGACGACCTGACCCCGCTGGGACTCGGAGGTGACAAGCCGCGCAAACTCGAATTCGAGCTGGCGCGAGCGGTCCAGGCCGGGGCCGATGTGATCGTCACTTCCGGCTCGGCCCAGTCCAATCATGCTCGGCTGACCAGTGCCGCGGCCCGCAAGTTGGGGCTCGATGTGGTTTTGGTTCTCAGCAACGACCAGCACGCCCAGCTGCAAGGCAATTTGCTCACGGTTCACCTGATGGGTGGCGAGATCGTGATGGTCGACACCGAAGATCATTGGGATCTGGATGAGGAGGTGGACGCGGTGTGCGCTCGCCTTCGTGCCGAGGGACGCAACCCTCATGTCGTCCCGATCAGCGGGACGACGCCCCACAGCTGCCTGGGCTATGTCGACGGTGCGCTGGAACTGGTCGACCAGTTGGTCTCCCGCGACCTGGTGCCCGACGTCATCCTTACGCCGTTCGGGACCGGGGGGATCTTCTCGGCCTATCTGCTGGCGATGCGGTCGATCGGCATCGCCACCGAGATTGTGGGGATCAGCGTCAACCGGCCCGCCGATGAATGTGAAGAGAACCTCGACCACTGGTGGGCGGCACTGAGTGAGCTGCTGGGCAGCGACCCTGACCTGGAGCGAGGCAGCTACCAGATCGAAGACGGATATATCGGGCCCGAGTACGGGGTGGCCACCACCGAATGTCTCGATGCGATTGTTTCGATGGCAACCCGGGAGGGCATCCTGCTCGATCCGGTCTACTCCGGGAAAGTGTTCGCCGGCCTGCTGGGATGTGCCGCTGCTGGCCGCTTCGACCAGGGTGCGATCGTGGTGATGCTCCACTCCGGCGGCATTCCCGCGACTTTCGCCTACCACGCCGAGATCGAGGCTCACCTCCAGACTTTGGATCACGGTCATGGCTCTCCATCGCTCTGAAGGGGCCCACTGATTAGGCTCGGCCGAGGACCAGGGTTCTGCGATTTCGGAGGGGACGGTCTTGACCGAGCACGGTGACTTCAGGCGCGACATGGTGGCGCTGAACGCCGACGTGGTGGGCTACAGCCGGCTGATCGCCGACGACTTCGAATCCACCACCGCCACCATGACCGACTACCACCAACTGGTCGAAACCGTGTTGGCCGCAGATGGTGGAACGCTGGCCAACTTCGTGGGCGACAGCTTTATGGCGGTGTTCGATGACGTCAGTAGCGCCATGCAGGCGGCGATCGGGATAACAACAGAAGTCGAGGATCGGAACGCAGATACCCCCGAATCCAGCAAGGTTCGTTTCCGGATGGGCCTCGACATGGGCGATGTTGGGGCATCCAGTGGCAAGTATCACGGCGACGCACTCAACATTGCGGCTCGGATTCAGGCGATTGCTCACCCCGGCGGGATCAGCGTCTCGGGGCGGGTGTACCAGGCGCTTGATGAGCCCGCCCTGCGGTTCCGACCGGTCGGCCGGCAGAAACTCAAGAACATCCCTGAGCAGATAGCCGTCTACGACTTCTCCGACTTTCCCAGCGATGGTCAGGTGGCGCCGGGACGCAGCTCACTCTCGCTCGAGTCCCCGACTGTCGCCGTTCTTCCGATCCACACCGAGTCGGCCGACGATTCGGTTCGGAGTGCCGCCACCATCATCCGCCAGGAGTTGCTGCATAAGTTGGCAGGCCTGCCACTCCTCGAGGTGATCGACGCTCCCGCCGAGCCAGGGGTCGACCATCCGGCGGCGACGGCACGGTACATACTCGAAACTGGGGTGCACCAGGTCGGAGACCAGGTACGGGTGTATGCAAGCTTGCTCGATGTCACGACCATGAACCCGGTCAAGTCCCACAGGTGGGCGGTCCCGGCTGAAGACGTACTGGAACTTGCCGACCAGATAGCCGAAGATGTTCTGCGTTCGATTGAGATCGAGCTGGTGGTGGGTGCGCCTGCCGGCCTCTACGCCGACCTGGGGGACGCCGAGTCCATCGAAAAGATCTATCTCGGTTGGTACCACCTTCGGAGCGACACCGCAGAGGGGTGGGCGCGTGCCTCGGAGCTGTTTGGCGAAGTTGCTCGGGAGCATCCAGGCAAGCCCTACGGGAGAGTGCTGTCGGCGTACTCACTCTGGCTCGGGGCCAGTAATGGATGGGTGCCCGACCCCGAGGCCGCCCTGGTGCAAGCCCGGGATCTGGCTCGCGAGTCGGCCGAGATCGGAGACCCGACCGGCATGGCCCAGGCGGTTCAGGCCGCGGTGCTGATGTCGCAGGGCGATGTGGATGGAGCGATTGAGGCTATGGAAGACCTGGAGATTACGCGCCCGACCTGCGACATCACATTCGGACTGAAGGGAAGTGTCCGGCGCTACATGGGGGATTGGGAGCAGGCCGTCGAGCTGCTCGACGTGGCGATGCGCTTGACCGGCATCAACAAGCCCTGGTACCCCACCGTGAAGGCGGTGTCACTGTTTATCGGTGGGCGCCTGGAGGAGGCGGCGTCTATCGCGGAAGCGGTATTAGAACACCAACCCGACAATCTGGAGGCGCTGATGGTCCTGGCGGCCGCCCAGAAAGAGCTGGGCCTCGATCGGCGAGCGGAGGCTACCGCGCAGATAATCCGGCAGAGGTTCCCTGCGGTCGACGTGGAGGCATGGCTCGACCGCCATCCCTATCAGCGCCGGGAGATCGTCGAAAGATGGAAGGGCGATCTCGCCTCAGCGGGAGCCATCGGCGAGAGCTGAACGCGACGGACAGACGGAATACGGAACCGATCCACCTGCTGCGGTGTAGAAGGGGCATACACAGCAGGAGAGTGAGCCGTGAAGGTACGTCGCGTGGTCGTGGTGGGCTGGGTTGTCGGTCTGGTCCTGGCATTCGCGGTGTCCGCCCAGGCAAAAGGTGTCAGCGGAGTGACTCTGACCGGTGGTGGTGAGGAGATCACCTTCGAAGGGTCCGGAGAGCCCAACACCAATACCAAGCTGTCGAACCTGGCGGGCAGCGCTCGGCTGTTTCAGGGACTGGAGTCCGACAGGCGCTCCACGGTGGCTCCGTCGGGCGACCTCGAATCGCCCATTACCGTTCGCTGGAGGTTCCCGACGTCGGCAACAGAGGTCACGATCGTCGTCCAGTATCTCTACCTCGACGCTCAGGACGGGCCGATCGGATATATCCCCGGAGGTCAGGAATTGTGGGGCGCGACCTATCCCGATGCTTGGGCCCCGCTCGGTCCCGACATCGCCGACGATCTGGCTGCGATCGGGTTCGGCGTCGGCGCTGCCACCTTGGCGCTGGCCGCTGAGGCAATCGAGCCGCCGATGACGGTGCTGGCCACGGCGACTGCGATTCGAGAGGCCACTGTGGGGCTGCCGGTCGGCTCCGCTCCCACATCCGGTGCGTCGGAATCGGCGCCGCCCCGTCTTGTCATCCTCGGTGCCGTGATTACGGCAGGCGCTGCGATATCAATATCGGGCATCATTCGGAGGCGTCTACAACGGGTGGCGTGACGAGCCGACGATCCACAGAACCACCGCGAGACCACGATGAGCAGGTTCTCGTCGAGCGGGCCAAGCAGGGCAATCAGGACGCCTTTGCATCGCTCGTGCGTCGCCATGCCCTCGCCGCCCATCGGGTCGCCTACCTCATCACTCGCTCCGGCGCCGAAGCCGACGACGCCCTCCAGGACGGGACCGTGAAGGCCTTCTACGCCCTCGACCGCTTCCGGAGTGATCGCCCCTTCCGTCCCCCTGGTTTACCGCGATCGTCGCCAACGAGGCCCGCAACCGGGCCCGTTCCGAGGCCCGATGCGAAGCGTTGCGACTCCGAATCGTCGGGGACATCCCGGCTCCGAGCCCAGAGGAGGAGGCGCTCGCCGAGGAGCGGCGCTCGGAATTGCTCCGCTACCTCGACGAGCTCCCCGACAAGCTGCGAGAGGCCGTGGCCCTGCGCCATGTGCTCGCCTTTAGTGAGCGGGAGACGGCCGAGGCGCTGGGGATCAGTCCGGGGACGGTCAAATCGAGGGTATCGCGCGGTCTGCAGCGGCTGCGTGACTCGATGACGGGAGTGGGAGAATGACCGAACTCGATTTCACCGCTGCACTCGCCACCCTGGAGATCGAATTCCCCGAGCCTCCGGACCTCGAAGGGGCGTTCGCCCGGCTCGGTACGGTCCCGGTGCGACGTCCGATTCTTCTCCGGGTGGTTGCGGCAGTGATCGTCGCTGCGATTGCTGTGGTCGTTCTCGTAGCCCCGATCCGGGAAGCGGTAGCCGACTGGCTGGGGATCGGAGTCATCCGAATCGTCGAGGTCGATCAGATCCCGGGTGATCTGGAGGACACGATCGGGGACCTTGGCATTGAGCTGGGCGAAGGAGCGCTCATTCTGGGACCGGACGATCCGGTGGTGGCCATCCTGGGTGGACCCAGCCGAACGTACACCAGGGTCCGTGATGATCGGATCGTCGAGATATCGTTCGTGTGGCTCCCGACCGAGGGCCTGCCCGAGGTCGGATCGGCCGGGGTAGGTGCCCTTCTCACCCGGTTCGACGGGTCGCTCGATGGCCCGCTGATCGAGAAGTCGATCGGTGAGGGCACCAATGTCGCCGTTGTCGCCGTCGGCGATGAGCGGGGGTACTGGATCGAAGGTGCACCCCACACCTTCGGATACGTCGACCCCAGCGGGGAGATCGTGTTCGAGACGCTCCGCCTCGCCGGCAACACCCTGCTGTGGGAGGCCGACGGCTTCGCCTACCGCCTCGAAAGCGGGCTCGATCTGCAAGCGGCGACCGAAGTGGCGGAATCACTCGGGGAGTAGCAACTGCGAAATCGGGCCGGGTGTGGTTCGTCCATGTCGAATTCCCACGCTTAAGGAGGACACTCCCCCTTGGAGGGGGAGTCGGCGGAGCAAAGCGACGTCGGAGGGGGGAGTAATCCACCTTGCGGTCGGTCAGATGCCTTAGGGGGAAGGATCTCCGGTCTGAAGCGAACTCGGAGGGCCGTCAGAAGGCGGCGTCGGGTAGCTCCATCAGCATTCCGGTCTCAGCCTCGGCCAGGCTCCGGCGTAATGCCGCGCGGGGAAGCACGGTCTTGGCAAACCAGCGGGCCGAGGCGACCTTGCCCTGGTAGAAGCTCCGGTCGTCCTCGTCGGCTTCGGTCATCGCTTGCAGGGAGATTTCTGCGTGCTGAATCAACAGCCAGCCGATCAGTACTTCCGCCAGCCCTTCGAGCAGCGCGTTGGCATGAAGCCCGGCCAGATATACCTCCGGAGGATCTGCGATGGCCCCCATCAGGTGGCCGCCCATGACGCCGAGCTGGCCCTGGAGATCCTCCAGCGCGTTTCCCAGCAGCACACGTTCGGCCTGCAACGGGTCGTCGCCTTCGCCGCCCTTTACGGTTTCGGTGATCTGGCCGGCGAGACGCAGCAGCGTTGCCCCCTGATCCTTGGCGATCTTGCGAAACAGCAAGTCCAGCGCCTGGATCCCGGTGGTTCCTTCGTACACGGTGTCGATCTTGGCGTCCCGGATGTATTGCTCAATTGGGTAGTCCTTGGTGAAACCGGAGCCGCCGAAAACCTGAAGTGATTGCGCCAGCAGCAGGTACGCCTTCTCCGACGAGTACCCCTTGACCAGCGGGAGCAGGAGTTCGCTCAGCCGCTCCCAATAAGGCTCATCGGGTTGGAGAGCCGCTCGATCCTGCATGCTGGCGGTGTACAGGGCGAGGGCTCGCAGGCCCTCGGCATGCGCCTTTTGCATCATGAGCAGTCGGCGCACGTTGGGATGGCGGAGAATCGGGACTCGTGGTGCCTCCGGGTCATGACCTTGGGTCAGGTCGGGTCCCTGGACCCGCTCTGCGGCATACTCGAGTGCGTTCAGGTAGGCAGTGGACAGGGTGGATGCCGACTTGACCCCGATCAGCATCCGGGCATCGGCGATCACCAGGAACATCTGGCGAATCCCTTCGTGGACCCCGCCGACCAGATATCCGACGCAAGGTTGGTCGGCGCCCAGGGTCAACTCACAGGTTGCAGAGCCCTTGATGCCCATCTTGTCTTCGAGGTTGGTGGTGATGATCCCGTTGCGCTCGCCCGGTGAGCCGTCGTCGTTGACCAGATACTTGGGAACGATGAACATCGACAGCCCCTTCGTGCCCGGTGCACCTCCCTCCGGACGAGCCAGGACCAGATGGATGATGTTTTCGAAATAGTCGGAGTCGCCGCTCGTGATGAACCGCTTGACGCCGTCGAGGTGGTAGACGTCATCTTCGACGTGGATTGCCTTGGTGGTACCGGCGCCGACATCGGAGCCTGCCTCGGATTCGGTGAGGACCATCGAGCCGCCCCAGTTGCGCTCCAGCATCGGCCGGCAGAAGCGCTGCCGCTGCTCTTCGGTTCCAACCCGGTCAATTACGCGGGCCATCGAAGTTCCTATGACGTAGAAGTAGGCGGCGGGATTGGCGCCCACCAGCATCTCGGCCACCGCCCAGTGCAGAGAAGGCGGGGCACCTCCGCCCCCGATCTCGGTCGGAAGCGAGAACTTGTCCCAGCCGCCGGCATAGAAGGCGTCCAGTGACTTCTTCAGTTCGGCCGGGAGATGAACCTCACCGTCTTCGAGGTAAGGAGGATTACGGTCGGCCGCGGCGAAACTGGCAGCGAAGTCGTCCACCGCCAGACGTTCGATCTCGCGCAGTACCGCTCGGGCGGTGTCGGAGTCGATCTCGCCGAAGGGCCCGGTCAGGCTCTCTTCGAGGTGGTTGGCCTCGAAGAGATTGAACTCGATGTCACGCAGGTTGCTCTTGTAGTGCGAGATGTTGCACCTCCGTGCAGAGGGCCGATACTCACTTTCAACAGCACAGAATGAGCGAAAACTCCTGGTTTGTCAGGCGACCGACATTCGTCAGCCAGTCCACCTCAGCTCCGGCACTCGGATGCGATCTCGGTGATCACGTCGAAGTCGGTTGGAGCGCTGGCTCCGAAGTAGAAGCACATTTCGCCGCCGGAATCATTCATCCGGTAGTAGTGCTCGCTGCTGTTGCTTCCTGCGGTGGCCGCGCTTCCGTAGGTGGCCGTCAGATCGGCCAGGGTGTCACCGACCGCAATGCCTTCGGCCGTAGTGACGTAACTGTCCGGCCGGGGATCGCCGCCGGCGTCGTCGGAGGGTCCTTCGAATCGCCACCGTTCGAACGTCTCGGGACGGACGAGGTCGCTCGGGTTGGGGCCGAAGAAGAGCAATGCGAACCCCTCGATAAAGACCCCTCTGAGCCCCAAATCCTGCGGATCGGAAATGGTGTACCAGTCGGTGTCGAACTCCAGGTACGAGCCGCGGATGCCGTGGCCCAGGAAGTCGAGGACCTTGTCGATCACCGTTTGGGCGTCATCCCCCAGTGCGAGCTTGGTACCGCGATAGGTGATGCTGTCACCGGCCAGGATCCAGTCGCCGGTCTCCTGGACGCCGGCGGTCACAATCACGGCCAACGCAAACCTCACCGGACCCGAAGGTGATCTGACCTCGACGCTGTAGTCCTGGGTCGTATCGATGTTCCACGTCCCTTGACCCTGTACCGGGAGTTCCACTCCGTCGGCGCCGCGCACGGTCACCAGGTGCCCCAGCCCGAGCGTGATGTTGGCGCTCAGCGTGCTTCCCGACAGCAGGGAGATCTGGAAGATCTCTGGATCGTCGGGTGCGGCATTGCCCACGACGGTGACGACCCCGTCGCCACCTTCGAGCCGCCGGCTCTCAGAACAGGATCGCGACAAGGCGGCCATCGTCTCCTCGTCGGGCGCCCCATTGACGGTTCGGCCCAGGCCTGCCTGCGCCGCTTCAATCGCCGTCCGGGTCGCCGGACCGAAGGCCCCGTCGACGGTGAGATCCCCATAGCCGTTGCAGTTGAGGAGGAACTGGAGGGCCTCGACCGTCTCGTTGTTGTCGCCCTCCACCGCCAGGGGCGGGCCGCTCGGGGGGAGGGTCGTGGTGGTGGTCGACGAGGTGGTATTGGCAACGACGGCCTCGGTCGAGGATGTGGTGGCGGCGGTACCGGTAGGTGGGAGTGTGGTGGTCGTCGTCGGGTCGGCGTCGTCCCCGCAGGAGATCATCGCCAACGCCAACGCCAACGCCAACGCCAACGCCAACGCCCC
>Ga0255057_10000702_pt1 | contig 19225 bp, 21 predicted proteins | sample Cases_109_6_MG_FD_189022 | JGI IMG/M metagenome (GOLD analysis project Ga0255057, IMG submission 189022) | Seawater microbial communities from Amundsen Gulf, Northwest Territories, Canada - Cases_109_6 | ecosystem: Environmental > Aquatic > Marine > Gulf | place: Canada: Northwest Territories... | reverse complement strand
AAACCGTCTTTGGGACACCATGCCGGCGGGGAGCCCGCAACTGAGAGGCCCCCGGTCCCGGAACCGACTTACGCCGAACGGGCGCGGACACTCGTGCACGTATGCCGGGTCGGTACGCTCTCGACCCTTTCCCGAAAACATGCGGGTTGGCCGTTTGGCTCGGTGATGCCCTATGGCCTCGACGATTGTGGCCGGCCCATCTTTCTTATAAGCCACATGGCCATCCATACACAGAACATGACTGCTGACTCCCGCACCAGCCTCCTGGTGACTCAGCCCCACTGGAGTGACGATCCACTCGCGAGCAGTCGACTCACCCTCATGGGCAATATTTCGCGCGTCCCAGAGGAGCAACTCGAACAACAACGCGACCTCTACCTGGCCCGATACGATAACGCAAAATATTGGGTGGACTACGAGGATTTTGCCTTTTATCGCATGGAGGTCCTCGACGTCTATTTCGTCGGTGGCTTTGGCGTGATGGGTTGGGTCTCCGCTGAGGAATATGGTCTCGCCGAACCCGACCAACTGGCCGACGCAGCTCCGGGAATAATCGAGCACATGAACTCTGATCACGCCGATGCTCTGCTGCTGTTAGTCAGGGTTTTCGGCGCAATAGACTCCGAGGAAGCCATAATGACCTCGGTGGACCGCCTGGGTTTTCACGTGAGACTCAGAAAGGGTGATCGCATTCAGGGCGCTCGCATCCCGTTCACCCAAGAGGTGAAAAGTGTGCAGGAAACGAGGAAGGTTTTGGTGCAGATGGTCGAAGACGCGCGGCAACGGGCTTGATCGAGCCCAGACACCCTCTAGAATCCCCTTTTCACCACTATGGAGGCGCACCATGAACCTATCCAAATTCGTTGTCGTTCCCTCGAGCTTTCTTATGGTGACTCTCGTGGCCCTGTCCGGATGCGCGACATCCGCTCCCAAAGAGGCAGCTAAGCTGGTCTCGCGGGTTGAGGAATCCCGACGAGCGTTGCAGGCTGCCGAAGCACAGATCCGAAGTACCCTTGATACCGCCAACTCGCTTGGCCAGACAGAGGGCGGCAGCCTCCAAACTGATTTCCAGCGTCTCAACAGTGAGATCAAATTGTCCAATGAAAAGCGGGACGATTTCGGCAAGCGTGTCGCCTCGATGGACAAAACCAGCGCCAGCTACTTCACAGCTTGGGCCGCAGAACTCGACACATACGAGACCGAAGAGTTCCGTACACGGAGCGAAGCCCGGCTAGAGGAAACTCGTGGCCGCTACAACCAGCTCATGACTACCATGCAGCAGGCCGAGGAGAAGTTTAATCCCCTCTTGGCAAAGTTGAACGATCTCTCACGCTACCTGGGCTTCAATCTGAATCCCACCGGCGTTGCCTCCATCAAAACAAATGTCGGCGAGATGAGTTCCGAAGCGACAGACCTGTCTACCGCGATTGAAACCGCAGTCCAGGAAGCCGATGGCTTCGTCACGTTGATGGGGCCGTAGTGACTGACCGTTCAAATGAGCTAACTGGTAGGATAGGTTGTAGGGGCTAACTGGGAAGGATCGCCTGGAGCCAGCGAGGAGGGTTGAACTCCTGACCTGCTGATTACGAATTATCCCCAGGCACCACCTGAGCAGACCCAAGAGAACCTGTCCCCACAAGAACCCGACAATTTGGACTGAGCGATGGTGCTCTTGGATGCTCCTAGTGCGGGGTGTTCCGGTAGCAGCGTGGTAGCAAGAGCTGACGCCCCCTGTAGACCACAAACGACGGGTGGTTGATAAAGAACGATCCATGGCCAGCACCTCCAGTTCAATCGGCCCCGCAGTCGGGAGGGGTACCCGCCCAGCAAATGTGCTTTTCTCGCCCGCATAGCGGAGCGGGACTTCGTTAATGACCCTGCCGTCCCGAACCGCACGCGCCACCACCTGTATCTTATTGGCGTCCCAGAGCCCACCGGGCTCGGTGGGACACCCTCAAGTCATGGTCACAGCGGCCCGCACCTAGAATCCTGAGTCGGCAGACAACCGATCGTTCGGCGTCGGTGCGAGGAGCGTCACCGTAAAGCCGTGGATCTCGAGCAGGACCCCCTCGCCCAGCACATCCTGCCCGGGGACCAAGAGCAATGTCTTGGAGGCTCGCTGGGTGGTCTGCGGGGTTCCCAGCGGCCCTTCGGCCGTCACTTCAACGACGGTGGGTCGCTCCAGCATCGCTGTGACTCCTCACACTCCGTTAATTCTAAACGTTTCTTCAACTCACGACCTCCAGCGTGCTTTCTCCTTGCTTCTCTCTTCAATCCCGATTATTCTCTTCAGCGACCGGGCTCCCTTCTGGCTTGTCCGGCCCTCGCTGCCTGGACAACCATCACCCCGCTATATCGGAGTCCCCTTCGTCCATTTTCAACCAATCATGGCATACGTACGCCTCATCTCATCCCAAACATCAGGTGCAGCCGAATAACAGTACGATCAGATAGAATGGAAACACCTCACAAACAGTTATTAGAGGAAATTCGCAAAGCTATTCTTCCTGACATTGCGCGCAATGCAATTTTATTAGCAAAGCTTCATATTCATAGAATACGTGAGCTCAAACAAATACATTCACTGCACGAGGTGGAATTTCAGGTTTTTTCGCAATGGGGAGAAGATGGAATAATACAGTATCTTATCAACAATGTTCCAATCGCCAATACCACTTTTGTAGAGTTTGGAGTTCAAGATTATACAGAATCAAATACGAGGTTGCTTCTCACTAATGACAATTGGAAAGGATTAGTAATTGATGCAAATAATCATCACATTGAATATATAAAAAATGACGACATTTACTGGAGGTATGCCCTCACAGCAGTCTGTCACTTTATCACTAGAGACAATATTTGTCAGATTATTTCAAGTGCCGGCATCACAGGTGACGTTGGTCTCTTGAGCATAGATATCGATGGTAATGATTATTGGGTGTGGGAAGCTATCGATGTAGTCAATCCCCGAATTGTCGTATGTGAATACAACAGCGTTTTTGGTTCAGACCATGCCATTACTATTCCCTATGATGCAGATTTCCAAAGGACTAAAGCCCATTATTCAAATCTGTATTTTGGGGCTTCATTGCCTGCCTTATGCATTCTCGCCGAAAAAAAAGGTTACGATTTTTGTGGCTCTAATAGCGCAGGCATAAATGCATTTTTTGTAAGAAAAGATGTCTCGCATAATATCAATACGCTTACGGCAAAAGAGGGGTATGTACTAAGTCACGTACGAGAATCTCGAGATATTCCTGGAAATCGAACGTATATATCTGGCCAGGATAGATTCGATGTGATGGGAGATTTGAAGGTAATAGATATTATGTCAAACAGTTTGGTTACATTAAAAGATCTTAAGACCGAACAGAACTAGAAATTTCCCCGGCTCGACTTTAGGGATTGTTCGACCGCTACGCTACAGGGCGAGAGGCTATCGCAGGGGGGCAGGAGGTGCCGGGACAATCTCGGAAAGGGCCACTAATAGCAATGCGGCGCTTGCCATATGATCACATCCAGGTAAACTTGATCGTGTCTACAGAAGGCTCTGGCATTGACCGCTACTCTCAAGAATTGGCGAAGAGGTTGCCCGTTTCCGCAATTTCAACGCGTAGATACCAATCGATTCGGCAGAGTATTCTGCTTGCGAGGCACCTCGCGCTCCTCAGGCAGCCCGTGCACCTGCCAAACCAGCATCTTGCACGCTGGGTTCCATGGTTGAACCATCGGAGCATCGTGACCGTCCACGATCTCGTCCGACTCACGTTCCCGTTTGCCAAAGAAGGCCCGATCAGCGCTATGGGTCTGGCGCTCGACAGAAGAGGCATCCGAAAAGCAGCACATGTGATCTCCGTATCGGCGGCAACAAAGAGAGACCTCATGTGCCATCTGGATGTCCCGGAAGAGAAAATCACGGTCATCCATAATGGGATCGATCACCATGTGTTCAAGCCCTGCCAGAAACAAAACGGTCCCGATTCCCGTTCACCATATCTTCTGTATGTCGGTTCCGAAAGGCCTCGGAAGAACTTCAGCATGTTGCTTCGCGCTTTTGCCATCATCAAACAACAAGGGCATTCCTTCAGCTCGTTGACGTTGCTGAAGGTTGGGGTTCCCGGACGGTCGCATGCTTTCCGGAAGGCCACGCTGGATGAAATGCGTCGTCTTGGGATCGAGAGTGACGTCCAATTCGTAGAGCACATCTCGGATCAGGAGCTGGCTGTCATCTATTCGAACGCGCTTGCCCTCGTGCTTCCCTCGTTGTACGAAGGGTTTGGGTTGCCCGTTGTGGAAGCGATGGCCTGTGGCTGCCCCGTGATCACCTCCAGTGTTTCTTCATTGCCAGAGGTCGCGGGATCTGCGGCGCTCCTGATTGATCCTCGGAACTGCGCAACACTTGTGGAAGCCATACGCGGTGTGATCCTTGACCCAACATGCAGCGCACGCCTGCGAGCCCAGGGACTGCTCCGAGCAAGAGACTTTTCCTGGGACAGAACTGCCGAGGCGACGTTTGCAGTCTATCAGCGCGTCTTTGCCCGCCTGGTAACCGAGGCGGCGTCATCTCATCACTGATCTTTGTAAAGCGGGTGTCCTTCAAAGATCGGCCCTGCCGAGCAGGGCCGATAGCAGCGGTCGAATATCGTCCTGGTCTGTTTCGAAATGGATGGCGTGCATGCCGAGCTGGTTCGCTCCCTGAATATTCTCGCGGAGATCATCGATGAAGACCGTCTCCTCAGCCCGTAACCGTAAGGCGTCTAGAGCAGCCCGATAGGCCTGCGGGTCTGGCTTCATCACTCTGATCGATGCGGATGTGATAATGACATCAAATAGGTGAACAATTTGGAAACGGTCACGCAGCATCTCGAGCAAGGACGGCACGGCGTTACTCAAGATGGCTTGCTTATAGTGTGGGCGGAGGCGCGTGATTACATCGAGCACGACCGGATTGATACGGTCCCCTGCGTAGAAATCACGGCGTAAGTCCTGGATGGCTCTCTCGTCGAGACCAAGATGCACGCGGACCTCGGTCCAGTACGCTTCCTCCGGTATCTCGCCGCACTGTGCCTGAATCCACGCCTTGCTACCGAGCACGACTCGGTCGATGTCGTAAGGGGGAAGTCCAAGCTTCTGCTCCCACTCCCGCCGTCCGCTGGAATCCTCAGTCCGCACAAGCACACCACCACAGTCCCAGATGAGAGCCTTGATCGAGCGGTCAACCAGCACCGAGAAGCCCCCCAGACTATCCTTGAAAGACGCGAACTGGCAGTCGATGGGATTTGAAGGTCAACGGTTCTTTTCTATCATGATTTCGGCGGCGCATCAACACCCCATATGCTGATACGGCCTACCCAGGTGGAGGAATCATGCAATTCATCGATTATGCCATAGTCCTCCTTTACTTGGGTGCCATGATGGTTGTGGGTGTAATGATGCACCGAAAAGCATCGGGGGGGATTGATGCGTACTTCCTAGGCAATCGGGCCATGCCATGGTGGATGTTAGGATGCTCAGGAATGGCCTCGAATCTCGATGTGACCGGAACCATGATCAATACCGCGTTAATCTTTGCGCTGGGAGTAAGCGGCTTTTTTATCGAGATTCGAGGCGGCGTTGTGTTAGTGATGGCCATGTTAATGATTTTCATGGGCAAGTGGTATCGTCGGTCCCAGGTCATGACTGTCGCTGAATGGATGTACTTTCGATTTGGAACGGGTTGGCAAGGGGATGTGGCACGCTTGACGGCTGCCATTGGTTCCATTCTGCTCACCATCGCGATGGTAGCGTATTTTTCAACGGGTGTCGGAAAGTTTTTTTCCGAGTTCCTTGGTATTCCACCCTTTTGGGGATTACCTGCGACGTTTTGGGCCGCGTTGTTAATAATTATATTCGCAACGATCTACACGGTTTCCAGCGGGTTATATGGGGTGGTTTTCACCGACATGATTCAGGGCGTGTTGATCTTTGCATCCATGATCTATCTGTGTTATGTGGCGATCACCCAATATTCACTCCCAGACGTGTTCTCTGTGTCGATCCCAATGAACGACGGAACATTCCGGGCTCTCCAGATGACCCGAGACGCGTGGACTCAGATTGTTCCTCCATGGAAGATGCACTTCCATCCCGATTCGGGCTATGCCATTTACAATTTATTGGGCATCGCCATTCTGTTTTATTTTGTCAGGACCATCATTGAAGGATATGGCGGCGCAACCGGATATATGGCTCAACGGTACTTTGCTGCGAGAAGTGACCGCGAAGCCGGAAAGCTCTCGCTCCTGTGGATCATTCTTCTTTCATTTCGCTGGCCCTTTATCGTCTCCGTTGCCATCATGGGGATCGTGTACGGTCAAACCCATGGTGTGATTGCTGATCCAGAACATGTGTTACCTGTCGTCGTCGGTCACATGATTCCAACAGGCATGAAAGGCCTTGTAGTAGCAGCCTTGATGGCGGCAGCGATGTCAACGTTTGATTCGACGGTGAACGCTGGAGCAGCGTATTGGGTGAGGGATATTTACCAAGCCTACCTCAATCCTCGGGCCACCGAAAAACAACTGGTGTGGCAAGGGCGGTGGGTCACTGTTGTGATCGCAGGAACAGGATTGGTGTTCGGCCTGACCGTCAAAAATATCAACGACATCTGGGGGTGGATCACAATGGGTATTGGGATTGGTATGCTCATCCCCATGGTCGTGAGGTGGTATTGGTGGCGCATGAATGGCGCTGGTTTCGGGATGGGCGCTGGGGTCGGTATGCTGTCTGCGTTTGTGCAGCGATGGCAATTTCCGGGTTGGCCTGAATATGTCTCATTCTGTTTCGTGGCCCTCATGGCTACTTTCGGTCTTGTTCTCGGCACCTATGTCACTAGACCTCCGGATGAAAGCGTTTTGGTTGAATTCTATAGCAGAACCCGGCCATTCGGAATGTGGGGACCCATTCGCAAAATGTTTTCTCCCACTGACTTAGAGAGAATTCACCGCGAAAATCGGCGAGACGCCATATCGGTCTTGATGGCAGTCCCTTGGCAACTCGCGTTGTTCCTCATGTGGATCATGCTTGTCATGCGCCAGTGGAAGACATTTGGAGTCCTTCTTCTTGTTTTCGCCGTTCTTTCTAGTGGACTCTATTTCTTCTGGTATCGTTTTCTGGGAAAGGAAGTCCAAGAAATCAAGCGGATTCGCTGAAGCGCCCCTCAAAGAAGGAAACATCGGGTGCTAAAGGGCCTGTCTGCCGTTCAGACAGTGGCGATGACCTCACCCCGCTCTTTGAGGATCGGTCGCACTACTTGATAAGCTGCAAACCACAATGCACGCAATGCTTGTACCTGTCCTTTCGGCTCTCCGCATGTTCTGCGTCGCTGCATTTCTTGAGGATAATGTTCTCGTTTACCACTTCGCCGCAGTTCGGACAGTACCGGACGGGGGCGTCAGAGCGCCTGTGATTCATGTTTTGGCACAGTCTCCATCGCATTTTGGTTATCTCCTCAGGCCAAAGCGGTTATCGGGGGGGGGACTCGAAACGAGGACCCGCGTGGACTAGGCAGGCGATTTCCGCTGCCGGGCCGACTCCTTCGCGTGGAACTTCCAGGGCTCTTCCTGGTCCTGGAGGTTCAGGTGAGCGAACTCCACCCCGACCGAGCAATCATCCACCCATTTCACCGTGCAACCGATCCGGACGGACCGGTTGCTGAGAAAGAGGGTACGGGAGGACCTAACAACCTCTTGATTTCCCTGGAGCCGGCGAGAGGGGTCGAACCTCCGACCTGCTGATTACGAATCAGCTGCTCTACCACTGAGCTACGCCGGCCCGAAGTGTTACCTAGCACAGCGGACCAGGCGAGTCAAGGAAGGGACTCCCGCGACAAGCAACGAAGCCAAAAAGCCGGGCCGCAGCAGTCGGTGAGCCGGTAAGAGGTCGCCCACCACCCCCATCAGTTCCTGGGTTTGCTCCCTCCGACCCTGAAGATTCCGTACCAGAACCTGGCAGAGGAGAGGACGGCGGACGATTTGCTGAAGTAGCTGGCAAACCCGCTCCTTGGGATCGAACTCCCGCCGGTACGCAACGGCGTAAGGTTCGAGGGCCGCAAAGGGAGCCTCTTTCTGCCGAGGCCCCTCGGCGACAGTGTCTGCCGCCAGTTCTGCCCCCTTGAGCGCCTGATAGATCCCTTCTCCCGTCATCGGATCGTAGTAGCCCGCGGCATCACCAACGAGAAGGAACCCGTCCCCCACTATCCGCTTTACTCGACACGCGAGCGGACCCAGGATTTGAAGGGAATTCAGGGGGGCAGCCCCAATGAGCTTCCTCCGCACTGACGGATAGGCCGCGAGGAGCTCGCGAAAGACCTCCTCCCAAGGCCGGCGCAGCGGCAGATCCCGCTGGTCCACAACCGCAGCGACATTCGCCGTTGCAGCTCTCTGCGGATTCAGGATGCAATATCCCGCTCTTCCTAGGTACACCTCTCCGAGACCGCCCAGCTCCGCGGGCATCTGAAAGCGCTGGACGAAGGCCACCTTCCGGTGGGACGGGTGCGAGGCAAAAAGCCCAAGGCGGCGGGCCACCACAGAGTTACGACCGTCGGCCCCGATGGTGAGGGCGGCGGTGAAGTGACGCGTCCGCCCATTGGATGCACCGATCACACCGGCAACTCTGTGCCCCGCGCGGATGAGATCCACCACCCGCCACCCCTCGAGGCACTCGACCCCGGCACAGCGGGCCGCCTCGAAGAGGAGGGTGTCAAAACGCTCCCGGGGAAGGGCGTACCCGTGTGGTGGAACCGCTTCACCGGGATACGTCCCCGTAAAAAAAGTTCCTGCGGAGGTCTCGACCCGCATCCCCCAGATCGGCTGAGAACCGATCTCCTCCAGGATGTGAAGCACCCCGAGGCGCTTGAGCAACGGGACACACCCCGGGCTGAGATACTCGCCACACGGCTTCTCCCGAGGGAAGTGTCTCTTGTCCAACAGACACACCTGAAACCCAGCTCTGGCCAGCAGGATGGCGACCGCACTCCCCGCCGGCCCTCCCCCCACAACCAAAACATCTGCAGTGCGTTTCATTCGGTTTCTCCCACCACTACCCGGAACCGCACATCGACCTCGTCCTTGACCGTGATAAAGAGGAAAGATGGGCGCTCGATGGCATAGTCACTCATCTTGAGAGTAGTTTTCCCCTTCACCTCGAGACCTCGGTCACCCAAAATGAGCGTCGCGGGAATACGGAGGTCTTTGGTCACGCCGTGAAGGGCAATTTCCCCTTCCAGTATAACACCAACCACGCCCGCGTCCTTCCGCAGATCGGCAAGACCGGTCAGGATAAATCGGATCTCCGGAAACTTTCCGACCTCGAGGTAATCCTCCCACATGAGCCGATTGCGTCGACCAATCCCGGTATCGAGGGCCTTCGCCTGAATCGCCACGCAGCCGACCGCATCCTGAAGTCCCTTCGTCATCACGACACCCGAGACCGCGGTGGTCTGGCCCTCGAAGTCGTGCAGTCGTGCATCGGCCACAAAGACGACCTCACCCTCCAGGATCATTCGCATCTGGGGAAAAAACCGATCGATGAACAGCCCTAGAGGGATTTCACATGCAGCGAGGGGCTGAACACGAATGGAGAGAAGCAGAACCAGGCAGAAACTAGCGATCCGGGGCCCGGTCATCTCGATACCTCACGTGCAGCATCCACCAACACTTCTCACAAAGGAACTGCCTGTAAAATCGGGGAGGTCTCTCGAAAATCTTGAGAGGGTCCGGTATTGCCGATGGCAAGCCTGTTATGGTCACTGAAAGAGGAAAGCGGAAATCTCGCCCTCGAGATCAATTATGAGCCGCAGAGGGTGTTGTGGCTGCGTGGCTCCCGAATGGTAAAAGTACACAAACCCGGTAAATCCGCGATCTGGCTTGAGGGTGATCTCTTTTAAGAGAACTCCCAGGGTGGTCTCCGGCACCTTTTCCAGGAAGGTTCCCGGTGCGTCCCGCTGGGGACGCACAAAGACTTCCTCCACAAGCTCCGCCATCTCTTCTGCCAACTCCTCCCTTTGGGCAGGGGTCAACGCGGGCGACCTAAACTCGGCATCTCCCACCTTGACCGTATCAGAATCTGACGTATAGGGGGCGATCGCTTTGGGATCTGTTTTGGCGGAAAGCCCACGGATTCTCGCATTGTAATAATCGCGCAGCCACTTCTCGGAAATGGGGAGGAACAGCTCCCCGGTCGCATCGGCTAAATACACATACTCTGGCCCAAAAAGGACCGCTTTCCCCGTACGGTTTCTGAGCGAGACCCGCGCCACAACAATGCGGTCACCCCGCTTCGAAATGCCAGCCTCTTGCAGTGAGGCCTCCGTTATGGACGCACTCGCCCCTCGCGCCTCGCCAGCCGGCGGGAGACTCGTGATAAAAATCTCGGGTTTAGAAGCACAGCCTACCATCCATAGGATCAGGCCACACAGACACAGGAGTTTCCGCACGCCATTCTCCTTTTGCTCAGTTTCGACGGCCATTCGCTGACATTTCTAGCACTTCCTCGCACTTCCTGCCAAGGAAAACTTAGCTCACGCTAGCATTCTGTAGGCCGCTGCGTTGGTCTTGACACCGCCGAACGAGTAAGGGATACTTATGTCCCCCCAAAAGGCGGAGGGGTAGAATCGGGGTTGGCCCAGATGTTCCTCGCCCACCCCCGACTGAAGCGTCGATGCAGCAGAGAACGAAACGCTCTTCCGGTGTTTACGGCCTGGGAGGGCGTTCGGTTTTCTGACATCACGCCGGCTATGATAGTCACCTTGTCAGGAATCAGTAGATGAAATCTATGCCCCTCTGGGGAGGCCAATGTGAAAAAAAATGAAGCGAGGACAACTGATGACCTCTTAAGGGAATTGGTGGAAATCCGCCAACGGATTGCAGTATTGGAAGCCATAGAAGGTGAGCGCAAGCGGGCAGAAGGGGCGCTGCGGGAAAGTCAGGAGCGTTACCGGATGCTCGCGGAGAATAGCGCAGTAGGCATCTGGCATATTTCTGTGGACGGCTATACGATCTATCTGAACCCGGCCATGTGCGCCATGCTCGAGATTCGGGGGCCCGAGGAGCTCGCGGGCAGAACCTATCACTCCTTCTTCACTCACACGAGCCTCGACCGGATTGCGGATGAACATGCCAAGCATCGGCTGGGCATCGCCTCAGTCTACGAAGTCGAAATCGAGGGAAAGCATGGCGGGAGGTGCAATGTTGTCGTCTCCGGGGCACCTCTGTTCTCGGCCAATGGAAAATTGAAAAGCATCATCGCGACCTTCATCGATATCACCAAGCGCAAAGAAGCCGAAGAGGCGCTGCGCGAGAGCGAGGAGCATTACAGGGCAGTAGTTGAGAACGTGGCCGACGCGATCGTGATTAACGTGGAAACAAGGCGAGTCTTCGTGAACAAAGCCTTTCTGGAGCTCCACGGACTTTCCAGCCCGGTCCAGGTTCTGGGAACATCCCTCGACCAATTCATCGTACCCGGGGACAGGCAGCTCGTGACCGAGCGAACATTAGCGCGACAACAGGGCCGTCCTGCGCCCAGCGTCTACGAATACCGGATCACCAGGCTCGACGGAGAAGTGCGGACGGTCCAAACTTCTTCTGTGCCCATCAGCTACCACGGACAAACAGCCACGTTGGCAGTTCTTCGCGATGTCACCGAACTCAAGCGGGCCGAGGCAGAGCTACAACGGCTCAGTCGTCAGTCCGAGCTGATCTTAACTTCGGCGGGCGAAGGTATCTATGGACTCGATGCAGAAGGGAACGCCACTTTTGTAAATCCGGCTGCCACTAGAATGATTGGATGGGAGATCGAGGAACTGATCGGCCGCTCCATGCACGCGATTCTGCACCACTCGCAACCCGACGGTACCCCTTGCCCCGAGGCAGCGTGTCCAATTTACGCTGCGTTGAAGGATGGAGCCGTCCATCGCATGGACACCGAAGTATTCTGGCGAAAGGACGGCACGAGCTTTCCGGTGGAGTATATCAGCACTCCCATTCGCGAACACGGCGAACTCGTGGGTGTGGTCGTTACGTTCAAAGACATCACCGTCGAACGGCAGACGGAGCGGCTTGCCATGTTAGGGCGCGTGGCCGCCGGAGTGGCCCATGAGCTGAACAATGCCCTCAGCGTTGTGCTGGCCTGTGCCCAGCTCCTTCTCAAGCGGACCGATCCCCAGAGCGACGCGTATCACGACATCGAGCTGATTGAGAAATATGCCGACACGTGCGGGCGGATCGCACAGGACCTCCGGCGGCTCGGTCGTCCATTGCCGCTGAAGCGGGAGCTCGTCGAGCTCCACCCCCTGATCGAGGAAACACTCAAGCCCCTTGACCTCAACCTGGCGTCCCGGAAGGTTCACGTCAAGGTGGTCCTGGACCCACACCTCCCTCCCCTCTCGGCCGATCCCCGGCTCCTCGGCCAGGCGCTGCTTAACCTCATCACCAATGCAGCCGAGGCGATGCCAGAGGGAGGGGTTCTCACCGTCAATGCCCGGTTGCGTCAGAAGGACTCCGTGGAAATTGCCGTTTCGGACACCGGCGTGGGCATTGCCCGGGAGCATCTCAGCCGGATCTTCGAGCCCTTTTTCACGATCAAATCGAGTGGTGAGGGGATGGGGCTTGGCCTGACGATCACCTCACGCATCGTGCAGGATCACGAAGGCAGTCTCGAGGTCAAAAGCGAAGTCGGTCGCGGGAGCACCTTCCGCATTCTCCTGCCTCTTCTCGAGATCCCCAACTCTACTTCTCAGCCTTTGGATGGCTGATCAGTCTTCTCTCCCGGCTTACCCTGCCCTGAGCAACGAAGGCGTGTAACCTGGGACAACTTCAAGACGTGGGGCACGACTGTCCCAGTTAATTGTAGAGTGATTGTGTCTGCCTTCTTGGTGCCTCTTACGCGTGTCGCCTCCGGTCGTCCTGGGGCACCCGTGTCTCAGTTGACGTAAAAATCTTCCCCTCCGCACCCCATCTTTCTCCACTCTTTAGCTGAAGAATCGGGGAGTTATCTCTCGGAGGATAGAACTCCTTCCAGTGGCACCCGCCTTGCTGATTTTAAGTAATTTGGATGAGTCTACAGGGATCCAAGGGGAGGCCATTCCGGTAGCAGGAAGGAGGTGTATCATGCTACGGATAGAAGCGTTATTAGCGGATTTCCCCAAGAGCTTGGTCCTCGAGGATGGGACCAAGGTCACCGTACGCCCCATGGTAAAGCAGGACCGAGATAAGCTGGCGCTTTTCTTCAATCACATTCCTGAGGAAGAGCTGTACTTCCTGAAGGACGACGTAACCGATATCCGGACCATCGACAGTTGGGTTGAGACCCTGAACTACGGTCGGGTGTTGCCACTCGTCGTTGAGGCGAATGGCCGAATAATCGCCGATGCATCACTTCACCGCCGACGGGAGGGATGGCGGCGACATCTGGGTAGCGTGCGCGTGGTCGTGGATCCCGACTTCCGGCATAAGGGGCTTGCCTCGCACCTAATTGACGACTTGACGGCCATCGCCAGGAAGGAAGGTCTCGAGGGTCTGTACGCAGAGATTCCGGCCGATGATCAGGGTGCCATCGGGGTGTTCCGGGCACGAGGGTTCACGCAGGTAGCGATGTTCGAGCGGAACATCCTCGATCGTACGGGGAAGTACCACGATCTGGTGGTGTACCGCCTGGAACTGACCGAAAGGCGGTGACCACTGGCGCATTAGACGTCGCTCGGATTAGCCAAAACGCGACCGATTTCAGCCACGTTTGCTCGGCATCGAGCAGTTACTTTCCTCCAGGGGACGTGCAAGATGTGTCGAGCGGACCAAAGGTAATGCAGGTGTACACGGGCAGGCCCCGCCAAGCAGGATACGGATGAAAGCAAAGGACGTCATGACAACAAAGGTGGTGGCCGTGGTTCCAGAGATGTCGGTCAGCGCCATTGCCACCCTGCTTCTCGAACGACGTATCAGCGCGGTGCCGGTCATCGGCGGGGGACGCCGCATCCTGGGGATCGTCAGCGAGGGAGACCTGATACGCCGGAGCAGGACTGCGCAGCCCAGGTCCTGGTGGCTAGCCACATTCGGGGATGCCGAGTCCCTGGCGCGCGAGTTCCTCAAGACCCACGGCCTCTATGCCAAGGATGTGATGACCCGAGAGGTCGTGACCGTCACCGAGGAGACACCCGTTGCCACTATTGCGGAGCTACTTGAGGAGAAAGGCATTAAGCGAGTCCCGGTGGTCCGGGATGGCCGGCTCGTTGGGATCGTGAGTCGCGCGGACCTACTACGAGGACTTGCTGCACGAGGCCTAAAGCCCACGGCTCCAGAGGCCCAGGATGACGAGGCCATCCAGGCCCAGCTCCTGGAGGTCCTCGATCGTGAGCCGTGGGCAGACACCGCGTCCTTGTCCGTCATGGTGGATCACGGCATCGTCCACCTTTGGGGTCTGGTGCGGTTCGAGGAGGAACAGCGGGCCCTGCGCGTCGCCGCCGAAGCTGTCCCGGGCGTGCGGAAAGTTCGGGACTACCTGCGCCTGTCGCCAGACCTACCACCCTTTGCCTAGGAAGCAGATCCTCACTACTTAAGGCTTCTCCTGTAGACGCCTTCCGGGCCATCCTTCGTCCTGGGAAGGCGTCCTGTTTTTGAAATCAAAAGAGAAATCGCGCCAGGCCGAGACGGAGGGGTTGGGCAAGGGTGTAGTTTGGCCCTGGATTTGCAACGGATACATGACATACATACCCATCTGCTCTATAATTATTAGATCACCAGCAGCCCTCTCATAAATGTTTACAGTGCGACTTCTGCAAACACCCTTTACGAACATATGCAGAAGGTGGTAAGTGTTTTCTGGGATCACCGGTTATTACCACCCAACAAGGAGGGAAAGAATGAGGCGTTGGATTATTGTTCTATTTCTTGCCATACCATTCGCAACGATACTTTCCCTCCAGGGGTCCCTGTCGGCACAAACACCCCCTTCCCCAGAGCAGAAAATTGCCGCTCAGGTGACCGGAAAAACCATCACCTACCAGGAGCTGGACAACGAATTTCATGCTCGCACCCGGGTCCCATTTGAGAAGGTCCAGGATGATCCCGACGCACAAAAAGTCCGAAAACAGATATTGGAACAGATCATTGACGAAGAATTGTTGATGCGGGAAGTGGAAAGACAGAAGATGCGAGTGACCCCAGAAATGGTCGATGAACGCTTCAAGAACATCCGGGACCGTTTCCCCTCTGAAGAGGCCTTCAACCAAGCCCTGAATTCCAGAGGGGTCACAGTGGAGAAACTGCGTGACAATATCACCAAGGGATTGTTGCGCCAACAGATCATCGATGAGGAGGTCTTGCAAAAGGTCTCTGTCTCTCCAGAGGAATCACAGTCCTTCTTCCAGGAACACAAAGATGATTACGTGCAGGAAGAAGCGGTACACGCCAGGCATATCTTATTTAGAGTAGCTGCTGATGCATCCCCTGAAGACGATCACAAGGCAAAGGACCGGGCGAATGCGGTGTTGACTAAGGCGAAAAATGGAGACGATTTTGCCAGGCTGGCACAGGAGTTTTCTGAGGGTCCGACGAAAGAGAAGGGAGGCGACCTCGGCTATTTCGGTCGGGGGAAAATGGTGAAGCCTTTCGAAGATGCTGCCTTCAAACTCAAAGCCGGCGAGATCAGCGATCCGGTGCGGACCAGGTTCGGCTACCACATCATTAAGGTGGAAGACCGAAAAGAGGCCAAGCATCTCTCCTATGAGGAAGCACAAGATCAAGTAAGACAGAAGGTGACGGAAGAAAAAGCGATTGCACTGTATCGGGAATATATCGCAACACTGCGTGCCCAGGTCACCGTCACCGTCAATCTGAAGTAGCTCTCACCTGTTCGGGGCCAGCCTCGACACGGATAGCTTCTGACCTGGTCGATCCCACCGGAGACATCGCTTCCCTTTTTTCCGAGTTCCACCCGATGAAACAAGTTCCGACGCGGGCTGAATTTTGAGGCTTGAACTCAACGGATTTGCCCCCCGACAGGAGCCACAAGGCCCTTGTGCACCCCTCTTCGGTTGTCCCTAAGCCCATAAAAAACCTGCCTCGTCCCACCTATCGCACAACCTGAATGAATGCATGCAAAAACTGCATATTGACATGTAGCCAACGCGGAAACTATGTTTCATTCTCCGGGCCACCGTCACTGCTTCCAGGGGGCTGCCATCCTTTTTATCGAGAGGACGCACTCGCCCGATAAGTGGCGCCAATGGTCAATGCGGGGTTTATCGTCCTTTCGCGGGGAGGTGAAGCGATGCGAACGCTTATGGGGACTATCATCGGCTTGTTGTTCTTGGGCACGCTGGGGCTCCAAACGGGGATGGCGAGACAGTCCAGGACCGCAACAACGCACGAAACCCCGAATATCCGTGTCAGGGAGGTCAGACGAGAAACGCAGGCGCAAGGGCTTTTGATCGTCTACGAACTCGAGAATGCGTCTGTAACGCGCTGGGACTTGCGTCGGGTCGAGGTGCACGTCTTTGACCGCGACGGTCGGCGTATTGGCCTCGTCCGTCCTGCATCGGCGCTGTCCCAGTTAGAACGGGGGGACGTGGAGTTTATCCGGGCGCGAGTTCCGTCGCCACTCCTGCCGGAGGCACATCGCCTGGAGGTCCGGGTCTTCGTGGACGAGTTTCATGGCTTGCCGATCGCCGACCCTGTCCCGACGCGGCTGGTCTATGCCTTTCCCTTGAAGCCACGGCCGACGCAGGCCCGGTTTCAGGCAACGCATGCCCGCCTCCTCCGGGGAATAGGGAGACTCCAAGTGGAACGTGCCGGGATGGTGGAATGGGAAGGGAGCCCTCGGGCCATCGTCCTGCGCCTGACCAACCGAGGTCGTGAGACCCTTTCAGACGTTGTCCTCCAGGGGGAGATCATGGGAACCAACGGACCGATCCAGCAGTTCAGGCTTCCTGTGTCGCCCAAGTACCTCCGGCCCGGGGCCGAGGCGTATGTATCCGTCGCGGTCCCAAAGGCTATCGTTAACCGAGCAAAAGGAATTTCGCTCCACGCCTTCTACCTCAAGGCAAAAGAAGGAGATGCTGTTAAATATGTTGAGGATCTGAAATTTCGCGGGAGAGGAGGCAGCGACGAACTGGCGGGAAGCTTCAAACCGGCGGGAGGGGCGTCCCAGTAAAATCGCGACCCCTTCTTCGTAAACCCGTACAACAGTCCTGCCCCGAGGCGAGATTGGAGCGAACGACTCATGACACTCAGGACCTTCTGGAATGTCCTGCGGTCTCGGGAGAGGAGATCGGCCATATTCTCGGGATCGGCGTCACCCGTCCTGCAGACGATCTATCAGGGCTTTCAAGAGCAACGGCGGACCATTGACCACCTCAAACGCTATGAAGATGTCACGTATGACGTCGTCGTCCGCCGGTTTGCCTCTCTCCGGCAGGACCTGGCTGCGATCTTCCATGTACCAGGGGAGCAGGTCCTCATCGACCGGCGGATCCAAGAACGGCGGAAAGCTCAGCAGCCTGTTGCCCTCGATCGGCGGAAAGGGATCGACCGGCGGGTATCGCGGCAGGGGAAAGCACCACACTTTCATGGGGAGCCAGGGAGTGCGTAAGTAGTCCATACGGACGACAAGAATCCCACGGGCGTCGGGGCAACCTCGGCGCCCGTGGTGTTTGTGGCTTTCCCTGGGTCTCGTAGGATTTTCCCTCTCAAGGGCACAATTTCGGGTACGGTCTAAGAGGGGTAGGAGTGTGTCCATATTCTCCCCCTTGTGAAACAAAACAAGAGCACCTATTCTAGGTATTATCACGGCAGGGTCGGTGTAGTTGGGCGCATCGTTGACGTGGAGGTTCCGTCGATCCTGGACGATTGCAGCCACTAAACTGCATCACCCGCAATGATCATTGGGGCGGAGCCGTCAATCGCCAAAAAGCAAGCAGTCGCGGTGATGTGAATAAAAGGTGAAAAGAGACCCAAAACCATTTGTGTTTATCCTGCTCATCGCCGCGGCATTGCTCAGCGGCTGTGCGCGGACCCCGGAGGCGGTCCCCCCAAGCTTCTTGGGCCCCACGACGGGCCAGTTCGTCAACGGCACACGATGGCGGGTTGAAGTCTTCGTCGATGCTGACCCGCAGGCCATGCAGAGCAGACCCGCCATCGTGTTGAATCCCCAGGAGACACGGCAGCACAGCCTCAACTATACCGCCCATCGGGTGATCGCCTGGGCGTATGTGGACACACAGTTCGGCACGCGGACGGTCGGGTGGTACGACCGGACCCTCTTGGTGGATCCTTACGCCACCAAGTGGACCCTGCAGTTCAACGAGGCCGACTTCCATTCTGCTGCCGGCCTCAAAGAGACAGCATCCGGGGAGGCCAAGAAGAAGCGTGAAGTAGGCCCAACAGCCTTGCGCCGGCAGGACTACGGCACTCCTCACTCTTCTCTACGGGAATTGAAGGTTGCTGCTATGCAGGACCATATCGTAGCTCAGTTCAATCTCGGCTGGATGTACGCGAAGGGCGAGGGCGGCGTAAAGCGGGATTATACTCAAGCGGTCAAGTGGTACCGGATGGCCGCCGAGCAGGGCGACGCCTGGGCCCAGAACAACCTCGGGGAGATGTACGCCAGAGGCGAGGGCGTCCCACGGAACCATGTCCAGGCGTACATGTGGTTGAGTCTTGCTATCAAGGGGGGCTTCAAACCGGCCATCGCGTCCCGCGATAGGCTCGCCAAGAAAATGACCGCCGCCCAGATTGCGGAGGCTGAGCGTCTGGCCATCCAACGCCAAGAAAGGGAGTCTGGCCCACAATCCTCAAGGCCGTGAGCTTCAAAGACGAGCGTTCGGGCGGTATTATCACTTGTGCTCTCAATGAACAGCTTTTGTCCGTTCTTCCAGGCTTTTCGCTTCGTCTTTCTTCCCGATCTTCTCGTAAAGCACCGCCATCTGCTTCAACATATTCGCCACATGGGGATGGTCTGGCCCTAGGGCTCTTTCCCGTATTGCCAGCGACCTCTGCAAAATGAGTTCAGTGGCCGCGTACCTGCCTTGGACTTCGCAGAGTCCTGCCAGTTGTTCGAGAATCGCAGAGGTCTCGATATGCTCGGGGTCCGCTTTCTCCATAATTGCCAGCGACCTGTGCAAGAGCGGTTCAGCGTCGGCATACTTGCCCTGGAGACAGTAGAGCATCGCCAGGTTGCGAGCGGACCCCGAGCA
>Ga0255057_10000701_pt1 | contig 19237 bp, 15 predicted proteins | sample Cases_109_6_MG_FD_189022 | JGI IMG/M metagenome (GOLD analysis project Ga0255057, IMG submission 189022) | Seawater microbial communities from Amundsen Gulf, Northwest Territories, Canada - Cases_109_6 | ecosystem: Environmental > Aquatic > Marine > Gulf | place: Canada: Northwest Territories... | reverse complement strand
CACCGAAGTGCTGGGCGATGCCGACACCCCTGGGGTCGACATCCTATCGATCATCATGGGGCATGGGCTCGACACCGAGTTTCCCGTTGATGTTGAGTCTGCCGCCGCGGGAATCACCGTGGACCTGGAGCTTGAAGCCGGCCGGCGGCTCGACCTGCGGGACAGGGCCGCGTTCACGATCGACCCGGCGGACGCCAAGGATTTTGACGATGCGCTATCGATTCGGCGTCTCGATGACGATCTGTATGAGGTGGGGATCCACATCGCGGATGTGAGCCACTACGTGGCGATGGACAGCGACATCGACGAGGAGGCCTACGATCGCGCGACATCGATTTACTTGGTAGACCGCGTTATCCCCATGCTCCCCGAGCGCCTCTCCAATGATTTGTGCTCCCTAGTGCCAAACAAGGACCGCCTTACGTACTCGGTGATCGCGACCATCGATGGCGACGCCAACATCCGGGATTACCAGATCACGGAGACGGTGATCCGGAGCCGATTCCGGCTGACCTATATGGAGGCTCAAGCGATGATTCAGAGCGAGCCCGAGGTCGAGGAACACAAGGAGATTCTGTGGGAGCTCCAGACGCTGAGACAGCTCGCGAAGGTGCTACGCAACCGCCGCGCCGAGCGGGGTAGCCTCGACTTTGATCTACCGGAGGCCGGCGTTGAGCTGGACCAGGATGGGTTTCCGATAGACATCAAAGAGAAGGTCCGTCTGGACAGCATGCGGCTGATCGAGGAGTTCATGCTGTTGGCCAACGAGATCGTCGCCCGGCACGCTAGCGAGCAGAAAATCCCGTTTATCTACCGCGTTCACGAGCGACCATCGCCAGAGAAAGTCGACCGCATTCGTCGTTTCGCCGCCGTTTGCGGCTGCTTGCTCACCGGTAGTGGAAGCGAGGTCGCACCCAAGCACCTCGCCAAGCTGTTGAACGATGTCAAGGGCAAACCTGAAGAGGAGCTCATGAACACCGTCGTCCTCACGTCTATGATGCGAGCCAGCTACGAGGTCGAGAACAACGGTCATTTCGGTCTGGCAGCCGAGCACTACGGACATTTCACGTCACCGATTCGGCGCTACCCCGATCTTGTCGCGCACCGGGTGCTCAAGAAGCACAGTACGGGCGAGCGTTGGAAAGACCCCGAGCGCCGGGAACGGCTTGTCGCCCGGCTCGAGCGGACAGCCGAGCACGCGTCCCTGAGAGAGCGCATCGCCGATGACGCCGAGCGCGACTCGATCGATCTGAAGAAGGTCGAGTTTATGGAGCGCCACCTCGGCGACGAGTTCTCAGGTTGCATCAGCCGCGTGCGCTCGTTCGGCTTCTTTGTCCGGCTCGACGACTACTTCGTGGATGGCCTCGTGCACGTCAGTGGGCTCGGAGATGACTACTACGAGTTTCACGAAGACCACTACGCTCTGCTTGGCCGTAATACCGGTCGCCGGTTTCGGCTGGCGGACCCGATCCGGGTGTCTGTCGCGGCAGTCAACAAGGATGCGCGACAGATCGACTTCGCGCTGATTGAGCCAGAAACATAGACATGGAGTTCGCCTACCCACTCGTTCGATGGCTGCTGAAGAGCTGGTTCTTTGGCAGCGCGGTGTTGTTCTTGTACCTGTTCTCGATCGATGTTTTTGTCCATCGCTGGTTCATTCTGTTGTGGTCGTTTTTCAGTCTCGGGCTCGGTGCCTACGTGGCCCCGGCGATTCGGATCGGCCCCAAGGCTCTCGGGGTCAAGTATCTCTGGCGCTACCGGCGTATCCCATGGGGTCGCGTGCTGAATGTCCAGCGAACGATGTTCGGAGTTCAGATCTTGACGGCCGAGCCGAATTGGGCCTACCGGGTCGTAGGGTACCAGCGCCCGATGCCGGCGGTTGCGCAGTTGGCGGAGGCGGTGCGACAGGCGATCCGCCGTTCAGCGCGGGGTGAAGACGACGGTGAGTGCGTTGGGTGACCGTCCGGGGCGCTGGGCGCTGGCGCTGGTGGCGTTGGTCATCGCGCTCGCGACCGTGTTGTATGTGGACCATCTGTTACGGGAGGGTGACAACAAGCCGCGGACGATCGAGAACGGCATCGAGATCGTCGAGCCGGAGTCGCCTCCGGCAGAACGCTAGCCCGCGTCCTCTTCGTAGCCGACGATGGTGTGGTAGATCGCTCGGTCGTAGAACCACCCGGTCGCTTTCGACGCGTCGAGCTCCAGCGCGATCGACAGCTGGCGGTCGGCGGCGATTCCATCCCACAAGTGGCGCTTGGCGAGCAGAATCGCGCGGACGACCTCGCTTAGCGGGAATCCCGCCGCGCGACGAGTACGTCCGATCCGTTCGCAATGGGGGTCGACACGCGGGTCCCACTTGGCGGTGCGGAGCCACATCGCCAGGTAGTTGTAGAGCGCCTCGGTGTCCCGAATGAGCTCCGAAGTGTCCTCGATGTCGTGATAGCGCGGTGTGCCGTCGTCGGCCTTGACCGCATTGAGCCACGCCTCGACCCAGCGACGAGAGTTTTGCTCGATGTAGGTCGCGAGCGCGGTTTGGGGTGTCCCCCCATAGCGACGATGTCGTACCGGCACAGGCCCTCCCGTTCGTTATCGCCCGGGCGGGGAAGTAACCCCGGTCGCGAGCGGTTGCTCGAAGGCGGTCTTCTCGTCGATCCCGGGTTCGACTGATACCCGATAGTTCCCGCTAAAACAAGCGTCACAATGCCGGTCGCGGGCCCCCACGGCCCGGTAGAGCCCGTCGAACGAGAGATATGCCAACGAGTCGGCTCCGATACGTTCGGCGATCTCGTCGATTGACATCTGCGCCGCGACCAACTCTGATCGCTTGGGGATGTCGATCCCGTAGTAGCACGGGTGTCGGAGGGGCGGCGACGCGATCCTGAGATGAACCTCTTTCGCGCCGGCCTCGCGGACCAGCCGTACCAACGCGCCGGATGTCGTCCCGCGCACGATCGAGTCGTCCACGATCACGACTCGCTGTCCCTTGATGACGCTCGTCACCGGGTTGTACTTGATCTTGACGCCGAAATCGCGCACGTCCTGAGCAGGCTGAATAAACGTTCGACCGATGTAGTGGTTCCGAATCAGTCCATGCTCTAGCGGCAGGCCACTCTGTTCAGCGAAACCGGCCGCAGCCGCGTTGCTTGAGTCGGGAACCGAGAATACACAGTCGCCGCTGACGGGATGCTCACGCGCCAGCTCGCGGCCCATGCTGCGTCGTGCGTCAGCCGCGCTCATGCCAAACAGGAACGAGTCCGGTCGAGCAAAGTAGATCTGCTCGAAGACGCACATGCACTCGACATCGGCGGGTTCGTGTCGCAGAGTCGTGACATCCCCGCCCGGGGTCACCTTGACGATCTCGCCCGGCGCGATCTCGCGCTCGAACTGAGCGCCTACGAGATCAAGTGCGCACGTTTCGGACGCAGCAACCACCGTCTCTCCACGGTGCCCGATGGCGAGCGGCCGGAAGCCGTAGGGATCACGCGCCGCATACAACGCGTCTGGCGTGAGGATCAAGAACGAGTACGCGCCCTCCAGCTGACTTAGCCCATCGAGGACAGCCAAGTCGCGTGATGGCTGACGGGATGCGGCGATCAGGTGGACCAGGACCTCCGTGTCCATCGTCGATTGGAAGATCGACCCCGCACCCTCGAGCCGGCTCCGCAGCGTGCGAGCGTTAACGAGGTTGCCGTTGTGGGCGACGGCCAGGAATCCATCCCGGTAGTTGACGAGAATCGGCTGCGCGTTGGCGAGCGTCGGTGACCCGGTGGTCGAGTAGCGGTTGTGACCGATCGCACAGGTCCCCTCGAGGCGCGCGAGCGCGCCCTCATCGAACACTTCAGCTACGAGCCCCATCCCTCTGCGCGCCAACGCATTACCACCGTCCGCAGCGACGATTCCGGCGGACTCCTGCCCGCGGTGTTGAAGCGCGTACAACCCGAGGTAGACCCACTCCGCGGCGCGCCGGTGACTCATGACCCCAACGATTCCGCACTCTTCGCGTGGACCGCTCATCGGTTCGATTCCGTCTGCCGCATCGCGTTCGAGATACTGGTTTCCGAGCTGACCTGCAAGACTGAGCGATCCGCGCTCCCAACGTCCACGACGTGGTATGCAGCGTCGCCGGTCACCCGTCCGCAAGCACGGGTCACCACGTCGCGCTCCGCTAGCAACTCGGTCGCACGGAACTCATCGTCCTCGGCCACGGTGACGAGATAACGCGCGCCGTCCTCACCAAAAAGCGAAGAGTGAGGGCCAGCGCGATCCGGGATCTCGAGCTCGATGCCGAGACCCGGATCGAGACCGAACATTAGCTCAGCTGCGGCAACCGCAAGTCCGCCATCGCCGACGTCGCGACAGGTGCCGATCAAGCCGGCCTCATTCAGCGCCAGGATCGCCTTGGCGTTCATCCGCTCGGCCTCCAGGTCGACGGTCGGCGGGCGGCCGGCAACCTCGCCCAGCACTTCCTTCAGGAACGATGAGGCGCCCAGGTGCGCGCCATCACCGCCGACGAGCAGCAACCGGTCGCCGACCGCGGCTCGCCCTGGATCGATGCGTTTCTCGATGTCTTGGATCAGACCCACCATTCCAATCGTCGGCGTCGGGTAGACGGCGCCGGCGCTCGACTGGTTATAGAAGGAGACGTTGCCACTCACGACGGGTGTGTTGAGAGCGCGACACGCATCGGCGATACCGCGCAACGCCTCGACGAATTGATAGTATATGTCGTCCTTCTCAGGGTTCCCGAAGTTCAAGCAGTCGGTTATTGCGAGTGGGGTCGCGCCAACCGCCACCAGGTTGCGAGCTGCTTCGGCCACCGCCAGCGCGCCACCGCGATACGGGTCGCAGTACACGTAGCGTCCATTGCCATCTATGGTAAGCGCCAAGCCGCGTTGTGTGCCCTTGATCGCCAGGACCGCCGCATCCGCACCCGGTCCGATCACGGTCGCCGTCCTGACGTGATGGTCGTACTGCTCGAACACCCATCGCTTGCTGGCGAGGCTTGGGGCCGAGATCAGCGTCGCCAGCGCGGCCAGCGGCTCGACTCCGTCCAGCCAGCCCGGGCTGGGCGACCAGGCGTGCAGCGGGGCTAGGTACGCCGGTGGCTCGACCTCGCGCACGTAGGTGGGTACCGCCTCTGTCAGCGCCTCGACTGGAATTGCGCAGACTTCTTCGCAATCCTCGAAGACCCGCCAGACGCCATCATCGGTCACCGATCCGATGCGGGTGCACGCCAGGTCCCACTTGTCCGCGATCGCCATAAGCTCGGGCTCCCGATGGGGATCGGCGACGACCAACATCCGCTCCTGCGACTCGGAGAGCAGCACCTCGTACGGAGACATGTCGGGCTCACGGCGCGGCACGAGGGAGACATCGAACTCGATGCCGGTGCCGGCACGGGTCGCCATCTCGCTGCTCGACGATGTAAGACCTGCGGCGCCCATATCCTGAATCCCGATCGCGGCGCCTGACCCGATCAGCTCCAGGGTCGCCTCGAGCAGCAGCTTCTCACTGAACGGGTCGCCAACCTGGACCGTTGGCCGACTCTCGGCCGTGTCGTCGGCGAGCTCGGCGGACGCCAGCAGACTTGCGCCGTGAATCCCATCACGCCCGGTCGATGCACCTAAGACGTAGACCGCGTTGCCGGGGCCGCTGGCGAATCCACGAGTGAGGTCGTCCTGCGCGAGGATACCGACGCACATCGCATTCACGAGCGGATTGCCGCGGTAGGCGTCGTCAAAAGCGACCTCGCCCCCAACGGTGGGGATCCCGACGCAGTTACCGTAATCCCCGATTCCGGCCACGACGCGCCGAAAGAGATACCGAACGTGAGGGTCGTCCAGCTCGCCGAAACGCAGGCTGTTGAGCAGCGCAATCGGCCTCGCGCCCATGGTGAATACGTCGCGCAGAATGCCACCCACACCCGTGGCCGCACCTTGGTACGGCTCGACGGCTGATGGGTGGTTATGAGACTCCATCTTGAAGACAATCGCCAACCCCTCACCGATGTCGATGGCACCGGCGTTCTCGCCTGGCCCCTGGATCACTTGTGGGCCGGTGGAAGGCAAATCCGCTAATCGGGCACGAGAGTGTTTGTAGCCGCAGTGCTCGCTCCACATGAGGCTGAACACACCCAGCTCTGTCAGGTTGGGGTCGCGGTCCAGGAGCGCGCAGATTTGCTCGTACTCATCGGCCGTCAATCCATGGGCAGCAACGATCTCGGGGTTAACCACCGGATCGTGAAGCGTGACCGTCATGCGGCCGCCTCCACCAACCCCTGAAAGAGGCCTCGCCCATCAGCCGAACCCAGCACCCGGTCCATCGCGCGATCGGGGTGTGGCATGAGCCCCAGCACGTTGCCGCGCTCGTTGATCACACCAGCGATGTCGTTGATCGAACCGTTGGGGTTGGAATCCGGGCCATTATCACCCCGGTAATCGACGTACCGAAACACGACCCTACGTTCGTCCTCGAGACGATCGATCACGTCGGGGTCAGCGGCGAAGTTGCCTTCGGCGTGAGCAACCGGGAGGGAGACGACCTGCCCAGATTCGTATTGACGAGTAAACAGCGTGTCAGCGGTTTCGACCTTGACGGATTGTGGTCGACAGATAAAAGTCAGCCGGTCATTGCGCATAAGAGCGCCGGGTAGCAGTCCCGCCTCGGTCAGGATCTGAAAGCCGTTGCAGATCCCGAGCAAGGGCCCACCATCGGAAGCGAAACGAACCACCTCTTTCATGATCGGACTGAACCGCGCAATCGCTCCGGCCCGCAGGTAATCGCCATACGAGAACCCACCCGCCAAGACGACACCCTTTACGCCACGCAGATCAGTCTCTTTGTGCCACAACCACACCGGACATGCGAGCTCGACGGTGGCCACCGCGTCAAACACGTCCTGATCACAATTTGTGCCGGGGAAGCGAACGATCCCGATGGGGACTTTGGTCATCAACGTTCTTCTCGCATCACATGGTACTCATACCGCTCGATGATCGGGTTGGCGAGCAGTCGATCGCACATCTCCTCGACTTGTGATTCGACCGCGTCGGACTCGTCCCCCTCAATCTCGAACGTGATCCATTTGCCGACCCGCATGCTGCAGACGCCTTCATATCCAATGGCGGTTAGCGCGTGCTCGAGCGTCTCGCCCTGAGGATCGAGCATGCCCGGCTTGAGCTGGATGTGGACCTCGACACGAGCCTTCACGAGCACCTGGGTAGCTCTCGGCCGGTGATCCGGCGATAAGCTCCGCGATATCGCTCTGTCGTGGCGCGAACCGCTGAGTCTGGAAGTGGGGGCAGTGGTGGCTCTCCGTTCCAGCGACCGGCGGCACGCTCGCTGTCGAGGAAGTCCCGTATCGGCTGCTTGTCGAACGAGGCTTGGGCGCCACCTGGGGCCCATTCTGTTGCATCCCAATAGCGTGACGAATCGGGTGTCAGGACCTCGTCGATTAGCAAGAGCTCTCGCTCGTCTCTCGTGGTCCAACCGAACTCAAACTTCGTGTCCGCTAGAATCAGACCTCGCTCGAGGGCGTGTGCGCGCGCCTCGGTGTACAGTGCTAACGAGCGGTCTCTAAGATGGGAGGCGAAGTCGGAGCCTACTGTTGATGCGAGCTCATCATAAGAGATGTTCTCGTCGTGACCGGTCTCGGCCTTGGTGGTCGGAGTGAAGATGGGCTTGGGGAGCAAACCCCCGCGCTCAAGCCCGGGCGGCACCTCGATGCCGGTCACTGTTCCCGTTTCAGTGTATTCGCGCCACGCAGAACCGTCGAGGTAACCACGTACCACGCACTCGACCGGCAATGGCTCCGCTCGGCGACAGAGCATGGAACGCCCGGCGAGGGTGTGTCGATGGTCGACCAGCTCTGGCGCGTGCCGGACAATATCGTCGATGTCGGTCGTGATCCGGTGATGAGGGCTGGCCGCTTCAAGCCGATCGAACCAGTAGTCGGACAGGTGCGTGAGAACCGCGCCCTTGTCCGCGATACCTTGCTCAAAGACGATGTCGTGAGCCGACAAGCGATCGGTGGTTACGATCAGAAGCTCGTCGCCAAGCGCGAACATCTCGCGCACCTTGCCGCTGGACAAATGTGGAACGGGGAGAGTGACAGACGTCACTTCAGTCGTCAGTGTCGGTTGCACGGTCGTCCTCTCAGCGGGTTGAGATTCGGGAGACCACGCCGTTGCGCTCGATGAACAGGGTGAGCGGTTGTCCTGACTGTAGAGCGTTCACAAACTCACTCAGGTCTTCCGCGCCGTCGAGTCGGTGCTGCCCAATCGCCAGCAGTATGTCGCCGGACCGAAGCCCCAAGCGGCGAAAACCCGAGGTCGCATCGACCCGATCGAGATAGAACCCGTAGTCATTGGTGAGGCCTAGATGAGACGCCAGCGTCCGGTTGACGACGACGACTGATACACCAAAGGGAGTTTCGAGCCGATCCGCGAGCACAAGGGGATCTTCCTGCGGAACAAGCGTGACATTGAAGACGGTGCCGTTGCGTTCGGCGGTGATTCCGATCGGTTGGCCGGAGGGCGAGTCGAGGAGCCGGCCCTGCCACTCGATCGGCGATGGCAACACCTGACCGTTGGTCTCGGTGATGATGTCCCCGGGCCGAAGGTCGGCTCGGTCAGCAGGGCTCCCAGGATCCACCCGTTCGACCGCTACTCCGCGCGGGGGCTGGCCCTCGCTGTCAAGCTCCGCCAGATGCAATCCCGTCCAGGGACGCCGGATCGATCCAAACCCAACGACATCGGCCAGCGCTCGCTGAGCGCGGTTGATTGGAATCGCAAACCCGAGACCGATCGATCCACCACCACCACCCGAAAAGATAAAGGCGTTGACTCCGATTACTTCACCCTGCGCGTTGACAAGTGGACCACCGGAGTTGCCAGGGTTTATGGCGGCATCTGTCTGGATCATGTTCGACCAGACCTGGGGTCCCTGCCCGACGCCACGGCTCTCGGGTTGCACGTCGCGACCGAGCGCGGAGATCACGCCCACTGTTACAGACGGGTTTCGGTCGGCGAGTAGATAACCAAAAGGATTGCCGATCGCGATCACCCACTCGCCGATCAGCAGATTGTCCGAGTCCCCCAGTGTCGCAACCGGCAGATCGTCAGCTTCAACCCGCAGGAAGGCGAGATCGGTGACCTCGTCCCCAGCTACCAGCTCAGCCGCAAGCTGACGACCGTCCATCAACGTGACGACGATATCAGTCGCTCCGCTCACCACGTGCTGGTTGGTAATCACATAGCCATCCTCGGACACTATGAAACCGGAGCCCAGGTTCTGGACTTGCCGCAGTCGCTCCCGCGGCGGAAACAGACCACGGAAGAAAGGATCATCGAACGGACTTTGTTCGCGAACGACTTGTGTCGCGACGACGTTGACGGAGACGACCGCCGGGCCCACGCGCTCGGCGGCCACGACGATGGCCGTGCGCCGCGACTCGTCGATTTGGTCGGGTGACTGCGCGCGAGCGGTAGCTGGTGACTGGTTGTCGCCAGATATGGGGTCTGTCGACCGCCACCACGATACACCGGCCAGTAGCGCCAAAAGGCCAAAACCGGCAATCAGGCGGTCAGCGCGCATACTGAACTTTCCAAAGGAAGAGTCCCTGGGGGGGTGCATGGGCCGCCGGAACGGCCTCGCCACGCGGTTGAAGCGCTTGCGACAACGACGATGAATGAACCTGTCCGCGGCCTATGGAAACGAGCGCTCCAACCAAGGCGCGCACCATGTGACGCAAGAAGCGATTGGCGGTGATCTCCAACGCGTGCCCGTTCCGGGCGCGGTGCCATTCAGCGGAGTATACCGAACACGGACCCTCTGACACTCCCTTGGCGAAGTGCCGAAAGTCATGCGCCCCGCTAATCAACGATGTCGCCTCGCGGATTGCGTCCCAATCGAGGCGGCGATCAAGCGCCCACGTGTAACGACACACAAACGGCGAGTGTGCGAGTCGCCCATCCGCAATGAAATACCGATACGTACGGCTCACCGCATCATGCCGGGCATGGAAGCCCGCCGAAGCGGTCGTCAGTCGTTCGACCCATATGTCGTCGGGTAGAAGTGCGTTCCAGGCGCGCATCAGCTCGGGATTCTCGATCGTTGTCTCGTGTTCGAAGTGAACCACTTGGCCACGGGCGTGAACGCCGGTATCGGTGCGACCCGAAGCGACCAACGATACGGGCTCTCCGAAGATCTTTTCGAGCGAGCGCTCGCAGACCCCCTGCACCGTCTCCGCGTCGGCCTGCCTCTGCCAGCCACGGTAGCCGGTGCCGTCGTAGTGGAGCACACCTTTGAGGCGCTTCGACATGCGTTCGTCCAAGTAAAGCAGCAAAATACCGGTGGGGTTGTCGGGAAGCAATTCACCTCGCTACGTTCGTTTACCGTGCGGCTACAACTCCACACTCAGATCCTCCTTGGACTCGCGTTGGGCGCAGTCGTCGGCATCCTCGTAGGGCCGCCCATCGCGGTCATAAAACCGATCGGCGACGCGTTCATCAAGCTGATCACAATGATCGTGGTCCCACTCGTTTTCGCATCGATCCTGCTGGGCGTGGCCAGCCTTGGCGACCTAGCGAAACTGGGGCGCATCGGGATCAAGACGATAGGCTACTACCTGGCAACAACCTCGATCGCAATCACGATCGGGCTGCTGCTGGCGAACATCGTCCGTCCGGGCTCGCGACTCGATCCGGCGATCAAGGACCGACTGCTGACCGATTTCTCCGGCGCCACACAGGTCAACATCGGGCGGCTAGGCGACAAGCCGAGCATCATAGACACGCTGCTCGACATCATCCCAACCAACCCAATCGAATCGTTGGCCCAAGCCAACATGCTGCAGGTCATTTTCTTTGCCCTGATCCTCGGCGTCGTCCTAACGCAGCTCGACAGAGAGCACGCCAAGCCGATCGTGTCTCTAGCCGAAGGCATCAACGAAGCGATGATAAAGCTGGTTCACCTGGTCATGAAGATCGCGCCGTACGGGGTCTTCGCGTTGATCGCTGCGATCGTCGGGCAGTACGGCGTTGGAATCCTCAAAACGTTGTTCGCTTACTCGGCGGTTGTGATCGTCGGCCTCGTCATCCATGCCGGTGTCATTTACCCAACCGCCGTTCGCTTTCTGGCTGGGATGAACCCGGTTCATTTCTTCAAAGGAATCGCGCCCGCCCAACTGGTCGCCTTCAGCACGTCGTCGTCGAATGTGACCCTCCCGGTGACGATGGAATGTGCGGAGGAGAACCTGGGGGTTGGGGAGGAGGTTTCGGCGTTCGTCCTCCCGCTTGGTGCGACGATCAACATGGACGGCACAGCACTCTACCAGGGGGTAGCGACGATCTTCATAGCTCAAGTTTATGGGCTCGAACTGTCGCTGACCCAGCAGTTGCTCGTAGTGCTGACCGCGACGTTGGCATCAATTGGTGCCGCCGGGGTGCCGGGTGTCGGCATGATCACGTTGGCGTTGGTGCTCCGGACGGTGGGGGTACCGCTCGAGGGCATCGCCTTGATCCTCGGGGTCGACCGGATCCTCGACATGTGCCGAACGGCCGTCAATGTCACCGGGGATTCATCGTGCGCCGTAATCGTGGCGGCCTCCGAGGGAGATTTGGCTGCAGTTCCGCCCGTTGCACCCGGTGGCGAAGAGCCCGTTTGGACCTCAGAAACCCGAGTCTGATCCCGCGACTAATACTTCCGAAGTATTCCGATCGCCACGCCCTGGATTTCGACCCGGCCGGCGTCAAGCCGCAGCGGCTCTAGCTGATCGTTCGCCGGCTGCAACACCACGGTGCCATCGGAGCCGCGGTGGAACGTCTTGAACGTGGCGTTTTCGCCGTCGATGAGCGCCACCACGCGTTCCCCGTCGCGAGCGGTCTGGCGTCGTTCAAGGATCAAGTAGTCGCCGTCCTTGACCTGCTCATCGATCATCGAGTCACCGCGGACGCGTAGCACGAACGTCTCGCCTCGTCCCAGTAGGTGTTCGGGAATAGCTATCGTGTCCTCGGTCTGTATCGCCTCGAGCGGTTCGCCCGCAGCGACCTGACCGAGCAGTGGAACTTCAAGCGCCATCGCAGACCCGGGTGGGGTCAGCTCTAACGCCCGACTCCGGTGTGCGTCACGCTTGAGGATCCCTTTGGCCTCCAAGTTGCGAATGTGTTCGTGGACGGTGGCCACCGAGGAGAGACCGAACTCGGCAGCGATCTCCTCGAGGCTCGGAGCGTACCCATGCTGCTCCATAAATGACTGGATATAGTCATATATTTCACGCTGGCGCTTTGTTAGGTTCATGCGCGGACCTCGCGTCTGGTGGTAAATGCCGATGAACAAGATTACCGAAGAAATACCGAAAGTCAAGTTGTGGCGGCGCGGGATCCCGCGTCGCGGGAGCGCCCTAATGCGGGACGGGAGATCGTGAGCAGCGAGTCGATCGGCGCCGGGATCAGCTCACTTCACGGTCAGGCGGCAGCTGATCTCATGAACGAGCTGGTGCGCGTTTTCAAAGTGCGACGGCTCTACGACCCGGGACATCCGCAACGCGTCGAGACCGAGTCGGCGGCTACCGCGCGGGTCGATGAGCTTCTCAACACCGTGGGCCCGATCGAACTGGAGGTCAAGGAAGACACGTTCCAGTGGCTCGACGAGATCGTGTACCGTCGTCCGACGGGCACCGACTCGCTCGCATTCTTGATGTACCGCGAGGGCTTGCGGAAGCTCTCTTTCCATCCCGGACTTGTAGAAGATGAGTTGGCGATCTTCCTGGATAATGTCGCGGCCTCCGCCACAACTGGCTTCGAGTCTGAGTTGATCGCCCGACTCTGGGAGGAACGGCTGCTGCACATTCGGTACACGTATGTCGAGCGACTCGCCGACCGTGAGTGGGTGCCGGCCAAGCCCGAGCTGGTTCCAGAGGTGGACTCGGATGAGGACGTACCAACGCTCGATCTCGATGACGAAGACCGCATCGATGTCACCCGTTTGCCCTTGATTCATGAGAGCGAGCCGAACCTCTATCGGCTCGATGATCAAGACATGGCGTACCTCGAGCGACAATTGCACGCCGAACAGGAGCGAGGGGTTCTGGAACAGGTGTTGACTTGCATGCGCGAGCTCGTTCTCAATCCGCCCCACGAGGACCCAAGCCCGATTCTGGGGGCGCTCGAAGAGATTCAGAACGGCCTCCTCGAGCGTAACGAGTTTGAGGCCGTGCAGACGATGCACGAGCTGTTTCAGCCCTGCGTGGACGAGGACCAAGCCAACGTTCGCGCCCAAGAGACCTTTGGGCAAATGCGCACCCAGTCACTCGCGACGAAGGTGCTAGAACAGCTGACCGTGCGTCTGGAGGCGGGTCAGGTGACGGATGCCGACGTCGCTGGCTTCTACCGCGTCTTTGGGACTGGGAACATGGCCACCCTACTGGCGGGATTGCCTGACTTCAAGCGCCTCTGCCAACGCCCAATCCTAGCCGAGACGTTTGTTGAGTTGAACGAGTCCGACCCGGAAGCATTGATCGCTTCAATGGAGGGTACCGATCACAGTGCAGCGAGGTCGGCGGCGTACCTCGCAGGCCTGATATCGGATCAGCGCCTGCTCGAGCCGTTGGGCAGAATGTTGACCAGGCCCGAGGCGAAGCTCAGACGCGAGGCCTTGCTGGCCCTCAAGCAGTTCGAGGACCCTCGCGCGTTGGCGCTGATCGCGGAGAGGGTCGACGACAGCGACCCAGCGATTCGTCTTTACGCTCTGCGACATGTGATCGGCCACAGGTATACACTCGCTCTCGAGGGCGTCGCGTCGCTGATCAATTCTCGCGAGCTCTCGGATCGATCGCCAGCCGAGCGACGGCTGTTTTTCGAAGCCTACGGGACCCTCGGCGGCTCGACCGTTGTCGATTCGCTCGCACGGCGCCTGAGACGGCGAGGCGGGTTTTTCCGTCGAGTGGACCCCGAGGGGGCCTTCAACGCGGCTATCGGGCTATTGGCCACCGAAACGGTCACTGGGCGCGAGATCCTCGAGCGGGCCAGTGAATCCGGGAGCCCACACGTCCGACAAGCAGCCCGGAGGGCATTGGACGGCGATACCGGAAAGGTCGGTTACCGAACATGAGCATGAGTTCGGTCTCCCACGCCCGGCATGCGCTCGCTGCCGAGCTGGTCCAGGACCTATGGGTCGCTGTCCGGTCGGCGCAGCTCTATGAGCCAACCAACGAGACGCTGAAACTGGCGGGCGAGAAGTTGGCGGCCTGCGTCCGTTCGCTGCACGAGATCGATCAAGCAGCTTCGCTCGAGGTTGGCGACGACATCATCGAAGTCAACGGAACCCGTGTGCGCATGGAGCTGCATACCTACGAGTTGTACTCGAAGCTGAGACGGTTTGTGAACGAGCTCGGGGTCGGCGGTTTCGAGTGGACCCCGCTGATGGACGGAGACGAAGCCGCCCACTTCGCCGCTGTGGTTGGCCGCTACCAGAGCAACGGAGGCCCAGCGTACGCGACTCTCAGTAAGCGCCTCGCTGAAGCCGGAATCCAGAACGTGAAGGTGCTGACACGAGGCACCGAAATCGTACACGACCCGTTTGCCGCCGTCGACGCCCTCACCAAAGAGCGGGTCGGTGTCACCTACCGGATGGGGGTGGCGGTCGTCCGTGACCTGCTCGAGAGCCAGCGAGAGGGTCGCTTGCCGCCGCGTTACCGAATCCGGCGTGCCGTCCAGTCCATCGTCGACGAGGTCCTCACCGAGGAAATGCTGATCCTCGGGATGACCTGCCTCCGGGACTACGATGAGCCCACGTTCACCCACTCCGTGAACGTATGCATCCTATCGGTATCGCTCGGTCACAAGATCGGTTTGACTCGGCTCGAACTCTACAAGCTCGGGCTGGCGGCACTGCTGCACGACATCGGAAAAGTCGACGTGCCCAAAGAGGTGCTCAACAAGGCCGGTAGCTTGACCGAAGACGAATGGAGCGTCATGCAGCGACACACGACCTACGGGGCCTGGCGGTTAGTCTCTGAACGCGCTCCCGGTACGATGCCAGCCCACGAAATGCTGGTGGCTTTCGAGCACCATCTCAATATCGACCTGTCGGGTTACCCCAAGCTCTACACCCCTCGTGAGCTCTCCTTTCACTCGAAGATCGTCGGTATCGCGGACGCCTTTGACGCAGGCACGACGCCCCGCGTCTACAAGACCGATCCCATCACGCCGGCGCGGATGGTCGAGATTCTCGAGGAACAGAGCGGGACTCGATTCGATCCCGTGCTAGTCAAGGCGTTCATCAGCGTGCTCGGCATCGTTCCGGTCGGATCGATGTGTCTGCTCGACACCGGTGAAGTCGCGATCGTGATGAGCCCCGACCCGAGTGCCAAGAACCTGCGTCGACCACGGGTCAGGCTGATCGCGGCCGCCGATGGCGTGCGAGTCGATGGGCCGGAAGTGAGCTTGACGGAGAAGGATGATGACGAACGATTCGCACGATCAATCGTCAAGGTGCTCGATCCCGACAAGTATGGGATAGACATCCCGAGCCACTTCACCGACGCGTGATGATGCGCTGTGAGCAGCGGTAGCTAGACGATAGATTCGGGATCGCGCTGGACGTGGATCAAAAGGCGCCGGTAGATTGGCGTCCCTCATGGCACCGCGGTTCTCGCTCAGCACCTCTTTCTCAGACGTCAGCCGTCAGCTGGATCGACTGGCGGAGCGGGAGCTTGGTGTCGAGATCACGCTCTACGACACTGAGTGGCTGCTCAATCTGGGCAAAACCACGGGGGTCAGAAAGCTCGGCGACGAGCTCGCCCAGCGCGGGATCGAGGTCTCGGTCCACGCACCAATCTTCGATCTCAACCCCGGCAGCTTGGACCCCGTGGTACGCAAGCACACCCGACTCTGCTGGGAGCGCACGATCAGCGTAGCGGGTGCATTGGGAGCCCGCCACGCCAACTTCCACACCGGATATCTGCCCCTCTTGCCGGAATCGACGCTTCCGGGCTGGATGGCCTTGAGCCTCGAAGTTTGGGAGAGGCTCGTAGGCCTCGCTGCCGACGCCAGCATTACCTTGCTACTGGAGAACATGTTCGAGCCCACACCTCGAGTATTACTTGATCTCCGGGACCAGTTGGATGCCAGGCACCTCGGTTTTACCCTGGACGTGGCCCACGTTCACATTTTTGGTACCGTATCCCTCGATACCTGGTGGCAGGAACTGGGGAACGGAATCCGCGAGGTGCACCTGCATGACACGGACACTTTCTCGGACGATCATTTACTGCTCGGTGACGGGGCGATCGACTGGAAGAACGTATTTGAGAAACTGTTCCTTTATGCCCCCGACGCGATAAAGGTGATCGAGATGCCGGTGGAAGCAGGTCTGCAGAGCCTGGCCCGCATTCGGGCCGGTGGATACAGCGATATCCAGCTGGAGTTGTTGTGAAGCCAAAGCAAACCCGGTGGTGGGCGGTACTGGCGATCGGCAGCGCGATCGGCCTGGCTGCGGGTCCGGCCCCCGATGCTGAGCGTGAACGCGTGATCATTCGGCTGGCCGACGACGCCGCGGCGCGAGCCAACCTGCTCGCTAGCGTTCGAACGAAGGGAGTGACGCTGGATATCCGCCACCAGCGAGCGATTGTCGGACTCAAGGCGATTCATGGCCGATCGATAGCCGCGGCTAGGCAACCGCTGGAGGAAGCAGCGCGAGCTGGTGCGCTGGTCGAGATCGATCGGTTGTGGGTCATCAACGCCGTTGTCGCCGAACTGGACCCAGAGTGGAAGGCGCGGCTCGAGGCCGACCCGAGCATCGCCGAGATCGTTCCGGATCGACGCTTGACGCTGGGCGAAGCTTTCCGCTCGATGCCGTTCGAAGCGGATCAGCTGTCGGTACCCGAAGAACAGCTCGAACAACTCAAAGTACCCCAAGTGTGGGCTCAAGGCGTGACCGGACGCGGCGCGATCGTGGCCAACGTCGACTCGGGCGTCAACGGGGACGACGACACTTTCGGTGATCGTTGGCGAGGTCGCTTCGCCGGCGGCGACGCGAGCTGGCTCTCGCCGGTATCTCTCACCGTGTTCCCGGAAGACGATTTCTCGATCGGAGCCGGCCATGGGACCTCCACGATGGGTTTGCTAACCGGGGGCAACCAGACGTACGGCGTCGCGTTCGACGCTACGTGGATAGCGGGCGACGCGTTTGAAAGCGGCGAAGGATTCGTCTCGAACGTGATCAAGATATTCGAGTGGTTGAGCGACCCCGATGGGGATCCCGCAACGCTCAGCGACGTACCAGATGTCGTGAGCAACTCGTTTGGCTTGACCAATACCGACGACTCGGGACAGCTGGTGTGCGACACGATCTTCGATGACGCGATTGACGCGCTGGAAGCGGCTGGACCAATCGTGGTGTGGTCGGCCGGGAACGAGGGCCAGCAGGGTGTCACGTCGCCAGCGAGTCGTGCCGATTCACCGGTCAACGCGTTCGCGGTCGGGTCGGTCGACGCGAGCAACGTCGTCGCGCAATCGTCGGGTCGCGGCCCATCAGCGTGTGGCGGCCCAAATGCCACCAAGCCGGATGTCGTCGCTCGGGGCGAAGGCGTCATAAGTCGCGGATTGTTCAACGATTTTCGGACCGTCAGCGGGACGTCGTTCTCGACACCGATGGTCGCTGGGGTAGCGGCGTTGATGCGGTCGAAAGATCCCGACATCACGCCGGAGGATGCAAAGACGATCTTGTTGGACACGGCGGTCGACCTAGGCTTCGCAGGTGACGACAACGACACGGGGAAGGGTTTGGTGGATGCGGAAGCCGCGTTGGCGAGGGTCAGCCGGCCCGATCAGCAGGTCGCGCGGCTGGTCGGATTCACCGAGCCTGCTGGCGCTGTCAAGCTCGGGTTGTCCGGTATCGAGGATGCGCTCGTTCTGCGGCCCGGCGTGAGCGTGAGTCTGATCCCGATCCTGACTAACCACGGCGCTTCGGTTCCGCCCACAACCGCGGTGTTATCGAGTCCAACCCCGGGCGTCTCGGTCACTCGGTCGTCAATCCCGCTCACTGTGGCGGCTCCCGGCGGTGTCATCGAGCCGGTTGATGACTCGACGTTCGGGATCGACATCGGAACATCGGTGAGCCCGGGCACGAACATCGTTCTCGATGTGGCGATCCAAGGCGCGCAGATCGGACCGTTCCGCATGATCCTGAAAGCCGGTGACCCGGTCGAGGGGGTTTTCGCGACCCATGATCAGGGTCAAGTTCGGCTGACGGTCACCAACTTCGGAGGGTTCGGTTTCTACACCGGAATCCACCAGAGTGGCTTCCTGTTACGCGGGAACGGCTTCCGGTTCCCGGCCACGAGCGACAACTGGCTCTTTCATGCCGGTCTCATGGTGGGAGTCAGCGCCAACCAGCTGTCCGACAATATCCCCTACGGCGAGGACACCCAAAACGCGACTGATTGGTTTCCACTGGTCGGTTCCCCGATGGTGGTCGATGATGCCGCCGGTGGTCAGCGCATCACAGCCCGCTATGACGACCGTCACGCACTGGCTCCACTGGGCATCGAGGTGCGTCAGGAGAGTTTCGCGTTTGGCGAGTCTGGTGAGGACAGCTTTGTGCTGCTCCAGTTTGTCCTCACGAACAGATCCTCACAAACGATAGGTGGGTTGCGCGTTGGATTGTTCGCTGATTGGGACCTGCCCGATAGCCAGGGAGGCATCGCCGAGACGGTCGGATGGGATCCGTCGCGGCTGTTGGGATTCGTTGAGGGCACTCAAGCGGGACAACCGGCGCTGGGCGTGGCCTGGCTGGACGACGTGACGCTTGCGCAGATCTCCTTTGCAGCTGTGACTCGCGCTGAGATCGTCAATAGCCCGGTTGGCAATCCCAGTACCGCGCTCGTCCCTGCCGAGGCGCCGGATCTATTCGGCGGCGAGTTCTCGGATCAAGAAAAGTGGAACGCCCTCACAAGCGGGCAATCGCAGACCAGCGTAGCACAACCGCAAGACGCTTTTCAGATCATCGGGCGTGGTCCATTGACGATTGGCGCCGGCGCCTCCGACACGGTGGCCGTTGCGATGTTGGCCGGAACGGATCGTCAGGCGTTGCAAGTCGCCGCCGAGTCTGCGCGCGATGCGTACTTCAATCGGGTGCTCGGCGTTCCGGCTCCGCCGCCCCCTCCGCCTCCCGAGGCGCTCACCCTCGATCAGAACTTTCCAAACCCATTCCGGATGGGCCAACAGACCACGATACC
>Ga0255057_10000699_pt1 | contig 19267 bp, 22 predicted proteins | sample Cases_109_6_MG_FD_189022 | JGI IMG/M metagenome (GOLD analysis project Ga0255057, IMG submission 189022) | Seawater microbial communities from Amundsen Gulf, Northwest Territories, Canada - Cases_109_6 | ecosystem: Environmental > Aquatic > Marine > Gulf | place: Canada: Northwest Territories... | reverse complement strand
AGGAGAACCCTCGCTACCCCCAGGTGCCTCCGATCCCTCTTACTGTCCTGATCAATCCGGTGGTGGAGCCTTTGAACGACGAAATGGAGGAGGACTGGGAAGGTTGCCTCAGCGTCCCCGACATCCGGGGAAAGGTTCCCCGGTATCGTGAGGTGCGGGTTCGGGCCCACGATCGGGAGGGAAAACAACTCGACTTTTCTGCCAAAGACTTCTTTGCGCGTGTAATCCAGCATGAATCTGATCACCTACAGGGTATCCTCTTCCTCGATCGGATGCCAAAGCTTGATACGTTAACTTACATGGCGGAATACCAGCGATATTGGGGGGCTGACTGATGCCTGATGGGGGACGCCTCCATGGAACAGAAAGGCAAGATGATCCTGGGTTTCGTTCCCGATCTCTTCTTTTCGACGAAGATCCGGGACACAGCAAAATATCTGGGGCATACGGCAACAATTTCCCGCACGACGGATGATCTGATCCAAAAGGCGGGAGAACTTTCTCCCATTCTTATCATCGTGGACCTGACTGCCGAAGGGGTGGATCTCGAGCAGCCCCTGACGCAGCTGAGGCTCGAGGCAGAGACCGCCCCCGTTCCCGTGCTCGCCTTTACCACCCATGCTGCCTGGAAGCAGACGACACCGCTGCATCGCCTCTGCGATCAGGTGGTGACGAAAGAAGTCCTTGCCCGCGACCTTCCCGTTCTATTGCAGAAGTACATCGGTGCAGAGACCCAGTGATCAGAAGGAGTAACCATGGCACGCCGAAGTCCCCTCTTTAACCTCCACCGGTCCCTCGGAGCCACGTTTCAGGAAGAAGGTGGCTGGGAACTCCCAGAGAGTTTCCAGGATCCGGTCCAAGAACATCGAGTCGTCCGTGAAACGGTTGGACTGCTTGATCTCCCTTTGCGGACGCTCATTCGCGTGACCGGCACGGAGCGGACCCGGTTCCTGAACGGAATGCTCACCAATGACATTGCGACCCTCGAGGCCGGCAAAGGGTGCTACGCCTGCATGCTAACCCCCCAGGGCAAGATCTTGGCTGACCTAGAGGTTCACGCCTTTCACGACTACCACCTCTTGGAGTTGGGCTTTCAGTGGAAAGAGCGGGCCATGGACCACCTCAACAAATATGTCATTGCTGACGACGTGACCTTCGAGGAGATCGAGGAGGACGCCATCATAGCTCTGCAAGGGCCCCGCGCGAGGGCCGTCTTGGGGCGCCTCTTGCCTTGCGCCGCCCTGCCGGTACAGGAGCAGGGCTGCGTCGAGCTGACCCTCGAAGACTATCTCTGTCGTATCATCCAGGCCTCGATCACCGGAGAGGAGGGGTACAAGCTGGCTCTCTCCGTTAAAGGGGCCGACCTCGTATGGCGGACCCTTCAAGAGGCAGGCGCCACACCGGTAGGGATGGCGGCCATGAACAGCCTTCGCCTCGAGGCCGGGATCCCTTGGTTTGGTATAGACTTCGACGAGGGAAACTTTCCCCAGGAGGCGGGGATCGAGGACAAGGGGGTCTCCTTTACGAAGGGGTGCTACATCGGGCAGGAGTTCGTCATCCGGATCGCCCATCGGGGGCATGTCAATCGGCGTGTCTGCGGCCTCATTGTCGAGGACGAATTATTACCCCGCCCAGGGGATCGGGTCGTACGAGACGACAAAGAGGTGGGACAAATCACCAGCGCCGCCCTTTCCCCAACCACAGGAAAGATCATCGCCCTGGGGATGCTCCGGCGTGAGGCCCACGAGCCTGGGACGGTCGTCCACGTGGAGAGCCACGGAGAGAAAATCTCTGCCCAGGTTACCTCCCTCCCCTCCTACCGGCGCCACGATGGGTGATTGAGACCGCTGTCAGCCATCAACAATCAGGCATCCGCTTGTGACCTGGTAAAAAAAAAGCCGACAGCGGACCGCTGACTGCTTTTTTCTTGACGCTGCAGTAATATTCGGACTGACAGGAATATCCACTAGAAACAAGGAGGGCAAGGACAGCAATGCTATACTATATGGTCGAATTCGATCCTCGTCCCGGAGTCAACCGAAGGCAGATCACGCAGGCCTACCGGAAATTCGTAAGTCACTTTCAGAAGACCTTCCCCGCGATCAAGTTTGTTGGCTTCTTTGCCCGGGATATCCTTATCGGCTCACGTCCCCAATATTTCGCCCTCTGGGAGGTACCAAAGTACGCCACCCTCGACACATGGAAGGAGGCCTTCTCTGCCGACAAGCATGGTCGGAAGATCAGTACTCAGCTTAACGAGCTAGGAACGAACTGGGATGCCAAGATGGTATCCAAAATCGACCTGCACTAGAAAGACAGACGTCGGCGGTCAGCCGTCATTAATCACCGCGCTGGCAAGCTAGCATGCTGGAATGCTAGGAGGCTGAAGGGCCGGTTCCATCTCGTGCGGCAGCATTATAGTTTCATCGCTTCCCAGCATTCTAGCCTTCTTCTGACAGCTGAAATCTAACTGCCCGCGCGGCAGAGAGGGGATAAGTCATGCACTACCTGCGGAGGCCCGATTGGGCCATCCCGGAGCGAGAAGCGACCTCCGAGTCGATTTACATGGACCGTCGCCGGTTCTTGATGGGTGCACTGGGGGTGCTGGCAGGCGGAATCGCTGGAGGATCTACTCTTGCCGGCGCCGCCGAGAAGACGTCCCAGGGCCCACGGGACCCGACCCTTGAACTGTACCCCGCCAGGAGAAATCCGGATTTCACCCTTGATCGACCGCTGACGAAGGAATCCGTCGCAGCCACGTACAATAATTTCTATGAGTTTGGCCCGGTAAAGACGATTCATTTTCTCGCCCAGCGCCTGAAGACCAGACCCTGGCAAGTGCGTGCGGAAGGCCTCGTCCGAAATCCCAGGGTATTCGAGATTGACGACCTGATTCGCTCGATGCCGCTCAAGGAACGCCTCTACCGCTTTCGGTGTGTGGAGGCGTGGGCCATGGCGGTGCCCTGGACCGGCTTTCCGTTTTCGGCCCTGATCAAGGCCGTCGAACCCAAAAGCGAGGCGCGGTTTGTCAAGCTCACGACGTTCCTCGACCGCACGGTGGCATTCGGCCAGCTCCGGTTCTGGCTTCCCTGGCCATACGTGGAAGGACTGACGATGGAAGAGGCGATGAACGAACTCGCCATCTTAGCGACGGGCATTTATGGGAAGCCGTTGCCCAAGCAGCACGGGGCGCCCATCCGCCTTGTAGTTCCCTGGAAGTACGGCTTTAAGAACATCAAGTCCATCGTTTCGATCGAGTTTGTCAAAGACCGTCCCAAAACTTTCTGGGAAACGGTTGGCCCCGACGAGTATGGCTTCTGGGCAAACGTGAACCCCGGGTTCCCCCACCCGCGGTGGTCTCAGGCGACCGAGCGCATGATCGGTACCGACGAGAGACGACCCACCCAAATTTTCAACGGGTACGGCAAATGGGTGACGCCACTCTACCCAGACTTAAACGACCGGCGTTACTTCATGTAACACCGAATCCCGGCCTCCATGCCATGTTCGACGAGCTTGAACCAGCGCTCGCGTATTCTTTTGCTCATTCGCGGTAGAATTGTTCTTACTCGACGTATCGGGAGACCTCGATCAGATTTCCGTCAGGATCTCCTCCCCCTGCTCCACGATGTACGACACCGCGCGGGCTGCGTTGGCCTCGAGCGGGTCCTCCGTGTCGAGCTCCAGGTGAGGGAATGGGATTGGGACGCGGGGTGGTTGCTGCATGAGAAAGGTTTGCCAGTTTTCTAGCTTCCATTGATCCCGCTTCTCCCCCCGGGCCTCCAGCCGTTCCCGGAAGAGTTTCTCGCGGCAGTAGCAACGGATCACGCGCATCCACGCCCCTGCATTTCTCGCGAACTCCTGGATCCACTTGCACCACCCCGGGTCCTGGACCTGCCTGATATGCGGGGCATCCAGAACGACTGAATTTCCGATGCAGAGATTTTCCTCCGTAATGCGATAGAGGGCGGCGTAGAGATTCTCTCGAACGGCTAGATAACGCTCGTCTGTGCGTGATTTGGGTGAAAAAGCATCGGCGAGAAAATTGTTGTCCAGATAGACAGCGCACACGTGCTCGAGGATTGCCCTGGCGAGTTCACTCTTGCCACTCCCGGCGATCCCCATGACCAGAATGAGTCGCGGGGGTGAGAGTTGGACCTGTGTTTTTGGAGGTCTCTTCACAGAACCGGTATCAGCTCTTCGACGATCGTGTTCTTCTTGCTCCTAGCGCGGTGCCGGAAGAAGGCGCCGAATCCTGGCCCGGCGCGAGATCTCCACCCAGATCCGGGGATCTTCCTGACCAATCACCCACGCAGAAAAACCATGGAGGCGGTAGAGCTTCAGAAGCTCAAGCTTGGCCTGGAAGCTGCGAACGTCCTCGTACCAGACCTCATGCTCTCCCCCATCGGCCGGGTAACGGAACCAGGGGACTTGCCGATTTTCGTCCCATCCTGCCACAACACCGGGGTGGTGCAGCATCGGTACCACCGCCGGAAAGCCACCGTACCCACCCCGAAGTCCCGTACTGTTCCAGCTGCGAAAGTAGAGTGGAATTCCCAGGGAAAGCTTTTCTCGGGGTACATGCGTGACAGCATATTCGATGACACGCTTCATCCAGGGCACGCCCGCGGCCGGCCCGGGAGGAGTCCCGTGGGTATGTTGGTCATAGGTCATCACGGAGAGGAAGTCTGCAGCTCGCGACAAGGTCGTGTAATCGAAGACCCCGGCCCAGTTTGTCCAGGAGGAATGAGAATAGTCTTGGGGTCGATTGGAGTGCTTGGCGACGACGGCTACGCTGAACTTACGCCCCCGCTGGTGAAATTGCCTCGCGGCCTCTTGCACGAAGCGGCTGTAGAGATCTCGGTAAGAGACGTGGATATTCTCGAAGTCAAACTGGATGCCCCAGTAGTCATCCCGATCGGCATAATAGAGGAGATAGCGGATGGCCCGCTGCATCTTAGCGGGATCCAGGAGTACCGCATGCATTGTCGCCTGCTCAAAACCTTTATTCATGACTAGGGGCATCACTGCCACCCGGCGCTGGCGGGCAGCCTCAAGGAGTTCCGGGTTGACCCCACCGAAGACAAACCCCTCTCGGTCCATCACAAAGACCTGCGGGGCAATGATGCTGATCCGATTCAGATGAGTCATGGCCGAGGTGAACGCCGGAGGTTCCTCAACGTAATAGAAGAGGGTGGTAGTAGGTGGGAGGGCGAAGAGGGAAACCGGCATTGAGCCAAGGAGGATGCCGAGGAGCAGCCTCCCCTTCGCCTTTCTGAACCGTCCCCTGAAAGATGCAGCGGGCACTTTTGCACTCCCACTCAGACCTGGACGATAGGGACCCCCGCCGAGAGAACTTTGTGAGTTGGGCAGCGGGTGGCGATCTCCTTCAGCCGCATCTGCTCTTCCTCGCTCAGCGTCCCCTCGCATTCGATATGCATCTTGATGCCGGAGATAGCCCCATGACCGCTCTTTTCCGCTTCAAGTTGGACCTCGACCTGTCCAAGGTCCCATCCTTTTCGCTGCGCATACATGCGCAAGGTGATGCCTACTCAGGCACCTAAGGCGCCGACAAGGAGCATCTGTGGACCCGGCCCCGCATCGTCTCCGCCCAACGCTGTTGGTTCATCAGCGATGAGTCGATGTCCTCCAATAATGACCTCATGCTGGAGATTCCTCAGGAATCGAACGGTGACATCACGCCGCATGGTGTTCCTCCCACGTCCGAAAGCCTTTGACAACGTCAAACCCGGAGACTAGACTCTTGCACATTATCACTGCTGCGGTGCATCCGCAAGGAAGGGGAGAACATGGCCAAAATCAAGCCCGAGAAGAAACCGACAACGCTGGGAGCCTTGAAGCGGAGCCAATTCACCGAGGATCGATATACTCGTCGAACGATCAAGGATGAGATGCGAGAGAACCTGATCCGGATGATAAAGACGGGGGAACCTCTGTTTCCCGGAATCATGGGATACGAGGAAACTGTCATACCCGAGATCGTCAACGCCATCCTGTCAAGACACCACATGGTCCTCCTCGGGCTTCGGGGACAGGCTAAGAGCCGTATTCTCAGAGGCCTCACGTCCTTTCTGGACGTGGAGATCCCGACCATAGAAGGGTGCGAGATCCATGACAACCCCTATGCGCCCCTCTGTGCGAGCTGTCAGCAAAAGCTCGCCACGATGGCAGATGATACCCCGATCACCTTCATTTCGCGCGATGCCCGCTACATAGAGAAACTTGCGACTCCGGATGTGACGGTGGCTGATTTGATCGGTGATATCGACCCCATCCGGGCGGCCCGGTCCGGCCTCGACCTCAGCAGTCCTCTGACCATTCACTTTGGCCTCCTCCCCCGGGCTAACCGAGGGATTTTTGCGATCAACGAGCTCCCCGATCTCGCCGCCAAGGTCCAGGTCGCCTTGTTCAATATCATGCAGGAGGGGGACGTCCAGATCAAAGGCCATCCCGTTCGTCTCCCCCTCGATGTCTGCCTTGTCTTTGCGGCGAACCCCGAGGACTACACCTCGCGGGGCAAGATCGTCACGCCCTTGAAGGATCGTATCGGCTCCGAGATTCGGACGCACTATCCACTCACTCTCGAAGAAGGGATGGCGGTCACCGCACAGGAGGCGTGGCTCACCCGTGATGGAGCCAAGCTGTTCATCCCCCCGTTCGTCCAAGAGGTCGTGGAGCGAATCGCTTTCCTGGCGCGGGAGAGCAAGTACATCGACAAGCGGTCAGGTGTAAGCCAGCGTCTTCCCATCTCGTGCATTGAGAACGTGGTCTCGAACGCCGAACGCCGTGCCGTCCTGAACCGGGAAAAACGGGTCGTTCCGCGCCCCGCCGACGTCTACGCAGCGCTCCCAGCCGTCACCGGCAAACTTGAGCTCGAGTACGAGGGAGAGATGCGGGGGGCCGACACCATTGCCAAGGGGATCATACGGGAGGCCATTGGGGAAACCTTTGCTCACCGCCTGAGTCTCGCGGACTGCCTGCCTATCGTGGAGTGGTTCAACGAGGGAGGTGAGGTTCGCATTGCCGACAACATGGCGTCCGAGCAGGTCCTGAAAAGCCTTCAGCAGATAACGCCGCTTCTGCTGGCCGCAAAGCGGCTTAAGATGGAAGAGCAGCCAGAAGCGCTCGTCTCGGCCTGTGAGTTCATTCTCGAGGGACTCCACGCCCTGCAAAAGATCAATCGGAGTGAGGAGCGAGGCTACTTTGTCGAACGGCGGGTGACCGAGACTCCTCCAGCAGAGCGCCAGCACGGCCAGCGGGGCCGGGACTACGACAACTAACAATTCGATGACCGATTACCGTTAACCGATGACTGTTCTAATTTGGTCGTCGGCAGTCGGTCGTCGGTCATCGGACGTCGGTCGTCGGTCATCGGATAATGGCAACCATTCGATACTCAAAGTGGACTGGGATTCCATGGGGTGACGTCAGTGTGGAAGACCTGCTGGAGGAGCTGGCCGACTACTTTCTCCAGAGCGGCTTCTACTCACCCCACTACGACCCGGAGGATGGTCGCAGCCTCGAAGAGCTCTACGCGGCGATCCTCCAGTCCCTCGTTCAGAAGGGGCATGTGGATGTCCAGGACTTCGAACGGTGGCTGGAGAGCACTGAATATCAGGAACAGTCGGAAATTTCCGAGCTGCTCAAGCACCTCCTGCACCGTCTGATCGAAGAGGGATACATCACCTTGCAACGGCCGGGACGCGCGGAGGATGACCTGGACATCAGAGGCTACGTCGGCGGCTTTGGCCCCGAGACCAACAACGTCCGATTCGAGATCACCAACAAGGCGCTCGACTTTCTCGGATACAAGACGCTGAAGGATCTCCTGAGCGGCCTGGGCAAGAGTGATTTCGGCCGCCACGACACTCAAGAACTGTCCACCGGGATCGAGGCGGCGCTACCCCCCAAGCCCTATGAGTTTGGCGACACCCTCAACCTGGATGTAACTGCAACCCTCCTCAACGCCATTGAACGGCAGGGCCTCTCGGTCCCCATCGAGGTGGAGCACCGAGACCTCGTGGTCCGGCAATCCGAGTACCAGAGTTCCTGCTCTACGGTCCTCCTCCTCGACTGCAGTCACAGCATGATTCTGTACGGTGAGGACCGGTTTACCCCTGCAAAACGCGTCGCGCTAGCCTTGTCTCACCTGATCCGGAGCCAGTACCCCGGCGATTCCCTCCACGTAGTCCTCTTCCACGACTCGGCCGAGGAGATTCCACTGGGCCGCCTGGCGCGCGTGACCATCGGCCCTTACCACACAAACACCAAAGCGGGACTCAGGCTTGCTCAGCAGATCCTGGGCCGTGAGCGGAAGGATATGCGGCAGATCGTTATGATTACTGACGGCAAGCCCTCGGCCATCACGCTGCCCGACGGCCGGATCTACAAGAACCCCATGGGACTTGATCCGTGGATCATCCACGAGACCTTCCGCGAAGTCGTCGAATGCCGCCGGGCCGGAATCCTCATCAACACCTTCATGCTCGCCCGGGACTACGACCTCGTGGGCTTCGTCCAGAAGGTTTCCGAGATCGCCCGGGGAAAGGCCTACTTCACTACCCCCCACACCCTCGGCCAATATCTCCTCATGGACTACATGTCCAAAAAAATCCGCCACATCCACTAACTCAAGCACTCCGTCCTTAACAATTCAGCTACCGTACTGAGGCAGTTCTAGTGCCGTTCCAACTTGATAGGCCGAATTTGAGCAGCCTGCCTTGTTGAAAGGGCCGTGATCGAGTGCAGCGAGAGAGCTGGCACAAATAGTTGGAACGGCACTAGCCTGGGTGGACTGAAAAATCGACAACAACTGGGTAGTGGTCTGATCCGATGTGCGGCCCGATGCTGCGGTTATGAACGATTACCTCTGATGAGACCAAACAATGATCGATTGCAATCCATAGAGGTGGAAATCCTGTGGGCCAGCTGGACTGCACGCCGAAACCCGTTCGACTGTCTCGCAACCCGGTCTTGCGGAGCAGATCCCGGAAGAAGGGAGACCATGACGTCGTGTTCAGATCCGCGAGAACGATCACTGAACCCTTCTGCGAACTCACGATCTGAGCCAGTGTCGCAAGATGTTGATTTCGGTATTCAGACCGGATCCGGCCAACTGGCGCAAGCGCATGGGCTCCGATCACGGTCAGTGGCTGTCCACTGATTTCGAGCCGGGCAACGACTGAGGGAAGTTCAGCTTCTCCAAAGTACCCAACCTCGCCGTTTGCAAGGGGAATGCGGCTCAAAAGTGCAATGCCCGATCTGCCTTCGCGAGGTGGAAGATTTCGGAAAAAGGGATAATCAGTTTGCATCTGCTGAAGTACATTCGTCCATGCTTGATTGACCTCCACAAGAACCATGAAGTCTGGTTCCACGGAGCGAATGAATTTCCGAAGTTCCTTATGCGCCCTATTTGATTGATTCACGTTAATCAAGAGCGCCCGTAATGTCTGATTGCTACCAAAGGCGACCGAACCCCCGAAATACAATGGAACAATGAGGGATACGTTGATGATCGCAAAAACACCGCTCAGGGTGGCTCCCCTTTTCCTCCTCCCCAAAAGGAAAATGATGCCACTGGCGAGGAGAAAGAAAAAATATTGTACACGAAAGTGACTTGCCAGCTCAAAGGGCCACCAAATCCGTCCCCAAAATCCCACCATCGAACATAAACATGCGATGGCTGTGCCTGACCACAAAAGCCCCCATGGCAGCATACGAAAACTTGCTATTTTTCGTCTCATATCCATCGAAACCCAACGAAATCCTTATGCAAACATTTCACATGCAAGGGATTGCCTAAATATAAACTTTTGATTTCCCGTTATAACACATTCCCTGACTAAAGCTAGCAAACTGCGGTGCAAAAATTTCATATGTCCTCGGCCTGAAGAGTAGGGTCGTGTCACCAATTCATGTGGGGTAGAGTCGTTCATCTTCCTGGAAATAAAGGAGTTCTACGATTGTCCAGGCGCTCTGCAGCGCGTTGGTACAACTCCTGCTACTACAGTGGGGTAAATCAGTGTCATTGCTAACCTCGGTGATGGCGGGACGGGGAGCGTGCCCGAGCATCTCCGTAAACCTTCATAGTAGTATCGAGACTATTGCCAAGAGTGTATATGTCTGATGGGGTTGTTTACTTAAGGGCCATTTCTCTCTTCACTAGGCAGCTACAATGACTCAAGTATTCACGCATGGAAAGATCACTTACTGGATCGTCGATCGGCGCTTTGCCAATCTCGAACCGGAATTGAGCAGGATCCTCCAACCTGCCCCGGAGGCGGAGGTGCGGGTAATCGTCGACCGTCGTGTCCAAGACCGGTTACCAGAGTGGACCGTGTATTCCGAGACTCTCGGGGCCTGGTCACTTTCGGAAGACAAAGAGCAAAAACAGCGCTGGATCGTCGATCGGCGCTTTGCCGACCTCGAACCGGAATTGAGCAGGATCCTCCAACCTCTCACGGAGGTGCGGACGGTTATCGATCGTCGGTCCCGAGACCGGTTACCAGAATGGACCGTATATTCTGAGGCTCTTGGGGCCTGGCTACTCGTCGATGACAGAGAGAAAAAACAGTACTGGATCATTGCTCGACGCTTTGCGGATCTCGAACATGAATTGACCGGGATCCTCCGAACTCTTCCAGAGATGCGGGTAATCATCGATCGTCGCGTTCGAGAACGGCCATCAGAACCAGAATGGATCACTCATTCACAGCCTCCTGAGGTGTGGTCCCTCCCAGAAAACGGAGAGAAAAACCAGTGAAGATATATCAGGGCCTTGAGGAGCAGCGGCAAATCATCGACCGGCTGAAACGTTATGAAGATGTAATTTACGGGATCGTTGCCCGCCGCCTTGCCGTTCTCCGAGAGGAGCTGGCTGCAATCTTCCGATCCCCGCCAGAGGAGCCGGTGATCATCGACGGTCGAGTGCGAGATCGGCGGAGAGGAACGGGTCGGAGGGTGTTATAGCGGGACGAACCGGGTCCTACCGGATTGGGACGACCGCAAGCCCCCGATGATGAGGATTAACTGTCTCCAAAATCTTGACGGTTAAAACCTGAGCCGCCGCGTGCACTAAAAAGAAGAGGCCCCGGGATTCCCGGGGCCCTTCTACTTTTACGATCTCAGCCTAGAGGATTAACCTTGCTTACTCACCATGAAGAAAGGTCCGCCCCTGCTGGCCAAAGATTCTCATTCTACCTCGAAGGTCTGGGAAGACAGGAGGTTGCCATCGGGGTCCACCGCCTCTACCTTCCACGAACCGGTCCAGTCCTCAACCATCCGCTTGCTACTCCAGGTCCGCCAGCGTGGGCCCTCTATAGAGAGGGGGACCTTCGCCATTTGTCGACCCTCGTAGTACCAGATGTGATTGATGTGTGTGGACGTGTACGCTCCCTTTAGCTCTGTAAAATAGTACACCGGTCCCATCGAGGCTGAAAACACGATGCCGTCATTGACCGGCTCGCGGTTGACGACCTCGGTCGTTACCACATCCCGGATCACCTGCAACGAATCGTCCTCCACCCGGGCTACTCTTTCCTGGGACGTAGCCAAGATTGGAAGTGCCACCCCCACTACCATGATCACTGCAGCCTTCGCCCATTTGCCCATCTTTGCCTCCTTGTTTTGTGCTTCCATTTTTGTAGGACGATGGGACTGAGATTGCGACAACTGTGCCAAGAACCCGGCTGGGAAGGGCGAAGGGGTAACTATTTGAATTCTCTTGCTCAATTTAGTCATGGAGTCATTTTTCGGCCGTATCCGCCTACCAGGGAGGCGGCAAAACCTGCCATGCTGTCGCTGGGTTACCCCAGCCTTGACAGTCTGTCAGAGGGCGATTTGGGCAGGTATGCACCGATAGCCTCAGCGATTCTCAGCGGCAATGACTTACACAGAGACCGTAGGTGGGTTCCAGCAATAAGGTCATTCCTAGTGCCGTTTCAACTTGATAAGTGGTTCGACAGGGCTTCGACGGTGAGCTCAGCCGAACCGCTCACCACCCCGAGGAAGACGGTTCGAGAGCCTCACCGTCCCGAGGAAGATCGAGGGATCGAGGGGCCGAATTTGAGCAGCCTGCCTTGTTGCAAGGGTCGTGATCGAGTGCAGCGAAGAAGTTGGCAAAAATAGTTGGAACGGCACTAGCAACAGTTAAGTAGACGGCGCATTACGATGAGGTTCTCGGATATGGGCCCGAGAAGCTGAAAGTTTCGGACCGGGTACTGATTCCCCTAAGGGGAACCCAGGTTAAAGTGGCCCCGGCGGTTCCATTTCCATGCGGATTCATCGTGCCCCAGGACAAAGGGCCGTTCCTCACCATAACTGATGATGGAAACTCGCTTGGCATGAACGTTCCCAGCCACGAGGAAGTCACGAATCGTCTTCGCCCGGCGTTCCCCCAGTGCCAAATTGTACTCGTTGGTCCCCCGTTCATCGGCGTGACCCTCGATCAGAATTAGGGCATGAGGATTCGCCTTGAGCCACTGGATGTTGTTCTTTAGGGTCTGTTTGGCATCCTCCCTTAGGGCGGACTTCCGAAAGTCGAAGAGCACATCTTTCAAAGGGGACTCTTCGGCCACCGCCGAACCCAGGCCCGCTTCTGGCCGCTCTGAGACCCTAGGTGTCACCGTGACCTCCCGAATCGATACCGGCGGGGGAATTTTCTCCTCCTCGACCTTGCCTTGCGGCCTCGGCGCCGCCCCGGGACCTTTCATCGCCGACCCGGCTGTCTGCACCCCGGGTTTCGTGGTGCAACCAACCAGGATTAGCGAGGCCCCCAAGAGCATGGTTGCACAGTCCAGACAAACGCGCCGTCGCCTCATGCGACCTCCCTCCCGTTAACTCATAAGTAGTTTGTCCAACATTCGCTTTCCGACACTGGAATTCTCGGCTATGACATTCGGCGGACACTACCCCCTTTAGAGTAACGGGTCAAGTCACTTTTCAATTAAGATCACAGCACCATAACTCTTTATTCCACCGTGCATGTCAAATCCAAAGAACAAAGGGTAAAAATAAAAACGCCTTCCAGGGCCGTACTGTTCCCGAGAAGGCGTCTGGGGTAAGTGAAGCACAGACAATGGTCAGTGTCGACGGCTTTTGCGAAAGGAGCAGGGACCGGGCCCGGAAATTTGGGTCCCTCATTTGCGAAAGGCTAGGCCGCTTCCCTCCCCACCTCGGTCTTGGGGGAGGCCTTGGCTGGGCAGCTTGCGCAGAAATGTACCGGAAAGTTGAGTTCCTTACTCCACCCGTAGCCCGTGAGGACAGACCCGCACGTGATGCAGGTCGGTGGATTAGCCATCGTTCTCACCTCCTCTTGGCCCGGTCCCGTGCCCTCCCTTCGTCAGCCTTTCAGCTCACTTACCCTTATGCATCAACACCCCGAAGTCCAGCGCTCGGGGCCCTATGCGAGGAGAAAAAGGTTGCCCTCAACTTTGCCAGGGTGCTATAAACAAAAACGCTCGGCCCCAAGATAGAGGCGCACACCTCTAACCTTGGGCGGGAGCGGGCGGCTTTACCGTCTCTGCCTGCCAGCGGGTGCGGTGAAGCCGCTTTATTTACTTCCCATTGTTGTTCAGAAAGACACAGTCTCGTTCGTTGGCAACCCCCCTATATCAAATTCCACCTGTCCTTTTGCTTCCCTCGGAGCGGTTCGTGGTAAAGTGGGTGAACCTGCTGGCCAAAAAATGAAAGTGCCCTCCGGGCCGTGCTCTGCCCCGGAGGGCGTCCGAGTGTCAAGTGCGCCACCAAAACTGCCACGGGTGGGCCCGGGGGCTATGTTCACCCCGGTTTCATTTGCCCTGCCTTTGGGGAGCTTTCCGCTCCCCTCATCGGTCACCTACGCGACAAGGCGAAGGGTCGCATGGAGATACCCTATTTGTACACCTATAGGTATATCCTCTGTCAAGCCTAAACTGCTCTTGTCTCAAGGGAGCTATGTTCCATCAGAAAGGAGATGCCATGGACATCGAGAGGATCCGTGTGGGAATCGTCGGCGCGGGAGCGAACACGCGACTGAAGCACATCCCCGGGCTCAAGGCCATTCCGGGCGTAGAGATTGTCAGCGTGGCTAACCGCAGCCGGGAGTCGAGTGAGTCCGTAGCCCGGGAGTCCGGGATCCCCAAAGTGTATGATAACTGGTTGGAGTTGGTGGAGGCCGAGGACACCGATGCCATCTGCATCGGGACGTGGCCATACATGCACTGTCCGGTCACCCTCGCGGCACTAGAAAACGACAAACATGTCCTGTGCGAAGCACGGATGGCGTTGAATGCGGCAGAGGCCCATGCCATGCTCGAGGCAGCCCGCCAGCACCCTCATCTTGTAACCCAGGTGGTCCCCGCGCCGCACACCCTGGCCGTCGACCGCCCCATCCAGAAGCTCATCACTGCTGGCTACTGTGGAGAGATTCTGGCAGTAGAGGTTCGGGCGGTGCAGCCGAACTTTGTGGACAGGGAAAGCCCCTTACACTGGAGGCACGATGCGGACCTGAGCGGCTTCAACACCCTGACCATGGGTATCTGGTACGAGTCAATGATGCGCTGGGTGGGGCCCGCGACCCGGGTAATGGCCATGACCAAGGTGTGTGTTCCTCACCGGAAGGACACAAGTGGGGTCCTCAGGGCGGTGACAGTGCCAGACCACGTGGATATTATCGCGAATCTGGCATGTGGAGCGATCGCCCACCTCCGCTTCAGTGCTGTCACGGGCCTAGCGCCGACGAACGAGGTGTGGCTTTTCGGCACCGAGGGCACCTTGAGACTTGATACCTCCACCCTCGAGATTTCCGGGGGACGGCGGCGGGACAAAGAGCTGCAAACGGTCGACGTCCCCGAGGAGGAGCGAGGAGGCTGGCGGGTAGAGGAGGAGTTTGTCAACGCGATCCGGGGCAAGGAGAGGGTTACGTGCACCAGCTTCGAGGACGGCGCGCGGTACATGGAGTTTACCGAGGCGGTAATACGCAGCGCCCAGTCGGGCCAGGCCATGAGCTTGCCGCTCTAGCCTGCACACGCTCAGACCGGCACCCATCCCCTCTGTGATGGCTTATTTCACTGCAGAAGTTTCTCAATTGAAATCCTTCGTGTACGCATCCTCCGTCACCTCCTCCATCCACACAGTATCTCCACCCGTGGTGACCGCGAGGTGCAAGAGTGAATTTTGTGGCCCCGCCCCGTGCCAGTGCTTCTCCCCCGGGGCGATGTACACGATGTCTCCAGGACCGATCTCCCTCCCCGGGTCGCCCGATTTCTGGACCCGGCCTGTCCCCGCAACAACATAAAGGGTCTGCTCACCCTCGTGTACGTGCCAGTGTGTCCGGGCTCCGGGCTCGAAAAACACCAGGAACACTCTCATGCCCGCTGGCCGCTGCGCTTTGAGCGGCGTCCCGACCCACGCCGTCCCAGTAAATCTCTCCCCGCGTCGAGCCTCGCTATCCTTTCCCCGAATCACTTCCATAAACCCCTCCCTCTCGCCCTGATCCGCCGATCAACACTTCGTGCACACCCTGACTCAAATCGGTCGTTATTGTCTTCGAGAGACACACACAGAGCTCAGGCGCGCTGCGATCCGTGGCCGAAGCTCCAGTCACAGCTCTGATTATATGCTATCCGGGAAGTTACTCACCTCTTCTTTGTTACCGCTCTCAAGTGACGGCCTGCTTCCTGGGGCAATGGACGCTCGGAAGGCCTATTTGTCCTCGGAGACCTGAAAAAGGGGGAATTCGGTCTGGACCTTGCATGGGATACGAGGATTATGGGCTATACTGAAACCCGTGAGCATCCCCGGTTTCCACTACGCATGCCGGCCCTCTGCGAGAGTTCCGCGGTGCCCGGTTACCGGACCGTGGGTCTGACCCGCAACGTGAGCCACGGCGGGCTGCTGCTCGAAGTCCCGGAGACCCTTGCACCAGGCACTCCCACGAATATCCTCGTGAATTCTGAAGGGCAGAACGCCCGAAGCGAGGCCGTGGTGGTCTGGACGGGCGCAGGCACCCCGGGCCAGATGGGTCTCAAGTTCACCAAGTGGGCCGGGACAGACCATCGGATCTGGGACCAGCTTATGGCCTTTCAGGCAGGCTCGACACCTCGGTCCTCCCTCCGCATCCCGATCGACCTCGAGATCGCCTGCCTCATTCCCCCGGATACCCGCCTCCCAGGTCGCGCCCAAAACATCAGCGACGGCGGGCTGATGATCACCCTTCCCCAGGCACTTGATCCCCGGACCCGCGTGCTTGTGGCGACCCCCACCGGGCTGACCCTTCCCTTGATGGAGGCGGAGACCGAGGTGATGTGGACCCGCACACCGACCGTGGGGGAAGACTTCCTTCACGGCCTGCGCTTCACTAAGGACGACATTGACAAGGAGTTCTTCCTCATCGGTGCCCTCCTCCAGGAAGTCCTCGATCAGGAGGAAGAGTCGCCAGGGAAGACAAGCAGCGACAACGGAACGTAGGGGTTCCGGCCGCGCGTAGACCACTGCGGATTTGATCCCCGGGAAGATAGTTTTGCCACATAGAGAAAATGGAAGAAGACCTGAAAACCTTTGTCCAGACCTTCAAACAGCTGGTGGCGGCCTATCAACTGGCTGCGGACCGTCTGGGCCGAGAAATGGACCAGCTGACAACACCCTCCAATGAACTCTCAGACTATCCCGAGCGCCTGGAGACCGGTCAATTCGAGGCGCAGCTTCACGCTTCATTACAGCAGAACCAGCTCAAGACAGACTTCCTGGCGACGGTCGTCAACGAGGTTCATACATCTTTGACGGCGCTGAAGGGTGCTATGTACATTCTCCTCCACGAGGAGCCGGCCGACGGCGAGAACCGGCAGACTCTCTTAGCCGTGGCCCACCAGCATGTGGACCGGCTCATGGATCTGATGAAATTTCCCCTACTTTGAACCTGGCAGTTCGCGGCGTGAGGTAACCCGCCCTATCTGGGTTCGGCGCCAAAGGAGATTGAGAACTTCCGTAGCAGAGACGATAGGCTGCGTGTTAAGGGTCTCGTGTCACACATCAGAAGCCAGGAATTCCGATGCTCCCGAGCCCTTTCCCTGTTGGTTTAAGCGTGTACCGGAGCACCGTGATGCTGAGGACCTCTGGAGGATCTGTTGCCGGTTCCTGAAGATAGCGCACGTATACCCTCTCTCCGACCTTCAACGCACTCGCACTTGAAACGTCGGCCCCGCTCACCGCGGTGAAGGGCCTGAGCTGAAACCACTGTCCCCCGTCCTCCAAGTTGGTCCCGACAGCAATTAATCCCTGCTCTCTCTCGACACGCACTACCTTTCCTCTGACTTCCCCCACACGACCGGGAGGGAGAGGTTCTTGCGTAGCACAGCCGCTCCAGACAAGGATCAACAGTGCGACGAAGATGATGCTCTTCCCTTTCACTGACGCCTCCGACACGCTCTCCCCCCTCTGATTGTGGGCAATCACAGAAACTGTTATCATCGTGGCATGCTAGCAGCCCAAACAATCCCCGTCCAGTTTTTTGAGGCGGTAACCCTCTTTCGGGACCGGGTCGCTTTCCAGATCAAGCGAGACGGCCAATACGTACGATGGACTTACGGCGACGTCGAAGATCAGGCGCGTTGCCTCGCGACTTTCCTCCTCCAGCTCGAGATCACCCCTGGGGATCGCGTCGCCCTCTTTTCTGAAAACCGGCCGGAGTGGTGCGTTGCCTACCTGGGAATCGTGGTTTCTGGAGCCACGGCGGTCCCTCTCGATGCCCAACTGGACACACAGGAGGTGGAAAATCTCCTTTGCCATTCCGAGAGCCGGGCTATCATCGTCTCGGAAACCGAACTGGCCAAGGTGCATGAGCTCATCGCTCGCCTTTCTCCCCGCCCCGAGATCATCCTGTTAGATGAGAAGGCCCTCCCGGGGGTTCACACCCTCTCCGAAATTCTGCAGAACACCGAGAATGTCACACTACCTTCTCCTCCACCGGAGGCGATTGCCTCAATCCTGTACACCTCGGGGACCACCGGAATCCCCAAAGGGGTAATGCTCAGCCACAGCAATTTTTTGTCGAACTCCTCCGCCGTGAGGGACCTCCAGGTATTCGGGCCTGAGGACAACGTGCTGGCACTCTTGCCGCTGCATCACGTTTACCCCTTTATGAGCACGTTTCTGGTGCCCCTCCTCCTTGGGACCCGGGTCACTTTCCTCCATAGCCTGAAGCCTCCTGATCTACTGGAATGTATGCAGGAGACCGGAGTCACTATCCTTGTGGCGGTACCCCAGCTCCTTTCCCTCCTCCATCGAGGGGTCTTTCAGGAGGTCAAGAAGCGGGCTCGGCCGATTCGACTTCTCTTCAACGTTCTCTTGGGTCTCGCCGGCGGCGCACGACAGTATTTCGGAATGAACGCCGGCCGCCTTCTCTTCACTCAGATTCATCGTCGCTTTGGTGGCAGGCTCCGGATCCTCACGAGCGGGGGCGCCAAGCTCGATCCCACGGTCGGCCGGGACTTCTACCGTCTAGGCTTCACCGTCCTCGAAGGCTACGGCCTCACCGAGACCTCCCCGGCCGTCACCTTCACTCCGATGACCGAGTCCCGCTTTGAGTCGGTCGGCGTGCCGCTCCCTGGTGTCCGAGTCCGAATCATGCAGCCGGATCCGGAGGGACTCGGCGAGATCGCCATCCAGGGCCCCAACGTGATGCAAGGTTACTTCAAGGACGCGGAAGGAACCACCCAGAGTTTCCAGAAAGGCTGGTTTCTTTCGGGAGACCTCGGGTATCTCAACGCCAACGGGTATCTCTTCATCACAGGACGGCTCAAGGAGGTCATCGTCCTCTCCACGGGAAAAAACATCTACCCTGAGGAGGTAGAGGCCCACTACCTGAAGAGCCCCTATATCAAAGAGATCTGTCTGTTGGGGGTCGGCGAGCTCGGCACCCCCCGCACAGAGGGGGTGGCCGCGCTGGTCGTCCCCAACTTCGACCACCTCAGGGCTGAACGACTCGCCAACTCCGAGGACGTGATCCGATGGGATATGGACCGCCTCTCTCGGGAGCTTCCTGCTTCCAAGCGCCCGACCCAGCTCCGGATCGTGAAAGACCCCTTTCCCAGGACCCGGTTGGGCAAAATCCAACGGCACTTGGTTCACGAGATGTATCTCAGGGGAGAAACCCTGCGAGTCGAAGTGGATGAAGGGCTACCACCATCGGAAGCAGACCAGCACCTTTGGGAAAGCCCGGTCACTCGGAAAGTCCTCGCATACCTCCCGGTCGTGGCGCGGAAGAAGAAAG
>Ga0255057_10000697_pt1 | contig 19288 bp, 18 predicted proteins | sample Cases_109_6_MG_FD_189022 | JGI IMG/M metagenome (GOLD analysis project Ga0255057, IMG submission 189022) | Seawater microbial communities from Amundsen Gulf, Northwest Territories, Canada - Cases_109_6 | ecosystem: Environmental > Aquatic > Marine > Gulf | place: Canada: Northwest Territories... | reverse complement strand
GGCGGCCGTCCGCCGCCCAGGCCGCCAGGTCTCGCTCCGCCTCGGCATCGCGGTCGGCGAAGTCCATCACGATGAAGCCCTCCAGACGCAGCCGCTTCACCACGATCAGGCCGGGGACGCCCACGGGGCCGCTCAGGGGACCACCGTCGTACATGGAGACCGCGCCGCAGCAGGCGATGCGGCCGCGCTCGCGCATGGCGAAGAGCGCCGCCTGGAGAATGTCCCCGCCGGTGTTGTCGAAGTAGACGTCGACGCCCTTGGGGCAATGCTGGCCGAGCTCCCCGGAGAGGTTGCCCCCCTTGTAGTCGATGCAGGCGTCGAAGCCGAGCTCGTCCACCACCCAGGCGCACTTCTCGGCGCCACCCGCGACCCCGACCACTCGCGCACCCTTGATCTTCCCGATCTGCCCCACCAGCGAGCCCACCGAACCGGCCGCGGCGGACACCAGCAGGGTCTCCCCTTCCGCGATCCCCGAGACGTTGAGGAGGCCGTGGTAGGCGGTCTTGCCCGCGATCCCCAGCACCGAGAGCAGGTGCGAAAGCGGTCGGTGCTCTGAGCAGCGCGCGACGGTGCGTGCGTCCAGAGCGGCGTACTGCTGCCAGCCCGCCTCGCCCGACACGATGTCTCCGGGCTCGTAGTCCGGAGAGCGCGATTCCACCACCTCGCAGATGGCGTAGCCGTGCATCACGTCGCCCGCATTCACTGCACTCCGGTAGGTGGCCCCCTGCATCCAGGCCCGGTTGGCGGCGTCCTGGGAGAGCAGGATGTTGCGCACCAGGACCTGACCCTCAGCGGGCACGGGCATGGCGCCCTCGCGCACTTCGAAGTGGCTCTCCTCGAGCTTCCCCTTCGGGCGCTCGATCAGCAGGATCTGGGTGTTGTCGGCCATTGGGGGTCCTCGAGGTGGGGATCGTGTTCCCACCAGCATACCGGACCGCCCTGTCGGACGACTGAGGGTCAGCGACCGAAGATATCGATCACGGCCCCGGCGGTGGCACCCACCGCGGCGCCCATGCGGGAGTCTCCGGCGATGGCGCCGATGCCGCCGCCGATCAGGGCGCCACCGATGGTGGCGCAGGCCAGCGTCAGGCTCGCCAGGGCCAGCACGGTTGCGATGCGTCGCTTCATCACTCGACCTCGCGCGGGTTCGCTCATTCGTATTTCCGAGACGCCGGGAGATTGGGCTCGACCATGTCGACCCAGATCACCTCGAGCACGGTCCAGCTCTGCTTGTCGGGATTCGCCTTGTACCAGCGGTCGATGCGCTCGACCGACTCGTCGAGCGTGAGGTCGTCGATGCCCTCGTACATGCGCTGCACCGTAGTCTGGTTGTCCTTCGGCGGGCCGTAGGTCTTCTGGAAGGCGTACTCGGCGTTCAGGTAGTTTCCGATCCCGATCAGGTAGGCCCGTTTGACCGGCGCCGCAGAGGCCTTCCAGGACTCGCCGTCGACGAAGGGCAGGTCTTCCGCAGCCGCCGCGGCCCCCGCGAGCAGCAATGCAGCGACTCCGCCGGCCAGGCCACCGATAGACCCAAGCCTCCGGCTCATGCTTCCCCTCCTCTGCTGAGAGACGCGCCATCTTGGGCATAGACCTGGCGCGGGTCAAGAACGATCCAACCTAGGCACAGCGGGCGATCACACCCTCGCCGTACTGCTCCAGAGCCGCGCGCTTCTGCTCCAGCGTAGTCCCGGGTCCGATCGTGTAGAGGAGCGGATAGCTGACCATGCCCGTGACGCCCGCCGCCTCGAGACGGCGCACCAGATCCGGATCCGGCGGGACCGTCAGCGGGGCGATCACCTCGAAGCCCTCCGCAGAGAGCCCGGCCTCGCGGCGATAGCCGCGCAGCCGCTCCACGATGCCGGGCAAGGCATCCGGATCGTCGCCGCTCCCGAGCCAGCCGTCGTTTCGCGCCGCGCGGCGCTGGGCGGCCTCGCTGGTACCCCCCAGGTAGATCGGAACTTCGCCGGGCGGCGTGGGATTCATCTGCAGACGGTCGAAGTCGTAGAACTCGCCGTGGTGCTCGACCATGCCACCCTGCCAGACGGCGCGCATCACCTCGATCATCTCATCAAGGCGCCGCCCCCGCGTGCGGAAGTCCTGGCCGAGCTGGTCGTACTCTTCACGGATCCAGCCCACTCCAGCCCCCAGGGCGACGCGTCCGCCCGAGATCGCCGACGCCGTGGCAACGCCCTTCGCCACCGCCAGCGGGTGGCGCAGCGGCGCGATGTAGACGGCCGTGGTGAAGCGCAGCCGTTCGGTCACAGCCGCCATGGCGCTGATGGCCGCCCAGCTCTCGGGCCAGGGGGTGTCCGGACCGAAGGGCGGACTGCCGTCTTCGGAGTAGGGATAGCGCGACAGCATCTTCTCGGGGTGGAAGAGGTGGTCCGAGACGAAGGCGCCGTGAAAGCCCACCTGCTCGCAGATGCGCGCCAACTCCACCAGCTGCTCGGTCTCGGTGAAGGAAAGAGACTGCCAGAACTTCATGCAGCGGGCTCCTGTGGAGCGGCGCAGCATACCACGCTCCCCGACGCAGACGGCGCTTGTGGAGCCCTGCGCCTTTGGTCGAGAATGACGCGGGGGCAGAGGGAAACCAGGAAAAGAAGGGGGCGTAGATGGCGTATCGAGTCGTGCAGTGGGCGACGGGCAACCTGGGACGCGCGGCAGTGGAGGGCATCCAGAGCCATCCCGAGCTCGAGCTCGCGGGCTGCTGGGTGCACAGTGCCGAGAAGGCCGGGCGCGACGTCGGTGAGATCTGCGGCATCGGTCCCATCGGCGTCACCGCGACCAGCTCGGCGGACGAAGCCATCGCCATCGATGCGGACTGCATCCTCTACAGCCCGCTGATGGGCCAACGCCCCGAAGTGCTGCGCATGCTCGAAGCGGGCCGCAACGTGGTGACGCCCCTGGACTACTTCTACCCCTTTACCGCTTCGAACGTCAGCGACCTCGAGGCAGCCTGCCGCAAGGGTGGCGTCAGCCTGCACGGGACGGGCATCCACCCGGGCGGGATCACGGAGCGCTTCCCGCTCACCGCGTCCGCCTTCTCCCGCGACATCACCCACGTACGCGCCGAGGAGTTCTCCGACATCCGCAGCTACTCCGCCGTGAACGTGATCCGCGACATCATGCTCTTCGGGAAGACACCCGAGGAGGCTCGCAAGAGCCCCATGCTGGCGATCCTCGGGCACGGCTTCCAGCAGTCCCTCGACATGGTGGCGGCCGGGCTCGGCGTGGAGCTCGACGCCGAGAAGCGCACGACTCACGAGATGGCCGTGGCCACGGCGCCCATCGAGTCGCCCATCGGTGCACTCCAGCCCGGCACGGTGGCGGCGCAGCGCTTCAGCTGGCAGGGCTGCGTGCGCGGTGAACCCTTCGTGACGGCCCGGGTGAACTGGCTGATGGGCCAGGAACACCTGGAGCCCGCCTGGAAATTCGGCGCCGAGGGAGAGCGCTTCGAGGTGGAAGTAAGCGGCGATCCGCCGCTGAAGCTCGTCTTCCACGGACTCCACCCCCACGACATCGAGGCCGCCCTGGTCCGCAACCCCGGCATGGTGGCCACCGCCAACCACTGCGTCAGCGCCATCCCGGCCACCTGCGCGGCCGAGCCCGGCATCCGCAGCTACCTGGACCTGCCCATGGCCACGGGCCGCGCGCACCCCGACCTGCTGGCGCGCCACTAGCCGCCGCGGACGGCCGCTCGCGGGCGCGGCTCAAGCATTCCGCCGGCTAGAGCGGGGGCGTCGGGATCAGGAACGCCGGCGCCTCGCTGCCACCATCCACCTCGAAGATCTTCCCGGTCACCCACGACGCGGCGGGTGACGCCAGGTAGAGCGCGCAGGCGGCGATGTCCTCGACCTGCCCCACCCGTTGCATGGGCGTGTTGCGCTCGAGCTGCTTGCGAATCTCGGGATTCGTGAGCACCACCTTCAAGGCATCCGTCTCGACACCGCCCACCGCGATGGCGTTGACCCGCACCTTCGGCGCCAGCTCGAAGGCCAGATTCCTCGTCATGAAGTTGAGAGCCATCTTGGCGGTGCCGTAGGCGACGAAGGCCTTCTGCACCAGGCCGCCGGCCCGAGACGAGATGTTGACGACTGCTCCGCCGCCGGCGGTCTCCACCATGTGGGGCACGCACAGCTGCGTCAGCACGAAGGCCTGTGTGACATTGAAGTGGAAGGCCTTCTCGAACTCCCGCTCGCTGGTCTGCATGGCCGGCTTCGGAGGCCAGCCACCGGCGTTGTTCACCAGCAGGTCGAGGCGGGGAAAGTGCCCGCGAGCCGCGGCGACCAGCGCCTCGAGCTGCTCCGAGCGCGTGACGTCGCAGACCACCGGGAGCGCCTCGCGCCCCCGTGCGCGCACCAGCTCGGCGGTCTCCTGGATCTGGCTCTGCGTGCGCGCGGCGCACACCACATGAGCCCCGGCATCGGCGAAGGCCAGGGCAACCCCGCGGCCGATGCCTCGCCCGGCACCGGTCACGATGGCCACGCGGTCGGTCAGCTTGAAGGCGTCGAGGATGCTCGCCATCTCGCGCCGCATGCTAACACGAGGCGCCGTCGGCCTCGGCGGGCACGGCGAAGGCCGCGTCAGCAGCGCAGACGCGGCGCGATGCGCTCGAGGAAACGGCGATCCGTGCGGGTCGGTCGCGCGCAGGGGCGCGCCTTCTGCACCAGCTCGATTGCGGACGCGACGTCTGGGACGATGCCCCGGGCGATCAGCAGCGCCGCAGCCAGCGTCGGCGCGCGCCCGCGCCCCTCTTCGCAGTGCACGTAGACGCCGCCACTGGCCCCCAGAATCTCCTCCAGCAGCGCCAGGAAGCGCTCGTCGTCGGGAGGTGTCGAGCCGTCGAGAACCGGGAGACAGCGGTAGCCTGGCAGCGCGCGCAGCCGCGGCGGCGCCGGCCATTCACTCGTCAAGTCCACCACCAGCTCGAGCCCCGATGGAAGCAGAGGAGCATCGACCCGCGCCCCCACCCAGAGGCCGGGCACCACCTCGTTCCAGTCCGGCCCGTGTTGGCGACTGCGCCGGATCAACATGGAGACACGAAAGGCCAACAGGTAGGGAAGCAGCGGCAAGGCTCGCCACCAGACGAGGCGGCCGCCGCGTTTCCCGTACCAGTCGGGGCGGTTCCAGCGGTAGGCGCCCGCGGCCAGGAAACACGACAGCGCGATCCAGCCCATCAGCCAGCTCCACGGCGGCTCCAGCGCAAGCCCGATACCCGCGCAGACGAGGCCGGCGCCCCCAATCCCCACTACGAGCTTCATGGGCTTGGTCATCGGGGCGCAAAGTAGCTCGGCCGGTCGCGAGCGGGCCAGACACACTGACCGATCGGGCCTTTGGGTCCGATTCCGCCGAGGCTTGCGCCGTCAGGGCATGAACTCGCCGCAGTTCACCAGCAACGATTGACCCGTGATCATGCGGGCACGGTCGGAGCAGAAGAACACGATCGCCTCCGCGACGTCCTCATCGGCGGGGATCTCGGGGATCGCCATGCGGCTGGTGATCTCCTCGACCACCTGCTCGCGCGGCACGTCGCGCTGCTTGGCCGTCATCTTCACGAACATCTCCACCGGCGGACCCCACATCCAGGTCGGTACGACGGTGTTCACGCGGATGCGGTCCGGGCCCAGGTCTTTGGCCATGTAGCGCATCGCCGTGATCAGGGCGCCCTTGGACGAGCCGTAAGCAGCCTGCGGGAAATCGGCGGGCAGGAAGCTCGACTGCGAACCCACCAACACCACGGAGCCGCCTCCGCGCTGCTTCATGTGCGGCGCCACGGCCTGCACGATCTGCGCAGTGCCCACCACGTTGACGTCGAAGACCTTGCGCAGGTCTTCGGGACTGGCGTCACGGAAGGGGCCGAAGACGGTATCCAGGGCGGCCACCTGAACCAGGGCGTCGACTCCGCCGAAGCGGCTCTCGGCCGCCTGCGCGGTGGCGCGGCACTGATCGGCGTCGGTGATGTCGGTGCTCTGCCAGGCGACGCGCTCCCCCGAAGCATCGAGATCCTTGGCCACCTGCTGCAGCGTCGATTCGGTGCGCGCCGCCAGCATCAGGTTGGCGCCGTCGCGCAGGGCCAGCCGCGCCACCTCCGAGCCGAGCCCTGTACCCACGCCGCAGATCAACACGGTCTTGCCTGCCAGGATCATCTTCGCTCCTTCCCGGGAACCGGGCCGTTGTGCCCACGCGGGAACCGGGCACGTCGTGCCCGCGCGAGAGCCGGGCTCGCTGCCCCGCAGCTTCGATCCCTGGTTGTACCCGCCCCCCTCGTCGAGCGCCACTGCGTGGCGCCTGCTTGGGGCTTAAGATGCTCGCGAGCAGCGAGGAGGCAGCATGCCCGAACAGAGCCCGGAAGCGCGTGTCGTGAGTGGCGAGACTTGGCGGGATTTCTGTCGCGCCCTGGAGCGAGCCGGCCAGGTGGTGCTGCGCGAGACTTCGCCCGCCGATCCCTTCGACCGAGCCGAGGGGTTTCGCTACCTCTCGCGGCTGACGCGCGTGGCGCTCGAGTCCTACCTCGAGTTCGCCGACCCCGGCTTTCCGGTGCTGCGTCGCCCGGCCCACGAGACGGTGAAGATCGGCGCCGACAATCCGGACAACTACTACCAGAGCGCTGCCATCAGCGGCGCCCACGACTACCGGATCTGGGGCACACGAGGAAGCATCCACTATCTGGGCTTCGGCACCTACGCCGGCGGCTACGGGTCGACCGGACGCCGCGGGCAGGACGGATACCGAGAGGCCTCCGAGCTCGAGATCGGCCCCGACGGCGCATTCGAGCTGGTGGTGAGCGCGCGCGAGCATCCGGGCAACTGGCTGCCGATGCAGCCCGACAGCTCGAGCCTGATCGTGCGCCAGACCTTCCGCGACCGCGCACTGGAACGCATCGCGGAGCTTCGCATCGAACGGCTCGGCTCGGGCCCGAGCCCCGCACCGCTCACTCCCGCCTTCCTCGACCGCGGTCTGGCCATGGCCTCGGCCTACGTAGCGGGAACCTCCGCCCTGTTCGCGGACTGGGCCGCCGGCTTCGCGCAGCGGCCGAACCAGCTGCCCTTCTTCGACCCGGCCGTGGCCGCTGCCGCCCACGGCGACCCCAACATCCAGTACTTCCACGGCTACTGGGAGCTCGGGCCCGAGCAGGCATTGTTGATCGAGGTGACGCCACCCGCCTGCGACTACTGGAACTTCCAGGTGAACAACTGGTGGATGGAGTCCCTCGACTACCGCTACCACCGCATCGCACTGAACCACCACGAGGTGCAGACCCGACCGGACGGCTCGGTGTGCCTGGTCTTGGCTCACGCGGATCCTGGGCTGCCCAACTGGCTCGAAACCGCCGGACATCAACGCGGCACCATGTGCCTGCGCTGGGTGGGCGCAGCCGAACGGGCGCAGCCCACCACCCGGGTGGCCGAGCTGTCCGAGCTCGCCTGACGGCCGAGGGCCCCGCCGCTGGGTGGGAGCTCGACGCTGCCTCCGCTCGTCCCAGGCGGCGGCAGCCGGAGTGCGCCGCGACGGCAGCCTCGCCGCGCAAGGCCTCGATGGCCCAGCGCTTTCCCGCCCTTCGGCAGCGCGGGGCCGTAGCCGGAAACCTCAGCCCGGCTGCAGAAAGGGCCGAAGAGAGAGGGGATGCCCCCCCTTTCTGCGTCGCGAGACCGCCCTGTCGTCCTGGTGATCGACGACGACCTCGTGGTGCGTGAGCTGGCGCGCTCGACCCTCGAGCACCAGGGCTATGCCGTCTGCGATGCCACGGACGGGCGCGAGGGGCTCGAGAAGTTCGAGGCGGTCGGGCCCGACCTGGTGATGCTCGACAGCAGTATGCCCGGCCTCGACGGCCTCGCGACCTGTCGCCAGCTGAGGGAGCGCTTCCCACAGGACGCAACTCCCATCCTTTTCATGACCGGCGCGGAGGACCGCGACTCGGTCGAACGCGCCTACGACGCGGGCGCCACCGACTTCATCGGCAAGCCCTTGAACCTCGCGCTGCTCGGCCACCGGGTGCGCTTCCTGCTGCGCGCCAACCGCAGCATGTCGCTGCTCCAGAACAGCCAGGCCTCGCTGGCCCATGCCCAGCGCATCGCGCAGCTCGGAAGCTGGGAGTGCCAGGAGGACCTGACCGAGATGGTCTGGTCGGACGAGACCTACCGCATCCTCGGGGCGGAGCAGGACTCGGTGCGTCCCAGCCTTCAGAACTTCCTGCGGCAGGTCCACCCGGAGGACCGAGAGCGTGTCGGTAGCCAGATTCGAGAGGCGCTCCAGGTCTCCAAGTCCTTCAACCTCGAACACCGCGTCCTGCGCCCGGACGGCAGCATCCGCTTCGTGCAACAGCAGGGCGAGCTGGTGCTCGACGGACGCGCGCTAACCCGTCTCTCGGCCACCATCCAGGACATCACCGAGCAGCGCCAGGCGCAGGAAAAGATCCAGCGGCTGGCGAACTTCGACAGCCTCACGGGCCTGGCCAACCGGCGCCTCTTCCGCGAGCGCCTGCAGCGCGCCGTCGACTCCGCCCGCGAGCTCGGCCACCGGGTGGGCCTGCTGTACCTGGACCTCGACCAGTTCAAGCGCATCAACGACACCCTGGGACACAGCGCCGGCGATCTGCTGCTGAAGCACGTGTCGGGGCTGATCCGCGAGAAGGTGCGCGGCACCGACGTCGTGAGTCGCCTCGAGGACGCTGGCCTGCAGACCGAGGTGTCCCGTCTCGGCGGCGACGAGTTCACGATCCTGCTCTCGAACATCGCCGAGCCCGACGACGCCGGCGAAGTCGCCCGCCGCATCCTGAAGGCCCTGCCGGAGCCGATCACGGTGGACGGACCGGAGATCTCCTCCACCGGGAGCATCGGCATCGCCATCTTCCCCGAGGACGGCGACGACGCGGAGAGCCTGCTCAAGCACGCCGACACCGCCATGTACCACGCGAAGGAACGCGGCCGGAACACCCACCAGTTCTTCTGCGAGTCGATGAACCAGGCGACGCGCCGCAAGCTGACTCTCGAGACGCGCCTGCGCGAGGCGCTCGAGCACGGCGACCTCGAGGTCCACTATCAGCCGCGGCTGGACCTCAGCAACGGCGCCGTCGTCGCCACCGAAGCACTGCTGCGCTGGGAGGACCCCGAGCTGGGCAAGATCTCTCCCAAGGAGATCATCCCGCTGGCCGAGGACACCGGGCTGATCTTCGCCGTCGGCGCGTGGGTGCTCGATACCGCATGTGCCCAGAATCGGGCCTGGCAGCTCGAGGGCTATACGCCGATCCGCGTATCGGTGAACGTGTCGAGCCGCCAGTTCACCCACCACGACCTGCGCGAGACGGTGAGGCACGCCCTCGACCAGAGCCAGATGGACCCGCGCTACCTGGAGCTCGAGATCACCGAGAGCGTCGTGCTCCAGGACGACGAGGAGACGGCTCTGGTGCTGCGGGACCTGAGGGCCATGGGAGTGGGCGTGGCTCTGGACGACTTCGGAACCGGCTACTCATCGCTCTCCTATCTCCCGCGCTTTCCTCTCGACGTGCTCAAGATGGACCGCTGCTTCGTGCGCGACGTCGACAGCGACCCGAGTGCGGCCGGCATCGCGTCCGCGGTGATCGCCATGGCACACTGCCTGGGCGCCCGCGTGGTGGCGGAGGGCGTGGACGCCGAGGAGCAACTCCGCTTCTTGCGCGATCAGGGCTGCGACGAGGCCCAGGGCTTCTTGTTCAGCGGGGCCGTGCCGGCACCGGCGCTCACGCGCTTCCTGACACGGCGCAACGACGACCTCTAGGGCTGGGCCCGGCCCACCCCAAAAGCGGCGCGGTACTCGGCAAAGCGCGCGTCGATGGCTGCTTGCGAGAGCCCGAAGTCCTCGGCGCTGTAGCGGTGGCCGCCATGTTTGCCTTGCGGATTCGCAGCATGCCAGGCCTGCATGCGGCGTTCGGCCTCGGCGCTGAATTCGATGCCGAAGTATTCGTAGGCGCCGCGGGCCGCCGCCACCGGATCCGCCAACAGATCGGCGAACTGGAGGTCGTAGAAGCACGCGGGATCGGCAGCGAGCCGCGCACGGCGGCCGGCCGACACCAGCTCGGACCACATCTCCAGCTGCCACGCGCCGACGGCTCGGACATCGACGTCATCCTCGTAGAGCGAGCGGTAGCCCACCACCAGGCTGCACAGCGAAGGCAGCACCTGCGCCGGGTCCCGATGCGTCCAGACGAAGCAGGCATCCGGATAGATCGCGCGCACCGCTTCGAGGTTGCGGAGATGGGCGGGGTACTTCAGCACCCAACGCCGCTCCGGGGTGGCGGAGCCCACCAGCTTGAGGATGTCCCGATGCCGTTCGTAGGCGGATCGCAGGTCTTGCTGATGAAACCACTTCGTGTAGCTCGGCACGCTCGCGTTGCTGTCGAAGCTGTCGTCGAGGAAGCTCTGCATCAGCAGGTGCCGACACTCCTCCGGACCATCCGCCTCCATCAAGTGGATGGCCTTGAGGCCCGGATCCTGAGCGTAGATCTGGCGAAGGCCAAGGGCCGCGCGGAGGAAGTCGGGCTCCCGCTCCCAGGTTTCGCGCGGCGGACGCGAACGTGGGCTGGCCGCCAGCCAGTACTCCAGCACCTGGTGCGCGGGGTCCTGGGCCAGCAGGAAGTGCAGCGCCGTCGTCCCTGTGCGCGGAAGCCCGAGCACGAAGATCGGCTGCCGCAGCTCCCCGCCCAGGCAGCCCGGCTCGCGCCGCCAGGCCTCCTGAACCTTGAGGCGCGCTGCCAGTACGTGGACCAGATCGTCGCGAGCCCGAGCTTCGCCCGCGCGACTGAAGCGCGCCTCTTCATCATAGGCGCGGAGCAGCACGCCCAGGCCCTCCCGCCAGGGGCCTACACCGAACTCCGTAAGCCCGGTCTTCTCCTGCGCGGCCAGGATCAGCGCCTCCTCGGAGGCTGCGAAACCGGTCTCCGACGCTTCCCTCGCCACGGGCGCAGCGTATCATTCCGCCTCCCGGCTGGGGACCGCTTCGCCTATCATGCGCGGCGGGAGACGCTGCGGCGATGCAGATCGGGATGAATCTGCCGGTGATGGTGCCGGGGCTGGACCGCGAGGCGATCTTCGCCTGGTCGCGGCGCATCGACTCCGGGCCCTTCTCTAGCCTGGCGGCGGGGGAACGCATCACCTTCCCCAACCCCGAGGTCATGGTGACGCTCTCCACGGCGGCGGCCGTCACCGAACGCGTGCGCATCACCTTCTCCGTGCTGGTGCTGCCCATGCACAACGCGGTGCGAATCGCCAAACAGGTGGCGACCCTCGATGTCGTCTCGGGTGGGCGTGTCAGCCTCGGCGTGGGTGTCGGCGGGCGCGAAGAGGACTATGTCGCGGTCGGCGCGGAGTACGACCGCAGCCTGTGGCGCAGGCTCGAGGAGCAGGTGGACACCCTGCGCCGGGCCTGGGCGGGCGAGGCGGTGGTGGAGGGTGCTCTGGGCAGCGTCGAGCCAGCACCGCTCCAGGCGGGCGGGCCCGAGCTGCTCGCCGGTTCCATGTACCCGCGCTCGATCCGCCGTGCCGCGCGCTGGGCCGACGGCATTGCCGGCTTCAGCTTCGGGCCCAGTCCCGAGCAGGTGAAGGGGCAGTTCGAGCTGGCGCGCAGCGCGTGGAAGGAAGAGGGGCGCGAGACGCCGCCCCGCCTGGTCACGAGCTTCTGGTTCGCGCTGGGGGCCGACGCCCGCGGCCAGCTCGACACCTACCTGCGGCGCTACCTGAACTTCATGGGAGAGGAGGCGACGAGCCGATTGGCTCCCAGCGTCACGACCACCTCGGCCCAGGACCTGCGTGACGCCGCCCGCATGGTCGAGGATCTCGGCTGCGACGAGCTGATTCTCGTGCCCACGACTTCGGACGCCGACGAGGTAGACCGCGTCGCCGACATCCTCGGCTGAAGGAGGAGCCATGGCCAGCACCCTGGAGCAGCTCGAGGCCAGGATCGACTCTCTCGAGGCGCGTCTGGCCGCCGCCGAGGCCGTCCAGGCCATTCACAACCTCAAGGCCCGCTACGCCAACCTCGTCGACGCCCGCTACACACGCAAAGGGCCGAAGGACGCGGCGGAGGTCGAGCGCATCGCCGACGAGATCGTGGCGCTCTTCTCCGAGGACGCAGTCTGGGATGGGGGCGAGAAGCTCGGAAGGTGGACGGGACGGGACGCCATCCGCAAGCGCTTCCTCGAGCCAACGCTGCGCTTCACGCTGCACTACTTCGTGAAGCCCTGCATCGTGGTGGACGAGCGCGACGCCAAACGCGCCCGCGGGCGCTGGGACATCCTCGCACCCATCACCTTCGGCGACGGGAAGCCGGGCTGGATGGCCGGTGCCGAGGAGGACGAATACGTCCGTGTCGACGGCCTCTGGCTCCACTCACGCATGGAGCTCAGCGTCGCGTTCATGGGACCGGAGCTGAGCGGCTGGGACGGCCGACGCCCCGCCTAGCGAGGGCCGCTGCTCGGAGTGAATCAAGCAGGGCCCGCGCCGAGTCGAAACGGAGGGGGTGAGACGCGCCCACCACCGGCTGCACTGCGCCCTGCTCTCGGGTCTGCTGCTCGCTGTGGCTGGCCCGGGGGCGGCCGAGATCTACCGCTGGCGCGACGCCGCGGGCCGCGAGCACTTCACTACCGACCTGCAGCAGGTGCCCGCGGCCAAGCGGCGTCAAGCGCTGGAGAAGGCGCGCAGCGCCCAGGATGGGCCGCCCGTGAACTACCACTCCCAGCCTCGGCAGGCGCCGGCAGCCCCCAGAGCCCAGGCGTCGCCCGGTGGAGGCGGCGAGGCCGTCGACTACGACTGCGACGCGCTGCGCAAACAGGCCCGGGCGCTACTCGAGAAGCTGACCAGGCAAGAACGAGTCGTCGCCCAGAGAGAAGACTCCGTCAGCGACATCTCGAGCAGCATCTACGCGGAACACATGCGCAAGAAATCCCTCGCGAAGGCGGAGACCGAGTTCGAGGCGCTGCGCGACGACTACGAGCGCTGGCGCGGGCTCCACCTGCGGCGCAGAGCCCCACCCGGCTGCCTGAGATAGCACCACCGCAGTGTTGCGTGGGCCCAATCAAAGACACAGGCTCTATACTCCCGCCGTGCCGCACCGCTGCCTCCTGGCTTTGTTCCTGATCGCTCTGCCCTTCCTGGGCTGCGCCATGCTCCAGGCACCGGCGCGTTTCGAGAAGGTGGAGGCCGAGCTCGCATTCGTCCGCGGCCAAGTCCCGAGCGCGGGCTGGGGCGGTGGGCCCATCGTCGTGGTGCTCTCGCGCGACGCGGCCCCCGGCGAGGCCCACGCCATCGACTTCCAGATCCTGTACCAGCCTGGCAGCTACTGGTTCTACGCGGAGCCCGGGAGCTACCAGCTCGCCGCCTACGAGCACCTCGAGAGCCATCCGAAGTTCAACTACGCCGTGGGCGAGCCGGCTGTGCTGCACGGCGACGGGCGTTCCATCACCCTCGGGCCGGGAGCGCGGCTGGAAGAGCAGGATCTGGGGGAGCGCTTCTCGAAGCGAGTGCGGCTGGGGCCCCGCTTCGACGTCTCTGCGGACAACCCAGGCACTCGTCTGGATCCTGCCTGGCAGAAGCTGGGAGAGGTGATCGCCCTCGACGATCCGCGCATCTCGCTCGAGGCCGGTCACAAGGGCCTGGTCTCGGCGGACGAGTTCATCGAAGAGCGCGCCACCGGTTTGTTTTTCCTCGAGGCCTACGATCCCGCCAAGGTTCCGGTGCTCTTCGTGCACGGCCTCGGGGGCGCGCCGATCCAGTTCCAGGCCATCCTCGAGAATCTCGACCGCCAGCGCGTGCAGCCCTGGCTGCTCGTCTACCCCTCGATCGTCCCAGTGGGCATCGTGTCGGGAATCCTGAACGACCTGATGAACGTGTTGCAGGAGATCTACCGCTTCCCACGCGCCCACGTCGTCGGGCACAGCCTGGGAGGCCTCGTTGCCCGCGCCTACATCAACGAGTACGGCGAGAACTCACCCCGGAGCTACCTGGCAAACTTCGTGAGCATCGACACTCCGTGGGGAGGGCATGCCGGGGCCGGCATGTTTCCCGGACTCCCGACCGCGGGCGAGACGGGGTCCGGCGACGCGCCGCTGCGCAGCGACCCGACCACGGACCGGAGGGCGAGTGGGTACGTCTCTCTGGTCGACCTCGCCGTGGGAAGCGGCTTCCTCGAAACGCTCTTCGACACACCGCTTCCCCCGGGCGTCGCCCACCACCTGGTCTTCGGCTACGGAGGCTCCGCTGCGGCCCTCGCGCCCGGCGACGGAACCGTGACGCTCGAGAGCCAGCTGCGGATGGAGGCCCAGCGCGAGGCCAGCAGCCAGCGCGGCTTCGCGGCATCGCACATGGGAGTGCTCGAGAGCCCCGAGCTGATCCGCTACCTGGGCGAGGTGCTGGCGGCGTCGCCCGCCCGTTAGCTCCCCGTGAACTTGGGAGCACGTTTTGCCAGGAAGGCGGCGATGCCCTCCTTGCCGTCCGGAGTCGCCGAGGCGCGGGCGATGGAGGAGCCCTCGACTTCCATCTGCGACTCCAGGCTGTTGTCGCTGGTCTCGAGCACGAGCTTCTTGGTCACCCCGAAGGCCCGCGTCGGGCCCTGAGCCAGGCGCGCCGCCAGCTCGCCGGCGGCCTTGGCCGACTCCCCCTTTGGCACCACCTGATTCACGATGCCCCAGTCGTGGGCTTCCTGCGCGCTCAGCACGCGGTTCGAAAGCATCAGCTCCAGACTGCGCCGGCGCCCGATGATGCGCGGCAGGAAATAGGTGGAGCTGCCATCGGGCGTGAGCCCGGCGGCGGTGTACGCCATGGTGAACTTCGCGTTCTCGGCGGCGATGGCCAGGTCTGCGGCGCACACCAGGCTGAAGCCGGCGCCGGCGGCGGCGCCGTTCACGGCTGCGATCACCGGCGCCTCCATGCGCGCGAACATGGCCACCGCGGCATGCAGGTGGATCGTCATGCGTTTGAGCAGCTTGGGCGGCTCGTCCGTCTCGGCCATGGGTCCGAGGTCGCCGCCGGCACAGAACATCCTGCCCTTGCCCGTGAGCACCACCGCTCTCACGGCGGGATCTTCCTGGGCTTCCAGCGCCACCTCGGCCAGCTCCTGGCAGGCGACCAGGTTCACCGCGTTGCCCGCCTCTTCGCGGGCCAAGGTGATGAAGCCGACCCCGTCGCCGACTTCGTACTCCAGTGTCTCGTAGCTCATCTCGTCTCCACTTCACTTCCCGTGGTCAAGTCTCGGCGTCCCGAGAGGCCAGATCCTCTCGCAGCGTGGCGCTGCCGAGCCAGAAGAAGACACTGGCCAGGCCTCCGACCAGCGTCACGACCACCAGTGAATAGCGCACCGCGAGCTCGCCGTAGCTGGCGGCCAGGGCGTCGTTCATGATGCCCACCACCGTCGGCCCGGCCCCCAGGCCCACGATGTTGAGGATCAGGAGCTGCACCGCCGAGGCCATCGCGCGCATGTTGGGACGCGCGAGGTTCTGGGTCGTGGACCAGAGCGGCCCCACGTACATGTTGGCCACAGCGTAGGCGGGAACGAAGGAGATCAGCGCCCAGGTCACGTCGTCGAGCAGCAGGAAGCCCAGGGCGGGGGGCAGCATCGCCACCGAGGCGAGCGCGGGCATGCGCATGTACCAGCGCGCGTCGCGCGCGCCGAGGCGATCCGAGAGCCAGCCGCCCAGCGTCACGCCGATGCACCCGCCCAGCATGATGGTGGGACCGAACCAGGTGGCCACCTCGGCCCAGGGCATGCCGTGAACGCGCCCGAGGAAGACCGCGCCCCAGGTCAGGATCCCGTAGCCGAAGAGAGCCTGGCAGCTCGCTCCCGCCATCAGCCACACGAAGGAACGGCGCGAGAACAGGAAGCGGAATACGTACCAGAACCCGACCTCCGTCTGAGGCAGGCTGACTCCCTCGGAGGAGCCGCGGGGAAGCTCACGCACCGTGAGGCCCACCAGCAGCGCCAGAGGCAGGCCCGCCAGCCCCACCACCATGAAGGCGGTGCGCCAGTCGCCGAAGGCCGTGAGCAGGTAGCCCCCAGCCATGATCCCCAGCCCCGAGCCGATGTAGATGCCGTTGCCGTAGAGAGCCAGCGCGGTGGCACGCCGCTCCGGGGGGAAGTAGTCCGAAATCAACGAGTGGGAGGGAGGGGTTCCGCCGGCCTCTCCGATGCCGACACCGACGCGGGCCAGGGCCAGATGGGTGAAGCTGCGTGCCAGGCCCGAGGCCGCCGTCATCGCGCTCCACACCGTGAGCGAGAAGACGATCACGGCTCGCCGCGAGCCCGTGTCGGCCCAACGCGCGATGGGAATTCCAGCGGCCGTGTAGAAGAGTGCGAAGGCGAATCCAGCCAGCAGGCCCATGGCGGTGTCGGAGACGCCCAGGTCCTCCTTGATCGGCTGGATCAGGATGGAGAGAACCTGACGATCGATGAAATTGAAGACGTAGACGAGGAAGAGCACCGCCAGCACGTAGTTGGCGTAGCGGTCCGAGACCGGCTCCTGCGGCGACTCCTCGTCGGCCCCTCGGGCCGGCATCAAGCGCGCGCCTCCGCGACCACCGCACGCGTGGCATCGGCCAGACGCTGCGCCACCTGCGCAGGCGGCAGCCCGGCCAGGGCGTCCTGGAAGACCTCTACACCCAGCGGGGCCTGGCAGCCCCCCTCGTCCAGCAGGCGGATCAGCCTGGCCACGCCCGCGTCTCCTTCACCCGGCAGCAGGCGCCGGTGCAGCGTCTCCTCGACGATGTTCGCCTCGGCCTCGGCCGGCGCGTCGTCGAGCTGGATGGCGGTTACGCGCGCGGCCGCCCGGCGCAGCGCTGCGTCCGAGCCGCCGCCGCGGAAGTGGTGCCAGGCGTCGAACATGATTCCGCCGTTGTCCTGCCCCGCCTCCTCTACGATCGCCAAGGCGGTCTCGGCATCCCGCACCTGGGAGAAGGGCATGAACTCGAGATGCACCAGCAGCCCGTGCGGCTGCAGCCGCTGGCACAGCCCCGCGAAGCCCTCCACCAGGGCGGCGTGCGGTACCGGCTGGCTGGCGAAGAGCGCGGCGTTGACCGAACGGGCCCCGAAGGTGTCGGCGGCTGCCGCGAAGTCGCGCTCCGCGTAGCCGGCGAAGGCCGGGCCCTGGCCGTCGGCGAAGCCCCCTCCCGACACCCACGAGAGCAGCGGGTCGAGCTCCGCCACAGCAAGGCCGTGGCCCTCGAGCATGCGGCGGATGTCGGCATCCGAGTGGCCATCGGCGCGGGCCCGGTCGAGGTCACTGAGGAAGAGAGAGAGACCGCGGAAGCCGGCACCCGCCGCGGCCTCGGCGCGCTCGAAGAGACCGACCTGCGCCAGCGAGCCAGCGCAGAGCACCAGGTCGTCTCGTCCGAGGCCGCCAGCGCTCACGAAGTGCCCCCCCGCGCGTGCGGGGCCGCATTGGGCGGGGTGCGGATGCGTTGCGCGGCTCGGATCACGGCCTCGCAGTATAAGCGGAGGGCGAGGCCAGGCTGCAGCACTTCTGCCCCGTGTCAGAGATTCTCGCCGGCGCGCCCGATGCGCTCGAGAAAGGGACGCACCTGATCGGGCCGACGCACGAAGGCGGCCAGTGCGAAGGCGGCATCGGTAGCCCCCGCCTCGGCCAGGCCACCCAGCTGCTCCAGGCTGCGCTCGAGATCGACTCCCTGCTCGCCCCGCACGGGCGGGACCGCGCCGCGCACTCCCGCGCTCGTCGGGTCGCGCTCGGCGCGGCGGAAGGCCGCCCGCACCTTCTGACTGCCCTCGCGAAGCTCGTCGAGGCTCGGCGCCACCGGCATCCAGCCGGCCCCGTACTCCGCCAGGCGCGCCAGGTTGCCCGGGCTGAGGCCACCGCCGATCCAGATCGGAAGCGGCTCCTGCACGGGCCGCGGCAGGCACCAGACGTTCTCGAAGCTCACGGTATCCGAGACGAAGGAGGCCGGCGCATCGCGCCACAGCACGCGGCAGGCGCGCAGTGTGTCATCCATACGCGCGGTGCGCCCCACGAAGGGGACTCCGCTCGACTGGAACTCCTCGGGCTGCCAGCCGGTGCCGACGCCGAGATCGACGCGGCCGCGCGAGAGCACGTCGAGCGTTGCAATCGTCTTGGCCAGCAGCACTGCCGGGCGCAACGGTGCGATCAGGATGCCGGTACCCAGGCGCAGCCGCGACGTCGCCCCGGCCATCGCGGCCAAGGTGGTGAGGGGCTCGGGCCAGGGCTCTTCCAGCGGAAAGGGAAAGCGCCCAAAAGGGTAACGGTCCGTGCGCGGCCCCATGACTACGTGATCCGTCAGCACGAGCTGGTCGACACCGGCAGCGTCCGCCACGCGAGCCGTCTCGACCAGGCCCGACAAATCCTCGCCGTAGAGCATCGAGAGGCCCGAGACGGTGACCGAGATGCGCATGGATTCCCCCGTTTCCAGTTCAGGCCGGCGCTGGCCGCTGCTCGCGCTCGTCGCGCAGGAAGAAGAGACTCGCGAAGACCAGGGCGTTGACGATGGCGTAGGCCTCGAAGGCCAGCGTGTAGCTGCCGCGCTCGTCGAAGACGGCGGCCGCGAAGATCTGTCCCAGCGAGCCCGCCGGCGCCAGCACCAGCATCAGTGCGCCGTAGATGGCCGCGAGCTGCGTGACTCCGAAGCACTCGGCGATGGCCAGCGGGTAGACGACGTCGCGGGCGGCGTAGGCGAAGCCGAAGACCACCACGAAGGCCTTCAAGAAGGGCTGGGCCGGCAGTGCCAGCAGTAGCAGCGAGCTCAGCGTGAGCAGGCCGTAGTCGATGAGGATCGCCGGCTTCGGCGACAGGCGGTCCGCCACCACTCCCATCGAGACCTTCGAGAGCAGCCCCATGCCGATGGCCGTGCTGAAGTAGCCGGCGGCCTCCTGGCGGGAGAGGCCCGCGTCGGTCAGCGAGGCGATGAAGTGCTCCAGCACGCCCAGCATGTAGAAAAAGAAGCCGGCCAGGGCGAGGCCCAGGACCCAGAAGCTGCGGGTGCGCAGCGCGGCGCGCAGGTCGAGGTCGCGGGCGGGCGGCTCGCCGAGGCTGGCGGCTGCGTCCCGATCCGCCGCCGCCGTGGCGTCGCCCGCTCGACGCTCGCGCACTGCGAACAGCGCGAAGGGCAGGATCACGAGCGTGCCCGCCATGCCGATGTAGGCGAGTGCCGCACGCCACGAGCCCGCGACGGCCAGGGCGGTCACCAGCGGCGGCAGGATCATCCCCGCCAGGTTGGAGCCCGTGTAGACGATGCCCAGCGCCAGCCCGCGGCCCCGCGTCACCCAGGTCGACACCACCGCACCGACAGTGATGTCTCCGAAG
>Ga0255057_10000696_pt1 | contig 19290 bp, 16 predicted proteins | sample Cases_109_6_MG_FD_189022 | JGI IMG/M metagenome (GOLD analysis project Ga0255057, IMG submission 189022) | Seawater microbial communities from Amundsen Gulf, Northwest Territories, Canada - Cases_109_6 | ecosystem: Environmental > Aquatic > Marine > Gulf | place: Canada: Northwest Territories... | reverse complement strand
TGCTTCCGCTCCATTTCTCGGGAAGGGGGATTATAAGCTCAAGTTGACTCGCGACCAACACATTGCCGCCGTAAGGGTTGCCAAAACTGTCTCTGGGGCCCAGCCAGGACTCCTTATAGCCTCGAACCGATTGCGGCCCACCTCCGAAGAACTGCTTGTATGGCGGTAATGCGGTAGTCGAGCCCAACGCCTCGCCATAGGCCGTCTCCGCGTTTACGCGGAAGGTCCACCTGCCAAAAAGCGGGATGTATTTCGTATAGTTGTAGCGCGCTGTCCAATACTCGACTTCGCTGCCGGGTATGGCATAGGAGACAAAAAACTGCTGTCGGCTGCCTCTGTCCGCAAAAAGGCTTCTGTTGCGGCTGTCGTAGCTCCAGCCGGCAATCAATTCAATGGTGTCGAACTTGGTTCCAAAAAATACCCCGCCGTTTCCGACGGTCTCGATGAATTGATTGCCGTTGTTCGCAACCCATTCCTGCGCCTGAGTGGTGCTATTCGTGGAAGCGAGGAGTTCGGCCTGATTGTAGGTCAGTCCGATATTTACCCTTTGATACTCGGTAATCGGATATCCGTAGTCGAGTGTCGCACCGGCGTTCGTTGTCGAAAAATCTGATGCAGCAGACGTGAACTGCGTGATATCCCGGTAATTGAGGGACACCGTCCTACTGACGCCGTTTCGCGTCGTGAAAGGATTTGTATGCGAAACACTGTACGCTGTCGAGAATTTTCCCGTATTCACCTGCAGCGCGACGCGATTTCCCGATCCGAGGAAATTGGTATGAACAATGCTGCCGTTTAACATTAATCCTTGGGATTCGGAAAATCCCAAGCCGCCACTGAACTGGCCGGGCATGCGATATTCAATGTCGAACTCGACGTCGATCAGATCGGGGCTTCCCGGCACGGGAACATTCTCTACTTCGACTCTTTCGATGTAGGGTAGTCGCTGCAATCGTATCTTTGAACGCTCAACCAGGCGATTCGAAAGAAAAGCGCCTTCGGCTTGCCGCATCTCGCGGCGCAGTACCTTATCGTCAACCTGGTCAATGTTTTTGAAAACAATATGTCGAACATAAACGCGACTCTGTGGATCGACATAAAATGTTATCGAAGCTTCTTTGTTCTCGTGGTCGAGTGTAGGCACGGGATCTATTTCAGCATTGGAATAGCCCTGCTCACCTAAACGAAACTCCATGAAGTCTTTCGATTGAGTCAATCGCTGCAAATTAAATGTATCGCCCGGCTGAGCGAGAATGAGAGCGGTGAGCTGTGCCTCCGGAATCACCATCTTGCCGACGACCTTGGTATCGGAGATGGTGTATTGCTCGCCCTCGTGCACACCGATCGATACGTATATGTCTTTCTTGTTGGGCGATATTGCGACCTGCGTCGAGTCCACCCGGAAGTCCGCATAGCCCTGGTCCATATAAAAGGAGCGAAGCGTCTCGAGATCACCGCCCAATGCTTCCTTGGCGTATCGGTCATCCTGCCTGATCCACGACAACCAGTTGGCAGTATCCAGCTCGAAGTCCTCGCGAATGTCCTTCTCTTTGAAGCTGTGGTTACCAATGATGTTGACCTGGCGGATCTTGGCCCGTTCCCCCTCTTTGACATCGATGCTGACCCGGACCGTGTTATTTGGTCGATCCATTACATCGGCGTTGACGACCACGCCATACTTGCCGCGGTCATAGTATTGCTCTTTTAGAAATCCCTGAACTTCCTCGAGAACTGATCGATCGAACGTACGGCCGCGTGCGAGCCCCACACCGCGAAGCGATTCCATGAGATCTTCGGTCTCGATGTCCTTGTTACCGTCAATCGTGAAATCCTCGATCGACGGACGCTCGCGCACCGCAATAATCAGCGTTTGTTCCTCACGCCGCATCTCAATGTCGTCAAAGAGCTTTTGCGTGTACAAAGCTCTCACGGCTTCCTGAATCCTGATCTCGTCTATGGTGTCGCCGACGTTGATCGGCAAGTAATTGAACACCGTGCCCTCTGATATACGCTGCAATCCCTCGACACGCATGTCACGCACGGTAAATTCTTCAGCCAGGCCTGAAACCGGATACGACATCGAGAACATCGCGATGACTGCCAACAGCAATAGCCCTGATCGATATCTCTTGTCTTGTGTCAGTTTCATAATCCCTAACCAAGTAAGCGCGCAATGTCATTATAAAAAGCGAAACTCATCAGCAGCAGAATTGCGAAGATGCCGACCTGCTGACCCAAGAGCTGCGCCCGATCGGACATCGGGCTGCCCTTGATCCACTCCACCGACTGATACACGATCTGACCGCCATCGAGCATCGGAATCGGCAGCAGGTTCAATACGCCCAGACTAATACTGATAAGCGCGAGTATCGTCAATACGTAGGTAAATCCGGCTCGCGCGGAGTCGCCGACGAATTGTGCAATGCTGATCGGGCCACTGATGTTCTTGATTGAAACGGTTCGGGTGGCCATGTTCCACAACATGCGAAACGTAAATGCTGTCTCGCGCGCGGTGCGTGAAAATGATTCGCCAATTGCCGCGACCGCTCCGAATTTCTTGAGATAGCGTGGCCCGACACCGATACGTCCGACGACGCCATCCTCTGTCTCCACCGACGCAATATCTACGTACAAGGTTTCGCGCAAACCGTCCCGGACTATGATCAGCGGCACGGTTTTGTCCGGCAAGGCGACGATGACCGACGCCATATCGGTGAAAGTGGTCGTGCTCTCGCCGTTAACACTAACGATTCTGTCGCCGGGCCGAATGCCGGCCTGCTCCGCCGGCGAATCAGGGCCAATCCACTCGGCAATCGCAAGCGGCTGGCCCAGCGTGAAGCCCAGCCCATCGAGCAGCAGTCCCGGCTCTGTCAGCCGGGTTCGATCGTCGCCGACCTGAATGCGTACGCCGCGCTCATTGCCATGAATGTCCTGGACGACCAGTGGCACCTCGCCGGTCGCGACCATTTCATCCAGGATCGACAACACAGCCGTGCTCCAGTCGCTGACCGCCTGATCGCCCACCGCCACCAACAGTTCGTCCTGCTGCAAGCCGGCCTGTGCAGCATAGGAATCCGGCGTAACCGCACCGATGACCGGACGCAGCGTCGGGATCCCCTGCATGGACAGAACCCAGTAGGCAACCAGCGCGAAAAGAAAATTGAAGGCGGGGCCTGCCAGCAGGACCGCAATCCTCGCCGGAATGGGGCGATGGTTGAATGCCCGCCCCTGGTCTGCCTCAGCGACGGGGCCCTCGCGTTCGTCGAGGAATTTGACATAACCACCGAGTGGGATGTTCGAAATGCAGTATTCAGTCCGATCGGCGCCCGCGACCCTGGTCCAGATAGGCTTGCCGAAGCCGATCGAGAACCTGAGGACCTTCATGCCACACCAGCGCCCCACGATGTAATGGCCGAATTCATGAACCGCAACCAGGACGCTGATCGCGACGATGAATGCGACGAGATTGGTCAGTGCACCACTCATAGATCGTCCATTTTCGGTTGCCGCCTAATGTCGACTGAGGTCGGCCGGTACAGTTCCCGTATCCCGGGACCAGCCACGCAGCTTGGAGGCATCAAGATGAACACGGGCTGAATATTAGCCGCCGTCATCGTAAACCCACCCAGCTGATTCCGAGCGCAAACAGCGGCGCAGCTGCTGTCACGCTATCGATGCGGTCGAGGACACCGCCGTGTCCGGGGAAAAAGCGGCCGCTGTCCTTCACCCCTGCATCTCTCTTGAACATGCTCACGGTAAGGTCACCGACAATCGAGATAGCAGCGACAGCAAGGCAAAACGGCAGCAGTACGGCAATCTCAGTCTCGAACCACTGCGAACCCACAAGCACCAGCACGGCGGCAAGAAGCAGTCCACCCAGGACACCTTCCCAGGTCTTTCCCGGGCTAATGTTCGGCGCGAGCTTGACCCTGCCAAAGCCCTTGCCTGCAAAATAGGCGCCAACGTCCGCAGCCCACACAATAATAAGTACAAACAGCAACATTGCCGGGTGCAACGAGTAAAGCGAAATAATTGCGGCATATGCCGGTATTAGAACCAGGGCACCACAAATCCAGCCTGCAATTTTTGGGATCGGAGTCGGAAACAGGAATACCCATAACAACGCCGCCATCCACCAGGCCAGCGCAATCTTGAAGACCATTTCGATCGCCCGCTCATCTGCCATGCCGACCAGCGCGCCCAGCAACACTGCAATCAACCCGACATAAGCGAACCGGGCACCAGCGGATTCGAGCTTCAGGAATCCCGACCACTCCCAGGCACCGACGAGAATCAATGCCGCAATGACGAGCTTGACCGCGACGGCCGGCAACACAAACAGCACAACGAGCAACGCCGCCAATGCGGTCAACCCGGTGATGACACGTTGCCTGAGCATCTCAGACTGCCTCGACCTGTTCGCCGGTGTGGCCAAATCGCCTTTGTCGCATCCCGTAAAAAATCATGGCTTCGTCAAATTCCTGCTCGCGAAAGTCCGGCCAAAGGCAATCGCAGAAGTACAACTCCGAGTATGCAAGATTCCAAAGCAAAAAGTTGCTGATCCGCTGCTCGCCGCCGGTGCGAATCAACAGGTCGGGGTCCGGCACGCCGGACAACGCTAGCTCCCCGGCAAACCTGTCGTCGCCAATGTCTTCAATCGATATCTCCCCGCCGGCCACCTTCGAGGCCAATTGCCTCGCCGCGTTCACGATGTCCCATCTGCCGCCATATGCGACCGCGACAATCAGGGTCAGACCGCCGTTTTGCTTTGTCTGAAGCTCTGCCGCTTCAATTTTGCGCACCAGTTTCGGCTTGAGCTGAGCTCGTGCGCCCACGAATCGAAGCCTTACATTATTACGATGCAGCTCATCCACTTCTCGTTGCAGCGCCTCGAGAAACAGGCTCATCAGGCGGCTGACTTCGTCCTGTGGCCGTTGCCAGTTCTCACTACTGAAGGCAAACAGGGTCAAATATTTCACTCCACGCCTGGCGGCCGACTCCACGGTCTCGCGCACAGATTTAACGCCGGCGCGGTGGCCCGCGTGTCGAGCCTGTGAGCGCGCCTTCGCCCAGCGACCATTGCCGTCCATAATGATTGCCACATGATGTGGCACATCCATTCCCGTCGGATCGTTGGCAGCTGTGTCTGTTCCCTGCATGCGCCGCGCCTTTAGTCTCAGATCTCCATCAACTCGGTTTCCTTCTCGGCCAGCACCTTGTCGATGTCCGCGACATGCCGATCCGTGATGGCCTGAATCTCGTCTTCCGCACGATGCTCGTCGTCCTGGCCAATCATCTTTTCTTTTAAGAGTTCCTTGATGTCGTGAATCGCGTCTCTTCGAATGTTGCGTACGGCGACACGGCCCGCTTCGGCTTCGTGACGTACCAGTTTGATCATGTCTTTACGACGCTCTTCGGTCAGCGGCGGCAATGGCACACGAATCACAATCCCGGCCGATGCCGGGTTCAATCCCAGATCGGAATTCTGGATCGCCTTCTCGATCGGCTGCACCATGGTTTTTTCCCAGGGTGTAACTGCCAGCGTTCTCGGGTCTTCCACATTGACATTCGCGCACTGGTTGAGCGGCACTTCACTGCCGTAATACTCGACCGTTATGTGGTCGAGCAGGCTGGTGTGCGCACGGCCTGTACGCAGCTTGGTCAACTCCTGGCGCAGTGAGGCAACACTCTTGTCCATACGGCTGCCGGCGTCTTTTTTGATGTCATTTAGCACGGTCCTCGCCCTCTCTTGCTCTTATCTATGGTCCCGTCAGGCCGTGACCAATGTTCCGACGTCGGCATCGGTCATCGCCTCAACAAGGGCGTTTTCGTTCGTCAAATTGAAAACGCGTAACGGTAAATCGTTATCGCGGCACATCACGACGGCGGTCGCGTCCATGACGTTCAGCTTGTCGACCAGAAGTTTGTCGAAAGAGACCGTGTCGTACTTCAACGCTTTCTCATTCAGGTTCGGGTCGGAGTCATAAACACCGCTGACCATCGTCGCTTTCATCAAGACATCCGCGCCGATTTCGATCGCACGGAGACTCGCAGCGGTGTCGGTCGTAAAAAACGGATTTCCGGTGCCGGCAGCCAGAATGACGACGCGCCCTTTTTCGAGATGTCTTACAGCACGTCGCCTGATGTAGTCCTCGCATACCTCGTGAATCTGAAGCGCCGACATGACGCGTGCGAAGATGTCCTGGGACTCGAGCGCGTCCTGAATCGCCAGCGCATTCATAACGGTCGCGAGCATGCCCATGTAATCGCCGGTTACGCGATCCATCCCGGCGCGGGCCAAACCGGCGCCACGGAATATATTGCCGCCACCGATGACGATCGCGACTTCCACGCCGAGCTTGTGGACTTCCGCAACCTCGGACGCAATCCTTTGGATCACCCCGGGCTCGATGCCGTATTCCAGATCGCCCATCAGCGCCTCGCCGCTCAATTTGAGCAGCACGCGACGATAGAGTACGTCGGGCTGTGCCGGGACCTTGTTCATGTCTCGCCTATTTTAGCTAAAATTTTCAAACATTTAGCCGCTTTGTTTAATCTGCGCCATCACCTCTTCGGCGAAGTTCTCCTCTTTTTTCTCGATACCCTCGCCGACCTCGTAGCGCACAAATTGGGTAACGCTGGCGCCTGCGGATTCCAGCAGCTTGCCGACGGAGACGTCCGGGTCCTTGACGAAGGGCTGACCCAATAATGTTATTTCTTTCAAGAACTTAGCAACTCTGCCCGTGACCATCTTCTCGATGATCTCGGCCGGCTTGCCGGAGTCTTTGGCCTGCTCAGTGAAGATTCTGCGTTCGGTCTCCAGCGTCTCCGCAGGCACGCCAGTCTCGTCGATGCACAGCGGCTTACTGGCAGCGACGTGCATGGCGATGTTCCTTGCCAGATCGGCGTCGCCTCCTGACAGCGACACCACAGCACCGATTCGCGCGCCGTGGGTGTAATTGCCGAGATGATCGGCTGCGTCGAGGCGGGCAAAGCGGCGAACCGAGATGTTCTCGCCCACTTTGCTGATCAGCTCCGTCCTGGCCGCTTCGAGCATTTTGCCGTCGGCGCCGGATTCGGCCATCAGCGCTTCTACATCGTCGGCGTGGCCGAGCAGCGCTGTGTTTGCAACCGATTCTGCAAACGCGACGAAGTTCTCGTCTTTGGCGACGAAGTCGGTCTCGGAATTAACCTCGACAATGGCAGCTTTCGATCCGTCCGTTGTTATGACGACGCGACCGTCGGCTGCAATGCGACTGGACTTCTTGTCGGCTTTCGCCTGACCCGATCTGCGAAGCAACTCGATGGCCGCATCCATATCGCCTCCGGTCTCGACCAGGGCCTTCTTGCACTCCATCATGCCGGCGCCGGTTCGATCGCGAAGCTCTTTGACCATTGATGCACTAATTGACATGACTATTTATCCTTATCGGCAGCTTTCTTTTTGCTGACCTTTTTAGCAGCCGTTTTCTTCGCGGCAACCTTCTTGGTTGCCGCCTTCTTGGCCGCTTTTTGGTCAGACGGCTTCGCCGCTGTCTTTTGGTCAGACGGCTTCGCCGCTGTCTTTTGGTCAGACGGCTTCGCCGCTGTCTTTTGGTCAGACGGCTTCGCCGCTGTCTTTTTCTTGGCCGCAGGTTTTTTTGCAGCCTTCTTCTTCGTCGCGGCTTTCTTCGCTGCCGGTTTGTCCTCGCCTGTCTTTTCTTTGGTGGGCGCCGCCTCTGCAGGCTGCGCTTCCTGCGCTATTTCTTCGGGCTTGGGCTCTTCGATGACCTCCGTCGGCTTCTCAACTGGCGCTTCTTCCACCGCCGGTGCCTCAGCTTCTACAGTTTTTGCCTTCTTGATAGCATCGGCGGCGGCGGCGGTAACTGACACCTTCTTCTTGATCGTTGCCTTGGGCGCCGCAGACTTTTTGCCTGTTTTTTTCTTTCTGGCGGAAGACTTCTTCGGTTTGCCTTGCTCGTCCAACTCGACGAACTCGTCTTCGCCCAAAGCGACCTCGGGCAACGATGCCTTGCCATCGATCACGGCGTCGGCAATCAGCGTCGCGTAAAGACCGATCGCTTTCATTGCGTCGTCATTGCCGGGAATGACGTAATCGACGTCGTCAGGCGAACAGTTGGTATCGACGATCGCGACAACAGGAATGGCGAGCTTTCGTGCCTCGCGAACAGCGATGTCCTCGTGATCAACATCGACCACGAACAAAACATCGGGTAGTGACCCCATTTTCTTGATCCCGCCAAGGCTTCGCTCAAGCTTGTCCTGCTCACGATTCAGACCGAGGATTTCTTTCTTGGTGAGTGCCTGGAATCCGCCTTCTTCGGCCATCTGCTCCAAATCGGTCAGCCGTTTGACCGACTGTCGGATCGTTTTGTAGTTGGTTAACATGCCGCCGAGCCAGCGGTGGCTTACAAACGGCATCTCACAGCGTTCAGCTTGTACGCGGATAGCGTCTCGTGCCGAGCGCTTGGTGCCGACAAACAGCACCCTGCCGCCATCGGCGACGATAGCCTTGACGAAGGCGTACGCATCGCGCGCCATCGGCAGGCTTTTTTCGAGATTGATGATGTGGATTTTATTACGTTCGCCGAAGATGAAGGGTGCCATCTTCGGGTTCCAGTAACGGGTCTGATGACCAAAGTGCACGCCAGCCTCAAGCATCTGGCGCATAGTTACGTCTGCCATTTCGATTCTCCGGGTTAGGCCTCCGTACACCCCATCTCGCAACCCCTTTTCTCCGGGGCACCCAGCGTGATGTGACGGTGTACGTGTGGATTTATTGCCTCAAGGGCGCGCGCTTTATACCATACTGGATCGCGGCCAACAACGGGATGTGTGGATTAGCATCCACAGATTTGCAGGGAAATCTCAAGTCGCCGCCCGAAACCGAAGATTCACCGGACATTTATGAACGTAACCATCAAGACGCCTGAGGAACAGGACAAAATGCGTGTGGCTGGCAGGCTGGCGGCCAACGTCCTGGACATGATCGGGGAGCACGTGCAGCCCGGCATCACGACGGGCGAACTGGACGAGATCTGCCACAAATACATCGTCGAGACTCAAGATGCGATTCCGGCTCCCCTGAACTACCGCGGATTCCCGAAATCCATCTGTACCTCCGTCAATCACGTGGTCTGCCACGGTATCCCGGGCGAGCGCAAGCTGAAGTCCGGTGACGTCGTCAACATCGATATTACGGTCATCAAGGATGATTTCCACGGCGATACCAGCCGCATGTTCTTTATCGGCAAGGCCGGCGTGCAGGCGGAAAGGCTGGCAAAAGTGGCCTACGACGGCATGTGGCTCGGCATTGAACAGCTGGCGGACGGCAAGCGCCTCGGCGACATCGGCCAGGCAATTCAGGATTTTGTGGAAAAAAACCGCTTCTCGGTTGTACGAGAGTACTGCGGGCACGGCATAGGCCGTGTGTTTCACGAGGACCCGCAGGTCCTGCACTATGGCAAAGCCGGCACCGGCATGGAACTCAAGTCCGGCATGACGCTGACCGTCGAGCCGATGGTGAATGCCGGCAAACGGCATGTCAGGCTGTTGCCGGATGGCTGGACTGTCGTCACCAAGGATCACGCCCTGTCTGCACAATGGGAGCATACGGTCCTGATCACGGAATCCGGCTTTGAAGTACTGACGCTAGGCGCCGATCAACGGTGACTTCACATATATTTCAATGACTTCTAACTCATTGCCCGAACCGACCGGCAACAGTGTCGCCAACATTCGGCAGGCGCTGGTCCAAACCAACAACGACCTCGTCACGAGCTTCGAGCAGGGACAGCCGGTCACCGAACTGGTCAGGCAGCGGGCAGCCATCGTCGATCGGGTACTTATCGAATTGTGGCATCAGCATGCCGGATCATTGGCCGAGAAGGCGGCACTCGTCGCAGTCGGCGGATACGGTCGCGGCGAGCTCCACCCCTGCTCGGACGTCGACGTCATGTTGCTGTTGGCCGGAAAGCTGCCCGCTGACGGTGAGCAGCTTCTGTCGTCATTTCTGACCTCGCTATGGGACATCGGTCTCGAGATCGGTCACAGCGTACGTACGGTCAAACAATGCCAGCAGCAGGCGAAGGACGACATAACGATCGCCACTACGCTTATTGAAGCGCGCTTACTCGATGGTCCGCAGAGCCTCTTCGATGAAATGATCGCCGCCACCTCGGCCAAAAAGCTGTGGAATTCCGCCGATTTTTTCGAAGCGAAGCGGCGCGAGCAGATAGAACGCCATCATCGTTACGATGACACGGCTTACAAGCTCGAGCCCAACGTCAAGGGGAGCCCCGGCGGGCTCAGAGACATCCAGATGATCGGCTGGGTGGCCAAACGCCACTTCGGCGTGGCGAACCTGGATGAACTCGTGCAACACCAGTTCCTGACGGCCGGCCAGCTCAGGATACTGAACGACGGACAGACTTTTCTCTGGCGGGTACGTTTCGGCCTGCATGTGCTGACGGGTCGCCGGGAAGACAGGTTGCTGTTCGATCATCAGACCAGGCTTGCGGAAATGCTGGGTTACGAGGACGCGACCTACACGCTTGCCGTCGAGCAACTGATGCAGCGTTACTACCGCACCGTCATGGATCTGAGCCGCGTCAACGAAATGCTGCTGCAACTATTCGAAGAAGCGATCCTGATGGATCCGAATGCCGCACCTGTGGATCTGACCGACCAGTTTCAGGTGAAGAACGGTTTCCTGCAGACCACCGACGATCACGTGTTCCAGAGAAATCCGTCGGCGCTGCTCGAGATGTTCCGTATGTTGCAAGAGCATCCGGATATCCGCGGCGTGAGTGCTTTCACAATCGGCCTGGTCAAAAGAAACCTTCATCTGATCGATGAGGAGTTCAGGCAAAACCCCCGCAACCACCGCCTGTTCCTGAACATATTGCGATCGAAGTTTGGTGTGACTCACGAGCTGCGCCGCATGAACCTGTACGGCGTGCTCGGCCTTTACATCCCGTCCTTCGGCAGAATCGTCGGCCGCATGCAATATGACCTGTTCCATGCCTACACGGTCGACGAGCACACCCTGTTTGTCGTCAGCAATCTTCGCCGCTTCGCTTTGTCACGATTCGATCACGAGTTCCCACATTGCAGCCCGCTGATGCAGTCCTTCGAAAAACCCGAGATTGTGTATCTCGCCGGGCTGTTCCACGATATCGCCAAAGGCCGCGGCGGCGACCATTCGGAGCTGGGTGCTGTCGACGCCGAGGCATTCTGCCTGGAGCACGGGCTCAGCAAATATGAGGCCCGCACAGTCGCGTGGCTCGTCAAACATCACCTGATTCTTTCTACTACGGCACAGAAAAAGGACATTGGCGACCCGGACGTCATCAATCAATTCGCTGCGTGCGTTGGTGACATGTCGCATCTCGACTATCTATATGTGTTGACCGTAGCCGACGTTCGCGGCACCAACCCGAATCTTTGGAATTCCTGGAAAGCAACATTGTTCCGCGACCTGTACGAGCTCACTGCCCGGGCACTGCGGCGTGGTCTCGAAAATCCGATCGATCGCGAACAACTGATTCTGGAGAAACATGCCGAAGCCAAAGAGCTACTCGAACCGGCCGGCCTTCCGGAGGAAAAAATATCGGCGATCTGGGCCCTGCTGACTGAGGACTACTTCATACGCCACCGCGGCGAGGAAATCGCCTGGCATACGGAAGTGCTTGCCGATTCCGATGTTGAATCCGAACACGGAATTCTGGAGATCAGAAAACAACGCGATGCGGATCGCATCGCGGCGGTACTTTACGCACCACGAACAAAGCTGACGTTCGCTCACGTGACGGCTGCGCTGGGCGAACTCGGCTTGACAATTATTGACGCCCGCATCGTACCCATCGCGAACGGCTACAGTCTCGACACTTATATATTCATGGAGTTTGACAAGCTCGTCGATGTGGACGAGTCGAGAATGAGCAAGATCAGGCGCACCCTGACCCGGGTTCTCACTGCGCCGGATGACCAGGCAGCGCCCGTTACCCGCCCTGCTCCGCGACAAGTCAGAATGTTCACAACAAAGACTGTTATCGAGTTCAGCGAAGACAACGCCAAGCAACGGACAGTTATGCAACTCGTCGCAGGCGACCGGCCCGGCCTCTTGAGCGACGTCGGCCGGGTTTTTGTCGAATTGGGGATCAACATCGATACCGCAAAGATCATGACCATTGGTGAACGTGCGGAAGATGTCTTTTACATCAGCGAAGGTTCCGGCAAGTCACTTGATGAGAAAAGCCGTTCGCTGCTTCGAGAGAGGCTGTGTGATCTGCTCGACGCCAAAGCGTGAAAATGCCGCAGGGATCAGCTAACGTGAAGCCATGCAGTCCCTGATTGAAACCATTGAGTCCGGCTTCGAACGTCGCGGCGAACTCGGCAGTGCGGGCGAGGTGAGGGAAGTGTCTGACGCGGTGGAGCAAGCCATCGAACTCCTCGACTCGGGCGAGGCCAGGGTTGCTTACAGGGAAAATGGAGCCTGGCACGTCAATCAATGGTTGAAAAAAGCCGTGCTGCTGAGTTTTCGTTTATCACCCAACGAAGTAATGTCTGCCAGGTACAGCAATTTTTTCGACAAGGTACCGTTGAAGTTCGCAGATTTCGAACAGGAGGACTTTGACAACGCCGGTGTACGTGTCGTGCCGGATGCCATCGTACGAAGAGGTGCCTATGTCGCACCCGGTGTCGTGTTGATGCCCAGCTACGTCAACATCGGCGCCAATATCGGCAGCGGCACCCTGGTCGACACCTGGGCGACGGTCGGCAGCTGTGCGCAGGTCGGAAGCAACGTTCACCTCTCGGGCGGCGTTGGTATCGGCGGCGTGTTGGAACCTGTTCAAGCTAGCCCGACGATCATTGAAGACGATTGTTTTATCGGCGCACGCTCGGAAATTGTCGAGGGCGTTGTCGTAGAAGAAGGCTCGGTCATCTCTATGGGCGTATTTATCGGACAGAGTACGAAAATTTATGATCGCGAAACCGGGGAGATAAGCTACGGTCGCATTCCCGCCGGCTCGGTCGTCGTCGCGGGCAACCTGCCGTCGGCCGACGGCAGCCATTCCCTGTACTGTGCGGTGATCGTCAAACAGGTCGATGCCAAGACACGTTCGAAAACCAGTTTGAACGATTTGCTACGGGACACCGACTAAAAATCGGGGACAGACCCTATGGGGTCTGTCCCCAACGGCAAAAAATTGCGACTAGGTAATTATTGAAAACATGCAACCAGGCCTGTTAATACTTTACGGAATCAGCAGCTGCGACACCTGCCGCAAAGCAAAGAAGTGGTTGGAGGCGCAGTCATACGAGTACAGATTCCATGACCTGCGTAATGACGGGCTCGATGTCGAGACCCTCAATCGATGGGTCGGCCGCATAGACTGGCAAAAGCTACTCAATACCCGCAGCCTGACCTGGCGAAAAATGCCAGAGGTCGACCGCGCCGATATGAGCGAAGACAAAGCGCTGGCGTCGATGCTCGAAAATCCGACACTGGTTAAACGCCCGGTTCTCGAATGCAGCCGATTTATCGCTGTGGGCTTTTCACCGACCAATTACCGCGACATTTTTATGCAGGTCTAGTCGGATTATTTCTTTTATTTTTCAACTACTTATCTGTTAATATCGTACTCCATGGAAGCTCTGAACGACGATCTGCAAGCCCATATTGACGAGGACCCGGCGATCGCCCTTCTCTGCGAATTGATTCGTTGCCGCTCAGTCACGCCGGATGATGCGGGTTGCCAGACGATACTTTCAGACCGTCTCGAACGACTCGGCTTCGAATGTGAGTCGATGCGCTTCGGCGAAGTCGATAATCTCTGGGCCAGAAAGGGCGCATCGGGACCAGTACTTTGTTTCGCCGGTCATACCGACGTCGTGCCACCCGGTTCGGACGATGAATGGGACTCGGATCCGTTCGAGCCAACCGTGCAAGACGGAAACCTGTATGGCCGTGGCTCTGCTGATATGAAAAGCGGGCTGGCTGCGATGATCGTGGCACTCGAGCAATTTATCGGACAACACGCGGATCATCACGGAAGCCTCGCATTGCTCGTCACAAGTGATGAAGAAGGTCGGGCACGCGATGGCACGCTCAAAGTCATCGAGAAACTTCGGCAACGAGACGAGCAGATAGACTGGTGCGTTCTGGGTGAACCGTCCAGTCAGCGTGAGCTCGGCGATACCGTGCGAATTGGCAGAAGAGGATCACTCAGCGGCATGTTGACCGTTAAGGGCACGCAGGGACACGTCGCCTATCCGCAACTAGCCGATAATCCGATTCATCGCTTCGCACCTGTCCTTGTAGAACTTCAGCAAACCAGCTGGGACGACGGCAACGAACATTTTCCGCCAACCAGTTTCCAGGTGGTCGACATACAAAGTGGCGTCGGCGCACCGAACGTTACCCCTGCAGAGCTGTCTGCCCGATTTAATTTTCGATACTCGACGGTATGGAGCCACGAAACTCTCAAGACCAAAGTTCACGAGGTCTTCGATGCACACGAGATCGAGTACGAACTCGATTGGCACTTGTCCGGTGAGCCTTTCTTGACGTCACCGGGACAACTTACCGAGGTCGTCTGCGACATTGTCAGGGAAGTGACCGGGCTGGATCCTGAGTTATCGACCGGCGGTGGTACCTCAGATGGGCGATTCATTTCGCCGGCAGGCACCGATGTCGTCGAACTCGGACCGGTCAACGCATCCATTCACAAAGTGAATGAACATATCAAACTCGCCGACGTGCCAAGGCTGACGACGATGTATCAACGAATTATGGAGTTGATGCTTACCTAGACCAGACGTTATTCCAGACGCCGACGACGCCCAGTCCGACAAACCAGATCAACAACCAGGCGGGCATGCTCAGGCCGAGAAATTGCCAATGAATTTCTGCGCACTCACCCGAGCCCTGGAAAATCATGCTGAGTGCTTCGGCTAGCGGGAAGCTGTCAATGATGTAATTGAATCCGGGGCCACAGGTTGGGACCTCGTCAGCCGGCAGGTTCTGCAACCAAACGTGGCGGCCTGCCACCGCAGCACCGGCCGCCGCGACGAGCCCGATCAGCAATGCATATACACGACCGCCCCAAAGATCCGGATTGTGAATCACGGCGATCAGACAGAGTATGCCAATACCGATCACGGCCATGCGCTGAAACACACACAATGGGCAGGGATCCAGAAAGAGCTGGTATTGCGCATAGAGTGCGAAAGACATGAGCCCGGCACAGGCGGCGAATCCGAGCAGGTTTAACTGGCGCTTCCCTGGTAGCTTCATGTCGAATTTCCCTTTAGAACTTGAACTCTATGTCGAGTTGCAATCGTGAATAATCATGCTTGCTGCCGGCGATTTCTTCGACCTCGGTGACAATCAGAGTTCCACCGAGAGTCCACCTCTCCGCCAAAATGTACTTGCCCTTTATCAAGTGGCCAATTGCATCTGTGCCGCCACCGCCGAAGTCGGAGTCGTTGAATGTGCCAATAAGCGCGTCGGGCTCAATATCCTGATAGGCCCAGGAAGCCTGCCAGGTGCGTGGTGCCCTGGCTTTGCCGACCTTGAAACCAAACGAATATCCGGCATCGTTAATACTTACAGCGGTGTTCAGCGCGTAGTCTGCGAACAAAGCAAAAGGCATTTCACCGAGCTTGGTATCGTATTGGACAAACAACTCGAGTTCGCTGTAATCAAATATCAGATTGCCTTGCACATCGACACTGTTGCCTCTGGCCCCGCGGTTCTTGAATGGCTGATTTCCGATGGTATTGGTGTAGTCGAAGTAGCTGAGACCCGCGGTCAGTTTGTCATCGGTCGAAAGATTCCGACTGATTCCGCCCTGAGCGGCATATAAGAGAGAATCGTCGGCAGATGAGCGTTTATCTGCGACAAACGCAGCGGCCGTGGCGAATAGCATTCCGGACTTATAGCTCAGCGCGACCCCTTCAGGATTGAAATCACTGTCCCAGAACAGGGGAGCTCCTCCCGGGCGATAAAGCGGGTTTTTCATTTTACCGACGTAGATATTTGTTCTGTCATTTGCGGCCCAGTCGACATAGGCAAGATCGACACCGAGGTCATCGATTCGATAATGACCATCGAACACTTCATTGCCCGATACCGGGTTGTCCCCGTTCGAACCAATTACTAAATAACCCTTAAGGCTTTCACTGAACTGTATGGCGGCCCCAAAGTGGATCCGGTATCTGGCGCGCTCACGATCCTCCCTGCCATCCTCGTCGATGGCGTCGTATTGCAGTCTCAGATCTGCGATCGGAGTTATCGCGTCCGTCCAGTGCCCTTGCTCCTCCGCGCACGAGTCGGTGATCCACGGGCCCAACAAAAGCATCACCGCCAACAAACTCGACGGCGAACAAACCATTGATTTCATTTAGTTTTCCTGTCAATAGTCTGTCCTGCTCCGCGCGGTTTATCGGCGACCTTTGTCCTTATATATGCCGGTATCAGATTTTCAGGGTCGATCAGCTCACCATCCTGACTTGCTCGCGCTCCCAGAGAGAGCAAATACTTTGCCTTTGGGTAATGCACGTCAACGACCTTTGCTATCGCCGTACGGTTCAGTTCCAACAATGAAGGATATTGTTGCCAGCCAAGGCCTGCGGCATACCGTTCAGACGTCGGTGTATCGGTACTTGCGATGATTCTCTCTATCGGCTGTATCCGTTCGTCGCAAATGCTAGCTGCCAACCCGTCAGCATCCCGTCGATAAATGCCGAGATAAACTTCATTCATGCGCGCGTCCTGCGCGACGACAACTTCTGTAGCCGAATGTGTATCCATCACTTCAGCTGCAACGGCCGCCAGCGACGATACCGGTAAGATCTTCAGACCCGAACCGAAAGCGAGTCCCTGTGCGACCGAAGCGGCGATGCGCATGCCGATGAACGAACCCGGGCCGTTGCCGAGTACGATCGCATCCAGTTTATCGAGTGTGATACCGGCCTCGTCGCGCAGATCCCGAATCATCGAGATGAGTACGTTGGTATGTTCTTTCGGCTCAACGATGTGTCGCTCGAGAATATCGTCACCCGTCTGCAACGCGACGGAGCAGGCGTCCGAGGACGTATCGAGCGCGAGTAAATTCATTCCTCGCCTACTGCGGTCTCGACACGCGCCTCGTGCTCAGTTAGGAAACTGTCTACGTCGGATAAGGAATCGGTAGACGTCATCGGTTCAAGAACTTTGAGAAACGTACTGCCGTAATTTTTCGATCTTATACGCGGGTCGCACAGGACAATCACGCCGAAGTCGTTCTGATCGCGCAGCAATCTGCCGGCACCCTGTTTTAGTGACAACACAGCCTGTGGCAACTGGTGTTCGGAAAAACCGTTGCCGCCCTGGCGTCGAATGTATTCAAGCCGCGCCATCATCAGCGGGTCGGCAGGTGACGCGAACGGTAATTTATCGATCGCGACTATCGTAAGGGCAGCGCCGCGCACGTCGACCCCTTCCCAGAAACTGCCGGTGCCGAGTAACACCGCGTTTCCTTTTTGGCGAAACTTCCGTAGCAAATCGTCACGCGGAGAGTCCCCCTGAACGAGCAGAGATCGTCCCTTCAGTAACTTGCGTCGCGACCTGAACCATTTCTTCGCCGCATTCAGCGCCCGGTGGCTTGTGAACAGGCAGAACATGCCGCCCACGGTCATGTCGAGCATCGGCACAACACTCTTTAGCATGGCGGCGGTGTGTTCGGAGTCCGATGGCTGCGGCAATCCAGGCGGCAAATAAATCAAGCCATGATCGGCCAGCGCATACGGACTTGGAAATGTCAGGCCAGGCGCGGCTCCGAGGCCCATGCGCGATGTGAAGTGGCTGAAATCGTCGCCAATAGCGAGAGTGGCTGAGGTAAAAATCCACGCCTGACCATTCGCATTGATCAATCCTTTCAAAGTGTCGGCGACGTCCAGCGGTGTCAGGTTCAGCCGAATGTTGCGCGCGGTGACGTCGAGCCAGCGCAAGCCGTCCCAGCCATCGTCGCTGGCCAAAACGCTGAGTTTCTCGATCATCCCGAGAATTTGTTCGTTGAGTTTATCGATGTCGACGGACGTATCGGCAAGCCCCTCTACCGCCTCCTGTAAACTGACGAGCGCTGCGCGCAAATCGTGCAAGGGCGGTCCGAGTTCCGGCACCGAGCTTAGCTCGTGCCTGCCTTCCGTTCGTGGTGCCTCGGCGCGTAAGACTCGTAGCGCCGTATGTGCCTTATCCAGCCGGCGACTCAATTCTGCTTGCCTGAGTGGCAGCGTCGCTACACGAAGCTCATCGAAGAATCGCTCCAACTCACGACTATTCAGGTTGATGCCGAAAAACTGTGCGGCGAGATCGGGTATCTGATGAGCCTCATCCAGGATGATTGCCTCGGCGCCCGGCAGGAACTCGATGAAGCCCTCCTCCTTCAAGGCCAGGTCGGCAAGCAGCAGATGATGATTGACCACGACAAGATCGGCTTCCTGTGCCGCCCGACGTGCCTTGACCACATGACACTGTTGGTACAAGGGGCATTGATTCCCCAGGCAGTTGTCAGCCGTCGAGGTTACGAGCGGCCAGACGGCGGAATCCTCTTCGACGTCGGTAAGTTCTGCGCGATCGCCGCTGACCGTCCTGTGGCGCCATTCGCGCACGGCATTCAGATCGTCCGCCAGCGAATCACCAGCGGATTGTGCGGCGACGGTGTCGAGACGTTGCATGCAGAGGTAGTTGGCCCGTCCCTTTAGCAAAGCGGTCGTGACCGGTCTGCCGACCGCTTTGGACATTAGCGGCAGGTCACGATGATAGAGCTGATCCTGCAACGCCTTGGTGCCGGTCGAGATGATGGTTTTTCGGCCGCTTTGCAATGCCGGTAACAGATAGGCAAAAGTCTTGCCGGTGCCGGTGCCCGCTTCGACCACCAGGTGTCCGGATTGCGAGAGCGTGTCGGCGACCGCTTCAGCCATCCACGCCTGACCGTCGCGCGGCAGGAAACCGGGCAATACATCTTTCAGTGGGCTGTCGGGGCCGAAAAACTCGGTGAGATCGTGCATATCAGCGGCACTATACCGTGACGCTTCACTTTTTCATCCGGCAATTACTAGCGCTGTCCTGCAATTTTCTTCATCGTGTGCTGATCGGCTTTGATCGTGATCTGTATGAAGGGTCCCTGCGCCGTGTAACGAGCCGCAGCGAAATCATCGTCGTCGAAGCCGAAGGCGTTGAAGCCGAGGGTGAACCACATGTTATCGCGCAGGTTATAGCCGAGGCTCAAGCCCATGCCGTAA
>Ga0255057_10000695_pt1 | contig 19306 bp, 19 predicted proteins | sample Cases_109_6_MG_FD_189022 | JGI IMG/M metagenome (GOLD analysis project Ga0255057, IMG submission 189022) | Seawater microbial communities from Amundsen Gulf, Northwest Territories, Canada - Cases_109_6 | ecosystem: Environmental > Aquatic > Marine > Gulf | place: Canada: Northwest Territories... | reverse complement strand
GGCCAGGTCTCCGCTTTTCTCGAAGCCCACACCCACGCGGGCGCGGCGGTTGCCTCGGTCGAGGCCCACCCAGGCCAGCCGGTCGAGGATCGCCCCGGCGCGGGCCCACTCTTGCTGACGCAGCGCTGCGGGGTAGGCGATGCGCAGCTCGTAGAACTCCATTACCGAGAGCAGCAGGCCCACGCCGGCCACGGCCCACACCGCGCGGCGCATCCACGGGGAGTCGACGGAGGAGGCGCCCTCCCCGTCGCCACTGCGGATCAGCACGTTGGCAATCCGGGTGTTGCGCAGCTTCCAGATCGCCCCGTCCAGGATGAAGTGGTGGATGTTCACGACGGCGGCCAGCAGCAGGCCCATGCCCGCGTCGACCGAGTGCCCGCCGATCAACGGCAACGCGATGAACGGGAGCGGCAGGACCCACACCGCCGAACCGCCGGCCAGCGCCTTCAGCCAGAAATTCCCGTAGCCGCGCCAGCGCTCGGCTGCGTGCGCGTAGTAGCTGGTCACCCAGAGGTACTGAATGGCATGGCCGAGGGCGACCATCAGTGTGTAGTCGCGAATCGCCGACATCTGGTCGATGGGCTCGAGGCCGGTGTGCCAGCCGAAATAGCGCACCACGAAGGGCGCGGAGAACCAGAGCGCCTGGGTCAGGGCCAGCGCCGCGACCGGCGCGATGTCGCCGAAGCGGTTGCCGCGCAGCAGCAGGACGCCGGCGACGGCGGTGGCTGCGAGATAGGCGCAGCCGATCACGGCAACCATCACGTTCGCGATCGTGGCGGGGATGCCCAAGGGCAGGAAGATCACCTGCTTGCCCGCGTAGGCGAGCGGGTCATAGCCTGGGGCGACGGCGGAGTGCATCACCGTGGCTGTGAGCAGGAAGGAGAGCAGGAAGGAGGCGTAGACCCAACGCTTGTAGTGCGGCGGGAGATCCACACCGCGGCGGCGCAGGAACATCACCGCCAGCCCGTAGTTCTGCCCGGTGTAGTGCCAGGGGCTCCAGGTCAGGTAGAGCGTGACCAGCAGGGACGCCACCAGCGCGTCGGACACTCCGCCCAGGAACAGCCCGACGACCAGCGCGGTGGCCCAGACCGAGAAGATCCGGTAGCTGCGCCGGTCCTCACGACGCTCGTAGACCCGCAGCAGCGTCGCCCCGTAGTGGGGAATGCTGAAGAGCAGGACCGCCAGGGCCAAGGGCACCGCCAGGCCGAGGCCGCGCAGCTGGGGCCCTGCCAGCACGAAGACCAGGAAAACGGCGGCGTAGAGCAGGCCGCAGCCCAGCAACAGGTCTGGAATCGGCCCGAAGAGCCAGCGATTCGGAGCGGGCGAGACCGCGGCCATGAGCAGAGTATCCCACTTGCCTGAGGGGCCGTAAACCCGCGCCGCAACAGGGAATGCGAGCGCTGCGCGGGCCTCGCGGTCACGCGTCAGGGTTGGAGGCGGCGCCCGGATTCGAACCGGGGATCAGGGCTTTGCAGGCCCGTGCCTTACCACTTGGCTACGCCGCCCCGCGGCGTCCCGACGGGGACGAGCGGAGCCGATGGGGTACCGCGGGCCTTCCGCCGCGTCAAACCCCGCCGACGTGGAAACAGCCGCCAGGTCTCGGGAATCGGCTGTCAGATCGCGGGCATCGCGTGCAGCTGCCCAGCGAGCCGCAGGCGGGGCCCCTGGGTCGTATCTTCGACGGCCAGCAGCAGCTCGGCCTGGGAGGATTGGCTGAAGCGGGCGGGCAGCCCTGCGGGAGCGAGATCGCGCTTTACCGCGCACAGGAACGCCCCGTCGCGTGGGGACACACTCAACGTCGCCGGCGCCAGAGACTCGACGCCGCCGTCGGAAAGCCGCAGTCTGCCGGACTCGGCATCGAACTCCCGCACGAAGAAGGCGGCCTCCTCCACCTCGATCTGGCCGCGGTATCGGCCCAGCTGCACGACGTAGACGGACTGCTCCGGCAGGTAGCGCACGCCGCGGTCGAAGGCGGCGCGTAGCCGGCGGTTGCGCAGCGGCACGCCCTCGTGAGTCCAGGAGCCGTCGTGGTGCAGCACCAGCCCGAAGGGACGCAGGGGCGGGGGGCCGGGGGCGGCCAATCAGGCTTCCGGGAGCGGCTCCGGCTGGGCGCTGCCGTCGGCGGCGATGTGAAAGACGCCGAGGAAGTCGTAGCGGTTCCAGAGCACCACACGCTCGACGCTCTCGCCATCCTCAGCCAGGTACACCCACTTCTCGTTCCACTTGACGCCGCACTCCTCGCTCGTGCGCGGATCATTGACGCTCCCCACCTGGTCGGTGGGCGCCCCGAGCAGCTTCCAGACCCGCCCGCGATCGGGCGTGCTCACCGATCGCGCTTCCGCCGATCGCCGGGCGTGCTCATCGGTCGCACTCCCCGCCGACCATGTTGATGAAGTCGAAGGTCGGGATCAGGTCCGCCAGCAGGCTGCCCTGGAGCATCATGCCCATCGGAGCCAGGTTGATGAAGCTGGGAGGGCGGCAGCGCACCTTGTAGGGCACGGCGGACCCATCGGAGACCAGATAGAAGCCGAGCTCACCGTTGGCGGACTCGATGGCGAAGTAGCCCTCGCCGGCGGGCACGCGCGGCCCCTCCGTCACAGCCTTGAACTGCTGGATCAGCTCTTCCATGTGGTTGAAGACGCGGCCCTTGGCGGGCCAGCGCACGCGGGGGTCGAAGGTGTCGACGGGTCCCGGACCCAGCCGTTCGAGCTTCTCCAGGCACTGCTCCAGAATGCGCAGGCTCTGCTGCATCTCCTCGACGCAAACCAGGTAGCGATCGTAGTTGTCCCCGACCTCGCCGATCGGCACGTCGAAGTCGATCTCGTCGTAGACCAGGTAGGGCTCGGCCTTGCGCAGGTCCAGGCCGACGCCCGCCGAGCGCAGGATGGGGCCCGTCACGGCGAAGCGCAGGCAGTCCTCCTTGGAGATCATGCCCGTGTGCTTGAGCCGGTCGACGAAGATGCGGTTGCTGGTGATCACGTCGTCGAAATCCTTCAGCAGGCTGCGGATCTTGGCGATCGAATCGCGGCACTGCGCGGGGAAGCCGTCGGGCATGCCGTGCTTCACGCCGCCGATGCGGATGTAGTTCGACGTGACGCGAGCCCCGCAGAGGCTCTCCAGCAGGTCCCAGGTGAGCTCGCGAGCCTCGATGCCGTAGAGAAAGGGCGTCATGGCCGCCAACTCGAGGCAGCCGGCGCCGCAGCGGGTCAGGTGGTCTGAGATGCGCGAGAGCTCGCTGGACATCACGCGCAGCCACTGACAGCGCTCCGGCGTCTCGATCCCCAGCAGCTTCTCCACCGCCATGCAGTAGCCGACGTTGGCCAGCACGGCGGAGTTGTAGTTGAGGCGGTCTGTGTAGGGGATGGCCTGGTACCAGGTGCCCGACTCGCACTCCTTCTCGAAGCCGCGGTGCAGGTAGCCCACCTGGATATCGAGGTCGACGATGTTCTCTCCGTCGAGCTCGATCAGGAACTTGACGGTGCCATGGGTGGCTGGATGCGAGGGCCCCATGTTGAGGCGCATGCGTTCCGTGTGGAGGTCGTGGGTGAACTCCTCCGCCTCGGGTTCCGGCCTGCGTTCTGTCAACAGCCGCGGCTCGCTGGCCATGCGCTCGCCCCTTCCCGCCTAGTTCTCGGGGCCCACGAGGGGCTGCCGCCGTTCCTTGGCGTAGTCCTTGCGCAGGGGATGGCCCTCGAACTCTTCGTAGAGCAGGATACGGCGCAGCTTCGGATGGCCGCGGAAGCGCACACCGTAGAGATCCCAGACCTCGCGTTCCATCCAGTCGGCCGCGGGGTAGAGCGCAACCAGGCTCTCGATCTCGGGCTGCTCCTCGGACACCCGCGCCTTGATGCGCACCCGGTGGTTCCGGGCCACCGAGTAGAAGTGATAGACGACCTCGAAGCGCGGCTCTTCCCCCAGGTAATCGACGCAGGTGAGGTCGCAGAGCATCTCGAACTCGAGCTGCGGGTCATCGCGCAGCAGCTGCGCCACCTCGCGGACGCGAGCCGCGTCGACTCGCGCCGTGGCGTCGCCGAGCCTGGCGTGGGTCTCGAGCACCACGCCCGGAAGCTCCGCGATGAGACGCCGCAGTGCCAGCGAGTCGTGGTCGTCCATCTGCTCTGGGTCGCTCTCAGTCTTCCGCACGCGGCGCTTGCTCTTGCGAGCGGTCGTATTCGCCACGCAGGAAGTCGAGCCGGCGCTTGAGCAGAGATTCGGGCACGAGAAGCTGCTCCTTCTCGTAGAGCATGGAGGCGCGATCGTAGGTGCAGATCTCCACCTCGCGACTCATCACGATGGCTTCCTCGGGACAGGCCTCTTCGCACAGGCCGCAGAACATGCAGCGCGACATGTCGATGTCGAAGGCCTCGGGGTAGCGCTCGATGCGCGAGCCCTCGATCTCGCCCGGCACGATGCTGATGCAATCCGTCGGACAGGCGAACTCGCACAGCCCGCAAGCGACGCAGCGCGGTTGGCCGTTGTCGAGCTGCACCAGCACGGGCATGCCGCGGAAGGCGTCCGGGTAGTCCACCCGCTCCTCCGGGTACTGCACCACGAAGTCCGTGCGGTTCTTCCCGGTAATGAAGCCACGCAGGTTGCGGAAGAAATGCCTCGACGTGACGGCAAAGCCCTTCACGATCATGGGCACGTAGAGGCGCTCGAGCAGCCCCAGCTTCTCGTCGCGCTTGACCTTGATCACCTGCCCCGGCACGCCGGCACTATAGGCAAGGGTGGTGTGGGAAGCACCCGGAATCGCTGCCTTTTGCCCGTCCGCGCCGGGCACGGGCTGCGAAGCGCGCGGAGCAGACGGGCGGGGCGGCGTCAGCCGCCGAAGCGCGCCTCGAAGGCTATGCGGACCGCCTTGCGCGCGCGCTCGGCCAGGTCGAACGGCGCGGTCTCGCCCAGCTCGCGGGCCAGCGAGCTCATCTCGACGCCGTGGAGTCCGCAGGGCACGATCACGTCGAAGCCCGCCAGGTCCGGGTCCACGTTCAAGGCGAAGCCGTGCCAGCTCACCCAGCGCCGCACCCCCACTCCGATGGAGGCCAGCTTCCGCGGCGGGTCCTCGGGCCGGCTCACACCCCGCTGCGCCGGTAGTGGAGCATCCGCGAACACACCGGTCCAGCCAGGCAGCGTACGCGAGCGCACACCCAGCTCGCGCAGGGCGTCACACAGCGCCGTCTCGATGCCCCGCAAGTGGGCACCGACGTCGGGGGCACCCCGCTCGGCCAGGTCGATCACCAGATAGCCCACGAGCTGGCCGGGCCCGTGCCAGGTCACGTCCCCACCGCGGCGCACGTCGTGAACCTCGATCCCGCGGCGCGCGAGCTCCTGCGGCGCGAGCTTCAGGTTCTCGACGTGGGCCGAGCGACCTAGAGTCACCACGGGCGGGTGTTCGAGCAGGAAGAGTCGGTCCGACATCTCCCCACGCAGCCGGGCCTCGAGCGCCCGCTCCTGGAGCTGCAGCGCCTCTTCGTACGCGACGCGTCCCAGCTCTTCGACGACGAGCGCCATGGCGCCTTCCTGCCCCGGGGTCGGACCCGGGCCGCCCTAGAGATCGAACTCGGCCACCTCGAGCAGCTCGCGCACGCGGAACAGGAAGCCGTTGGCGGGCGCTCCGTCCACAGCGCGGTGATCGTAGGAGAGGGCCAGGTGCATGAGGGGTCTAATCACGATGGCGTCCTGCCCGTCGAGCTCGCGCACGACCGGACGCTTCACGATTTCACCCATGCGCAGGATGCCGACCTGAGGCTGGTTGATGATCGCGAAGCCGTACAGGTTCCCGTGCCGCCCCGGGTTGGAGACGGTGAAGGTGCCGCCCTTGAGCTCGTCCGGCGAAAGCCGCTTGGAGCGCGCCCGGCTGGCCAGGTCTTCCACGGCCTCGGCCAGGCCAGTCAGTGAGAGCCGGTCGGCGTGACGCACCACCGGAACCACCAGGCCCTTCTCCGTCTCGACCGCGATGCCTACGTGGATGTCCTTCTTGTAGACGATGGCGTCCTCGAGCACCGATGCGTTGAGCGCCGGGAACTCGCGCAGCGCCCGCACCGCGGCGTGGACGATGAAGGGCAGGAAGGTGAGAGCGAAGCCGTGTGTGGCGCGGAAGTCCTTCTTGTGCGCATCCCGCACGCCGATCACTCCGCCGAGGTCGATCTCGGCCACGGTCCCCACGTGAGGAGACACCCGCTTCGAAAGCACCATGTGCTCCGCCACGAGCTTGCGCAGCGGGGACATGGGAATCACCTCGTCCCCGGGCTGGAGCGTGTAGTCGAGGAAGCCGGGCCGCGCCCTGGGCGCGCTCCCCCGAGCCGGGGCCGTCTGTGCGGCCGCCGGCGGAGCCTGGGCCGGCGCGGCGCCCGCCGCATGACGCAAGACGTCAGCCTGGGTGATCTTTCCGGCGGCCCCCGTGGGCTCCACGGCGCGCAGCTCCACTCCGCCCTGCTCGGCCACCCGCCGGGCCAGGGGCGTGGCGGCACTCTGGGCCACGGGCCGGGCCTCAGCCTTGGGGGCGGGCTGGGCGCTGACGGCTGCGGCGGGCGCGGTGTCCCGGACTGTCTGGGGCTCGGCGGCAGTCGCGGCCGGGGCTGCGACTTCGGCGCCGCTGCCCGCGCTCAGGGTCACCAGCACGGCGCCCACAGCGACAGTGTCCCCCTCCGCCACCAGCAGCTTCTCCACGACGCCGGCCTCGGGCGAGGGGATCTCTGCGTCGACCTTGTCCGTGGTGATCTCCACCAGGGCCTGGTCGCGTTCGACCCGATCCCCCTCCTGGACCAACCACTTGGAGACCGTTCCCTCGACGACGCTTTCACCCAGTGCGGGCAGCTCGACCTGGATCGAAGCCATGGCGTTGAACCTCTGAACAGGGATCGGACGGGCCGCCGCGCTTCTTGACCGCAGGCTGGCGAATCAGGCGACCGGCTTCTCGACCACCGGCAGCTCGAGCTCGCTCATCTCCTTGTGCCGGCCGTCGGCCGGCACGCGCTCTTCCTGGACCCGAGCCTGAAGCTTCATGATGCCGTCTAGCACGGCCTCGGGACGCGGCGGACAGCCGGGGATGTAGATGTCGACCGGGATGATCGTGTCGATTCCCTGCACCACCGCATAGTTGTTGTAGGGACCCCCGGAGCAGGTGCAGGCACCGAAGGCCACCACCCACTTCGGCTCGGCCATCTGGTCGTAGACCTTCTTCAGGATCGGCGCCTGGCGGTGGGTGATGGTGCCCACCACCATGAGCAGATCGGCTTGGCGGGGTGAGAAACGCGGCAGCGCGCAGCCGAAGCGATCGATGTCGTAGCGCGGGCCCGCCACCGACATGAACTCCATGCCGCAGCAGGCGGTCACGAAGGGGTAGAGGAACATGGAGTACTTGCGACCCCAGTTGAATACGGTGTCGACCGTGGTGGTGAGAAACGAATCCCCACCCTGGCGCAAGAACTCGAGGGCCCGTTTCGTGTGCTGCTTGGCGACGGCCTGGCGATCCGGTACCGGCATGTTCCCCTCTCGAAGCGACCCTCTGGACGCAACGGAACCGAAGCCACGAGCATAGCGGCTCTGGTACCCTGAGGCCGCGACAGCGGGGGGTGAGTTGGAGCGGATCCTCGCCTGGGCAGTGCACGTTTTCACGGCCCTGGGGGCCGTCCTCGGCGCTTGGGCCCTGCTCGCCATCGACCGCGGCGAGTGGCGCGGAGCCCTGTTGCTGCTGTTCGCCGCCCTGCTGGTGGATTCGGCCGACGGCGCGCTGGCACGCGCCGCCCGGGTCTCGCAGGTGCTTCCGAACTTCGACGGCCGCCGCCTCGACGACATGGTCGACTACCTCAACTACGTGGTGGTCCCGGCGGTCTTCCTGGTGGCGGCGGGCTACCTGCCGCACTGGGGCTGGGCCGCCGTGCCAATACTGGCCAGCGCCTACGGGTTCGGGCATGCCGAGGCCAAGACCGACGACCACTTCTTCCTCGGCTTTCCTTCGTACTGGAACGTCGTGGCCTTCTACGCCTGGGCCCTCGACGTGCCGCCCTGGTTCTGCACGCTGGCCGTCGTCGTGCTGGCCATCGGGGTCTTCGTGCCCTTCAAGTACATCTACCCCTCCCACCTGACCCGGCTGCGCGGCACCACCGTGGCCATCGGTGCGGTCAGCAGCGTCGGCAGCATCACGCTGCTGATCGACCCCGCACTCGGTCGCTCGCTGTATCTGGACTACGTCTCCATGCTCTTCCCGGCCTGGTACCTACTGCTCTCCTTCGCCCTGGGAGGCCTGCAGCGCAGCCCGCGCTAGGGTCGGAGCTCGGCGGGAGGGGCCCGCCGCTAAAGAGCTGTCTCGCGTGTTGACCCCGCCGCTACGGAGCTGTTTCGCGTGTTGACCCCGCCGCTACGGAGCCGTTTCGGGTGTTGAACCTGCGCACCGGAGTCCTGCTGCTCAACATCGGCACGCCGGACTCTCCCCAGGTGCGCGACGTGCGCCGCTACCTGCGCGAGTTCTTGAGCGATCCGCTGGTGCTCGACATGCCCGCGCCGCTGCGCTTCGCGCTGCTGAACCTCGTGATCCTGCCCTTTCGCCCCCGACGCTCGGCGCAGGCCTACGCGAAGATCTGGAGATCGGACGGCTCGCCCCTGCTGGCCCACGGCCGCGAACTCCGCTCCGCGCTAGCCCACGAACTCGGGGAGTCCTACGTGGTGGAGCTGGGCATGCGCTACGGCTCCCCCTCGATCGCCGATGCCCTGGCGCGCCTGCGCACCGCCGACGTCGTGCGTATCCTGGTGCTTCCGCTCTTCCCCCAGTACTCGCGGGCCGCCACGGGCTCGAGCCTGCGACGGGTCGAGGAAGAGCTCGACCGCCACCCGGAAACGCCGCCGGTCGAAGTGCTGCCGCCCTTCTACGCCGAGCCCCGCTTCGTGCGGGCGTGGCACGAGGTGGCGCGAAAGGAGCTTGACGGATTCCGGCCGGACTTCGTGCTGCTGAGCTACCACGGACTGCCGGAGCGGCAGGTGAAGCAGACGGACAGCAGCGGCGCCCACTGCCTGGCGAGCGATGGCTGCTGCGACGCGATCGTCGCGGCCAACCGCGACTGCTACCGCGCCCAGTGCTTCGCCACGTCGCGAGCCCTGGCCAGCGAGCTCGACCTCGAGCCCGGCCACTTCGCCAGCAGCTTCCAGTCCCGGCTGGGCGGCACACCCTGGATTCGCCCCTACACCGACAAGGAGCTGCCTCGGCTGGCCGCCGCCGGCCACCGCCGCCTCGCGGTGCTCTGCCCCGCCTTCGTCGCGGACTGCCTCGAGACCCTGGAGGAGATCGGCATCCGCGCCCGCGAGCAGTGGCTGGCGCTGGGCGGCGAAGACCTGCGCCTGGTGCCCTCGCTCAACGCCTCGACCCCCTGGGTCGACACGCTCTGCCAGTGGGTTCGCGAGCACGCCTGAGTCGCGCGCGCCCGCGCTGCGCCGGCAGCTGCTAGAGGCTTCTCCCGACCCGCAGCAGCGTGCCCGCCAGCTCATCGAGGGTTCTGCGCAGCCCATCCACGTCGCCGGCGAAGGCTGTGAGGATCACCTGGTCGGCTCCCACCTCGGCGTAGCCTCGTAGCTTGTCTTCGTCGCAGCCCTTCAGGTAGGGGGAGACACTCACCTGGACGTCGCCACGGCTGCGACCGCGCTCGCTCAGCAGCTCTTCGAGCCGCCCGGAGCGCTCGGCCAGCTCTGCAGGGTCGAGGTTGAAGCCGTACCAGCCCTGCCCGATGTCGGCGACCCGGCGCAGCGCTGCCTCGCTCTCGCCTCCGAAGTGGATCGGCGGGTGCGGGCTCTGGACCGGCTTGGGGTACTGGCGACAGGCCGGCAGCTCGTAGAACTCGTCCTTGTACTCGCTCACCTCGTCGCACCAGAGTCGGCGCATCACCTCGAGATAGGCGCGCGTCCGGGCGCCGCGCCGCTCGAAAGGCGCGGCCACGGCACGAAACTCTTCGGCCAGCCAACCGACTCCCACCCCGAAGTCGATGCGCCCGGCGGAGAGCAGGTCCGCAGTGGCCACCTCCTTGGCGGTGTAGACGGGGTTGCGCTGGGGCACCAGGCAGATGCCGCTGCCCAGGCGCATGCGCGAGGTCTGTCCCGCGAGGAAGCAGAGCGCGCCCATCGGGTCGAGGAAGCCCGACTCTCCACCCGCCGGAATGCGCCCGTCCGCAGCGTAGGGATACCGGGACGCGTAGTCGTCGAAGAGCACCACGTGTTCGGCTACCCAGAGTGAATCGAAGCCGTGCCCCTCGGCCTCGGCCCCCAGACAGGCCACGAATTCGGGGGCCGTGCTGGGCCCCACAAGCGGAACGAACAGGCCAAGCTTCATGGAAATCCTCCCGAGTAGCCGTAAATGGCTCCCTGGAATCAGGATATCGCGACATCTCGGGCCGCGCGCAGACCCGAGGCGAAGGCGTCGGCGACGCTCACGCCATCGAGGTAGCCGCCCGCCAGGGCCAGCCCGCCCAGCTGGGCGATGCGCTCGCGGAGCCGCCGCATCTGTCCCACGTGGTCGCGGCCGGGCTGGGGAATGGCCCGGGGCCAGCGGGTGATCCCCAGCAGCTCCGGCTCGGCACCCAGGCCGAGGAGTCGATCGAGCTCCGAGCGCGCCGAGTCGAGCAGCCGATCGTCAGGCTCCTCGACAGCGCCAGGCCAGCGCTGGCCGCCGAGCATGCAGTGCAGCAGTTCGTGGCCCTTGGGCGCCCGCCCCGGGAAGAGCCGGCTCATGAACAAGCAGCCCAGCAGGGCCATGCCGGCAGCGCGCGGCACCAGGAAGCCGAAGCCCTCCACGCCGCGCCGCAGCTTGGCTGCCTCGACGCCCAGGGGCAGTGTCACGATGGGCGCGTAGGCCACGCCGGCCAGCAGCTCGGCTGCCTCAGCGTCGTTGGGAGCCAGCAGCGGCGCGGCCGCGTAGGCCGGCAGCGCCAGCACCAGGCGCTCCGCTCGCAGCTCGCTGGGGCCGGACGCGGTCGAGAGCGCCACCTGCCAGGCGCCGTCTTCGCGGCGGGCGGAGATCACTGTAGCCCCCAGGACGGGCGGCTCCTTCAGCCTCTCGCTGATGCGCCGGGCGAAGGGCCCCAGGCCTTCGGCGGCGGAGTGCGAGCCGCGCAGGCCCCGCTCGCCGCGACGCAGCAGCCGCTCCAGCCCGGCCCCCACTGTGATGGATCCGTAGCGACGTTCGAGGCCGACGAGGCGGTCGAAGACCGCCTCGGCCCCGAGCTCCCGCTCGTCGCCGGCGTAGACGCCTGTGAGAAAGGGACCGACCAGCGCCTCGGCCGCCTCGCGGCCCAGACGCCGCCCCACGAACTCGGCGACAGATTCGCCCGCGGTCTTGCCTCGACGCGCGAAGGGCTCGGCCAACAGCCGCAGCTTGCCACGCGCCGAGAGCAGACGCGTGCCTGCCAGTCCCAGCGGCGAAACGGGCAGCGGAACCAGCCGCTCCTCGCGCACCAGGAAGCGCAGCCGGCTCTCGGGCTCGGCGCGCAGCAAGGCGTCGTCGAGCCCGTGCTCGCGCAGCGCCGCCAGCATGGGCGCCTTGACCTGCGTGGTGTTGGGTCCGCGCTCCACCACGTAGCCACCCACGTGGTCGGTGCGCATCACGCCGCCGGGCCGATCCGACGCATCCACGACCAGTACCTCGGACGCGACGCGCTGGAGCTGCACCGCAGCGGCCAGCCCGGCGATCCCGGCCCCCACCACGACGGCGCCGACCTCCGGTGTGGAGGACAAGCTCAGGGTATCCGGGCTGCGGAAGCGTCCACAGCCGGCTGATTAGCCGACTTCTAGCGGTGCGTCACCAACGCACTGCCAGGACTCTGGAGCGGCGAAGGCGTCGAGGCGCAGGGGCCGAGCGGACTCGGCGCGCCGCGCTCTCAGGCGGAAGGGCGCGAGCAGGCCAGGCCGAGCAGCCCCAGCCCGAGCAACAGCCCGGTCGCGGGCTCGGGAACGGGCGGCGGCGCGTCGAAGATGAGGTTGTCGAAGACGGCGTCGCCGAAGGCGCTGTGCAGGACGACGTAGTGGATCCCGTCCAGCTCCATGGGCACGATGCGTTCGTCGAGGTTGAAGGGCACATCGATGCGGCCGAGCAGCTCGTCGTTGAGGTCGTAGGCCTCGATGGAGTTCCCGGCCACCGAGAGGCTCGAGAATACGATCGAGACGAAGTCCGTGGTGGAAGCGATGCTCGAGTTATCAGGATCCACGAAGGTGATCGTGATGTTCTCCTGGCACATCGGGTAGCCACCGCAGATCTGGTTCGGGGATGAAGTCAGCGGCGTGTCGCCCGACAATCGCACGACCTGGGCCTTCTCGAAGATCACCCCCTGGCCCGCAAACTGGTCGGTGACGAGCTCTCGATTGGCAAGGGAGTCGAAGTCGATCACTTCGAGAGCAAAGGCCGCATGGGCAGGCAGCACGAACAAGGACAACAGCAGAGCCATCCGCAGCAGAAACCGCATGTTTCTCGCCAAACCTCCAGAGCTCCAGCGGAGGGCTGGGCTCAGGGATGTGTGGCGAGCCAATGGAGGATGTGTTGCGGGGATCCGCTCTTTTCGCACGAGCCGCGCAGATTGGATCCAAGGGCTTCCCCCCGCGGGGAGAGAGCGCTCAGACGGTACGGCTGAACATGGGCTGGCCGGCCTTCTGCTGCTCCGGCAGATAGGCGTCGAAGAGCATGGCGACATTGCGCACGAAGAGGCGGCCCAGGGGAGTGATGCGCAGGCTGCCGTCGCGGTCGCGCTCGACCAGGCCGTCGGCCACCAGCCCAGCCAACCGCTCCAGCTCCGAGGCATAGGCCTCGGCGAAGCCCCGGCCGAACTCGGCCTCGAACTCGGCGGCGCGCAGCTCGCCCAGGCACATGACCCGGCTGATGATCCAGCGCCGCTCCCGGTCGTCCTGAGACAGGGCGTGGCCGCGCAGCGTGGCCAGCCCAACCTGCTCCACCGCCTGGTGCCAGGCGCCCAGGTCCCGTTGGCTCTGGGCATAGCTGCCGCGCAGTTCGCTGATGGCGCTGGGGCCGAAGCCCAGGAGATCTACGCCGGCCTGAGTCGTGTGACCCATGAAGTTTCGCCTCAGGGTACGGGCGCGAAGAGCCTGAGCCAGCTCGTCTTCGGGCTTGGCGAAGTGGTCGAGGCCCACGAACACGTAGCCAGCTGCCAGCAGGCGGCGGATGGCCCCGAGCATGATGCGCAGCTTCCGCTCCGCGGGCGGCAGGTCGCCGCGCTCGAAGCCCCGCTGCTGCTTGGCGAGCCAGGTGACGTGGGCATAGGAGTAGAGGGCGAGGCGGTCCGGCGCGAGCTCGAGCACGCGATCCAGGCTGCGGTCGAAGGTCTCCTCAGTCTGGTAGGGCAGCCCGTAGATCAGGTCCAAGTTCACGCTCTCGAAGCCCGCGGCGCGTGAGCTCTCCACCAGGGCGGCTGTCTGCTCGGCCGGCTGGATGCGGTGAATAGCCTGCTGGACGCGCGGATCGAAGTCCTGGACACCCATGGAGATGCGGTTGAAGCCGCACTCGCGCAGCGCGGCGATGTGCTCGGCGTGGGTCACGCGCGGGTCCACCTCGATGGAGACCTCGGCCCCCGGCGCCGTGGGGAAGGCCTGGCTGAGCATGCGGTAGAGCCGACGTATCTGTTCGGGATCCAGGTGCGTAGGCGTCCCGCCGCCCCAGTGGTGCTGGGTCACTTGTCGCGGCACCGCCACGGCCTCGCGCATGGCCGCCACTTCGCGCTCGATGGCATCCAGGTAGAGCCGCGGCAGCTCCTGCTTGGTGGTGATCACCTTGTTGCAGGCGCAGAAGTGGCAGAGCGAGCGGCAGAAGGGCACGTGCACGTACACCGAGAGCGGCTCGCTCTGGCCGATGTCGCTGCGCGAGAGCTCGGCGCGGAAATCCTCCACGCCGTAGCTCTCCTGCCAGACCGGCGCGGTGGGGTAGGAGGTGTAGCGCGGGCCATCGATGGCGTAGCGCGGGAGGATCTCCTCCACGTGATCGAGATCCAGCTCGAAGACCGTCTCGCGAGTGTCCGCGCCGCTCACGGCGCCAGCGCCCGGGCTGCCTCGGTGAAGGCGCGCACGCCCTCCACGGGAGTGTCGGGCAGGCAGCCGTGGCCCAGGTTCAGGATGTGCCCCCGGGCCGGGGCCGCCGCCGCGGCGATCTCGCGCACCATGCCGGAGATGGCCTGCGGCGGGGCGTGCAGGGCGCAGGGATCGAGGTTGCCCTGGACGGCGGCCCGGGAGCCGATGCGCCGCGCCGCCTCCGCCATCTCCACCCGCCAGTCCAGTGACAGTACCTCCGCTCCAGATTCCAGCATGAAATCGAGCACATGCGCACCATTACCAACGTAGAGAATCAACGGTGCGCGGCTGCGATCGAGCTTGGCCACGATCTCGCGGTGGCAGGGCAGCACCCACTCGGCGTAGTCCGCCGGTGAGAGCAGCCCGGCCCAGGTGTCGAAGAGCTGGACGGCCTGCGCGCCGGCCTCGATCTGCGCGTTCAGGTAGGCGACGGTCAGATCCGTGAGGCGCGCCAGCAGCCCGCGCAGCAGAGCCGGCTCCCGGTGCAGCATGCGTTTGAGCGTAGAGAAGTCGCGTGAGCCCCTGCCCTCTACCAGGTAGGCGGCGAGCGTGAAGGGCGCCCCGGCGAAGCCCAGCAGGGGAACGCGCGGCCCCTCGAGCTCGCGGCGCAGCGTGCGCAGGATCTCGAACACGAAGGGCACGGATTCGCGCGGGTCGGGGCAACGCAGCGCCTCGACCTGGGCGCTGCTGCGAATCGGCTCCGCCATGACGGGGCCCGGCTGGAAGTCCATTGCGACACCCATGCCGGCAATCGGCACGAAGATGTCGGAGAAGAGGATCACCGCCTCGCTGCCCACCAGCTCGACCGGCTGCAGCGACACCTCTACCGCGCGGTCCACGTCGCGGCACAGCTCGAGGAAGGAGACGCCCTCGCGCACGCGCCGGTACTCGGGCAGGTAGCGCCCGGCCTGGCGCATCAGCCACACCGGAGGGCGGTCTACGGGCTCCCCCCGGCAGCTGCGGAGCAGGCGCTCTGTGGGGTCGAGCGGCGCCGCGGCCACCCTCTCAGGATCCCGAGAGGCGCGCCTTGCGGTCGCGGTGATGAGCGGCGTCCCCGCAGCGGGCTGCTGCGCCGTGGGCGCGCTTCTGCTCCTCGTTCTCGTCGCGCAGCCGCATGGGGTTCCTCTTTTGGATCGATGCCTTCAATCAGTCTAGCGCGACGCCGCTTCGCGCCGCAGGCAGGCCTATGCGCTGCGCTAGAGTCGCCGGATGGACGTCACCCTGGCGAGCCCGAGGGGCTTTTGCGCCGGCGTCGACCGCGCCATCGAGATCGTCGAGCGCGCGCTCGAGCGCTATGGGGCGCCCGTGTACGTCCGACACGAGATCGTTCACAACCGCCACGTGGTCGAGACCCTGCGCGAGAAGGGCGCCGTCTTCGTCGAGGATCCGGCCGACGCGCCCGAGGGCGCCCTGCTCGTCTTCAGTGCTCACGGCGTCTCCCCGCGCGTGCGCGAGGCAGCCCAGGCTCGGGGCCTGCGTGTCATCGACGCGACCTGCCCGCTGGTGACCAAGGTGCACGTCGAGGCGCAGCGCATGGCCCGCGAGGACTTCGACATCGTGCTCGTCGGACACGCCGGACACGTGGAGGTCGAGGGCACGCTGGGCCAGGCGCCCGAGCGCACGCACCTGGTCGAGAGCGTCGAGGACGTCGCGCGGCTCGCGGTCGCCGACCCGGAACGCGTGGGCTGCGTCACCCAGACGACCCTCTCGGTAGACGATACGAAGGAGATCCTGGAAGCCTTGAAGCTCCGCTTCCCTGCGATCCGCCTGCCCCGCAAGGACGACATCTGCTACGCGACCCAGAACCGGCAGGACGCCGTGAAGCAGCTCTCCGCCGAGGTGGATCTGGTGCTCGTGGTGGGAGCGCCCGCCTCGTCGAACAGCAACCGCCTGGTCGAGGTGGCGCGGCGCCGCGGCATACGGGCGCAGCTGATCCAGGACGCCGACGACATCGAAGCTTCCTGGCTCGAGGCCGCGGACCGCGTTGGCGTCACAGCCGGCGCATCCGCGCCGGAGATCCTGGTGGAGCAGGTCATCGCGCGGCTGCGCAGCCTCAGCGGGGGGCGCGCCTCGATCCAGCGCCAGCCCGAGGTCGACGAAGGAGTCGCCTTCCAGCTCCCGTCTCTGCTGCGCTAGCGGTGCCCGACGCAGCCGATCGCGATGGGCGCGAGAACCCCCGCGCCGGGCGCCAGGATCCTGCCAGCGGGGACGCGAACCCGCGCGCGCCGCTGGAGCTCGATCCCCACGCCGCCGACGATCCGGAAGGCTCCCCTGCCCTGCCCGCCACCAGCCTGGGCGCGGCGGCAGGCCCGCGCGAGGTGGAGCTGCCCGCCGAGGCAGCCGGCGATGGCTACGCAGACATCTAGCAGCTGGCCTGGCCCGTCACGCTCAACCTGGCCGTCGTCAACGTCGTGAGCCTGATCGACATCGCCATGCTGGGCCGCCTGGGCGCCGGCGCCATGGCGGCGGCCGGCTACACCCAGCAGTTCCACTTCCTGTCGTCGTCTGTGCTCTTCGCGGTGGGCTTCGCGTGCGTGGCGCTGATGTCGCGGGCCCTCGGTGCGCACGACCTCGAGCGCGCCCGCCACGCGCTGGCCGCGTCGCTGCTGATCTGCCTGGCGGCCGCCGTCGTCATCGTGCTCGCGGTGCTCTTGCCCGCCCGCACCTGGCTCCAGCTGCTCGGAGCCGAGCCCGCGGTCGTGCAGAAGACGATTCCCTACCTGACCCTGGTACTGGGCTCGACCCTGCCGCTGGCGATCGCCATGACCCTCGAGTTCGGGCTGCGGGCCAACAAGGACACACGCACGCCGCTGCTCATCGCGGTGGCCGTCTCTGCGGTGAAGGCGCTGGGCAACCTGTTGCTGATCTTCGGCTGGTGGGGCTTGCCGCGGCTCGAGCTGGTGGGGGCCGGGCTGGCCACACTCGCCTCCCAAGGGGTGGGACTCGTGATCTTCGCGGCCATCGTGTGGCGCCAACCGCGCAGCTCGCCCCTGGCGCTGCGCCTGCGCGACTTCCGCGCCTCGCTCCCCCTGGCCCGCGACGTCGTTCGGCTCTCGCTCCCCGGCCTGGGCGAACGCCTGGCCATGAACCTCGCCCTGCTGGCCTACTTCCGTATCCTGGCCGAGTACGGCACCGCCGCCATCGCCGCCTACACCGTCGGGATTCGCGTGCTCTCCTTCTCGTGGCTGCCCGGCTCGGGCATCGGCGTGGCGGCCTCCACGCTGGTGGGCCAGGCCCTCGGCAGCGGCGACCCCGACTCGGCCACGCGTGTGGGCTGGCGCTCGCTCCGGCTGGCCGTGGCCGTGGCCCTCGTGCTGGGGATCCCCTGCGCCTTGGCGCGTGCCCCGTTGGCCCGGCTCTTCGTCGAGGACGCCGCCACCGTAGCGGCGCTCGAGCCCTTCCTGCTGTGCCTGGCGTTGGCCCAGCCCTTTCTCCAGGCCCACTTCGCCCTGGGCGGTGCCCACCGCGGTGCCGGCGACACCATGACCCCCTTCTTCGCCGCCGCGGCTGGCAACTGGGCGCTGCGGCTGCCGCTAGCCTGCCTCTTCGCCTTCGTCTGGCAGCTCGACCTGGTCTGGGTCTGGTACGCGCTGCTCTTCGACCACCTGACCCGGACCGCCTGGCTCGCAGGCTCATTTCGGCGCGGACGCTGGCGCCAGGCCAGAGCGTAGGGATGAGCGGGGACGTTCCTGAATATTCAACTCGCGACATCCGTCCCGTCGGCGAGCTTGACAAGAAGGGCCCGCACCGGATGCTGAGACAGGTGTTCCGTAGCAGCCTCCTCACCGCACTGGCCAGCGCAGCGCTCTGGATACCGGGCGCGAACGCCGCGGGCAGCAGTGCCAAGGCCCTGGAGGCCCACGTGCGCCAGCTGGCGAGTCCTGCGCTGGGCGGCCGGCTCACCGGCAGCGAAGGGGAACGGCTAGCGGCCGGCTACTTGGTAGAGCAGCTCGAGGCGCTCGGCGTGGAGCCCCTGGCCGGCCAGCGGCTGCGCATCCCCTTCGAGTTCGCCGCGGGCACCACCGACGCCGGCACGAGTCTTGGCCTCGAGCGCCCGGGACAACGCACCCGCTGGTACGACGCCAGGGAGGTGCAAGCGCTCTCCTTCTCCTCCAACGCGAGCGCGAGCGGCCGCGTCGTCTTTGCGGGCTACGGCCTGGTCGCGCCCGACGCGCTGGGCCAGCCCTACGACAGCTACGCAGGCCTCGACGTCGAGGGCAAGATCGTCGTCGTGCTGCGTTACTTTCCGGAAGACCTGGAGCACGCCCAACGCGTCGCCCTCTCCCGCTACTCGGGCCTGCGCTACAAGGCTCTTGCGGCGCGGGAGCGCGGCGCCAAGGCACTGCTGGTGGTGAGCGGCCCGCGCTCGCCCCACGCCGGCGAGACGGTCCCCATGAGCTTCGATACCGCGGTCTCGGGCTCGGGCATCGTCGCCGCCAGCCTGGGCGGCACAGCGGCGTCGGCGCTCTTCGCCGACCTCGAACAGGGCTCGCTCGAAGAGATCCAACGCAGCTTCGACAGCGCCAACCCGCACGTCAAGGGCTTCGAGTTGCCCGGGCGCCGGGTGAGTGTCGACGCGCGCGTGGTAAGGGAACGCCGCACGGGTTGGAACGTGGTGGGGCTGCTGCCCGGCACAGCACCCGACGGCCGGGCGGTGCTGGTGGGCGCTCACTACGACCACCTGGGACCCGGGCGCCACGGCCAGTCGCTGGCCAGACAGCACGAGCGGGGAAGCCTTCACCCAGGTGCCGACGACAACGCGTCGGGCACCGCGGCTGTGCTGGGGATCGCGGCCGCACTGGCCGAGCGACGACCGCGTCGCGATGTCGTCGTCGCCTTCTGGTCGGGTGAGGAGCTGGGGCTGCTCGGCTCCAGCGACTTCGTGAAGCGGGCGCACGAACCCGCGGAGAAGCTGCTGGCGATTCTCAACTTCGATATGGTGGGCCGGGCGCGCGGCGGTCGCCGCCTGGTCGTCCAGGGCGTCGGCACGAGCCCGGTGTGGCCGGAGCTGCTGGATCACGCCAACGCTCGGGCAGGCTTCGATCTGGAGCTCTCCGACGACCCGCACCTGCCCACGGACAGCAGCGTCTTCGACGCCGCGCACATTCCCAGCCTGAACTTCTTCACCGGCGCCCACGCCGATTACCACCGGCCCACCGATACCCCGGAGCGCCTCGACTACCCGGCGCTCGCGCGGGTGGTGAAGCTGGCGGTCCGCGTCGTGCGAGGCCTTGCCGACACGAACGCTTTGGTGGAGTTC
>Ga0255057_10000694_pt1 | contig 19318 bp, 17 predicted proteins | sample Cases_109_6_MG_FD_189022 | JGI IMG/M metagenome (GOLD analysis project Ga0255057, IMG submission 189022) | Seawater microbial communities from Amundsen Gulf, Northwest Territories, Canada - Cases_109_6 | ecosystem: Environmental > Aquatic > Marine > Gulf | place: Canada: Northwest Territories... | reverse complement strand
CCGGGGTCCCGATACAAGATCAGTATTGCAGGCGTAGTCAGACGGGGCGAGCAGCCTAATAATCGGCCAACATCTCCGTCATAAAGTCCGGATCATTCAGTAGGTTGGAGTTTTTTGACCCCACGGCATTTTTTTAGTCTATGATATGGTCTTCCTAATTTTAGTATCATTTGATCAAAATTCGAGTGAGCGCGGCACTCAGACCTTATCTCCGCGCTACCAACGGGAGGATACGACGATGAAACGGTGGCCTATTTCGACGATGTTGTTGCTCGGTGCCGTGGCGCTCTTTTCAGGTGCGGCCAAGGCGGGGGAGACAATCAAGATTGGTGTCAATGAGCCCTTGACCGGGGCGGTTGCGGCGTCGGGTAACTACGTTACCGATGGCGCACGTCTCGCCGCGGATGAGATCAACGCGTCAGGCGGGGTTCTCGGCAAGCAGATCGAGTTGGTGATCGAGGACAATAAGTCCAATCCCAAAGAAGCCGTGGCCGCGGCCGAAAAGCTGATCGTCAAGGACAAGGTGACGGTCATGATGGGGGCCTGGAGTTCAACCTACACACTGGCAGTGATGCCGAAGCTGATGGAGTACGGCGTCCCGATGGTGGTCGAGACGTCATCCTCCGGCAAGATCACGACCTCCGGGAATCCCTGGATCTTCCGCATCAGCCCGACATCCGAGATGGAGGCCAAGGCATTTGGCGGCAAGGTCGATCAGTTCAATATCAAGAAAGCAAACTTCTTGGTAGTGAACAACGATTGGGGCCGGGGCGCCGGGGCGGAGTTCGCCGGCATGCTGGAGGAAAAGGGCATCGAGGTTGGCGTGACCGAGACCATGGATGCCAAGGCGACGGACCTTTCGGCGCAGATCGCGTCGATCAAAGCCGCCGGCGGCGACACGCTTTTCGTAACAACAGGCGTGGAGCAACTGACCTTGGTGCTCAAGCAAGCCAAGGAACAGCGGCTTGACGTGCGTATTATTTCCACAGGCGGCTCTTCTTCACCCAACCAGTTGGTCGAGCAAGCAGGCGAGGCTGCCGAGGGCTCGCATCACATTCTTTTCTTCGCGCCCTGGTTTCCGGAAACAGCACCGAATCCAGACGTCGCGCAGAGGTTTGTCGATGAGTGGAACAAGCGCGGTTACAACTTTGCCGGCCTGACCGAGGGTTTCCGGGGGTACGACGGCATCATGACCATCAAAGCGGGGATCGAGGCGGCCGGATCGAGCGATTCCGACGCTATCCGCGAAGCCCTTTGGGGGGTTACTGTAAAAGGCGTCAATGGCAACATCGCCTTTATCAAGCAGGGCCCGGAAGGCAATGAAAGTGCCCAGAACCAACCCAACATCTATGTGGTCAAGATCGACGGCGGCAAGGTGATGCCGGCTGAATAAAAGCGTACGGGATCCTGAATCGCTTGCCGTGTCATGCGCCGATTTCGGTGGCGTGGCACGGCACAGCGACGCAGAAGACAAAGGACCGCCATCGGCGGTCACGCAACTGATTGATCTACGCCTGGAGCTTTTCAGCATTGAGTCGACCGGCCAGCGAAATCAATAGAATTATAGTGCGAAACAGCCGTCGGGCTTGCTAAACGCCACTAGTATCGGGCCAGTGGTTGCGTGCGATAGAGGGGGCGCGCTTTGGATCAGTTTCTCCAACACATTCTTAACGCGACGATTTTAGGCGGCACCTACGCCCTGCTTGGCATTGGGCTTACGCTCATATTCGGTATCATGCGCGTGGTGAACTTCATGCACGGCGAGCTTTATACGTTCGGCGCCTACATGTTGTACATGTTCGTGATGGCTTTGGGGGTGCACTTTTTTTTCGGACTGGTGCTGGCCATCGTCCTCGGTGTGCTGCTCGGCGCCCTGATCGAGTTCGTTCTTCTGCGGCCCATTCGTGGCGCGGACATTGACACCACTATGTTGGTGATGATCGGTGCTTGGATCGCGTTTCAGAGCTTGGAACAATTCACCTGGAGCGGGGTCGCGAAATCCATTACCACACCATTTCCCGCCGATCCCTTGGTGATCGGCTCGGTGTCGGTCTCTTGGGGTCGGGTCTTCGTCTTCACCGTGGCGATAGGCTTGATCATCGGCTCTCACGCCTTGATTCATCGCACACGCCTCGGCAAAGCCATGCGTGCGACGTTTCAGGATCGCGAGACGGCCGCCTTGATGGGGGTCAAGATCGATAGAATCTACATGGCGACCTACGCCTTTGGATCCGGCCTGGCCGCGGCGGCTGGTGCGTTGCTGGGCCCGATCTACGTGGTCTACCCGACCATGGGTGATTCCGCCGCCTTGAAGTCCTTTGCGATCGTGATCCTGGGCGGCCTCGGAAACTTCTGGGGCGCGGCGCTGGGTGGCTTTGTCCTGGCTTTTGTCGAGGAACTCGGCGCCGGCTATATATCTTCCGGGTACCGTGACGCTATGGGCTTCGTACTGATCATCATAATTTTGATTTTCCGCCCGACCGGAATTTTTGCCCGGAAGGAGCGCGTTGGATGACGCGCCTTGGTCCTTGGGCGGTAGTGTTGTTCTTCGCGTCGGTTCCCTTGTGGATGACGGATCAGTATTTCCTTCATATCCTGATCACCACCGGAATTTTCATTATCGCGGCAATGAGTCTGAACCTGCTGCTCGGTTTTACCGGCCAGCTGTCTCTGGGACACGTGGCGTTTTTCGGCATCGGGGCCTACACCAGTGCCCTTATATCGCTTGGGTTCGATGTCAACATCTTCGGTCAGATGCTGATCCTTGGCCCGCAACCGGTTTGGTTCGGCTTGTTTTGCGGTGTGATCGTAGCCGGCCTCGCCGGCTGCTTCATTGGCAAGGTATCCTTCAAGGTGCGCGGCGCCTACTTTGTGATCGTGACGATCTCCTTTGCCGAGGTCGTTCGCTTGGTTGCGCTCAACTGGGTCGACCTTACCGAAGGCCCCATGGCGCTTAACAATATTCCACCTTTGACCTTATGGCTGCCCGGCCTCGGCGACACCACGTTCTGGCGCAAGACGCCCAACTACTACGTCGTATTGCTGGTTGCCGTATTTTCCTTCGAGTTGATCCGGCGTCTCGTTCAGTCGCGCATCGGCCGGGCGTTGATTGCCTTGCGAGAGAACGAGCCGCTCGCCACATCCGTTGGCATCGACGTAACCCGCTATCTTGTGATCGTGACTGTCATCTCGGCAGGCATGGCCGGTGCGGCCGGCGGTCTCTATTCTCACTATGTGCGAATCGTGGATCCCGACGTCTTTTTGTTCATATACACGGTGACCATGGTGATCATGGTGATCGTTGGAGGAAAGGGGACTCTTTGGGGCCCGATCGTCGGCGGCTTGCTGTTCGGAATCCTGCCCGAGGTTTTGCGCGAAGTTGCCCCGCCAGATGTGCAATGGATGATCTACGGCGCGGCCATGATCATCATTGTAATCTTTTTGCCCCAAGGCATTGTGCCGGCCGTCACCAGCCGGTGGCGGGAACGCCGGCCAGCGCGGAACAAGTCCGGGCCAGATGAGCAATTGGATCAGGCATGAGCGCGAGCGCAGAAACATCGATCCTGGAAGTCGACTGCATCCGCGTACAATTCGGAGGTTTGATTGCAATCGCCTCGATGACTTTTCATGTGAACGAAGGTGAAATTGTCAGCTTGATCGGCCCCAATGGTGCCGGCAAGACCACGGCCTTCAATGCCATAACAGGCTTTCTGCAGCCAAGCGCCGGCGAAGCCCGCTATCTCGGTCAACGATTGAATGGCTTAAAACCCAATCAAGTCGCGACCTTAGGCCTGGTCCGTACCTTTCAAAAAACCAGCCTGTTTGGCGGAAACACGGTTTTCGAGAACATCTTAATCGGTCTCCATCGTCAGGGCCGGCAAGGCTTGGTCGGCGTGTTGCTGCGCTTGCCGGGCATGCGTGCCGAGGAGGCGCGGCTACGCGAAGAGGTGCAGGAAATTCTGGATTTCATAGGTCTGGCCCACCGCACCGAAGAAGTGGCTTCGGCACTCCCCTATGGCGAGCAACGCCTGCTCGAGGTGGCTGTCAGCTTGGCAACCCATCCCAAAATGCTGCTGCTGGACGAACCCGCTTCCGGTATGAACCCGGCGGAAACCGCAAGCTTCGTGAAGTTGGTCAAGCGTATACAGGCCCGTGGAATTACCGTTCTTTTGGTTGAGCATGACATGCGCTTGGTCATGGGTATTTCCGATCGGGTGGTCGTGCTGAATCAGGGGGAGATCATTGCTGAAGGCCCACCGGCCGAGATTCAGCGTCATCCAGAGGTGATCCGCGCCTACTTGGGACAGGGAGCGGCCCATGCTTGAGATCCGTGACCTGGAAGTCTGCTACGGGAAGATTGCCGCGGTGCGCGGGCTCAATATCGAGGTGCGTGCCGGAGAACTGGTCACCTTGATCGGCGCCAACGGAGCCGGAAAGACCACGACCCTGAAGTACATTTCTGGTCTGCTGCCCGCCACCCGCGGAAGCCTGACCTTTAAAGGTCAGGACATCAATGGGACCTCGGCCGCCGAAACTCTAGCCATGGGCATTGCCCATTGTCCGGAAGGCCGTCGCGTCTTTCCTTATATGACGGTCGAGGAGAACCTGGAAATGGGGTGCTACCTGCGCCGCGACCACCAGGCGATCCAAGAAGATATGGCGGCTCTGTTCGAACGCTTTCCTGTGCTCAAGGAACGGCGGCGCCAGGCGGCGGGAACGCTTTCCGGCGGCGAGCAGCAGATGTTGGCGATCAGCCGCGTGCTCATGTCGCGGCCCAAGCTTGTCCTGTTCGACGAACCGTCCCTCGGTCTTGCCCCCAACCTGGTTGAGCGCACCTTCGATATCATTCGCGAGATTCGGGACCAGGGCGTGACGGTCCTGATGGTCGAGCAAAACGCCTTTGCGGCGCTGGAACTCTGCGATCGAGCCTACGTGCTCGAGTCAGGCAAAGTCGTCCTTCAAGGCACCGGCGCCGATCTCCTAAAAAATCCTGACGTTCGCGAGGCCTATCTGGGCGGGTGATACCAAGGAGCGCCGATGCCGTGAAGTTGCTCAGCCGCGGCCGAACAGCTTACGAAACAAGGCTTGGACCCGTGCCCACAAGACCCTGCCGATCAAGCCGCCAGCATCTAGAACCTCGGCGTGGCGCTCTTGCGGCCCATGACCGGAGCCGCCAGCTCCGTTTCCGCCTATCGCCGCCTCCAGGTTCCGGGCAAAGGTCGCCGTAAGGCGGTTGACCAGATCGGCGGCAATCGCACCTCGGCTAAATTGGGCGAGCGCGCCGGCTAGGGCATAGCCGATCTCGATCTCGACCCTGGTGCCACCATCGTCCAGTTCTTTCAGGATGTAGTCGATTCGGCCCCGGGCGCGCGACGCACTGCGCGAATCCTTGGCATGGCCGACTATCCGCGTATGACGCCGACGTTCATCGCGGCTTATGCGCCCCTCGCCGGCAAAAGACGGTGTGATGGGGCCAAGCTTGACTCTCATCTCGCCCTCGATCCAGTCGCCTTCACTTCCGGTTACGCGGGCGCCGGGCAGACAGCTGGCGACTGTCTGGATATCGCCGAAGAAAGCCCAGACCTCTGCAACGGGATGGTTGACCGTAAAGCTTTGGTCGAGCGTGATCAGGCCCTCCTCGGAAAAATCCTCGAAGGATAGGCTCGGTTTGCTGCGCGGCGCTTCACCGCGACCCTTGACTGCGGTTTCTCCGGAATCCACCGGCTCGACTTGCGCCGTGAGCGGCGTATTGGGTCCCGGCGCTGGCCCCAACATCGACTTCGAATCGGGCAACGGCCCTATTTCGGGGGATTGGGCCATCACGCGCTGTATCGCGGCCACGATCCCTATGTACCCCGTGCAACGGCACAGATTCCCGCTCATTTCTTCGCGAATAATCCCTTCATCGACTTGACCCTTGCGCCGGATGAGATCGCGCGCGGCGATGATCATGCCAGGCGTGCAATAGCCGCATTGAAGCGCGTGGTCCCGCTTAAACGCCGCCCGAAGCCGGGCCATGAGCGGATCGTCATCGAAGCCCTCGATGGTGGTGATCTCCGCACCGTCGCACTGCACCGCATAGGTGATGCAGGCCCGCCCGATCTCGCCATTGATGTCCACCGTGCAGGCGCCGCAAATGCCATGCTCACAGCCGATATGGGTTCCCGTCAGCCGCAAGTGATCACGAAGAAAATCCGCAAGGTGGGTGCGCGGCTCGACCTTGGCCGTGACCATTTGGCCGTTGACGGTGAGCGTTAGGTTTCTCATGACAACGCTTGCGCAGCGGCACGTTCAAGGGCGACACTGTGGAGTTGAAGGTCGTAGGCACCATTAAGGCCCCGCTCTTCCAAGGCTTGTCTCAGCGCCGTGGGATCGAGTGCGTTCTTCGTGGCAAGAACGGACAGATCCTCCAGGACAATGGGCGCGCCCTCGGTCGCTCCGGCGACGCCACGGAAGATGCCGCGTGCAGGATCATGTAGGACCGCACCAATGGCTTCAGCGAACTCACCGGTTTTGCGGCATATCTTGTAATAGCCAAAGCGCGCATCCTTGGAGAGTCGCGGAATGCGAACCTCGGTCAGAATCTCTTTCTCGCTGACGGCGGTTTCGAAAACGCCGATCATGAGGCCATGGAGTGCTATCGTTCGCCGCGCCTTGCCATCAAAGGCAATGACCTCCGCGCCCAATGCGATGAGCGCCGAAAGCCAGTCCGCCGCGGGATCGGCGTGGGCGAGACTGCCGCCGATCGTGCCGCGTGTACGTACGGCCCGATAGGCGATGCCATGCGCGATTTCGGGCAACACACCGGCTGTGTGGTCAGGGACCCGGCCGTCCTCGATGGCCGCATGGGTGATACAAGCGCCGTAGCTCACCCAGTCCGCCTCTTCTTCGACGCTGCTCAGCTCTGGAATGCGGGTAATATCGATCACCAGCTCGGGCTGGACCAGGCGCAGGTTGAGCATCGGCCCCAGGGATTGCCCCCCAGCAATAATCTTGGCGTGCGGGTTTTCGGCCAAAAGCGTAATCGCATCGGAAAGCGTGGTTGCAACGGCAAAATCGAAGCGGGCCGGCTTCATGAGGCCGCTCCGCTCTGCGCCGCGGCGATAGCCGCCAGCAAGCGGCGCGGAGAGATCGGGGATTCCGTGATTTCAACGCCAAGCGGCGCCAAAGCGTCGTTGATGGCATTGGCGATTGCGGCTGGTGGGGCGATGGCACCGCCCTCCCCGATCCCCTTGACGCCGAAGACGGTTAGCGGAGAGGGGGTTTCCATGTGCAAGATTCGTACGGCGGGCACCTCTGTGGGTCCCGGAATTATGTAGTCGGACAAGGTCGACGCAAGCGGTTGGCCCTGCCGATCGAAGGTCATTTCCTCATAGAGCGCGGTTCCAACGCCTTGGGCCACGCCACCATAGATTTGGCCATCGACGACCATGGGATTGACCAACTTGCCGCCGTCTTCAACGATGACATAGTCGAGGATTTCGACCATTCCGGTTTCAACATCAACCGCCAACCCAACCGCGTGTGTGGCGTAGCTGAAGGTTCCCGTGTCGCGCTTCGGTTTGTAGCCGGCGGTAACCTCCAGACCGGCGCTATCCACGTCATCGGGCAGGTCTTGCGGGGCCAGGTACCAAACGCGGGCAATATCGGCCAGTGCGATCTTGCCGTCGGGACCGGCGACCGCTCCGTCTTCCAGGCGCACAGAGTCAATTGGTGTTTGCAGGAGATGGGCGCCAATCCGCAAGATCCGTGGCTCCAGTTCCCGGCAAGCAGCGGCCACCGCGCCTCCCGCCATGACGATGGCGCGTGAGCCCCATGTGCCGGTCGAGTAAGGCGTGTATTCGGTATCGCCATGCACGAGTTTGACCTTCTCGATGGGCACACCCAATATTTCGTGGGCAACCTGGGCGAAGGTCGTCTCGTGGCTTTGCCCGTGGCTATGGGTGCCGACCCGCAATTCCAGTCCGCCGTCGGGCGTGATCCGGGCTGTCGCCTGCTCGAATCCCGGGATCATGGGCACCCCCCAGAAAGCGTAGACCGACGTGCCATGGGCGGCCTGCTCGCAATACATGGCGAAGCCAACGCCGATGCGCCGGCCATCGGCTTCACCTGCCTTTTGACGCTTGCGCCAGGAATCTAAATCCAGCGCCGCCACCGCCTTGTCCAGGCAAGCGGGATAGTCACCTGAGTCGAAGCTCTTTTTCGTAATGTTCTCAAACGGCATCTGCTCGGGCCGAACCAAGTTGCGCCGCCGAAATTCATGGGGCGCCATGCCGATCTCTCGGGCCAGGGCATCGATCATGAGTTCCATGGCGAAACAAACCCCAGTGCGGCCAACGCCACGGTAGGGTAGTATCGGTGATTTGTTGGTGGCCACCGCATAGGCCTTGGCGCGGTAGGCCTCGAAATCGTAAACTCCAGGGAGGATTGAAGCGACCTGTCCGGCCTCCAGGCAGGCGGAGAAGGGATAGCCGGAATAAGCGCCGCTATCGACGCTCGCCTCTGCCTCGATGGCAAGAAGGCTACCCTCTTTGGTGGCGTAACCTGTAATCACATAATGATGTTCGCGGCAGTTGGCGTTTGCTGTCAGGTGTTCGCGGCGATCCTCCAGCCAACGCACCGGATGGCCGCGCTGCATTGCAAGCCACCCCAGACAGATTTCTTCCGGCAGCAGGATACCCTTGTAACCGAAGCCACCGCCGACATCGGGAGAAATCACCCGAACCTGGCTTTGTTGGAGGTTGAGCACTTCGGAAAGGCCGGTGCGGACGATGTGCGGCATTTGCGCCGACGACCAGAGTGTAAGCTGGTTAAGGCGTTCGCTCCAATCGGCAACGACGCCGCGGCCTTCGATCGGGACCATACACTGACGTGCGGTGCGAATCTCCCGCGTGACCTTGACGTCGGCGCGCCGTGCCGCGGGTTCTATATCCCCCTCAAAGGCCGAGACGAGATAGAGATTGTCGCCGAAGCTTTCGTGCACCAACGGTGCATCAGGTTTTCGGCCCTCAAGCATATCGACGACGACAGGCAACTCCTCGAGATCGAGTTCGATTTCGGCTGCGATATCTTCCGCTTCCGCCCGGCTCGGGGCCACACACATAGCAACCAACTCGCCAACCTGGCGTACCTTGTCCCGGGCAAGGGGCCATTGCTGGCTTGGCTTGTACCCCGGCAGAGCCGAGACAGCGACTATCGGCCGAACGCCGTCCAAGTCCGCCATGGTGTAGACAAGGTCTTTCAGATGCGCCGGCACGTGGATCGCCAGTATTTTCGCATGAGCCAGGGGGCTTCGGACGAAAGCGACGTCCATCATGCCGTCGAGCTTGATGTCCCCGACGAATTGTCCCCGGCCACGCAAATATCGATCGTCCTCCTTACGGGGGACGGAAACACCGACACCCTGGTTCGGCATGCCGCTAGCTGTGCCCCGTATTCAGAAGATCGATGTCGAACTTCACGCGATCACCGCGATAGATGATATCTCCGACATAGATCGCAACGCCGCGATCGTCGACGACGACACAATGCGCCTCGGCGGTTGGCGCATTGAGTGCTATACCAAGGCGCTGCGCGGTTTCGATATCAGCGGCACCGATCACAAAGGTCTGGTGGGCCCGGGCGATGGTGATGTTGTCCAACGACGCCAGCACGGAGAGCGCGGTCCGCCGGCGAAACCTCTTTGGGTGGCAGTCATAGATTTCTTTGGCAAGATGGACCTGCGCCAGAGCGTATGGTTCCCCCTCACGCATTTGTAAGCTTTTTAGAAACGCGTATTCGTCGGCCGCGGTGCCGTCTCTCGATGTCAGCCGCAGCCTTGGCGGCGCGCCCTCTACGGGCAAGGCATGCGGTTCATTGTCCCGAATGCTATCCACCAAGGCTTCCCAATCGGTCTCAAGCTTGAGCCACCGCTGATCGAGGGGGCGGTTAATGACAAAGGTGCCTTTGCCCTGCCGGCGAACGACCAGGTCTTCTTCCTGCAGCAACTCGACGGCTTGGCGTACCGTAACGCGCGCAACCTGGAACTCGGCCTCCAGCTCTTCCAGGGTCGATATCTTGTCGCCTGGCTGCCATTCCCCCAGCTCAATTCGTCGCCGCAGCGTCGCTGCCACTTGCACATAGCGAGGCGAGCGGCTCCGTTCATAGGTTTCTATAAGTCGTTCGGCTGATTTCTGTGCCATGAAGTCTATCTGTTTCCCTTTTTACATCGTGTCGTACTGTTGGCCCGTGCTCATTTTATACATGGCCTTGCGCTAATCCATCGCGTTCACGACGCCGCTGATAAGGTTGTCGCCGTAGAGCGCCACTTCGCTCAAGGATCGTGCCGTGGCCGCCGGAACCAGCTTGGCGGCACTTCGTTCGATATCTTTTTCGAGTTGACGGGCCGCTTCCTCGGCTTCCTTGACGGAGATGGCGGTAAAATGAATGGCGTTGCCCGGCATGAGGCGCCCGGCAGCCGGCAGGTCGGCGGAAATAACCGTCGCGATCTTCGGATACCCTCCCGTGGACTGGTGGTCGGCCAGGAGAACAATGGGCTGACCCGACCCAGGCACTTGGATGGCGCCAGTTACAATACCATCGGATACGATGTTGTAACCCTCCCGATGGGGCAGTTGGGGGCCATCCAACCGAAGGCCCATTCGGTCAGCCTGCTTCGAGACACGGAATTCTTCGGAAAGAAAGGCATCGAGCGCGGCTTGTGTGAAATGATCGTCCTGCGGGCCGAGCACGACACGCAAGCCTTTCGGTAGGGTCATGGTCAGCGGCACGCCAAGCTTTAACTCGGTGCGTGCATCGACGGAATCGCAGACCAGAGGTATTTGATCACCCGCCACCAGGGCGCGGCCGTTAAACCCGCCTATGGCGCTGCGGCTATAGGTGGAGCGGCTGCCCAACACCGGCGGCAGGTCCAATCCCCCCTCGACGGCAATGTAGCCGCATGCCGACCCCACCGGTGCCAAGATACGCAGCTTGTCCCCACGAACCACTCTGAAGCTTTGCCACGCCGGTATGACACCATCGGAAGTCCCCAGGATTTCTGCTTCTGCATTGGCGATGGCGACCCGCAGGGACGTGGCCGTCACTTCGAAGGTCGGGCCGGCGTAAAGAAACTCAAATACAGCGGTGCGCTGGGGATTTCCGACAAGACTGTTCGCGAGGCGCAAGGCAACAGGATCCAAGGCACCAGCCACAGGAACGCCCAGCGCCTGAAAGCCTATCCTACCCAAATCCTGCACGGTGGTGTGGAGGCCGGGGCTGGTGACGATGAGCGCGCCGGTCACGAGGTGACCCCGCCATTAGAAGCCGTAATACCAAAGGGTGATAATAATGACCCATAGGGATCGCTTCTGGGACCTGTCGGGTAGGAAGCAAGGCGCAGGCGATGCGTGGGCCCATCGTCGAGTAAGTGGGGCAAGGCTTGCTGATGCCCTCCGACAGGTCCCAGAAGCGACCGGAACGGCGGCCTTTCAGCGCTTTCGGGCCGCGTCGCCAGCATCTTGTGATGCAACGCATCACGGCGATACTGGCTCCTAACCAAAAGCGCTGAAAGGCCGTCCCTATGGGTCATTATTGTCACCCTTTGGTATAACGGGCCGGAGCGTAAAATCGCCTCGCTGTATCGCGGCATCGAGACGCTCGAACTCGGCCAGTGGGATTGGTTCGAAAAAAACCTGATCGCCCGGTCTCAAAAGCGCTGGCGGTGTGTTGGCAAGATCGAAAAATTTAATCGGTGTGCGGCCAATAAGGTGCCATCCACCAGGGCTTTCATAGGTATAGACCGAGGTCATGTCCGTGGCGATCGCGACAGCACCCGCCGGCACCCTAACCCGCGGGTCCTGCCGCCGGGGCAGCTGAAGTTCCGGGCAGAGCTCACCCATATAGGGAAATCCGGGGAGAAACCCCAGCATATAAACATGATAACGGTCCGCGGAATGGCGGGTAATCACCTCTTGGGTGGAGAGGCCGCATTGAGCGGCGACTTCGTCCAGGTCCGGCGCCAAGGACGATTCGTAGCAGGCGGGAATGCGCCAGATGCGCGCGGGTTCCTGACTCTGGCTCTCTCCCTGCGACAGTGGCAATATCTGCGCGCTTAGGGCATCTCCACTGGTCTCCAGCGGGTTGTAGTGGACGAGGAGAGAGCGGTAGGTTGGAACGCATTCCACCACGCCGGCGATTTTTGCCGTGTTGATCTTTTGGCCCAGAGCCACGACAGCAGAACTCAGCCGGCGATCAATTCGAACGCCGAATTCGACCGCGAGCGCCGTGTCACCGCAGGGCAAGATCCGCAGTTGGTTAAGGCACTCTTGTCGGGCTCCGCTGTTCATCAGGTTTTCGGCTCCATTCCAATAGTTATACTATCTTTCCGATCTTAATACTATAGCGACCGATAAGTGATGATTTAATGGAGCTTCGGAACAGCGTCTTGACGTGGCTTGGGCAAAGAACAAGCGTTTGGCGCACAGCGTGCAGGAGGATATAGTGCGCTGGAATGCTGTCCTCATCGCGAGCCCAGCTTGCTACTCAAACCGTGCAAGCCAGAACCACAATAGTGGCATCTCTGCTCCAATCAGTTGAATTGCCGTGCCTAAACCTCCACCCTGTACCATCCCGAGCAGAGCCCTGCGGAATGGAGAATTTTTGCCAGCGCCGGTCTGAGGATTTTACTCTTTCGGATTCGTATTGTACTATCATTCCAAACTTAATACCATACAATCGGATAAACGATATATAATTTGAAGTTGGGAACTTAGGTTTGGCGTTAGAAGGAGATTTGGACACGATGGTCAGCAAGATCAACTTGAATGCCGATATGGGTGAAGGGTTTGGCCCCTACGACATCGGCGATGACGAGTCGCTGCTAAAGATTATCCGCTCCGCGAATGTTGCCTGTGGCTTCCACGCGGGCGATCCGGTGGTCATGCGCCAGCTGGTGGCCCGGGCTAAGGAGGAGGGCGTGAGTATCGGCGCCCATCCCGGATTTAACGATATTTGGGGCTTCGGGCGCCGTCGTATCGATATGAATCCAGTGGAACTGGAATACTGTGTCGCCTATCAGATCGGTGCCCTGCAGGCTATGGCCGCTTATTCGGGCCTGGAGGTGACCCACGTTAAGCCCCATGGCGCGCTGAACAACATGGCGGCTGAAAATCGAGAACTAGCGGATGCCATCGGACGGGCAATCAAGACGGTCGATCGGAAATTGATCTTTGTTGCCCTCGCTGGCTCCGAGATGGAGAACGCGGGTAAGGCCCTTGGCCTGACCATGGCGTGCGAAGCCTTTGCCGATCGCACCTACGAAGATGATGGTAACCTGACGTCCCGGAAAATCGAGGGTAGCGTTATTCGCGATCCCAAAGTGGCCACCGCCCGGGTGGTCGAGATGGTCAAGCAGCAGGCCGTTACATCACGCAGCGGCAAGCAGATTCCCTGCCAAATCGATAGCATCTGTGTTCATGGCGATGAGCCGACCGCTGTCGCGGTTGCCAAAGCTGTACGCAGCGGACTGGAAGCTGCTGGAATCGCCGTCGTGACGCTGCCCGAATTGGATCTGAGCTAGTGGATAGAATCTAACGTATGGACCCCATAGGGCGGCTTTCCAAACTCACCGGCCGCGTTGCGCAAGGCTTGCTGGGTGAGCTCGGGAAACCGTCCTATGGGGTCCATACGTTAGATTCTATCCACTAGATTGTGGCAGAGGTATCAGCGCAGGGAGGTCACGAGATCATGACAGAACGGCTTCCCACCATTGCCGTCGTTGGCGGGACGGGCAACCTGGGCGCGGCGCTGGCCGGGCGCTGGGCCAAGGCGGGTTATTCGGTGATCATCGGGTCACGCGATGCAAGCCGCGCGGCGACAGCGGCCGAGGGATTGGCCAAAGAGTCCGGCGGGCAGGTGACAGGTCGAGCTAACAAGGATGCGGCGGCAGCTGGCGACCTGGTCGTGGTCTGCGTTCCCTTTGCAAACCATCAAGCGATCCTCGAGGAAATCAGGTCGATGGTTAGCGACAAGATCGTTGTCGATACCACGGTGCCCCTGGTCCCCCCCAAGGTCGCGCGCGTTCAGCTTCCGCCAGAAGGCAGCGCGGCGCAAATCGCGCAATCGATATTGGGCCAAGGGGTTCAGGTCGTCTCCGCCTTTCATCACGTGGCGGCGCATAAGCTGGCACGTGATCAGGCAGTGGCTTGCGATGTGCTGGTGTTCGGCGATTCCAAGGCCGCCCGCGGCCGCGTCGTCAAACTGGCCGAAGCGCTCGGCCTGCGCGGCATCCATGGCGGCGCTTTGGCCAATTCGGCGGCGGCGGAGGCACTTACATCCGTTCTGATTTTCATCAATCGTGCCCACAAGGTCGATGGCGCCGGCATTTTGATCACGGGAGATATAATGCCGCTTGAGGACGTTTGAGCCATGGCGACGGCCATGACCTTTACGGCGCTGGCATCACTTCCGGAGATAAACCCAGGCGACGACCTGGCCACCTTGATCGCCGCGTCGCTGGATAGGGAAGGGCTCCAACCCAGGCCGCAGGACGTGCTCGTGATCGCGCAAAAGACCGTTTCGAAAGCGGAGGGGCGGTTTCTAGACCTATGCTCGGTGGTGCCGTCATCGCGGGCCATGACTCTCGGCGCAGAAACCGGCAAGGACCCCCGCCTGGTGGAAACGATACTGTCGGAATCGGACAGGGTGCTGCGTTCAAAACCGGGAGTCATCGTCGTGGTTCACCGCTTGGGCCTGGTGATGGCCAATGCGGGAATTGATGCCTCCAACCTTGGCGACGCCAGTGACCAGGATACCGTTTTGTTGCTGCCCGAAGACCCGGACGGCAGCGCCGCCGCCTTGCTTGGGACGTTGGCGGCGCGCTATGGCGTTCCCCTGGGCATCGTGATCAGCGACAGTTTCGGCCGCGCCTGGCGCCGGGGTGTGGTAAATGTTGCCTTGGGGAGCGCTGGTTTGCCATCCTTGGTCGATGCCCGTGGCCGGCTGGACCGCGCCGGGCGGCCCCTTCGGGTTACCGAAATCGCCTTTGCCGATGCTCTGGCGGCTGGGGCTGCTCTGGTCATGGGCGAGGCGGACGAAGGCCAGCCGGTTGTCCTTGTGCGTGGCGCGCTTTGGGATCAACCGCCGAACCCTGCCGAGGCCCTAATCCGTCCGGAGGAAGAGGATATGTTCCGATGAGTGGTGGCGGCGTGGTGGCGCTTTGCGGCGGGATAGGCGGGGCGAAACTCGCGCTGGGCCTCTCTCTTGCGCTGCCCGAAACGGCACTCAGCGTAGTGGTAAACACCGGCGATGACTTCGAGCATCTCGGCCTGAAAATCTGCCCCGATCTGGATACCGTGCTTTACACCCTGGCCAGCTTGAGCAATCCGGACACCGGCTGGGGCCGCCGGGATGAGACATGGACGTTCATGGCGGCTCTGGAAAGCCTCGGCGGCGAGACCTGGTTTCAATTGGGAGACGGCGATCTCGCGCTGCATGTTGAGCGCACGCGGCGCCTTGGCCTTGGTGAACCCTTAAGTGCCATAATGGCCGAGGTTGCAAAGCGTTTGGGTGTTGCCACACGAATTCTTCCCATGAGTAACGACCCGGTCCAAACCGTCGTCGAGACAGATCAGGGCACCTTGGCCTTCCAAGATTACTTTGTGGCGCGCAAATGCGCACCAAAGGTCCAGGCGATAGGTTTCCAGGGCGCGGCCACGGCGGCGGCTCAAACGGATGCGCTCAAGGCTCTGGCATCGCCGGAGACCGAGGCGATTGTGATCTGCCCGTCGAACCCCTATCTGAGTGTCGATCCCATGCTCGCACTGCCCGGGCTTCGCGCCGCCCTGGCGGCCGCGCCGGCGCCGGTGATTGCCGTGACACCGATCATTGGTGGGGTCGCGGTCAAGGGGCCGGCTGCGAAGATCATGACGGAACTTGGGCTCGAGGTATCGCCGGTTACGGTTGCCCAGCACTACCACGGACTCATCGACGGATTTATTTTGGATGCCAAGGACAAGGCCTTGGCCAATCAAATAAATACGCCAACACTTGCGGTGAACACCTTCATATCCACACAGGCTGAAAAGAGATTGCTGGCAGAGACGGTGTTGTCATTCGCGCGGTCACTGCGAAACGCCCCAGGAAGGGTTGCATCGTGAGTGTTTGGGCCATCATTCCGGTTAAATCTCTGCAGGCTAGCAAGCAGCGGCTATGTCATGTGTTGGGGCAGGACCAACGGCGGCAGCTGACTGAAATCATGCTTCAGGACATGCTGGCGACGCTAGCCGCCGTGCGTGGCTTGGCCGGGGTGGCCATCGTCACACCCGAACCTGTCGAATTTGTATCGGGCGCCCGCCACATTGCCGACCCGGGCGGCGGCCTTAACGTGGCACTTGACCGGGGCATCCGGGTGCTCGCTGCGGACGGGGCACAAGCGGTTGTTGTTTTGCCCGCGGATATTCCCTTCGCGACGCCGTGGGAACTCGAGGACTTGCTTACAGTGGGTCGCGAGTTCGAGGTCGTTGTCGTGCCCGATCATGGCGGGGCTGGAACCAATGCTCTTTATCTGGCGCCGCCCATGGCGATCCAGCCCACATTCGGTCCCAATAGCTTTCGCCAGCACCTGCAACAAGCGGAGTCGCGCGGACTGCGGACAAGATCCCTGTCATTTTCGGGAATTGGTTTTGATATCGATACGCCCGACGATCTCGATCGTTTGCGAATTCGGGTGGCGGGCCGTGCGGCATATGGTTTTTTGGGCAACTTTGTAACGGCGGCGGAATGAAAGATCATCGCATCATCCTCGAGGCCGTGCGCGCGGGTCATCGTCCTACAGCGGACGAGGTGATGGTCTTGGCCCAGGGCGCCGATTTGGTCGCGCTTATGGAGGTCGCCGAAGCGCTCACGCAGCAGGGCCATGGCCAGCGTGTCAGCTACTCGCGGAAGGTTTTCATCCCGCTTACGCAGCTCTGTCGAGACGTTTGCCACTACTGCACTTTTGCGCAGGCGCCCAAGCGAGGGGCACCTGCGTTCCTCTCACCAGAGCAAGTGCTTTCGATTGCACGGGCCGGTCAGCAGGCAGGCTGCAAGGAAGCGCTCTTTACCTTGGGAGATAAACCCGAGCTGCGATACAGGGTGGCGCGTGAGCAACTTGCCACGCTCGGATATGACTCGACCCTGTCATATCTCGAGGCAATGGCTCGCTTGGTCATGGAGGAAACCGGCCTTCTGCCCCATCTGAACCCCGGCGTCATGTCCCACGATGAAACAGCGCACCTGCGGCCGGTCTCGGTATCGATGGGTCTAATGTTGGAATCGACTGCGACGCGGCTGTGTGAAAAGGGCGGCCCACACTGGGGGTCGCCGGATAAGCGCCCTGAGGTGCGGCTTGCGGCGATCGAAGCTGCTGGCGCATTGCATGTGCCGTTTACAACGGGACTGTTGATCGGTATCGGCGAAACCCGGGCCGAGCGGATCGAGGGTCTTCTGGCCTTGCGAGACCTTCAGGACCGCTACGGGCATATTCAAGAGATTATTGTTCAGAACTTCCGCGCCAAAGCCGGCACGCGCATGGCGGGAGCGCCAGAGCCGAGCTTGGCTGAACAGCTTTGGACCATCGCAATGGCACGCATTCTGTTTGGCCCCGATATGGCCACACAGTCACCGCCAAACCTACGCTCAGAACAACACGGCGAATTGATACGCGCGGGCATAAATGATTGGGGAGGCGTCTCTCCGGTTACGCCCGATCATGTCAATCCCGAGGCGCCTTGGCCCCACTTGGACGATTTGGAGCGGCTTACCGAAATGAACGGCCGAACCCTGATCGAGCGTCTGGCGGTGTACCCGCGCTACCTTCAAGCGCCGGAGACCTGGTTGGACTCTGCCGTGCGGCCGGTGATTCTCCAAGCCATGGATGGCGAAGGCTATGCGCGCGATGATACCTGGCAGGCCGGCAGCCAAAGGCCGGTGCCGCCTCTGCCGCTGCCCAAGGCCGGGCAGGCTGAAAGCAGCCAGCCGGTTGCACGAGCCTTAGCGGCGGCCATGCGGGGCAACGATCTTTCCGAAACTGATGTCGCCGCGCTGCTGTCGGCACGCGGGCACGACGTCGCCGCCGTGGCGGCGGCGGCGGATCGCCTGCGCGCCAGCACTGTTGGCGACAAGATCACCTATGTGGTCAATCGGAATATCAACTATACGAACGTTTGCCTGTATCGCTGCGGTTTCTGTGCCTTTTCCAAGGGACGAACCACTGCCGCGCTACGCGGCCGGCCCTATGACCTTGCGGAAGAAGAGATAGCGCGCCGGGTCGCCGAGGCATGGCAGCGCGGGGCAACCGAGGTCTGCCTACAGGGCGGCATTCACCCTCAATATAGCGGCGCGACCTACTTGAAAATTTTGAAGATCGTAAAGTCGGCGGCACCGCAAATCCATATCCATGCGTTCTCACCCTTGGAAGTGACTCATGGCGCGCGAACGCTTGGCCTTTCGCTTGGCGCGTTCTTGAAGCAACTCAAGGAGGCTGGCCTGGCCTCCTTGCCGGGCACGGCGGCGGAGGTGCTGGATGACGAAGTGCGGCAAATCATTTGCCCCGACAAAGTGAATACGGCGGAATGGCTGGAGGTCATGGAAACGGCCCATGGCCTCGATCTTCCGACAACGGCCACGGTTATGTTCGGCCATGTCGAAGCACCCCACCACCTGGCCCGCCATCTGCTGCGAATCCGCAACTTGCAGAGCAAGACCGGCGGGTTCACCGAGTTCGTGCCTCTGCCCTTCGTGCACATGGAGGCGCCGATCTGGATCAAGGGCCAAGCGCGTCCGGGCCCGACCTTTCGCGAAGCCTTGCTGATGCATAGCGTTGCGCGTCTGGTGCTGCACCCGCTGATCCGAAACATTCAGGTCTCTTGGGTAAAAATGGGGCCGGAAGGTGCGGCACTCTGCCTGCGCGCCGGTGCCAACGATCTGGGCGGCGTGCTGATGAACGAATCAATCACGCGCGCGGCAGGCGCCTCCCATGGCCAGGAGATGGCGCCAGATCGCTTCGAAGCCTTGAGTCGTAAACTTGGACGTCGGCCGGCCCAGCGTACAACGCTCTATGGCGAGGTTACGCAAGAACGCCGATCCGCCGCGGCGCGGTCCACCGCTCCATTAGCCCCGGTGATCCAGACACCGCTTCGCCGCCATAGGGCTAATACCAAAGGGTAATATTAACCGACATTCCCCAGATAGCCTCCTGGTTTGCGGAAATCATACCACCGTGCCACCGTCGAGGGAACGAGATCATTTTCGCGGTCACCTGATAACCTGATTTCTCGATTTTCCTGTGTCGGGAAGCCCA
>Ga0255057_10000692_pt1 | contig 19333 bp, 20 predicted proteins | sample Cases_109_6_MG_FD_189022 | JGI IMG/M metagenome (GOLD analysis project Ga0255057, IMG submission 189022) | Seawater microbial communities from Amundsen Gulf, Northwest Territories, Canada - Cases_109_6 | ecosystem: Environmental > Aquatic > Marine > Gulf | place: Canada: Northwest Territories... | reverse complement strand
CGGCAGGTCGTGGGCGCCCTGGTGAGGCTTGATTGCCCGCCGCCAGGGGGCGTATGCTGGCTGCGAGCGGGTCCCTCCACGGGCCCCTCACGGAGTTCCCATGCGGGGCGCCGTACAGCTCGTGGCAGCCGCGATTGCGGCGCTGAGTGCAGGCTGCGCAACTTTCGTCGACGTCTCCTACGACGAGACCGACGACTTCTCGCAGTATCGGACCTGGGACTGGCTTCCCCGTGGGACGAGCGTCTCCGCCCTGCCGGGGGAGGAGGAGGGGCTCCACTCGCTCACGGGCCAGGTCGTCACGGCTGAGCTGGAGGCTCACGGGCTGAGCCGTGACCGGCAGGCTCCCGACCTGCTGATCGGCTACGAGCTTCACGTGCAGCGCAGGGTCATCGCGAGAAACGAGACCGGTGCCCACGGCTTTCTCTCCAGCCACAGCAATACCAGCCCCTCCTACTCCTTCCAGACCACAACCAACCGCCTCGAGATCTGGGATCACGGCTATCTGCGCTTCATGGTCACTGACGGCGCCCAGGAGAAGATGGTCTGGCGTGGCGAGATCTGGGCACGTCGCCGGGGCGACTTTGCGGGCCACCTGCAGGGAGCCGTTGCGAAGCTGCTGGACGAGTTCCCCCTGGGGGGAACGCCGATCCAGCCGGCGGTGGTGCCAGCCTCCCAGTGACCGGGCCAGCCCTCATCTGATACCGTGACCTCCCCTTGAGGCGGCGGAACCGGCGGAGGCTGAGCGGCACCCTTGCGACACTGATCGCGCTGCTCGCATCGCCCGCCCTGGCGCAGACCCAGACCGGCAGCGACACCATCCCGCCGCCTCCCGACTACGGCGCCCAGGTCTTCGACGCGATCATCCTGCGGCCGTTGGGCTTCACGGCAGCCGCCGTCGGCGCGGTCTTGTTCGTTCCCGCAGCGATCCTCACGTCCCCCGGCGGCATGGACACGATCGAGGAGGCGATGGAGATGCTCGTGATCGTGCCCGGCGAGTGGGTCTTCACCCGGCCGCTCGGGGACTTCTAGCGCGACCCGGTTCGGTCCCTTGCGCTAGCCCACCAACTCCTCGGAGAGCTTCCAGAGCGCTCGGGCCGCGTCGGGGTCGACCGCGTGGGGGGCGTAGCCCAGGCCCGCCGATTCGCCTGCCGGGCCCGAGATCTGGCAGTCCTCCAGGTAGAGCCCGCTCCTGCCCTCGAGCTCCGGCGCCGTGGCGGCCCACACGGAGGTTGCGGCTCCGGCCTCCAGCGGCTTGAACCGCAGCGCCGTGTCTGCGCCCGGCTGCTCCATCATCTGCTTGATGTCGTCGGGCGTCAGGTGCCGAGCGAGCTCGGTCATGATCACGCCAGGATGCAGTGAGTTGGCGGTGACTCTTCGGCTCGAGGCGCCGCGCCAGCTCGCAGGTGAACAGCACGTTCGCACTCTTCGACTGGCCGTAGGCGGCCCACTTGTCGTAGTCGCGCCGCTCGAAGTGCAGGTCATCGAAATCGACTCCCGAGATCTGGTGGGCCCCCGAGCTCACGTTGACCACGCGTGAGGGAGCGCCCGCTTCCAGCGCGGGGGCCAGCAACGTGGTGAGCAGGAAGTGGCCCAGGTGGTTGGTGGCGAAGTGCAGCTCCCAGCCCTCGGGCGTGCGTCCCAACGGCGCGGCCATGATCCCGGCGTTGTTCACCAGGATGTGCAGCTCGGAATGGTTCTCGAGGAAGCGCGCGGCGAAGGCGCGCACGCTGGCGAGGGAGGTGAGGTCGAGCTCGGAGATCTCGACGCTGCCGCCTTCGGCCTCGATCCGCTCCGCCACGGGCTTGGCCTTGGCCAGGTCGCGCGCGGCCAGCGTGACGGCCGCGCCGCGGCTCGCGAGCACGCGCGCGGTCTCGGCCCCCAGGCCACCGGACGCACCCGTAACGATTGCCAGCTTGCCCGTGAGGTCGATGCCGTCGGCGACCTCGGTCGTGGTCGAATCCGCTCCGAAGCTCCGCTCTGCCATGCTCTCTCCTGCAGCCTGTCGTTGTTTCCGGGGGCGCCTATCGTACCCGCATTCGGTTGGAGGAAGCGATGACGAACGATGCGGCCCGCGAGATTGCAGAGCTCAGAAGGCGGATCCTGCGCCTCGAGGCCCGCGAGAGCTGTGTCAGCAGCTTCAACGAGTACCTGCACCATCTCGACGCCGCCTTCGTCGACGAGCTGCTGGCCCTCTTCACGGCGAGGGCGCGCCTCGACGTCGTGAACTTTCCCCCGGGCAGCGGGCGGAATCTCAGCTTCGAGGGCTACGAAGCCATCCGTTCGCTCTACGCCAGGGTCCCGGCCGGCTTCACCCGCCATCACTCGGCCAACGTCTCGGTCGACGTGAGAGACGACGGCGAGCAGGCCGAGCTCTCGGCCTACTTCCTCACCTCGCGCGAGTACGGCATCGGCGGGGGTCTGTATCAGGCCACGCTGGTGCCGGGTCCCGAGCGCTGGCTCTTCGATCAGCTGCGCATCGTCAGCACCTGGGGCTGGGTGCTGCCCCAGGACGCGCCGCCCTATCTGTCGGAGCTGCTGGGCGAGGGCGCCCTGCGAGAGGGCCGCCCCGTCGTCTACCGCACGCCCGGCTAAGAAGGGTCGGGGATCCAGCTGCCGTGGAAGCCGAAGGGCACGCGCCGCGGCAGCTTGATCCGTGCGATGGGTTTGGCGGCCACGTCGGTGGCGTCGAGGATGAAGAACTCCGAGCGGTCTTCCTGCTTGTTGTAGGCGTAGCCCATCAGGTAGCCGTCGTCTTCGGCGCTGCCTCCCGCGGCCGGCGCGAAGAGGGTCTCGCCGGGCGTGACGCCGTCGCCGAAGTCGTGCTCGCTGCGGCTGCCGCTCTCGAAGTCGTACTTCAGCACCGAGCCGCCCTGGCTCTCGTCACCGATCGTGACGTTCTCGACGCCGGGTCGCGTGCTCACCAGGTAGCCGTAGCGGTTCTTCTTGCCTACCCGGCCCGGCGCGATGCGGCCGAACTCCGCGAAGCGGTCGTCCACCTGGCTCTCGCTCACGCTCCCGCCCTCCAAGTCGATCTCCCAGTGGTGCACCTTCGGTGCCGGGATGTCGTTCATGCTCTCCCGCCACATGTACTCGTAGCGGGCCACGTCGAGCACGATCTTGCCCTCACGCTCGTAGGCATTCACGGGATGGAAGACGTAGCAGGGGTCGATGTCGAACCAGTGCACGTCCGCGTTGCTGCCCGTCCGGGGCATCACGCCCAGCCGCGCGCCGTAGCTCTCGTCCCAGTGCAGCGGATCCCCGCCCTTCGCCAACGACTCGAAGTCGAAAACCACCGGCAGGTCCATGAAAACCACGTAGTTCCGGGTGACGTTGAAGTCGTGCATCATCGTGCCGCCCTTCACCTGGATCTCTTCCGTCTGCACGAGCTTTCCGTCCGCGTCCACGCGGTGGTAGGTCAGGTGCGGCGGGATCGGCTGGGCTGCGAAGAAGAGCAGCTCGCCGGTGTCGGGGCAGATGCGCGGGTGCGCGGTCATGGCCGTCGTGAGCTTCCCGTCGAAGTCGTGGTAGCCGACCGTGTCGAGATCCTTGGTCAGCTCGTAGGGGAAGGCGCCCTCCTCCAGGGCGAGGATGCGCCCGGCGTGAGAGATGATGTGAGTGTTGGCGTAGGAGATGCGGTGATCCACCAGCCCTTCGCCGCTGATGCGCGAGGCATCCGGGGTCTCCAGCAGCGGTGTCTTCACGTAGCGGTTCTTGTACCAGGTGGGTCGCCCGTTCTGGATCTCGACGCCGTGAATCATGCCGTCGCCGAAGAACCAGTGCTCCGACTCACCCGAGATGGGGTTGGAGCCGTTGCGCAGGTAGCGGCCGGAGAGATCGGAGGGGATCGCGCCTTCGACCTCCAGGTCCGTCACTGTGAGCTCGCCTTCGACCGGGGCGTAGTTGCCTCGGAGGTGGAAGGGCTTTTCCTGCTCGGGGGATGCACTCGCCATGCTCGTGACCTCTCAACCGGCCGCGGGACGCTCGGCCGGGATGTTGAATTCCCTGGGCGCCTACAATCTTCGGCAGTTGGCGGCCCCGGGGCAAGCGCTTGAACGATCGGCCCTCTCGTTCAAGTCGATCTCGCTCGATCCGGGTAGCCTTCGATGCCGGAGCCCGGCCGGCGTTACGTGGCACAGGGAGGGATGCTCATGACGGCGACACTCGACTGGTACGGCTGCGCGACCTTCCGTCTCAGGACGGCCGGCCTCACGATCTTCTTAGACGCCTACATCGACCGCGCCCCCATCGCCCAGGGCAGCGGACTGCGCGCCGACGACATCGACGCCTGCGACTGGATCGTCGTGGGCCACTCCCACTTCGACCACCTCTACGGGGCCGAGCGCATCGCTGCCAACACCGGCGCGCGCATCATCGGCAGCTACGAGACGGTCCGCGTGATGGAGCAGGCGGGTGTACCCGTGGAGCAGATGATCTGCGTGGCGGGTGGGGAGACCGTGGATCTGGGCAGCGGCGTCACGGTCTCGGCCTACCCGAGCCAGCACTCCTGTGTCTGGAGTCACGGGCAGATGTCGGCGGCAGGCGAGGTCTGCATCGGCGACCTGGGCCTCAGCTGGCAGGAGCAGCGCGGCCGCTTCGAGGAGCTGGTGAAGTACCTGACCCAGGAGATCGACCCGGTCTGCATCCAGCACCTGGTGGGCTGTCAGCAGGGCGACCGCGGCGACGGCGGGGCGCTGGTCTTCGTCTTCGACACTCCCGACGGTCGCCTCTTCTTTCAAGACACCTCGGGACACTGGTCCGGGATCCTCGGCACGCTGCGGCCGGATGTGGCGATTCTCGCGGCGGCGGGGCGCGGCAACGTCGACGGCGAGCCGATCCAGGGCTCCCTGGCCCAGTTCGTGGCGCGTCAGGCCGAGTTGCTCCAACCGCGGCGCATCGTGCTCTGCCATCACGACAACTGGCTGCCCGGCTTCTCCATCGATACCGATGTGGGGCCGATTGCCGCAGCGCTCGAGCAAGCGCTGCCGGGTAGTGAGCTCTTCGAACTCGGCTACCTGGATGGCACCCCGATTCTTCCGGTAGCGTGAAGGTTCGCGGAGTCACGAGCACGGGCGGGAGGCAGACATGAGTGAGGGGCAGCGGGAGGCGACACGCGATGCTCGCTTCGCTGTGATCGGTGCCGGGATGGCCGGCATCTTGAGCGGCATCAAGCTGCTCGAAGCCGGCCATTCTGATTTCAGCATCTACGAGAAGGCCGACCGCCTGGGTGGTACCTGGCGGGAGAACACCTACCCCGGCATCGCTTGCGACGTGCCCTCCCATCTCTACAGCTACTCCTTTCGGCCCAACCCCGACTGGAGCCATCGCTTCTCCCCGGGTGACGAGATCCAGGCCTACTTCGAGGGGGTAGCCCGCGAGTACGGCGTCTACGAGCGCATCCGCTTCGGCGAGCAGGTCACGCGCTGCGAGTTTCGGGATGGACGCTGGCAGCTGGAGACAGCCGGGGGCCTGCGCGACGAAGTCGACTTCGTGATCGCCGCCACGGGTGTGCTGCACGTACCCAACTACCCGGACTTCGAGGGGCTCGACAGCTTCCTGGGCGACGTCTTCCACAGCGCCCGCTGGGATCACGACGTTGTCTTGAAGGGCCGCCGCGTGGGCGTCGTCGGCACGGGCTCGACGGCCGTGCAGATCGTGTCGGCCAGCGTGGCGGAGGTCGAGCAGCTCTCGCTCTTCCAGCGCACGCCGCAGTGGATCATGCCGCAGGACAATCCTCCCTATACCGACGCGGAGCAGGCCGAGTTCCGGCGCCCAGGCGCGCTCCGGGAGCTGCACGACGACCTGTCACGCCTGTTCGCCGAGGGCTTCTCGAATGCGGTCGTGGATGCGGACTCGCCGCAGATGAAGCTGATCGGAGAGATGTGCCTGGCCAATCTGGAGGACAACGTCCGGGATTCCGAGCTGCGCGAGCGGCTGCGGCCCAACTACCGGGCGGCCTGCAAGCGCCTGGTCGTCTCACCGGATTTCTACGCGGCGATCCAGCAGCCGAACGCCGAGCTCGTGACCGAGGGTATCGAGCGGGTCGAGGCGAAGGGCGTGCGCACCCGCGACGGCCGCCTGCACGAGCTGGATGTGCTGGTGCTCGCCACCGGCTTCCGGGCCGATGCCTTCATGCGCCCGATGCAGGTGATCGGCCGGGGCGGCGTCGGCCTCGATGACATCTGGAAGCCGCGTCCGATTGCCTACCTCTCGATCTCGATGCCGGGCTTTCCCAACTTCTTCATGCTGAACGGTCCCAACGGCCCCGTCGGGAATTTCTCGCTGATCGAGATCGCCGAGCTCCAGTTCGACTACATCCTCCAGCTCGTCGATCTCGTCCGCTCGGGCCGCTGCCGCGAGGTCAGCCCCACGCCGGTGGCCATGCGCGACTTCGACGTGGCGAGGGTGGAGGCCGCCAAGAACACGGTCTGGACCACCGGCTGCCGCAGCTGGTACCTGGACGACCGTGGCATCCCCGCCACCTGGCCCTGGACCTTCGACCGCTTCCGCGACGAGATGGAGCACCCGCAGCTGGAAGCCTACGAGTTGGCTTGATGAACGTCCCCGCTTCCGTTCAGCTCGGCCTGGTTGCCACGAACAGGGCCACCGGGATGTCGAAGCCGTAGGGCGCATCGCCGCCGCGGACGTTCAGGACGTCGCGCACGGCGTCTGGTGCCGCGTCGAAGAGCCGGCGCAGCTGGCCGCGCTCGTGCTCGGGGGTCCGCATGCGCTCCACCCAGTCTTCGAAATCGAGGGGGAAGCTCCAGTTGGAAACACAGCCACCCGTGAGCCCGGCTGCGCCGAGCATGGCCTCCCACTCCACCACGCTGTAGTTCCTGACATGCGAAGGATCGCGCAGCAGCTCGATGGTGTTGAGGAAGGTGTCCTGAGCCGGATCGGGCGGTGACACGGTGTCGACGAGTACCAGCTCGCCTCCGGGCCGCAACACGCGCGCCGCCTCGTGCACGGCCGCCTGGGGGTTCGCGAAGTGGTGTGCGCAGACCCGGCAGGTGACGCGGTCGAAGTGGGCATCCGGCAGGGCCAGCTGCATGGCGTCGCCGAGCTCGAAGCTCACGTTCGACACACCCTGCTCCCGAGCCAGCCGGCGGGCCTGCTCGAGCATGGCCTCGGTGAGATCGATTCCCGTCACATGGGCCACCTGCGGCGCGAAGGCCAGCGCGGTGTGGCCCGTGCCGGTGCCCACGTCCAGCACCCGCTCCTGCCCCGAGAACGTGGACGCCTCGAGCATGTGGTCGAGATCCGGGCTCAGCGTGTGGTAGGAGCTCACGGCGTAGCGCTCGGCGGCGGCGCCGAATTGCCGGCGGATCGACTCGCTGCGGTCCATGGCCTAGCCTCCTTGATGATCAAGTGGTCTTTATAGTTAACTTAAGTTAAGTATATACCGGAAGGCGGCATGGGGCACAAGTCCGAAGAAGTCCACGGTGCCATCGAGAGCCTGCAGCGGCTGGCGGAGCTCTTCGGGGAGCGCCGCCGCGCCCTGGCGCGGGAGGCCGGGCTCACCGAGACCCAGTGGCGGGTGCTGGAGGAGGTGGCCGGAGAGGACTTCATGCCCTCCCTGTTTGCCGAGCAACGCTCGCGCACGCCCGCAGCCATCTCCCGGACGCTACGCCAGCTGCTGGACCGTGGCCTCGTCCAGGCGAGCATCGGCGAGCAGGACGGCCGCCAGCGCGTCTACCGCCTCACCGCCCGGGGGCGCCGGTTGCAGGAGGGACTGCTGCGGAGCCGGGCCCGGGCCATCGCCGCGGTGTGGGAGCGCCTGCCCGCGGAGGAGCTCAAACGCTTCCGGCGTTTCGCGGACCGGCTCTCGGAGCGCCTGGAAGCCTACGCGGAGCCGTGATCGCCGGGAGGCCCGGATTGGCCGCCCTTCCGGGGCCTCGGTTAGGCTGTTTGCGAACCCAGTGGAGAACTCAGTCGTGCGCGATTCCACCCCCAGGCCCGACGACGAAAGCGGTGCTTTCGACGCCGTCGTAGTGGGAGCGGGCTTTGCCGGGCTCTACATGCTGCACCGCCTGCGCGGGCTGGGCCTCTCGGTGCGCGTCTTCGAGGCGGGCAGCGGTGTGGGCGGGACCTGGTTCTGGAACCGCTACCCGGGCGCGCGCTGCGACATCGAGAGCATGGAGTACTCCTACCAGTTCTCCGACGAACTCCAGCAGGAGTGGGAGTGGACGGAGCGCTACGCCACCCAGTCCGAGATCCTGCGCTACGTCGAGCACGTGGCGGAGCGCTTCGATCTACTGCGCGACGTCCAGCTCGAGACCCGGGTCGAGGCGGTCGTCTTCGACGAGCAGGCGCTTCGCTGGGCCATCCGGACCGACGACGGAAAGCGCTACTCCGCCCGCTTCTGCGTGATGGCCACGGGCTGCCTGTCGTCGACCAACCTGCCGGCCTTCGAGGGCATTGCCGACTTCCGCGGCCGCACCTTCCACACCGGCCGCTGGCCTCACGAGGGTGTGGACTTCACGGGCGAGCGGGTCGGTGTGATCGGCACCGGCTCTTCCGCCATCCAGTCGATCCCGTACATCGCCGCCGAGGCCCAAGAGCTGTTCGTGTTCCAGCGCACGCCCAACTACTCCGTTCCGGCGCACAACGCCCCACTCGACCCCGAGCGCAAACGCAGGATCAAGGCAGACTACGCCGGCTTCCGCGAGCGCAATCGGCAGATGCCCTTCGGCTTCGGCTCCGAGTTCCCCGGCCGCGAAGAGCTGGCGCTGGGGACCACACCGGAGGAGCGCCAGCACGTATTCGACGCGCGTTGGGCTCACGGCGGCCTGGGCTTCATGGGAGCCTTCTCGGACCTGATCTTCAGCCAGCAGGCCAACGACACGGCCGCGGCCTACCTCCGCGGCAAGATCGGCGAGCGGGTCGAGAATCCGGAGATCGCCGAGAAGCTCTCGCCCCGCTCGGTGGCAGGCTGCAAGCGGCTCTGCGTCGACACCGGCTACTTCGAGACCTTCAACCGCGACAACGTCAGCCTGGTCGACATCAGCGAATCCCCCATCGAGAGGATCGCCGAGAAGGGCCTGCGCGCCTGCGGCCAGGACTTCGAGCTCGACTCCATCGTGTTCGCCACCGGCTTCGACGCCATGACCGGGGCGCTGCTCGCGATGGACATCCGGGGACGCGCTGGCCGGACGCTGCGGGAGAAGTGGGCCGAGGGCCCGCGCGGCTACCTCGGCTTGGCCAGCTCGGGCTTCCCAAATCTCTTCACCATCACCGGACCGGGCAGCCCCTCCGTGCTCTCGAACATGCTCCCTTCCATCGAGCAGCACGTGAACTGGATCGCCGACTGCATCGGGTACCTGGGCGACAACGGCGTCGGTTGCATCGAGGCCAGCCTCGAGGCCGAAGACGCCTGGGTCGCCCACGTGAACGAGGTGGCGGACCTCACGCTCTACCCCAGCTGCAACTCGTGGTACCTGGGCGCGAACGTCCCGGGCAAGCCGCGCGTCTTCATGCCCTACCTCGGCGTTCCTCCCTACATCGAGAAGTGCAACGAGGTGGCGGCGAAGGGCTACGAGGGCTTCGAGCTGAGCAGCGCCGGCTGAGGCGGGTGACTCGCTATTGGCCGCCGCTGTCGCGCTCGTAGCGCCAGCCGTCGGCGAGCATCCACAGGCGGTGCCGCGGGCCCGGGCGCTCCGCATCCCGGTCTGCGTAGCCGGCGTCGCCGTGCCACAAGGCCACCGCCCCGCCCTCCACTCGCGAGACCGCCGTCGCGAAATGCTCCGGCTCCCGGGTGCGCGCGCGGTCCAGCGCGCCATCGACGTCCTCGCTCCGGGCGAGCGCGTGGAGCGTGACGAAGGTAGGCGCCGCCAGCTCGATCTGGCCGGCGTCGCGGCGCTCCAGCGCCTCGGTCGGACGCATCCAGGCGTGCTCGTGGATCTCGCCGCCGTCGATGGCCACCTCGCGCTCCGGCGCGCGGGCGAGGAAGAACCAGGTGAGGAAACGCCTGGGCGCGACGGACGGCGGGGTCCAGTGGGAGAAGGTCACCAGGCCGGCCTCGTCGACGCTGAGCCCGGCCTCCTCGGCGGACTCCCGCACGGCCGCGCGACGGGCCGAGGCGATCTCGTCGTCTTCCACGCGGTCGGCTGCGTCGACGCGGCCTCCGGGGAAGACCCACATGCCGCCGAAGGCGATCTTCGAATTCCGGCGCAGCATCAGCGTTTCGAGGCCCGAGCTGCCGTCGCGCAGCAACACCACCGTCGCGGCCGGTGTGGGCGGCGGGCTCTTGTGGCCTGACTCGGCCCAGCGCGCCAGCCGCTCTCCGTGGCGATTGCTGTCGCTCATGCGTCCTGAACTCTACCGTCGGCAGGCTCAGGCGGGAAGGCGGCTCTCGCACAGCGCTTCGCAGAGCTCCCAGAAGTGCTGGGCGCGCGCAGCGTCGGCGGCGGGGTCGCCCTTCGGCAGCTTCACGATGCCGTGCGTGTTGTGCACGTAGGCGCCCTTCGGCAGGTCGGGCTGTGTGGCGCAGTAGAGGCTGGCCTGCGCACCGCCGTCGGCATCCAGCAGCAGCTGGTGGCTGACTGCGCCCGCCAGTCCCTTGCGCGGGCCACCGAGGCTCGTCGCCACGACACCGGGATGAACGGCTCGCACCTTCAGCTCGGGATGGCGTCGTTGCAGCTCATGAGCCAGCCAGAGGTCCCCGAGTTTCGAGCGGCAATACGCCAGCATTCCGCCCAGCGGCGTGCGGTAGGCGAAGTCGGGGGTGCAGTCGTCGACGAGGACGTAGATGTCGCCGGTCACGATCACGACGCGGGCGTCGTTCGCCAGCAGGCCGCCCATCAGCTGGCGGACCAGGCGGAAGTGCCCCAGAACGTTGGTGGCGAAGGCCCGCTCGTGGCCCTGCGCCGAGACGGAGTGGCGCCTGGGCCAGAGGCCGGCGTTGCACACCAGCACGTCCAGGCGCTCGGCCCCGAGCTGCGTCGCCAGCCGGCTTGCGGCGTCGTCCACCTGCGCGAGGTCCGACAGGTCGAGGGGCAGGAAGTCGAGCGGCAGCTGCTCGCCGAGCTCGCCGCGTAGCTGGGAGCCGGCGTGCTCGCCCTTGGCGGCGCTGCGCGCCGCCATCACGACGCGTGCTCCGCGGGCCAGCAGGCCGCGCGAGGTCGCCAACCCGATGCCCTCGGTACCGCCGGTGACGAGAGCCCGCTGGCCCTCGAGGCGCGGCGTGTCCGGGCACAGAATCGAGCGGGCCCGCTGACGCCACGAGGCGCCCAGCATGCGGCGAGTGCGGCTGCGGGGTACGGCGCTGGAGCGAAGTTCCCCCTCTCGGCCGGTCATGGCCGCAGTCTAGGCGCGCAGAAACCATGCGCCCGTGCCGCGCCCTGCGTGGTAAGGTGCGCGGCTGCATGCGGCGGTTGGCGATCGGCGTGGCTTCTCTGGCGCTCGTGGTGTTGCTCGTCGGCCTCGCGTTCCTGGTGGAAGCCCACCGCGAGATCCGTAGCCTCGATCCAGCGTTGCCGGAGCCGGCTGCGCTGTCGCGGGCGGTCGCCGTCCCCAATGCTCCCGTAGCCCTGTGGCAGGTCCTCACCGCCAGCCAGACGGGTCAGGGCGGTGCTGCGCTCTCGCATCCCGCCTTCGTGCTCGAGTGGAGTGACGGGCGACTCTTCCTGATCGACACCGGAATGGATCGGGAGGGCGCACGCGAGTTCGGAGGAGTGTTCGAGCTGCTGCTGGGCTCGGCTCCGATCGAGACCTTCGGACCCCCGGGCGAGCTCCTCGCTGCGGCGGCTGAGCGCGTGGCGGGAGTGGCCTTCACGCACCTGCACCTCGACCACACCGGCGGGCTCGCGTCCTTGTGCGTCTCGCGCAGCCGAGAGCTTCCCGTCTTCCAGACGCCCTGGCAGGCCGAGCTCGGCAACTACACCACGGCCCCTGGGCGGGAAGACCTGGAGGCTGCGTCCTGTGCTCGGTTCGAGCGCCTGCGCGGCGGGCCGGTCTTCGCGATTCCCGGCTTCCCCGGGCTGGTCGCCGTGCAGGCCGGCGGCCATACGCCGGGCAGCAGTATCTTCGCGGCAAAGGTGCGCGACCGCATCTGGATCTTCTCCGGCGACATCACGAACGAGCGCAGTGCACTGCTCGAGAACCGTCCCAAGTCCGCTTTGTACAGTCTGCTGGTGACTCCAGAGGCACCGGGGCCACTGGCGAAGCTGCGACGCTGGCTGGGCGGTCTCGACGCCGCGCCTGGGTTCTCCGTCGTCGTCTCCCACGACGGCGGAGCTCTGCAGGCCAGCGGGATTCCCGCGTGGAGTACGCGCGGCGTGCCGACGGGGATGCGGTAACGTGCGGCCTCCATCCAGAGGGCCTGTCATGCGGATCGGATTCGTCAGCGCCATCGCCGGCCAGCCCAGCACGACTCTCGACGACATCGTGGCCGAGGCGCAGCGGGTCGAGGCGGACGGCTTCGCCTTCTACTCCGTTCCGAGCATCTTCAGCCTCGACGCCGTCACCATGCTCGCCATTGCGGGGCGCGAGACCTCCCGGCTGGAGCTCGTCCCGGCCGTGGTCCCGACTCCACCGCGCCACCCCGCCGCGCTGGCGCAGCAGGCTCTCACGGCCCAGGCCGCCTGCGCAGGGCGATTCACGCTGGGGATCGGACTCTCCCACAAGGCGGTGATCGAGGACATGTTCGGTCTCTCGTACGCGCGGCCGGCGCAGCAGATGCGGGAGTACCTCTCCGTCTTGATGCCGTTGCTCGATGGCAAGCCCGCCGCCTTCGGGGGCGAGATCTACCGGGTGAATGCGGCGCTCCAGGTGGCCGGGGGCACTCCTGTCCCGGTGCTGGTGGCGGCGCTGGGGCCGCTGATGTTGAAGCTCACGGGTGAGCTCGCACACGGAACCGCCACCTGGATGACCGGCCACGCGACGCTCGCCGGCCACGTGGTGCCCACGATCCGTCGCGCCGCAGAGGCAGCCGGCCGCGCAGCGCCGCGGATCCTCTCGGCGGTTCCCATCGCACTGGTCTCAGACGTCGAGGCCGCCCGCCAGGTCTGCAACCAGACCTTCTCGATCTACGGCAAGCTGCCTTCCTACCGCGCCATGCTCGACCGCGAAGGGGTAGCGGATCCTGGCGGCCTGGCACTGCTCGGCGACGAGACGACGCTGCGCCAGGGCATCGCCCGCTACCGCGATGCGGGTGTCACGGACTTCGCGCCCAGCGTCTTCCCCGGCGACGACGGAGCCGTCGAGCGCACGCTCGCCTTCCTCAAGGACGAGCTCTAGAACCCAGCCATTGGAGAACGCGATGATCTTGCTAGGAACGCTGAGAAGCGGCGTCTCTGCCGCATGCCTGAGCCTGATGCTGGCGGGAGTCGCGCTCGCCGAGCCGCCCCAGTCCCCGCCGGCGGCGACGCCGTCCTCCGAGGACGAGATCCGAGCCGCGCTCTTCGCGGGCGTGCCCGGCGGGGCCTGGAAGGAAGGACTGCTCTTCGAGGGCATCCGGCCGTCGCCCTGGATGTCGAGCGCCTCGAACTGGTTCCCGCGCACCGAAGAGGGAGAGTCGGAAGGGGAAGTAGGGCGCCCCCTCAGGCGCCGGTAAGGCGCTGGTGCAGGCGGTTCATGCCCGAGATCCAGCGGTCGTAGTCGGCCGTCTTGCGGCGCATGTACTCCAGCACCTCCGGGTGCGGGAGGATCAGGAAGCTCTCCTGGCGCAGCCCTTCGACCACGAAGCCCGCCAGGACTTCCGGCTCCATCATGCCATCGCCAGCGGCCGCCGCCGTAGCGGCGCTCTGCTCGCTGGTCATGGCGGTGCGTACCGCCTGGGGACACAGCATCGAGACCACGATGCCCTCGTGGCCGTGCGAAAGGGCGAGCCACTCGCCGAAGCCGATCGCGGCGTGCTTGGTGACGCCGTACGCGGCGCCCCCGATCTGGTTCAGGAGCCCCGCCGCTGAGGCCGTGTTGAGGAAGTAGCCGCCGCCGCGCGCCACCATTCTCGGCACCAGGTGGCGCGCCGCGTAGAGGTGCGACATCACGTTCACGTCCCAGCACTTCTGCCACTCCTCATTGGGGGACTGGAGCTCGGGGCCCATGCCGATGCCGGCGTTGGAGCAGAAGAGGTCGATCGCGCCGACCTCGTTCTCGGTGGCCTCGATCACCCGCACGACATCGGCTTCCACCGAGACGTCGGCCGTCATGGCGATGCAGCCCACCTCGTCCGCCGCGGCCCGTGCGCCCTCGCTGTTCAGATCGACGGCGACGATCTGCTTGGCACCCTCGGCCTTGAAGCGGGCGGTCAGGGCCTTGCCGATGCCGCTGGCCGCGCCCGTCACCACGATGATCTTGTTGTCGAGCTGCATGGTGATCTCAGCCGGGCTCAGCGCACTGTCCGGCTACCGTCCTGGAGGCTCGCGAAGACCTGCGCGTCGATGGGCAGGTAGCGGTCGCCTTCCAGCAGGTAGAGCGGGTCGCTCACGACCGAGGGGTCGTAGCCCTCTCTGCGGTAGTCGACCTTCTGGTGCTTGAAGGTGACCGTGATGCGCATCTGTTCCTGCACACGCACGAAGTAGGGCCGCTGGTAGCCAGGCAGGTTCTGCACCGCGAAGCGAGCGAAGTCCTCGATCGAGAACTCCGGGCCGACGTTCACGCTGGCCATCCCGGCGCGTCCCTCGCTGCCCGGTACCTCGACCCCGTAGACATTGGTTTCGAGCACTCCGGGCGCGCCGTTCAGGGTCTCGGCCACCTCGTTCGTGGAGACGTTCTCGCCCTTCCAGCGGAAGGTGTCGCCGACGCGGTCCGCGAAGGAGACCCAGTTGTCTTCGTGCAGCACGAGCAGATCGCCGGAGTTGAACCAGCGGTCGCCCGGCTTGAAGACGCCCTCCAGGATCTTCTTCTGCGTGGCTTTGCGGTCGGCGTAGCCGTCGAAGGGGACCCGCTCGTTGATGGGTGCGACGAAGAGACCGGTCTCACCCGCTGTGGCAGCCTCGCAGCGGCCATCGGCGTTGCGCGTGGGCTCTCCCGTCTCGACATTGCAGCGCAGCAGCTTGGCGCCCATCAGCAGCCGACCCACCATGCCCGGCCGGCCCGTGATATTGATGGCCATACTGTTGCCTTCGGTGGCTCCGTAGTACTCGCGCACCAGCGGGATCCCGAAGCGCCGCTGGAACTCCTGCCAGATGTCGGGTCGCAGGCCGTTTCCGCTGGCGACCCGTATGCGATGGCCCCGCTCCCTGGGATTCGCAGGCTGGTTGAGCAGGTAGCGGCACAGCTCCCCGATATAGACGAAGGCCGACACCTCGAAGCGGTGGACGTCGTCCCAGAACTTGGAGGCCGAGAACTTTCGCCGCAGGGCCATGGCCGCGCCCGTCGACAGCGTGCCACCCCAGCCGAGGAACATGCCCACGCTGTGGTAGAGGGGCGTCGTGATGTAGACGACGTCGTCGGGGGAGAGGTCGAGGATCGCCCTTCCCATACCGTAGCCCGGAGTCAGCAGCCGCCTGTTGGAGATGATGGCTGCTTTGGGCAGACCGGTGGTGCCCGACGTGTAGATGTAGCCGAGGCGGTCTTCGATCGTGGGTTCGCTCAGCCCTTCGAGGGGTCCGGCTTCCTGACCCTCGCGCAGCGCGTCGAAGGAGCGGTAGGGGCCTGCGTCGCAGCGGCCCCCCTCGCCCTGGATCCACACCTGGTCTTTGGGCGGGGAGTCGAGCTGGGGTAGCACGCTCTCCACCCGGTCCCGGTGCTCCTCGCCGGCCAGGATCGCGACCGGTTCGGAGATGCGGATGGCGTGCGCCAGTGCCGTACCCGTGATGTTCGTGTTGATCAGCGCGCCGGCCGCGCGCAGGCGGCTGAGCGCGCCGATGGCGAACAGGAACTCCGGGCGGTTGTCCATCAGCAGCGCGACCACGTCGCCCTGCTCGATGCTCATTGCCTGAAAGGCCCGGGCGGTGCGGTTCACTTCGCGGTTGATCTCGGCCCAGCTGTAGCGCTGATCTTCGAAGAGCAGCCCGGTTCGGCTGCCGTGCTGCCGGGCCCGCTCCTCCAGCAGCTTCGCGGGGCTCCAGGGCGCTCCGGGGAGCAGGCGGCGGGCCACCGGCAGGATGCGCCCGACGGCACTCAGCTCGGCCCAGCGCGTCTTGAGTACGTCGATTCGGGTCATGGAGTCGCTTCTCCTGGGTTGCCCCGCACTCCATCCTACCTCACAGCCCGGTCATGGAGTGCCCGGTTGCGAAGGGGGCGTCGCCGTCGGGATCGACTCCTGAGGCCAGGTCGGCGACCCGCCACAGCGGCTCCCAGCAGCCGTGTTTCTCCAGCAGCGCCCGGGCCTCGGCGCGCACCGGCTCCGACAGCTCCTCGAAGTGGGCCCTCAGCTGCTCGAGGCACCAGACCCGGTAGCGGGCTGTCCGCAAGCGCTCGTAGCGCACACCCTGGATCTCCACGTCGAAGCGCTTGTGACCACGCTGCCAGGCCTCGGCGTTCGCGCTCAGCTGCTCGAGATGGGTCGCGCCGAGCGTCTCGAGAATCGGGCCCCAGTCGTCCGGGACGCTGGCGACGAGCCCGCCCTGGGTGCGGCTCGCCCGCGCGTCCCACAGCCGCGCCACCCACGCGTACACCTCCGGCGCCGTCTCACGCATGATCGTCGAAGGCGTGGGGTCCTGGCCGAAGTGTCGGAACATCGAGGCGAAGAAGCCGAAGTCGGCGAGAGTCGGCCGCTCGCCCAGCAGGAAGGGGCGCGTCTCGAGGATCGCGCCGAGCTGTTCGAGGCTCTCGAGGTAGCCTCGCTCGACGTGAGCCCAGGTGCGCGCGTTCACGCCGTCTCCGCGTGTGAAGTAGTACCGCTGCCGCGTAGAGACCATCAGGCGCTTGAGGAAGGCGGGGGCGGGGATGTGCCCGAGCATCTCGTCGACGATCTTGCGGCGCAGCAGCAGCCGGTCGCCCTTGTAGTCCCAGCGGTAGTGCATAGCCGGTCGCCACAGCCACTCGTCGCCATAGTCCTCCAGCAGGCGGCTCGCGAAGGCCTGGAGCGGGTCGACCGGGATCACCGCCGGCTCGGGCTGCTGCGTCTCGAGCCAGGCGATGATCGGCGTGGTGTCCGTCAGCCAGCGCCCGTCGGCCAGCTCGACCGCCGGGACCTGGGCGATGCCCGTCTGCTTCGTCAGGGATCCAGGGTCGCTGGCGACGCGCTCGTAGGGGATCTCCTTGTAACGCAGGTAGCCCTCTAGCTTGCCCGTGAAGTAGGAGACCTCAGCTCCGTAGACGCGCAGCGGCTGCATGGGCGGCTACTTGCGCTTGAGCTCCGCGGTGTTCTGGCGGATGAAGTCCTGGATCTGCTCGCTCATCCCCAGGATCTGCTCCCACTCGTCGGCGTAGAAGGTGACGGGGAAACGCCGGATGCCGTAGAGCGAGACACCCTTCTTGGCGCTCACCTGGAGCCGGAGCGCCCGGCTCTCCTTGGCCTTGAGCTGCTCGTTCTCGGCGCGCAGCCGCTCGAGCTCCTGCTGCAGGTCTTCTTCTTCGGACATGGTCAGCCTCCCTTTGCCGCACGCCGGCGGCCGCGGGCCAGCTCCACGCCCAGGTCGTGGGTATAGAACTGGCAGTTACTGTACGGAACCCCGAGCACCGGATAGCTCTGGCGGTCGATCTCGCGCTGCGAGGGGAGCGCGTACTCTCCCGCCAGGAGCGGTGCGATGAAGCGCATCTGCTGCTCGCTGCGCGGCCAGATGGAGCACACCGCCTTCATCACGCCGATCACGAAGAGGTCGTGGAGGCGCGGGTGCATCAGGCCGCGATAGAGGCTGAGATCGCCGTCCTCGAAGCCGGGCAAGCCTTTGCCGAAGAGGGGGAGCGAGAAGCGGTAGCCCGTAGCCATGATCAGCACATCCACTTCTTCGCTGGAGCCGTCCGTGAACTCGATCTTGGCGCCGGAGAGCTTCCGGATCCCGGGCTTGGCGCGGATCGCGCCGTCGCGCAGGCGCTCCAGGATGTGGTCGTTGACCACGACCCGCTTCTCGAAGGGATCCCGGGGAGGCGGCGGCAGGCCCACGTCTTCCGGACGCGGCCGCGCACCCGATAGCTTGCCCACCAGTTTGGGGAAGATCGCCCGGAACATGGCCTGGCGCGCGGGGCCCGGCAGCCAGCGCAACAGGCCCGTCAGGGGCTCCGAGGGGTGCGGCACCGGCGCCACCAGCTTCGGGAGGAAGGTCTGGCCCGAGCGGCAGGAGAGCAGCACTTCACTCGCAACGCCGGGCTGCGAGAGCTCCACCGCCAGCTCGCAGGCCGTATTGCCCAGGCCGACCATGCAGACGCGCTTGCCGACGCAGTCGACCGGGTCGCGCGGGTCCATGTATGCCTTCGCGTGGATGACCGGCCCGTCGAGCTCGCCCTCGAGCTTCGGCAACACCGGGTCCCAGAGGTTGCCGGAGGCCAGGATCAGCGCGTCGCACTCGGTCTGCTCGCCCGATGCGAGGCGAACACGCCAACCGCCGGACTCGGCGTCGCGTCGGGTCACTTGCTCCACGCGGGCATCCAGGCGGATCTGCTGGCGCAGGCCGAAGTGGTCGACATAGCCCTCGAACCAGCTGGCCATCTCCTCGTGGCTGGGAAAGGGCGGTGCGTCGGCCGGCCAGCCGTAGTCCTGGTAGCGGCACATGCCCGTGTGCGTGTTCGCGCGCAGCGAGCGATAGGCGGAGGACATGCCGCTCGAGCTGCCCAGCACCCACTGGCCGCCTACCCGGCTGCCGGCCTCGAAGCACTGGTAGGAAACCCCCCACTCCGCGAGGGTCTTGCAAGCCACCAGGCCGCTCGGCCCGGCGCCGATCACGATGGTGTTGGGGGCGGCCGTCATCGAGCCGATCCTAGCCGAGGCACGCGCCGGCCTGCCTGCCGACGTGAGCACGGCTGTCTAGAGCACGTCGAGGATCTCGATCTCGAAGGTGAGGGTCGCGTTCGGCGGGATCGAGGGCGGCTGGCCCTTCAGCCCGTAGGCAGTGGCGGGCGGGCAGCGTAGCTGCGCCTTCTCCCCCACACGCAGCAGCACGAAGGCCTCCTGCCAGCACGGGATGACCTTCTCGAGCGCCATGTTCTCGGGGCCCCTGCGCTTGACGCTGCTGTCGAAGACCGTGCCATCCTCGAGCGTGCCGTGGTAGTGGACGATGACGCGGCTCTTGGACGTGGGCATCTTGCCTTCCGTCTTGTTGTAGCGGCGGATCTGGATGCCATTGGGTGCCCGGACGCGCACGAAGCGGCGGGGCTGGGGCTCGTCGTTGGCGGGTTCCGCCGGCTGCGCCGACGCGGGCAGCGCTCCCAGGGCGAGGACCAGGACAAGGCTGGGCGCGATTGTCGTGCGGGCGGACGCTGCTCCCATCGAGGTGCGGATTGTAGGCAAGCC
>Ga0255057_10000691_pt1 | contig 19340 bp, 15 predicted proteins | sample Cases_109_6_MG_FD_189022 | JGI IMG/M metagenome (GOLD analysis project Ga0255057, IMG submission 189022) | Seawater microbial communities from Amundsen Gulf, Northwest Territories, Canada - Cases_109_6 | ecosystem: Environmental > Aquatic > Marine > Gulf | place: Canada: Northwest Territories... | reverse complement strand
TGTTCTATGCCTCGATCCAAGGCCATGTCGATGACCGTTCGAGCCTGATCGAATTTTAGTTGCGTCATCAGGTCCAACGCTCTTGCGGGCGCCGCGTGTGCAGAATCGGGGTCCAGCCGGTCCGTTCGATCCAGCCACTCGGACGCGATCGAATAGAAACCGAGCAGCCGCAAACAGCTCGCGATCTGTGCATCCAGCGTGCCGGCTGGCGCGCTGTCAAATGCGATCATGTTGTGAGAGAGCGCCTCGACCAATTTGCCTTGCACCTGCAGAAGATAAGCGAGGCTGGCACGTGCGCCGAAGTGTCCGGGATTGAGCGCGACAGCCCGATCGTATGCTGCCTGTGCCGGCCCGACCTTACCTTGGGCGTCCAGGCTGAAAGCGAGAGCAAACTCAGCCTTGAAAAACGCGCCTTCAATCATCGCTTGTCGCGCGAGATATTCGGCTCGAACGGCGACCTCTGCCTTTTCACCGTACCAGGCAACCGAACGGGACAGGGCCCTCGACAGTGAGGCGCTAATATCCGGGTTTTCCGGCTCGATTAACAGTGCTTGTTCGTAAAGGTCGATGGCATGACGCAGACTGTCCGGGTTACGTTGTTCGGAAAGAAGTAATGCCTCTCCGGCCAGCTCGTCGGCGGTGACGCCGCCAAGACGAATTGTTGACTCGGGACTTTCAACGGCGGCCGGTGGTTCGTCTTGCTGCAAAACCCAAATCGCCGCGCCAACAGCAAGCACGGCCATGGCACCGCCAATCAGTACCAAAGGCGCGGCATGGCTTTGCGACGCGGTCGTTGCGGGAGTGACGGGCGGTATCAAACGGTAGCCGACGTTGCGAACGGTTTCTATGAAACGAGGTTGGCGACGATCGTCCTGCAACGCCTTTCTCAGTAGGCGAATTCTTTGCGTTACGGTTTCGTCAGACACAATTGAGCCGTGCCAGGCCCGATTGATTAGCTCGTCGTTCGTGAGGACCGCGGGGGAGGCTTCGATCAGCGCCTGCAAGGTATCGAAAGAAAGCGCCGATAGTGCGATTTCCCTTTGATCACCGTCGTATAGCTTGCGCCGAGCGAAGTCGATCGTCAGGTCTTCAATACGGCAAAGGGTCGGATGAGTCATGCGTGTTTCGTCAAAAAACGATCGAGATTATTGGCAAAGGACTGCTTGTCGCGCTGACTGAACGCGGCGGGGCCACCACCCATTTCAACGCCACTTGATCGCATCGTGTCGAGAAAGTCTCGCATATTGAGGCGCGCGCCGATGTTTTCCGTAGTATGCATCTCGCCCCTCGGGCTCAATGCATGGCCGCCCTTTTCGATCACCTCGGCGGCGAGCGGAATGTCGCTGGTTATGACGAGATCGCCGGCCGCCAGTCGCTTCACGATCTCGTTATCGGCTACGTCAAACCCCTGCGGAACTTGTAGTGTACTTATGTTTTGCGCAGTCGGTGTAGCCAGTGCCTGGTTCGCGACCAATGTTAGTTGTACGCCAGTACGTTCGGCCGCGCGAAAAAGAATGTCTTTAACGACCACGGGGCACGCATCCGCATCAACCCAAATCTTCACGTGCCGTAAGATTTTTCGCCTAAGAAGGCATAAGGAGGCCAGGCTTTCACATGCAGATAACGTCGTATTGGACTCTTGATAACAGCGATGCAAAGTGCGATGGAGTAAAGACACCAGACTGCGATGAATTCGTTTGGGTCATTCGTTGTCAGGTGAGAAATGAGCGGGCCCATCACGACATGCAACAATACGAATCGCCATGAGCCGTACAAGACCGGCATGATAAAGACGACGATTATGTAGGTGAACGCGTGTAGCCCGTATTCAAAACCAAACAGATACGGCTGACCGCCTGACATCAATCCATTCAACGGTAATTGCCATGCAATATGCCAAAGACCGGAGGTGGAGCAGGCTATCGAGCCGCAATAACCCTCGATGCCGGCATTGCATGTTCCGAAGGCTGCGTTGGGAATCAACTTTGCGAGAATGATGACGGCTGCTGCCCCGCAAATGACGTACACCGGTTTCTGTATCTTGCGTTTGATGTTTTTTGGGGCGAAATACAGCCCAACCATGTTCGCGAAGAAGGGCTGGAACGCAATGTGCACGTAGCCCACATACGTTAGCGCCTGATTCCACGGATTGCTGCACTGGTCAATAAAGATATAGGTGACGGCTTGCAGCAATTCCATCAGCGCGAAATAGCCGAGCGGCATCCACAGTTCCTTGCTCTCGCCTTTTTTCGCGATGTAGACAGTCGCGCTGATACCGACTGTCGCCAGTACGGCAGATGCTTCGCCACTCCAACACATCGGGCAAGTGTACCCTAACAGTCAGTTTTGGCGCTGTCGCAATGTACGAGACCGAATCTAATACTCGTCGCGGCGCTTTCATTCCCTTGATCGCCGCGATAGGCTGCGACTTGATTTTAGTGGCGGTGCGAACACCCCGTTAAAGGAGCAGGCAAATGCAGATTTGGAGTCAAGCAAGCGCAATGGCTGCACAGACACCGCCCGAGAGAAATCGCTATGTCGATTTTCTGCGTTTTATTTCTATCCTCGTTGTCATCGTCGGACATTGGTTAATTGCGACGGCGTATATGGTCGACGGCGAGATGCAGCTTGGGCATCTCCTAAAGGACTCGACACAGTTTCACTGGATGACCTGGTTGTTTCAGGTAATGCCCATCTTCTTTATTGTCGGCGGTTACTCAAACGCGGTGTCTTTGGAGAGCGCAAAACGCAAGGGCATCGATTATTCGGGTTGGTTGTCAGCGCGCCTAAATCGCCTGGTGGCGCCCCTGCTGGTGTTGCTTATTGCATGGGGCGTGATCGCCGTGCTGCTGGCTTTTTCCGGCGTCACACCCGAGAACGTCAAAATGCTTTCCCGAGCGGCGTTGATTCCGACCTGGTTTCTCGCTATCTACATAATGATTGTCTTGCTCGCACCTGCGGCCTACAAATTCTGGCAGCGATTCGGTTTCGCGTCATTCTGGGCCTTCGTCGTTGCCGCAGTCCTGACAGATGTTGTTTTCTTCAAAGCCGGCATCCGTTGGTTTGGGTTTGCCAATTATTTCTTTGTCTGGCTCGCCGTTCACCATCTGGGTTTCGCCTGGCGTGATGACCGAATGGGTGGGACGATCAAGCTGCTGTCCTATTCGGCGGTCGGATTTGTTTCCTTGTGGCTGTTGGTGACCTACGGCCCATATCCGCTGGCGATGGTCGGGTCGCCCGATGTCGTGAGCAATTCCGCGCCGCCAAAAGTAAGCCTTATCGCCCTCGGCGTCTTTCAGTTTGGCTTGTTGTTGTCCCTCGAAAATCCAATGCGGCGAGCATTGAACGGCCTGCGTTTATGGACCGCGACGGTATTGATTAACAGCATGATCATGACGGTCTATCTCTGGCATATGACCCTCATGATCGTTTTCGTTTCATTGCTTTATCTTGCCGGCGGACCGGGCCTGGGTATCGAACCGGCTACAACTGAATGGTGGCTGTCGCGGCCGATCTGGATTGGCGTCTTGCTCACTTTGCTGCTCCCGGTTGCATTGCTTATGTCGCCACTTGAACGTCGTTCGCGAAGCGCTGACGCGGCCGTCCCTGCCGCTGCACAGCAGATTGTCGGCGCTGTCATGCTTTGTTTCGGTATCACAATGCTGGTGATGATCGGCTACGACGGCACGCCGACTACACGGCTCGATCTTGCTGCGATCGCGATGGTTGTCGTTGGGGCCGGCATCAGCGGACTGCTGCCGAAGCTCAGATAGAAAAGGCATCATTTGCCGATCAGAGCTGACACTATAGCGGCCGCCTAGCCGGACTTGATCACCATCATCTTGTCGATTTGCATATCTTCCATCGTGTAGGGGATACCGCCGACACCAAGGCCGGATTCACGTAGCCCAGCGAACGGCATCACGTCATCACGAAAAGCAGAGTGATCGTTGATCATCACCGCGGTGGCATCGAGCTCGCGATATAGCGTGCTCGCTGTATCAATGTCCTTACAAAAGACGGCCGCCTGGAACGCGACGGGCAGGGCATTGGCCTGTTTTACCGCTTCCGCCATGTCGTCGTAACTGTAAACACAAACGACAGGGCCGAAGATCTCCAGCGTGCTGACCTTGGCATCGACATGCGGGTTTAGCAAAACGGTCGGTGCATAGCAGCTGTCCGTAATTTTCTTGCCGCCACACATCCGCCTGGCACCTCCCGCTACGGCCTCATCGACCCACGCGGCGACCCGTTCCACCTCGGCGGGACGAATCAACGGACCAACTTCGGTCGACTCGTCTTCGGGCGCCCCAACTTTAAGGTCGACAGCGATTTTCGCCAAAGCCTTCGCAAACTTTTTAGCCTTACGTGCAGGAGCAAAAACTCTTTGCACTGACACACACACCTGACCGGCGTGATAAAAACCGCCTTTGGCGATCGGCGCAAGCACCGCATCAATATCGAAAGGTTCGGCAAGTATTACCGGCGCAGCACCGCCGTGTTCGAGTGCGCAACGCACGCCCGGTGCAAGTTTGGATCGCAACATCCAGCCGACTTTCGCGCTGCCAATGAAGCTGAAAAAGCCAACGCGCGCGTCAGTCACGAGTTTCTCGGCAGTCTCACGATCGTCGGTAACGAGCGCCTGGCACCACTCGTCAGGCAAGCCGGCTTCGCGCAGAATTTCCACGAAGCGAATACAAGACAACGGAGTGTCCGCCGCTGGTTTCACAATGACGGGACACCCGGTCGCGACGGCCGGGCCCACCTGGTGCACGATCAGATTTAGAGGATGGTTGAAAGCGCTTACGGCAACCACAACGCCGATGGGTTCTTTCTGCGTAAAGGCCCGGCGTCCCATGCTCGCCTTGCCGGTGCCGAGCGGAATGACCGAACCTGCATGGGCGCGAAGATTCTCGATACAAAGATGCACGCCGTCTATCGCGCGAATTACTTCAACTTTCGAGTCGACGTAAGGCTTGCCACCTTCGCTCGCCGCGAGGATCGTCAGTTCGTTGACTTGCGATTGCATGATTGCGGCGGCTTTGGTCAGTATCGCAACTCGCTCCGGTATGGACAGCCACTTGCTGCGATCGCGAAACAGCGTGTAGGCGACGTCGAACGCATCATCGACATGAGCGAGTCCCGACGTTGCCACGGTGGCAAGTTTGCGGCCGTCGTACGGCGATTTCACAGCGAGTGTGCCGGTCGGAGCGCGGTCACCAACGACCATTACATCGCCCATGCTATTTCCCCAAGTTTCTTGGTCAGTAATGGGTTCTCACGGTAGTCGATCGGAATAACGATAAGGCTCGGGCCACTCTCTTCAAACGCAGCGTTGAGCGTCCCTTCGAGGTCCGCGGACTTTTCTACATAGTGACCGTGCCAGCCAAAGGATTTCGCAAGTCCATTCCAGTCGGGGTTTCCAAATGCGAGGTCGGTGTGATGGCCAAAATGCGTTTCCTGTTTCCAGGCAATCAGTCCGTATTCATTGTCAGCCCAGACCATGACAACGATATTGCTGTTCAGTCTCTTAGCCGTTTCCATTTCCTGCACGTTCATCATAAAGCCGGCGTCGCCGCAGATAGAAAGAATGCGGCGGTCGGGATGCACAATGCTGGCCGCTATCGAGCCCGGCAGCGCAAAACCCATCGAACAAAAGCCATTCGGTATCAGGCAGGTATTTGGCTCATGACATTGGTAATGGCGCGCGATCCACATTTTGTGTGCACCGACATCCGATAGCAGCACGTCCGTCGGGCCCATGACCTGGCGAGCATCCCACAAGGCCTTTTGCGGGCGTATGGACCCCTCCGTGTTGTCGTCTTTGTACTCCGCGAAGTCTTCCGACATTGCAGCCCGCACTTTTTTCTGATCGTCGAGATCGAAATCGGGCAGCCCGCGCTCGTCGATGCGCTCGTTCAACATCCACAGTGCGTGCGCGAGGTCACCGACGACTTCCGTTTCGGGGTGGTAGTGCTCGTCGATTTCTGCCGGCAGGAAATCCGCGTGCAGAATCTTCTTGTCGCGATTCGAGTTCCACAGGTGCGGATGATACTCAACCATGTCAAAACCGAGGGCGATGACCAGGTCGGCGTCATCGACTGCCTTGGACACACGGTCCTTGCTGCCAAGTCCCACCGTGTAAAGACAATAGTCAGCGTCCATGTCCACCGAGCCCTTCGCCATGAAGGTGCTGATGACGCCAATGCCGGTTTTTTCACACATCAAACGCAATTGTTTGCTGGCGCGGCGGCGTATGCAGCCATTGCCGGCGAGGATGACGGGCCGTTTCGCCGCCTTTAGCATGTCGAAAGCCTGGTCGACGATCTTGTCGTCAGGTACGGAACGCCTAAAACGCCGCGCCGGCATGGGCTTGCCTGTGACTTCCATGCTGGCAACATCTTCGGGTAGTTCAATATGAACCGCGCCAGGTTTCTCGGTGCGCGCCAGCCGCACGGCCTTGCGAACGATTTCGGGGATCGTCTCGGGCTTAAGAATCGTTGTTGCCCATTTCGTGACCGGCCTGAACATGCTGACCACATCCATTATCTGGTGTGATTCTTTGTGCAAGCGATCCGTTGAGCCCTGGCCTGTCAGGACGATCATCGGTGCGCGGTCCATGTTCGAGTCCGCGACGCCCGTTATCAGGTTGGTGGCACCGGGTCCGAGGGTTCCGAGTGCGCCGGCGGGATTGCCTGTTAGCCGACCGTAAATCTCAGCCATGAAGGCGGCGCCTTGCTCATGTCGGGTCAGAATGAATTTGATTTTCTTCGACTTCTCGAGCGCCATCATGAAATCGGCGTTTTCCTCGCCCGGAACGCCGAAAATGTATTCGATGCCTTCTTCCTCAAGGCATAGCACGAGTAAATCTGAAGCATTCATACGGGTCCCCTGTCGACGCCGGTGCATACAGCACACACGGTGCAATAGGCACCATAATACGACTTGTTACTGAGAGACCCGCATAAACGCGGATTTATTTCGGTCAGTTACGGCTAATCAGTGCGTCGAGATACGCGAAGGCCCGGTCCGAGTTTGTTTGCGCAAGCCAGAACAGGGCCTGTTCGCGCGTCTTTTTGCCTCGGCCGCGGTCTTCCAGCAGGCCGGTTAACGCGGTAAATGCGGCGTCGCCCGCATGGGCAGATATGGCGGCGATCGCGTCCTCCGAGACGCGCGAGTCAGCACCGACCTTTTCGACGAGCCAGGCAATGCTGAATTCGTTGTCGATGACTCCGAGGTCTTGAAAGTCGGTCGGTTCGTCCATCATGCAGGCCTTACCGCGGAACCTTATGCGGGTCGGTGAACCGTCATTGATCCGGACGTAAATTCGCACTAAATCCGATTCGCCCTGAATTCTCCAGGCGTGCCAGCCATCGTCTGTCGGCACAGCGAATTCCTCGGCGCCTCCGTTGGTCCAGGCGACGAACAACAAAGCGAATGCGAGCGCACGCGCCAAGCGATCCATGTAACGCATTACAGGCCGCCGTCGAGCGCGGAATCAATGATGTCCCAGACATCGTCGCTGCCCATTATAACGAGGTATTCCAGCAGTTCCTTTTTCTCAACCGGGTCCTGGCTGGAGCGATATATCTCCAGAAGGCCTTCGTCGTACCCGGAAATCATCATGCCCTCTACTGCGGACTCACGGATGTCTTCCGAATCGCTGTTCCTGTAAATCTCGACGAGCGTCGCGTTCACAGCGTCACCCCCGACGATTCCGAGTGCTTCGATTGCCTGTTCCTGAAGCTCCGGGTCGCTGCCGTCCAGCGCGAGTTCCCGCAATGAGTCGGCATCGCCCGAAATGGCATAGGCCTCGATGAGACTCTCGGATATGCCCGTGCTTTCGCGCAACCTGCGCAGCTGCTCGTGGGCACCCATCGCACCCAGCATTTCCACCGCCGACTCGAAGTCCTCTTCGCTCCCGGATTTGGACGCCTCGACTGCCAGTACATAAACGGCTTCCTGGTCGTCGGCTATGACGTAGGCCTCGAGAACCGCCTCGCGCACCTCTTCATCACCGTTTTCGTAGAGGCCGACCAGCTGAGACAGCGCAACGCTATTGCCGCCTATGCCGATCATGCGAATCGCTTCTTCGCGAAGTTCGCCGGAATTTTCCTGCGCTGTCCGAATGAGAATGTCGTGCGCTTCCGGCGAATCGATCTGGCTGAGAATGAACAGCGCGCGCTCTTTCACGTCGTCGCTGTTATCGCTCGCCAGGACTTTCGCGGCGATCGGCAGCGCGCGTTCCGGCGGCGCAGCCATCAGCGCCTCAAGCGCTGCAATCTTGAGTTCGTCCTCATCGGTAGATTGAGCCACGGCCTGCGGCGCGAGCGCCGTGCAAATAATGGCGGTCAATATAAATAGTGTCTTTCTGAAGTTTTTCATGTTCACGTACTCTCTGAATTTGATAGTCGCCCATCTGATGTATCGCGTGTCAGTTTGGTTAGCATTACATTGAGCTCGAAGGAAAGCTGTGCACGAAGCGCTTCCGCATCTTCCGGAGCGATGTCATCGGACGCGAGCCTCACGAGTATTGGTTCGAACGCACGTAACACACGAGCGAGATCCGGCGAGTTGTTTTGCGTCGCTGCTTTTTCAAACAGCCGATTTTGTTCGATCAGCCTGAGAATAAGCATCAGGCGATCGGCTTCGGCATCCAGCGGCAAATCCGTAATGTCCCGCTCGCTCTCTCGCAGGTAATTCTGGATGCTGCGCTGAAACACAACCGGAACGATGTCGACTTGCGGCGTTACGCCAACGACATAAGGCCCGCCCGAATCTGGGCCGACCTCGCCGGCGCCACTAAACCAGACGCCAATTCCTATACCAAGCGCAAGCGCCGCGGAAATTGCCGCGCCCCAGAAGAAAGACCAGAAATGCATCGGTGGAGATTTGACTGGCGCGGAGCCGCGCTCCCGGTTCGACGCACGGTCGATCGTGTCATGGAAGCGATGCATCATGTCCGTGGGTATTGATTCGGGACCGGCATCACTCAGTTGCGACAACGCCGCGCAAAGCGCCTTGTAGCGCGCTGCAAACTCGGCGTCCGCCGCAAGGGCATTGGTGATTTCAAGCCGCTCGTTCTGAGTCAGCCCGTCTTTGTAGTAATAGAGTGTCAGTTTGTCATCATTCATTTCATACACCTTGCAAGTTGGTCATTCGCTTGCGCAGTTTGCGCACCCCCCTGAACAGGGCCTGCTTTACGGTTCCAATATTGGTATCGAGCTCTTCGGCAATCTCTTTGAGGCGCCATTGCTCAACGTGTTTGAGTACAAAGCAGACTCGTTCGATGTCGCTGAGGTGAGTGAGCGCCTTAGCGAGATCCCGCTCGAGTTCGCCGGCGTGCTGGGTGTCTTCCTGAGATTCGGCATCATCCGGAATCTCGAAATCCAGTGGCTCAAATGACGCTGGCCTGTTTTTCCGTAGCAGTTGCAGAGCTGCGTTTACAGCAATGCGATGAATCCAGGTATCGAGGCGGGCGTCGTGATGGAACTGACTGCGCTTGGTCCAGGCGCTGAGAAGCGCCTCTTGTACAGCATCTTCGGCCATGGCCCGGTTACGCGTGATTTTCAGGCACGCGGCAAACCAGCGATCAGCCCGATTCGTGATCGCCTCGTGAAATTCCGCCTGAGTCGGCTCCCGGCCGCCCTGCATTACTGCCACCATTGAAGCTTTGATGACCTGGCTTCAATTTTGGTTAGCATTTGGGGGCCTTGCCTTACTGCCAGTAAAAAGCTTCGGTCCGGCGGTCGCCCGTCACAGTCTCGTTCAACGTCGCGGCATCGTACAGCCGGCCGTTGAGCATGACCCTGTCGACTTTGTCGGTTTGATAGATGTCCTCAAGCGGGTTCGCATCGAGAATGACAAGGTCGGCCAGTTTGCCGGGCTCGAGCGATCCAATGTCGTCCTCCATGCCGAGTTTCGTCGCTGAGATAATCGTTGCGGTACGCAATGCCTGTACAGGGGACATACCGCCCTGCGCAAAGCCCCAGATTTCCCAGTGACTGGCAAGACCCTCTCGCTGGCCGTGCGCGCCGATGGTCACGAGAACACCCTCATCAGCAAGCCGTTTCGCCTGCGCGGCAACCGGAATGTAATGGTAGTCCTCAATAGGCGCCTTGGTTCTGCGCACAGATGCCGGCTGCAGGAAATTCGGTGGGACGTAGCGCGACAGTATCGGGTGCTTCCAGACTTCGGTCTCCTGGTACCAGTAGGTTTCGACCGTCAGGCCACCGAAGGTTACGACCAATGTCGGCGTGTACGCGACATTCGTCTGCGCCCAGAACTGCAGTACGTCGTCATAAAGTGTCGATTGTGGCAGGTTGTGTTCGATCGCCGTATTGCCGTCGGCGACCATCGACAAGTCCATATGAAATAGTGACGCGCCTTCCGACACGACCATCATTCCTTCTTCCCGCGATGCCGTCGTTACCTGCTGCCGCTGTTCGCGGCGCGGCTGATTGTAGTTCTTGACGCTTATCGCACCCTGAGATTTCAGTCGGCGAACATGTTCGCGCGCATCATCGAGCGAATTGATGTCGGCGAGCGACGTTGAGTGCGCGCCGTAAATAATATCGCCCGTGGAAAACAGTCGGGGCGCGAGAATCTGGCCAGAGCGCTGCATCTCGGCGGCCGAGAAAATCTCAGTTGCGTCTGCAGAAGGATTGAACGTCGTTGTTACGCCCAGGGCCAGGGTCGCGTAGTTTACCCAGTTCTGTTCCGGGAGCATGCCGGCGCCTTGCGGGCCATGTGCATGCGCATCGACAAGGCCAGGAATGATGGTTTTGCCCGTAACGTCTACCATTTGCGTGCCGGCGGGTATTTCGACATCGTCGCGTGCGCCGATCGCCACTATTCGATTGCCGGCAATGACGATGACGCCGTCTTCAATGACGCCGCCGTCCTCGACGGACAGGGTGACAATTCGTGCGCCGGATAATGTGACGCTTCCAGTCGGCACATCAGCCTGCATCGCGATCGCGAGAGAGACACCGGATTCGGGCGTACTGAAGCCCGTGTCGTCGTCCTCGCCCGAATGCAAAGCGAACATTGCACTGGTGTCGGCGCTGAACAGGCTGGCGCCCAGCGACCAGTTCAAAGTGCGGCCGGCATTACTCCAGGTCGGGAAATTGCCGCCGTCGCCACTCGCCTTGACTGTCGTGACGTTGCTGACCTTCGTCGATATCGGCAGTGCTTTGCCTCCCGGGGGCAGCGGCAGCGCGTAGATGTGATAGTTCTCGCGGAACGCAAAGTGACTATCGTCTGGCGCGACTTCAAAGCGTGCAACGAATTCCCCGCTGGCGTGGATTCTTGCCGCTTCGCCATTCAGATCGACACTGACGAGGCTGCGTCCACCTTCCCCGCGGCGCGACACATAGACACGATCGCTACGAGAACCAAAATGCGGATTACTGCCGTCTGCTGTGATGCGGCGTGCGTCGCCGCCGTCTTGCGGGATCATGAACACACCCGTGTTTACGGACCATGCTGGCGACGTGAGACGTCCGCCGCTACCGGCCTCGTAGACGATCGAGCTGCCGTCCGGGGAATACCGCGGCCCGTGATAGTGCCCGGGGTTTTTGGTCAGGCGTTTACTGCGCCCACCTCTGGCACTGACCGCATGCACATTCGCGAGCTCATTGTCGTCCCAGGTAATGAAGGCTATCTGGCGACCATCGCGAGACCAGGTGGGGTCATATTCAAAATGATCACGGGAATCGCGGGTCAACAATTCAGGCTCGCCGCCGGGAAGACTCTTTATATAGAGATGTCCGGCCGCTTCATATACGACCTTGCTGCCATCAGGCGAAACTTCTGCATTGCGCGCCATCGTGGTTTCGAATGTGGCGGGCGCGACTTCCTGCTTCGGCCGCGGCGCGTCGTACACGCTTCGTGTGTCGTTCACATGGAACGGGATATCCGTAACATCGAGACTCGTCACATCGATACGCTTTATGCCACCGCCGGCCCAGAAGACGATGCTGTTCGAGTCCGGCGTCCAGTCCATGTTCGGGTAAACGCCATGCACGGCCCAGACTTCCTGCACGTCCTGATCGAGATCCTTGAAAATCGCTCGTTCTTCGCCGCTGACAAGATCTTTCAGAAAGAGCGCGCTCTTCGCGCGAATGCGACGGACAAAAGCCAGGTAACGGCCGTCCGGGGAGGGCGTCGGTCGTACCGCTCCGCCTGCGCCGGTAACGACGCTTTCGGTTACGCCGGTTTGCAGGTCGTGGCGGCGGATCTCGAATATCTGGTCATTCGAGTCCTGAGCGTATTCGAATCGGCCACCCGGCGTGCTATCGAGGCTGAAATAGATGTAGCGTCCATCGGGTGAATAAGCGGGCTCGCCAAGTTCCTTCTGGTGTTCCTCATTCGGGCGCTCCACAACCGCTACGCCATCACCGCCATTGCGGTGATAAATCCAGATCTCACCCGTGCCGAGCGAACGACCCGTAGTGAAATGTTTCCGTGCAGCTATGTAAGTACCATCGGGCGACCACCACGGGTTGTTGAGCAGGCGAAATGTCTCCTTCGTGAGCGGGCGTGCGTTGCTGCCGTCAGTCTGCATGATCCAGATGTTGTCGCCTCCGCCCGCATCGCTGGTGTAGGCGATCTGCGCGCCGTCCGGAGAGAAGCGCGGCTGCATGGACCATGAGTGACCGCTATTGATCGAGCTTGCATCACCGCCCGCGATTGGCAGTGTATAAATATCGCCCAGCAGATCGAATGCGATCATCGACCCGTCCGGACTTACATCGAGACTCATCCACGTCCCGGACCTCGTATCGATATTGATGGTGCGTGCTTCACCGGGTATCGCGTTAACGTCCCATTTCTCTTCGGAGTCGTCAGCAAACGAGTTTGCGGTTGATAGCAGGGAGAGAAAGATTAGCCATGCGCATTCGAATTTCATTTTTTTTAGGCTCAGTGATTATTTGAAAGTGGGAAGGGTACAGGATTCGGGCAGGTTTTTTGGCAGGTTCCACCGCGGCTTGTTGTCGCTCATGAATTTCGCGGCGTTCATGCGGGTCTCCTGCGCACGAAACCACTCGATCAGGACATCGCGCGCGAGTGGCTTGCTGTTAGCGAATTCAAAACCGCCCTCCGGGGTCACGGGTTCGAAAATTCCGTCACCACCAAGCGCGAGAAAGTCATTGGCAATTATCGCGACCTCGTCGGCGTCAAGAATCTGGCTGTCATCGGAGCGCAACATGCGGATGTTCATCACGTCGTTATTGCAGTCGACAAAAACGCGAACGCCGGAGACGCCGGCGCGGCGCCCGTGATTGTGCGCCTGATTTGCCAGGATTATGCGGAGTTCACGGCCCGTAAGGTCCAAAACAACAATGCGGTTGTCAAACGGGAACACTTCGTACACGGAACCATAGGTAAGTTGGCCGGCGGGCAGGGTGGCGCGAAGGCCGCCCGTCACATTGTGAATAGCGACATCCCCGTCGATTATCTCGAGCATCGCATCCGTAAATAGATTGCCAAGCGGTGATTCGGGGTTGCCTTCCAGCAGGAACGGCGTTTCGAGATACGGCCCCAGCTCCTCGGTTTTCTTGTCGTCAGCGAATGCTGCCGCTTGTTCCGCGATATCGACCACTGCCTGATTGGGCACGACCGGGTGCCCTGCGTAGACGGCGGGAGATACAAGCTCGCTATTCTCCCAGGCGCATTCACCATCGGCATCGTTGACATAGGGGCAGGGAGCTTGCGGCGTCAGAATCCGGGCTTCAATAATCTCGCCCGTGTTGCGGTCAACGACGAGATCGGCACGGGAGAAAGTGACCGTGCGAGCAACGCTCGAAGTAATTGAAATTCCATTGACGAAATGTGCAATCCGTTCGTGCGTATGACCGGCAACGATGTGGTCGATGAGTCCGGGCGCTAATGCACTCGCTACCCGCATGATTTCGCCGTCCATGTAACAAGAGGAAAGGTCATGCGGATCTGAAAATTCCTCACAACGACTGCCGGCGTGCGCAGTGACAATAACGATGCTCGCGCCATTCTCGCGTAAAGTTTTTGCTTCTCGAGTGATGGCGGTTGTGAGCGCTTCGACCTCCAATCCGACAATATTCGCGGCCATCGTTGTAACCAGCGCGCGTTCGGTGATTGCGCCAATGATTCCGACCTTGATGCCTTGCACATCGATCATCGTCGACGGACTTACATTGTCCCAATTGACTAAACGGCCCGTAGATTCATCGACGAGGTTGGCTGCGAGTAATGGAAATTCCATTTCGCTCGCACGTTGTTTCAGAGCACCCCGACCATCGTGACCATCCTCCTCGGGAATGGCCGCCTCACCGACAGGTCCGAAGTCAAATTCATGATTGCCAATGGCTGCCGCGGTATAGCCCATCGCGTTATAGGCTTCGACGACTGTTGCGCCTTCGGCCAGATTCGATTCGAGCGTACCCTGCCACATATCGCCTGCGTCAATGAGCAGAACTGCGCCACCGTCTTCTTCACGAGCCGCTCGCACGGCATCGACATAGCCCGATATTGTGGCCAGGCCGCCGCGGCCATTGCTGGGCGAGAACACGCCATGAACATCGTTGGTGCCGATGACCGTAATCAGAAGGGAGTCACTCGCTGCAGGCGGCGTGGGCATACAGGACGCCATACCCACGCATATCGGCAATGCGGTGATTAGTCTGAAGAGCTTCGATTTGCTGGCGCGAACGCTTTTCATGTCGTTATCTCGTCGCAGGCTTGTGGCACATTCTAGCGCGAGAATGCGGAGTTTTTCGCCGGTTCTACAGTCTCCCAATGAAATCATTGTCCAGACTGATTCTTGCGTTCATCAAACGAAGGTCTTCGAGGAATCCTGGGAACGGTCGGATGCCGAAGCTATTGTTGGCGAAAAAGACTATTTCGTCGCGGACATTATCGATATTCTTCGCGTCCGCTCGCGCAAGTTGAATTGCCCTTGCGCGACGGGTGAAACTGAAGAAAACAATTAGCTGGAAGATGCCTCGCAAATAGCAGCAATGGACGAATCCAACATGGCGTTGAACTCGTCGTCGCTTTGCTGCTGTTGCAATCCTTCCGACAACGCACGAGAAAAGCTCGCGACCATGCCTTTGTTGCGCGACAGGCGAGAGTTGGCTTCCTCGCGCGAGTAACCACCCGATAAGGCGACCACTCGCGCGACGTTCGGATGCGCGACGCAATCCGCATAGAGGTTGTCTTTCTCTGGCAACGTCAATTTAAGCATGACGATCTCGTCGGAGTTCAGACTGTTCAAATGATCCATGATGTGCGTGTTCAATATTGATTCAGCCTCAGCTTTCTCCGGGCAATGAATATCGACCTCGGGTTCAATAATCGGGATGAAACCAGCAGCGATGATCTGCCGTCCGATGTCGAACTGTTGTTTGACGATTGATTCGATGCCTGCCGGGTTCGCTCGTTTAATAACCGAGCGCATCTTGGTGCCGAAAATACCGGCTGCCTTGCCCTTGCCAAGCAGATCCGCCAGGCCAGGCATTGGCTTCATCAGCTGAACGCCGTGCTCTTCGTCAGCAAGTCCTTTGTCCACTTTGAGGAACGGTGCGACATTCTTGACGCTCCACAGGTATGAGGCCGTCGATTGTCCTTCGACCTCGCGGTCCATCGTGTTTTCAAACAGGATGGCTCCCAGGATCCGATCGCCCGTGAAGGCCGGACTCGTCATGATGCGTGTCCGCATCTCGTGAACGACGGTATACATTCCCTCATCGTCAGACCATGCGTCCTCGGTTACACCGTAACGGCCCAGGGCCGTCGGTGTGCTGCCGCCACTTTGATCAAGCGCGGCGATAAATCCCGGCGCTGTCCTGATTTTTTCCATTTGTTTATCGAAGTTGCTCACGTTTGATTCCCGACAATTGTTAGTGACAAGGATTTGAGCGGCGAATTGTACAACAAGCCGTGGGGCGGGTCAGTTTGCCTGCGTGGGGCATTGCTGTCAGTCTGAGACGATGGACGTTGCGGCGCTGGACCAACTCAGAATTGTGCTTGATCCATTCGGCCAGGCGGGCGTCGCTATCGCACTGATGGTCGTCATGTTCAGCGTCGCCCTTGGCCTGCGAGGCAGGGACTTTCAGCTGCTTGGCGATAGGCCGGCGTTATTTTTGGGCGGTGTTGCAACTCAGATTCTCGGGCTGCCGCTGCTTACCTTCCTGCTTATTAACGTCATTGAGCTGCCCGCTTCCATAGCGCTCGGCATGATTGTCGTTGCCTGTTGTCCGGGCGGCGCTGTCTCGAACCTGCTGACCTATCTTGCCCGCGGCAATGTCGCCTATTCCGTATCGTTGACAGCAACCTCGAGCGTACTCGCGGCGCTGCTGACGCCGGCGTCGATATTGTTTTGGTCGCACCTGTATGAGCCGACGTCGGTGCTGCTCAATTCGATCAACGTTCGCCCGGCGATTTTCCTCATTCAGACAACGGCGTTGCTCGTCGTTCCGCTCATCCTGGGCATGTCGCTCGCCGCGAGAATGCCGGACTTTGCTGAAAAATTCGGCGTAAGACAGCACTGACCGGCGCGTTGGTTCTTGGCGGCGTCATTATTTACGGCGGCATAAACTTGTTCGCGGTGCTGTTTCCCGTGTTACCGCTAATAGGGTCGGTTGCGGTTGCTCACAATGCGCTCGCGTTCCTGCTGGGTGCGTCAGCCGGTTTCCTGATGCGTGCGGATCGGCCAATTCGTCGCGCGTTGACGTTCGAAGTCGGCATTCAAAATTCGGGGCTGGCAATCGTTATATTGATCAGCCAGCTGGAGGGACTCGGTGGCGCCGCAGCGATCGCAGCGGTGTGGGGCGTGTGGCATCTGGTGGCAGGCGGGTTTATCGTTCTCGTTCTGCGTTACGTGGACGGCAGGAAAGTCTAACAATGCGCCTCGATCTAAAGATTACAGGCGGTGTCATTTACGACGGCAACGGCGAAGACGCCGTTAGTAAGGACATTGGCATCAGCGACGGCCGTATTGTCGAGATCGGCACCTGTGGCGCTGCCAAACGCACAATCGACGCAGACGGCGCGATTGTGGCGCCAGGTTTCATTGACCTGCACACACATTACGACGGACAGATCAGTTGGGATCAAACACTGCGCCCGTCCGTCAACTTCGGTGTAACAACCGCCGTAATGGGCAATTGCGGTGTCGGCTTTGCGCCCGTACGTGAGACAGACAGGGACCGGCTCATTAAACTCATGGAGGGCGTCGAAGACATTCCCGGGACGGCCCTGCACGAAGGCATAACCTGGGGCTGGGAGACCTTCCCGGAATATATGGATCGCATCGACAGCATTCCGCATACGATCGACTTCGCTGTCATGGCGGTTCACGACCCGATACGTGTCTATGTCATGGGTGAGCGCGCAGGACACGAAGAGAAAGCGACAACAGACGATATCAACGCGATGAAGGCGGTACTGGCCGAAGCAATGGATGCGGGTGCGGCAGGATTTTCCACCGGCAGAACCGACGTGTACCGAACAGCCGACGGCGAGTGGACGCCGTCGTCTGAAGCGACTCGCGAGGAGCTCGTCGGTTTGGCATCGGCGCTGAATGGTCGCAACGCAGGCGTTTTGCAAGCTGTAAATGATTTCAACCTTGAGCGTGAGGGCGATCAATTCGACGAAGAGTTCTCGGTCCTGGAGGCGTTTGCGCGCGCATCGGGACGGCCATGTTCGATTTCCCTGATGCAGCGCGATTTCGCGCCCGAACAATGGCGAAGAATTCTGGGCGAAACAGAAAGACTTAATCGCGATGGCCTCGATTTTCGCGTGCAGGTCGCGCCACGCGCGATCGGCGTTTTCAATGGACTGCAATGCACGTTTCACCCGATCCTGGCGCAACCCAGTTACCTGGCGATCAAAGACAAGAGTCTTGAAGAGCGTTTGCAGATCATGCGTGACCCGGATTTCAAGAAGCGCTGCATCGCGGAGACTCCCGTAACACTGTCGGGACCAGGTTCGTCAGTGCCACCGATTGTCGATCGTATTATCGGTGAGATAGATACGATTGCATTCAAATTGTATCGGCTCGGCGAAAACCCGGACTACGAGCAAAGTGCCGATCAATCCCTTGGCGCAGAGGCAAAGCGCGAAGGCGTTCCGATCATGGATAAGCTCTATGACGTGTGCCTCGAACTCGACGGCAAGCAGCTGATCTATTTTCCGATTTATAATTACACCGAGTTCAACTACGACAACGTCTACACCATGTTGACGCATCCAAATGCCTTACTCGGCCTTTCTGACGGTGGCGCGCACGTCGGTACGATTTGTGACGCGAGCTTCCCGGCATATCTGTTGTCGCATTGGACTCGGGATCGTTCGTCAGACCGAATCCGATTGTCACGCGCCGTACAAATGTTAAGCGCGGATGCGGCCGACTATCTCGGCTTAAACGACCGTGGACGAATTCAAATCGGACAGCGAGCGGACATCAATGTGATCGACTATGAGGGTCTGTCACTGCGCGCGCCGGAAATGGTGCAGGATTTACCTGCAGGCGGGCAGCGCTTATTGCAGAAGGCGAGCGGCTTCCGATCAACCCTGGTCGCCGGCGCAGAGGTCGTTCGAGATGACGCGGTGACGAACGAACGGCCCGGGCGACTCGTTCGGTTCAGCTAAGTTGCAGCGGCCAACTCGCGATAATCGAAATTCATTTGATTATCAGAGCGATTGCTCCAATATACGGTTCTGTCGCGAAATTTTTTCGTTTAATGTTGGGAAAGAACATTATGCCGATACTGTTCGCAATTGTTGGTGGCATCGTTGGCGCCATTCTGGGCTCTGCAAGTGGCGCTTCTCTTGGATTGGTTCTGGGTGTAGTCGTCGGCATTCTTCTGACGCGACAGACTGCGTTTACCCAGGCTAACTTCCGGCTCATCGAGCGCATCGAGCGACTCGAGGCCGCAGCACGATTGTCTACGAAAATCGATGTGTCGCGTGCAACGCCACCGGCGCCAGAAACTGTTGTTCCTACTGACGAGCCAACGCCTGCAACAACACCTGCGCCGACATTCGAGCCAAGCCCGGAACCCAGTTCGCCGCGCGTGCGCGCCGCAAAGGAAATTCCGCCGCCGGCCGAGCGCTTCGACGCGCGAGACACGGCGGTAGAACAACTGGCGAAACCCGTGATGCCAAAATCGAGCATCCCGGCTCAACCGGATATCGCAGAGAAGCTCGTCGACGCGGGCAAGAACTGGCTTACGAGCGGCAATGTACCGGTCAAGGTCGGCGTGATCGTTTCCTTCTTTGGAATTTCCTTCCTCTTAAAGTACTTCGTCGACATCGGCGTGCTCTATGTGCCCATAGCGATGCGTTACATGCTGGTC
>Ga0255057_10000689_pt1 | contig 19397 bp, 15 predicted proteins | sample Cases_109_6_MG_FD_189022 | JGI IMG/M metagenome (GOLD analysis project Ga0255057, IMG submission 189022) | Seawater microbial communities from Amundsen Gulf, Northwest Territories, Canada - Cases_109_6 | ecosystem: Environmental > Aquatic > Marine > Gulf | place: Canada: Northwest Territories... | reverse complement strand
TCGGTCGACCTGCGCGACGGCAACCAGGCGCTGATCGACCCGATGGACGCGGCGCGCAAGCACCGCATGTTCGAGGCGCTCTGCCGGATGGGCTTCAAGGAGATCGAGGTGGGCTTTCCCGCCGCCTCGCAGACCGACTTCGATTTCGTGCGCGAGCTGATCGAACGGAACCTGATCCCCGAGGACGTGACCATCCAGGTGCTGACCCAGGCGCGCGCGCACCTGATCGAGCGAACCTACGAATCGATCAAAGGTGCCAGGCGCGCCATCGTGCACCTCTACAACTCGACCTCGACCCTGCAGCGCCGGGTGGTCTTCGGGGCCGACCGGGCGGGCATCGTCGATATCGCGGTCACCGGTGCGGCGCTTTGCCGCGATCTGGAAAAGCACATGGCGGGAACCGAAGTGCTCTACGAATACAGCCCGGAGTCCTTCACCCAGACCGAGATGGATTTCGCCAAGGAGATCTGCGAGGCGGTGATGGAGGTCTGGCAGCCCACGCCGGAGAGGAAGGTCATCTTCAATCTGCCGGCCACCGTCGAGGCGGCCACCCCCAACATCTATGCCGATCAGATCGAGTGGTTCCACCGCAATATCCGCAACCGCGAGACCGTCGTCCTGTCGCTCCATCCGCACAACGACCGCGGCACCGGCGTAGCGGCGGCGGAGCTTGGCCTCATGGCCGGCGCCGACCGGGTCGAGGGCACGCTCTTCGGCAACGGTGAGCGCACCGGCAACGTCGACGTGGTGAACATCGCCCTCAACCTGTTCACCCAGGGTGTGGACCCGGAGCTTTCGGTGACCAACATCAACGAGCTGCGCGACGTCGCGGAGACCTGCAACCAGTTGCCGATCCATCCGCGCCACCCCTATGTGGGCGATCTGGTCTTCACCGCCTTTTCCGGCTCCCACCAGGACGCGATCAAGAAGGGCATGGAGGCCATGGGGGCGAGCAACTCCGGGCTTTGGGAGGTCCCCTACCTGCCGATAGACCCCAAGGATCTGGGCCGCACTTACGACGCTGTCGTGCGGATCAACAGCCAGTCGGGCAAGGGTGGCATCGCCTACCTGCTGCAGCGCGACCATGGCTTCGACCTGCCGCGTGGACTGCAGATGGACTTCGCCCAGAAGATCCAGCGCGCGGCCGACGAGAGCGGCAGCGAGATGACCTCCGAGGCGCTATGGACGCGCTTCGAGAGCACCTACCTCAACAACGCCGAGCCCTTCGGCATCGTCGAGTACCGGACCGTGCCCGACACGCACGCCTCGGAAATCCGCATCATGAAGGCGCGGGTATCCGAAAACGGCGAACCGCGGGAGATCGAGGGCCGCGGCAACGGCCCCATCGACGCCTTCGTCGACGCGCTGAGCCGGCATTGCGCCAACACCCTGCATGTCGTCGACTACAGCGAGCACGCCATTGGCACCGGCGCCGATGCCTCCGCGGTGGCCTATGTCGAGATGGCCGATCCGAGCGGGAAAAAATACTGGGGCGTGGGCGTCAATCCCAACATCGTCACCGCATCGCTTCGCGCCGTGGTCAGTGCGCTCAACCAGTCCCGCGACTGAGGCCGGCGGGCGGGGTTCGCTTTTTCCGCGCGGTTTCGGCGGCTCCTTGCGCCGCGCGCTGGCCTCGCGTGGCTGGGGGCGCTAGAAGGGTAGGGTGTGACCATAAACGGGAACCCTCCATGTCCGATGACGCCCTTGGCCTGCTCGAAGGCCTGATCGACAAAGCCAAACGGGCCGGCGCCGATGCCGCCGACGCCCTGATCCTCGAATCCCGGGCCCTGTCCCATGCCCGCCGCCTGGGCGAGGTGGAGCGCATAGAGGGCGAGGAGAGCCGCGATCTGGGCCTGCGGGTGCTGATCGGCCGGCGCCAGGCCAACGCCTCGTCCACCGATTTCGGCACAGCGGCGTTGGACGAGCTGGTCGAGCGCGCCGTCTCCATGGCGAAAATCGTGCCGGAGGACCCCTATTGCGGCCTCGCGCCGGCCGAGCTGCTGGCCGGCGAGCGGCCCGAGACCGACATCTGCGATCCCGTCGAGCCCGACACACAGGTGCTGATCGACCGGGCGCGGGCTTGCGAGGACGCCGCGCGCGCCGTCGCCGGGGTCACCAACTCCGAAGGGGCGGAGTCCTCTTGGGGGGTGAGCTCGGTCTCGCTCGTTGCCTCGAATGGCTTTTCCGGCCACTACGCGCGCAGCGGCCATTCCTTCGCCACCGCGGTCCTGGCCGGCGAAGGCCAGGGCATGGAACGCGACTACGATTTCGCCAGCGCGGTCTATGGCGAGGACCTGGAGGACCCGGCAGCGATCGGCCGCCAGGCGGGCGAAAGGGCGGTCCGGCGCCTCGGCGCCCGCAAACCCAGGACCGCCGCCCTGCCGGTGGTTTTCGATCCCCGTGTCGCCGGCTCGCTGCTCGGCCATCTCGCCGGCGCCATCAACGGCGCGGCCGTCGCCCGGGGAACGTCTTTCCTCAAAGGAGCCATGGATCAGCCGGTCTTCGCCGGCGGGATCAACGTGGTCGACGATCCGCACCGCACGCGCGGGCTGCGCTCCAAGCCCTTCGATGGCGAGGGCGTCGCCAACCGGCGCCGGGAGCTGGTCGCTGACGGCCACCTGCGAAGCTGGGTGCTCGACCTCGCAGCGGCCCGCCAGTTGGGCCTGGAGACCACCGGCCACGCGACGCGCGGCACCGGCGGGCCGCCCAGCCCGGCCACCACGAACCTTTACATGGAGCCGGGCGCGGAGAGCCCCGAGGCGCTCATCGGCGCCATCGACGAGGGGTTCTACGTCACCGAGCTGATGGGCATGGGGGTCAATCTCATAACCGGCGACTACAGCCGCGGTGCGACCGGCTTCTGGATCGAAAAGGGTGCCCTCACCTATCCGGTCAGCGAGGCCACCGTGGCCGGACATCTGAAGAAAATGTTCGCCCACACGACGCCGGCCAACGATCTCGCTTTCAAGTACGGCACCAACGCGCCGACGCTGTTGGTCGAGGGCATGACCGTGGCCGGCAACTGACAAGGCCGCATGCGCCGGACCTTGCGAGGCCGAGATTCAGCCGCTCTCGTCCGGCGCCGGCATCGGCGGCACGAAGAAGGCCGGGTCGAGCCGCTGGTCGAACCAGTTGATGCGCCAATCGAGATGCGGCCCCGTCGCCCGGCCGGTGGCGCCCAGCGTGCCGATCACCTCGCCCTGCGCGACCTCCTGCCCGGCCTCGACCCGAACCTCGGCGAGATGCAGGAAGGCCGAGGTCAGGCCATGACCATGGTCCAGGATCACCGTCCCTCCGGTGTAGTAATGATCGCGCGTCGCCAGGGCCACCAGGCCGCCGGCCGGCGCCTTGACCGGGGTGCCCACGGGCGCCGCGATGTCGATCCCGTAGTGCGGTCGTTTCGGTGTTCCGTTCAGGATGCGCTGTGAGCCGTAAACACCGGTAATGGGCCCGATCGCCGGCCACTCGAAGCGGGCCAGGAAGCTATTCAAGGGCCGGTCGTGCGTCCGCGCCTCGGCAATCTCGGCACTCTCGCGCTTGATCCTCTCCCAGGCCTCCTCGGGCGGGGTCACCTTGCTGGACGGCAGGCCATCGATGCGCTGAATCTGATATTGGCGCGGCGCGACCTCGAGGTCGCGCGTCTCCTGCGTGCCGTCCGGATAGCGCACCTCGAGCTGCGCTCGCGCGGCGAAGTCACGGCCGAAGCCGAAGACGAAACGCCCGTCTTCGGTGACCCGCAGACGCCGTCCCTCGAGGCGCACCTCGGCGCCCGGTTCGGTCCGGCCGAAGACCACGCCGCCCTGCTGCAGGACCCCGTCGAGCTCCAGCGGGCCGGCCATGGCCGGTGCCGCAAGGCCGGCGAGCGCCAGCAGGAAAAGGAGGGCGCGCCTCATAGCAGGCGCCCCTGCGGGCCGTCGTCGTCCTTGGCGCGGCGCGGCTTGGGCCCGCGGCGGGGCGGGGTGCTATCTTCAGTGCCGTCCGTGACCTTGGCCGGCACGCGCCCATCGCCAAATTCGATCTCGACCTTCGTCCCGGAGGCGAGCCCGGCCCGGCGCTGTACGATCCCGTCCGCCCCATGCACGACGGCGAAGCCGCGCTCGAGCACATTGTGATAGGAAACCGACTCGAGAACCCGCGCCGTTGCCGCGAGGTTACCGCGCGCTGCCTCCAAGGCGCGGGCCAAGGCCCGTCCGAGACGCGCCCCGGCATCGAGACGCGCCATCTCGCGCGACGGCTCGCGCAACAAACGTTCGCCTACACGCTCCAGCCCTTGCGCCTCGCCCGACAGGCGCTCGCCCAGCAAGCGCAACTGCTGGCGCGGATGGGGTAAGGCGGCGGCCAGCTCGGCGACCTTCTGGCGACGGTCCTTGATCGCCCGCGCGGCCGCTGCAGCAAGGCGCTCACCGCGGTCGTCGAGGCGTTGGCTCGCCTCCTCCAGGATGCGCTCGGGCCGCGGCAGGCCGCGGGCGAAGCCCTCGACGAGTGTTCTAAGCTCGTCCAACCGTCGGCCCAATCCGGCGAGGAGACGGCGGCTCAGCTCGCCCGTCTCGGCGATCAGCTCACGGCGCACCGGTACCGCGATCTCCGCCGCGGCGCTCGGTGTCGGAGCACGGCGGTCCGCCGCGTGGTCGATGAGGGTGGTGTCGGTTTCGTGGCCGACGGCGGAGATGAGCGGGATGTCGCTGGCCGCCGCGGCACGCACCACGACCTCCTCATTAAAGGCCCAGAGGTCCTCCAGCGAACCACCGCCGCGCGCCACGATCAGAAGGTCGGGCCGCGGCACCGGCCCCGTGTGGGGTAGCACATTGAACCCCTCGATGGCCGCGGCGATCTGCCCGGCCGCGCCCTCGCCTTGCACCAGCACCGGCCACAGCAGGACCCGTCGCGGAAAGCGATCGGCGAGGCGGTGCATAATGTCGCGGATCACCGCCCCGGTCGGCGAGGTGACGACGCCGATCACCTCGGGCAGATAGGGCAGCGGCTTTTTTCGCTCCTCGGCGAAGAGGCCTTCGGCCGCCAGCTTCTTGCGGCGGTCCTCAAGCAGCTTCAACAGCGCGCCCTCGCCCGCCAACTCGAGGGATTCGACGACGATCTGGTATTTGGAGCGGCCGGGATAGCTGGTGATGCGGCCGGTGGCGATGACCTCGAGGCCATCTTCCGGCACGGCGGCGAGCCGGCCCGCGACACCGCGCCAGCACACCGCGTCCAGGACCGCCTGTTCGTCCTTGAGCGTCATGTAAAGATGGCCCGAGGCGGCGCGCTTGAAGCCGGAGATCTCGCCGCGTACCCGAACCCTCTCGAAGCTGGACTCCAGGGTACGTTTGACCGCCTGGGAAATCTCCGAGACGGTAAACTCGGGAAGATTGTCGCCGCCGGAGCCTGGGGAAGACGGCGGTAGTGCGGGATCGGAAGAAATGTCGCTCACCGAATCGAACGTCCCCGTGCTAAAAGGCCGAAGCGCTCAAGGAGCCTGAGCCCCATATCATCTTAGTGCCATGCTTAGACCATCGGGAGGGGGAGAACCATGAAAATTCTCGTGGTCGGCGGCGGCGGACGCGAACATGTGCTGGCATGGAAGATCGCCGCCTCGCCGTTTTGCGACGAGCTCTATGCCGCACCGGGCAACGCCGGCATCGCCGAGGAGGCGACCTGCCTGCCGGTCGGCGCGGAGGATATCGAAGGCCTTGTCGCTCTGGCCAAGGAAAAGGCCATCGACTTGGTCGTCGTCGGCCCAGAGGCACCCCTGGTCGCCGGCCTGGTCGACCGTCTGACGCACGAAGGCATCAAGGCCTTCGGCCCGAGCGCAGCGGCCGCCAAGCTGGAGGGCTCCAAGCGCTTCATGAAAGACATCTGCGACAAGTACGATATCCCGACCGCCGCCTATCGGCACTTCGACGACCTCAATGCGGCCAAGGCCTATGTCCGCGAGCAGGGCGCGCCGATCGTCATCAAGGCCGACGGCCTGGCCGCCGGCAAGGGCGTCACCGTGGCCGAGACCATCGAGGAGGCCGAGGCCGCGATCCATGCCGCCATGGCCGAGGGAAGCTTCGGAAAGGCCGGAGCGGAGCTGGTCATCGAAGAAGTTCTGCGTGGCGAGGAAGCAAGCTTCTTCGCCCTGGTCGACGGTGTCACCGCCTTGCCGCTTGCCTCCTCGCAGGATCACAAGCGCGCCTTCGACGGCGACGAGGGGCCAAACACCGGCGGCATGGGCGCCTATTCGCCGGCCCCGGTCGTCACACCCGAGGTCGAGGCGCGGATCATGCAACGGGTCATCCGGCCCATGGTCGCCGGCATGGCGGCCGAGGGCCGGCCCTATAAGGGTTTGCTCTATGCGGGCCTGATGATCTCCGAGCAGGGCGAGCCCTCTGTGATCGAGTTCAACGTCCGCTTCGGCGATCCCGAATGCCAGCCCGTGATGATGCGCCTCAAGTCCGACCTTCTGCCCGCCTTGATCGCGACGGCCGACGGCCAACTGGAGCACTTCGACCTGCGCTGGCATGACGAGGCCGCCCTCACCGTCGTGCTGGCGGCCAAGGGCTATCCCGGCCCCTACAAAAAGAACACCGTAATCGGCGGACTGGAAGACTTCGCCGGCGACGAGCAGGTGGTCAAGATCTTCCATGCCGGGACCCTAGCCGGTAAGAACGGCGAGATCCTGGCGAACGGGGGGCGGGTGCTCGGCGTGACCGCCTTGGCGGCGACCATCACCCAGGCCCGGCACGAGGCCTATGCGGCGGTCGATGCGATCGATTGGCCGGACGGATTCTGTCGACGCGATATCGGCTGGCGGGCGGTCGACCGCTAGAGGCCCGAGAAGCGGCGGCCCGGTGGGCGGGCACATTACGTCGCGGCGGCTTTGGCCGCCGCGACGGCGGACTCCAATTCCTCCAGGCTCGCGGCCCTCTTACGCGCGCCGCGGGCATGGACGAAGTGAAGGGTCGCGCGGCCCTCGGCGTCGAAGACGAACAAGGTGGGAATGCGGCGAACGTCACCGAAGAGCTCACGCACCCGCTCGCCCTCGGCCAGAACGTGGAAAGACGGCGGGGCAAGATCCAGAAAGCCCGCCATCCGCTCCGGGTTCGCCACGCCGCCATAATTCTCGTAGATGTTGACTGCGACGACCCGCAGGGCATCGCCATGGCGCTCCTTCAGCGCACCCAGATGCTCGAACTCGGTTCGACATGGCGGGCACCAGGAGGCAAAGAAGGTGACCACGGTAACCCGGCCCTCGAACGCCTCTGGCGTCAGCGCCGGCCCGCCAAGCGTGGGCAAAGCGGCAAGCGCTTGCCGGCGTTCCCCATCCAGCGCCAACCGCCCGTCCTCAGCCGGCGCGCTCGAGGCGCAAAGCGTCGCCAGGGCGCCGGCGATCAGGAGCGCGCGGATCATGCGAAGATGCTCAGATCCAGGCCCAGCTTATCACCCAGCCAAAGGGGGTGGTCGCGATGATCGCTTAGATCGTCGCCCGTGTTGGGGTGTATGAAGATCACCAGACCGCACCGGTTGAGGGCAAGCCACGGCACCAGCTCGCCGAACAGCTCCGGCTTGAACGCCACCTGATAGCTCCAGCAGGGATGCGGACCCACCAGGCGCTCGTGAAAGCGGCCCATGTCGATATTGAAACGCGTTTCTATCGAGCGGCGAAGCGCGCGCGCGGTCTCCGCCGTGTCGCCGTCGAAATAGACATGGGCGTGCCAATCCTTTATCGCCGCAATCTCAAGCCCACCAGGCATCCGTCATACCTCCCTTTAGTCCGGCGATAAGATGGCCCAACCGCGGCTTCATTGCCACGCCCACGCACGCGGTTGTGATGGTGCTGGAGCATTGTCTAGCGGCGATCGGCGAAAAAGTCCCTGAGCAGCGTCGCCGCCTCGCTCTGCGAGAGACCGCCGACCACCTCTGGGCGGTGGTTGCAGGTCGCTTGCCCGAATATCCGCGGCCCGTGCTCCACGGCACCGCCCTTGGGGTCGTAGGCGCCGAAATAGAGCCGCCGCACGCGCGCCAGGGCGATCGCCCCGGCACACATGGCACAAGGCTCCAAGGTGACGTAGAGGTCGGCGCCGGCCAGACGTTTTTCACCCAGGCGCCGCGCCGCGGCCTGCAAGACCAGCAGTTCGGCATGGGCGGTGGGATCCTTCAGGCCTTCGACACGATTGTGGTCGCGGGCCAGGACCTCGCCCCCACGGCCATCGACCAGCACCGCGCCGACCGGCACCTCGCCCTCGCGGAGCGCCTTGCGCGCCTCCGCCAAGGCGAGCGCCATGGGGTTTTCCTCACCTGTCACCAGACCCTCGATCCTCCGCCGACCGACCCGGGCACATGACCGCGAACATGCCTCGGCGAAGGTGGCGGGCGGCGACCCGCCGGTCAAGAGATCATGCCGGCGGCGGTTCATGAAACGGTTCCCTTGCCGGGCGATCCGCTCTAGCTTGCGGATGTGGCGGCGCGGGGCCGACGCGCGGGCGCTAAGGGGAGTGCGGTATGACGGCGCAAAAGCAAGAACGCATCGCCAAGGTGATCGCCCGTTCCGGGCTCTGTTCGCGGCGCGAGGCGGAAAAGCTGATCGCCGAGGGCCGCGTACAGCTCGATGGGCGCACCCTGGACACCCCGGCGGTCGTCGTCGCGCCCGGCGCGCGGATCAGAGTGGACGGCAAGTCCCTGCCCCGGGCCGAGCACACCCGCTTGTTTTGCTATCACAAGCCGCGCGGGCGCGTGACCAGCACCACGGACCGCGATGGCCGCCCGACCGTCTACGACGATTTGCCGGCCGGGCTGCCGCGCCTGCTGCCGGTCGGGCGCCTCGACATCGCCTCGGAAGGCCTCTTGCTGCTGACCAACGACGGCGAATTGAAACGCTTCCTGGAGTTGCCGGCCAACGCCCTGGAGCGCCGCTACCGGGTTCGCGCCTATGGCGAGGTGCGCGAGGACCGGCTCGCCGAATTGGCCCGTGGCGTGACGGTCGAAGGCCAGCGCTACGGCCCCATCGAGGCCACGCTCGAGCGTCGTAGCGGCACCAACGCCTGGCTTCTCATGTCCCTGCACGAGGGAAAGAACCGTGAGATCCGCAAGGTCTGCGAACACCTAGGCTTGCGGGTAAACCGCCTTCAGCGCCTGTCCTATGGCCCCTTCGAGCTGGGCGCCCTGCCGCCCGGAGCCGTCTGGGAAGTGCCGGCCGAACTCCTGGCCTCGCGGCTGGACTATAGGCTCGCACCGCGGAGCCGCACCGGCTTTGCCAAGGCGAAGGCGCCCCCGGGCAAACGCCGCAGCGGGCGACCCGAACGGAGTGGCACCCATGCGCATCGTCGGCGGGCACCATAAGGGCAAGCGCCTGGTCGCGCCGGCGGGCAAGACGCTCCGGCCGACGTCCGAACGGACCCGCGAGGCCCTATTCGACATCCTTGCCGGCGGGCGCCACGGGGCCGGCGACAGGACGCAAGGCGCCCGCGTCCTGGATGCCTTCGCCGGGACCGGCGCGCTCGGCCTCGAGGCGCTGTCGCGCGGCGCCACCGCCGTCCATTTCATGGAAGAAGCCGCGCAAGCACTCGCCGTCCTGCGCGCCAACGTGCGCGCCCTCGGCGAGGAGGACCGGGCTCACATCCTGCGCTGCGACGTCCTCGCCGCACCCGCCGCCGCCGCGCGGGCCGATCTCGTCTTCCTCGATCCCCCCTACGGCCAGGATCTGGGCGAGACCGCGATTGCGGCGCTGGAGACAGCCGGGTGGATCGGCGAGGGCACCCTGATCGTCCTCGAGCTGGGCGCCCGGGAGGACTTCACCCCGCCCACCGGCTTTCGCCTGGTCGACGGGCGACGTTATGGCGCCGCGAGCCTATACTTCGTCGCCCGATAGGGCCTCCTTGGGGGTTTCCGCAAGGGCCGGCTCGCCGCGCAGCCGAGCCGCCAACACCAGCGAAATCGCGACCACCCCCGCCATCAGTCCGCTGCCGGCGAGGTAGGGCGACGACGGTCCCTGAAGCTCGAACAGCAGCCCGGCGCCAGGCGGCCCGATCACCCGGGCGATGCTGCTGGTCGACTGGGCGATGCCCAGCGCACCGCCGGTCGCATCGGCCGCCGACAGGCGGGTGACCAAGGATTGAAGGGCCGGGTTGCCGAACCCGAACCCGGCCGCCAGGGCACCGACGCCGGCCAGCAGAAGGCCAAGGCCGTCGGCGCTCGCGATGGCGCCCATGCCGAATAGCAGCAGGACGGCCGCGACGATCAACAGCCGCGCCTCGCCGAGCCGCCTGGTCAGCGGCCCCACCAGGCCGCCCTGGCAGATGACCGCGACCAGCCCGGCGAAGACGAACAGATAGCCGACCTCGCGCGGGCCCCAACCCAGCTTCGCCTCGGACCATAGCGGCAGGGTCGCCTCCATGGCGGAAAACCCGGCCGAGATCAGGAAGACGGTCGCGATGATGACCCCCATATGGGGGAAGCGGAACGCTGAAATATGCCAAATCGCGGCGAACCGCTCGCCCGCGTGCACGCTCTGTTCACGCCGCCGCTTCAGGCTCTCGGGCAGGAATATAGCACCCAGCACCAGCGCCGTTAGCGAGAGCCCGGCGGAGATCAACGGTATGGTTCGAAAAGCCTCCGCATCCGGCGCGGTTCCGACGAGCGTGGCGCCTATGCCCGGGCCGATGGTAAAGGCGAGGCCGAAGGCGGCTCCCAGAATCCCCAAGGATTTGGCGCGCCTGTTCTCCGGGGTGATATCGGCGACGTATGCGGGGGCCGCCGCCATGTCGCCGCTCAACAGCCCGGCCAGGCCGCGCGCCACAAAGAGCATCCAGAGATGATCGGCAAAGGCCATGATGACGAAGGCGGTGCCGGTACCGGCGAAGGCAATGAGGAGCACCGGCTTGCGGCCGATCCGGTCGCTGAGGCGTCCCCAGACCGGCATGGCCAGGAGCAAGGCGGCGGAATAGGTCGCGACCAGATATGTGACCTCTTTGGGGCCGGCGTCCAGGCGCAAGGCCATGAAGGGCAGGAGAGGCACGATGATCCCGAAGCCGAGCAGGTCGATAAAAATCAAGCCGAAGAGTAAACGCATAAACCCTCGCCGATCGTCGGCCACAAACCGCTCAATGCATGAACCCGGCCCGCTTGCGGCGTTAACGCCGGCCGAATAGTTTTTCGATATCGGTCAGCTTCAGCTCGACGTAGGTCGGGCGCCCGTGATTGCACTGACCGGAGTGAGGCGTCGCTTCCATCTGACGCAGCAAGGCATTCATCTCCTCCACGTTCAGCTCGCGCCCGGCCCGCACCGAGCCATGGCAGGCCATCGTCCCGCAGACCTGCTCGAGGCGCTCCTTCAAGGAGAAAGCCTCGCCCAGCTCCGCCAGCTCATCGGCCAGGTCGCGCAGCAGACCCTGAACGTCGGTATCGCCCAGCAGCGCCGGCACCTCGCGCACCACCAAAGCCCCGACCCCGAAGGGCTCGACGACCAGGCCGAGCTCGGCCAGCTCCGCGCCGCGGGCGACGAGGCGCTCGACCGCCTCTTCCTCCAGCTCGACCACCTCGGGCAACAGCAGCAACTGCCGCGCCACGCCCTTCTCGGCCAGGGCGGCCTTCATGGCTTCGTAGACCAACCGTTCGTGCGCCGCATGCTGGTCGACGACGACCAGGCCATCGGCCGTCTGCGCGACCACATAGGTTCGATGAAGCTGGGCCCGGGCGGCGCCGAGGGGATAGCCGGCGGGGTCCGGCCGCGCGCCGTCGGCGCCCTCCGGATGCTCCGCCCGCGCGCCGGGCGCGGCGCCCAGATCGGGAAGCGGCGCATGATAGCCGGCGACGGCCTCCGCCAGGCCGCGCGAGAGGTGCGAGCCATGCCACGCCCCGCCTCCGTGCGACTGAAATCGACCCGCCCCAGGCGCACCGGAGGGCAGAGCGCCCGAAGGCTCGGGCCGCAGCGCGCCGAGGGCGGCGCCGGACACGGTGGTCGAGGCGCGGTATCCGGCCTCGGCCAAGGCATGACGGCAGGCGCCGACGATCAGGCCGCGCACCAGTCCCGGGTCGCGGAAGCGGACCTCGGCTTTGGCCGGATGCACGTTGACGTCGACCTCGCCCGCCGGCACCTCGAGGAACAGCGCGACCACAGGATGTCGGTCACGCGCCAGGAAATCCTGATAGGCACCGCGCACCGCGCCGAACAGCAGCTTGTCGTGAACCGGGCGGCCGTTGACGAACAGATGCTGTTGGCGGGCATTGGCCCGGTTGTAGGTCGCAAGACCGATATATCCCGACAGCCGCAGGCCGTCGCGCTCGGCTTCGACCCGCAGCGCGTTGGCTTGAAACTCACGGCCCATGACGGCGCCGAGACGCTTGAGGCGCGCCTCGAACAGCTCGCCCCCGGCCGGCGGCAAGGTAAGCACCCGTCGTTGGTCGTCGCTCAAGGAGAACCCCACCTCCGGGCAGGCCATGGAGAGCCGTTCGATCGCGCTGCGGGCATAGGAGAGCTCGGTGCGCGCCGTCTTGAGGAACTTGAGCCGCGCCGGCGTGGCGAAGAAGAGGTCGCGGACCTCGACGCGCGTGCCGGGCGCCAGCGCGGCGGGCGTCGGCTTGCCGAGCCGCCCTCCTTCGACCGAAAGGCTCACCGCCTCGGGCGCGCCGGCGGGCCGGCTGGTCACCGTCAGGCGGGCCACGGCGCCGATGGAGGGCAAGGCCTCGCCGCGAAAGCCGAGCGTCGTGATGTTGACCAGATCGTCGGAGGAAAGCTTGGAGGTGGCGTGACGCTCCAACGCCAACACCAGGTCCTCCGCGCTCATGCCGCAACCGTTGTCGGTGACGGCGATCAGGCTGCGTCCGGCGTCGCGCAGCACGACGTCGATCTGGGTCGCGCCCGCGTCCAGCGCGTTTTCGACCAACTCCTTGGCCGCCGCGGCCGGACGTTCGATCACCTCGCCCGCGGCGATGCGATTGACCAGCGTTTCGGGAAGACGGCGAATCTTCATGGGTCAGAGATCCCGCGGCCAAACACCTCAGCGCCTCCACGGATTGAAGCAGTGAGGCCGTGGAGAGCCCGGTGCGGATGCGAATTGGATGCCGACATCAAACGAGAAATCCCGCGCGACCACATGGCGGCGACCCGGCCCGCGATGCGCGCCCACTGCCCGCCGCCAGAGAACGCTAACAAAGCCTCGCCGCGATGCAAGCGCGGATACGAAACCGGGAGTTATCCGCCCGGCGTTACCTCTCTGACCACGCCTTCGATGCCGTCGGGCGTGCCGACGACGACCACCGTAAGGCCCTCGGGATCGAGCAGGCGCCGCGCCACGCGGCGCACGTCCTCCAAGGTGATCATGTCGATCAGGTCGTTGCGCCGGTCGAGGTAATCGATCCCGAGATCGTGCAGCTGGATCCCGACGAGCATGCCGGCGATGGCGGCGCTGCTGGAAAGGCGCAAGGGGAACGAGCCGGTGAGGAACTTTCTGGCGTGCTCCAGCTCTTCGTGGGTCGGACCCTCTTCGGCCATCCGCCGCCACTCGGCGCGAATCAGATCGAGCGACTCGGCCACCCGCCCGTTTTGCGTCGCGACGCGGCCCTGGACCAGCGCGGCGTGCTCCATGGGGTTGAGGAAACTATACACCGAATAAGCCAGTCCGCGCTTCTCGCGGACCTCCTGATAAAGGCGCGACGAGAAGCTTCCGCCGCCCAGGATATGGTTCATCATATAGGCGGCATAGTAGTCGGGATCGGCGCGCATGATCCCGCGCTGGCCGAAGACCACCACCGACTGTGGGATTACCATATCGACCAGAATCGTCGTGCCGTCATTTTCCAGCGGCGCCTCGGCCACCTGGATGGGGGCGGCGCGCTCCGGAAGGCCGGCGAAGGTGGAGTCCAGCAGATCGCTAAGCTCCTCGGGGGTCACGTCTCCGACGACCCCGACGATCAGGTTGTCGCGCGCAAATCGCTCGGTGGCGAAGCGGCGCAGGTCCGCCGGCGCGATCGTATCGAGGGTCTCCGGCGTTCCTTCCCGGCGGCGCGCGTAGGGATGCTCTCCGAACAGGGCCTCGCGCAGCGTGCGGCTCGAGATGACGTCGGGATCCTCCTCGCCAGCCCTGATCGACGCCACGATCTGGGCGCGAATTCGGGCCACCGGTTCCTCGTCGAACCGCGGTTCGCTCAAGGCCAGGCGCAAAAGCTCGAAGGCGCGCGCGCGGTTCTCGGTCAAGGTCCGCAGCGTGCCATTGAAATTGTCCGTGCCGGCGGAAAACCGCAGCGTGATCGCCAGGTCGTTCAGCTCTTGCTGAAAACCCCGGGAATCCAACTCCCCCGCCCCTTCGTCGATGGTGCCGGCGGCGAAGTTAGCCAGACCTTCCTTGCCGATGGGGTCGAGAGAGGACCCGCCCCGAAAGGCGATCTCAAGGGCGACGATCGGGTTGGTGTGGTCCTCGACCAGCCAGGCCTCGATCCCGCCTGGGCTGACGACACGCTCGACCTCGACGGCACCCGCCGAGAACGGCCCGGCGAGCAGCGACAGCAACAAGACGAACCCGCCGATCACATTGCGCAGGGCTTTCACGTTGCGCGGGGCTTTCACGTTGCGCTGGGCTTTCACGTTGCACAGGGCTTTCACGTTGCACAGGGCTTTCACGTTGCGCTGGGCTTTCACGTTGCGCTGGGCTTTGCCGGTCATGTCGTCGGCTCCGGCAGCAATAGGCCCGTGACGGAGCGCTCATCGCGCAGAACGGCACGTGCCGCGGCATTGACCTGCTCGACGCTGACCGCATCGATACGCTCGGGCCAGGCTTCCAGCTCGTCGATGGAGCGCCCGGCGGCGAGCGCCCCGCCGATGATGCGCGGCGCGGCACCCAAGGGATCGCGCGCATAGATGGCGCCGGCCATCATGCGCTTCTTGGCCGCGGCCACTTCCTCGGCCTCCACACCCTCGTTCAAGACGCGCTCGATCTCGGCGCGCAGCGCCGTCTCGACCTCGTCGACCTCGTGGCCGGGACGCGGCGAGCCGAAGAAGGAGAAAACCGACTGGTCGTAGCGATCGGCGTCGTAGCCGGCGCCGGCCGCCGCCGCCAGGCCCTGCTCGACAACCAGGGAGCGGTAGAGGCGGCTGCTGCTGCCACCGCCGAGGATCTCCTCGAGCACCTGCAGCGCGTAGACCTCGCCCTCGTTACTCGTGCGATAGCTGGGTGCCAGATAGCGGATCGAGACATTCGGCTGATTGACACGCGGCGATTTCAGGATAACCCGGCGAGCGGCATGTTGCGGCGGTTCGGTCGGGCGCGCGCGCGCCGGCACCGGCTTGGCCGCGATGGGCCCATAGTGTTTTTCGGCCAGCCGCCGCACCTCCGCGGCATCGACGTCGCCGGTTACGATCAAGATGGCATTGTTCGGCGCATACCAACGGCGATAGAAGGCCAGGGCCGATTCCGTGTTGAGCGCCGAGATTTCGTGATCCCAGCCGATCACCGGAACGCGGTAAGGGTGATTGAGATAGAGCGTGGCGTTCATCATCTCGAACAGCTGCGAGCCCGGATCGTTGCCGACCCGGCTGCGCCGCTCTTCGCGGACCACCTCGCGCTCCGGCAGAACAATTTCGTCGGTCAGCTTGAGGCCCGTCATCCGGTCGGCCTCGTGCTCCATGACGATCTCGAGCCGGTCGCTGGCGACGCTCTGAAAATAGCCGGTATAGTCCCACGAGGTGAACGCGTTCTCGCGACCGCCGTTCTCGGCGACGATGCGCGAGAACTCTCCCGGGCCAAGCGTCTCGGTACCCTTGAACATCAGGTGTTCGAGGAAATGCGCCAAGCCCGACTCGCCCGGCGCCTCGTCGGCGGCACCGACTTTGTACCACACCATGTGCGTGACGATAGGCGCGCGGCGGTTGGTGACCACCACCACCTGAAGCCCATTATCGAGCGTGAAGACCTCCGGATCGAAGACCTTGGCGACGGCGGGGCCGCCGGATGTAAGGAACAAAAGAAATACGAAGAGTAAAAAGGGCCGCCATGACGGAGCCCTTCGCTGGGGTCGGACCATTACCATATCCCAAATTCGGCGACCGGGCCGGGAGCCGGCATCCGCCACACTATGACATTAATCTTAAACGACCGTATGACCATATAGGGGCGCCGGCGAAAATCGCAAGACAGCGCCAGCCAGAGCAGGACAGTCCCTAGAACTCCAGCAGCGCGCGCTCCTTGCGCTCGATGACCGGTGTTTCGCCTTCGCTCACGCTGCGCCCGAGGGCGGCGTTTTCCTGCAGGCGTTTGGCCTCACCCTCGGCGTCGACCACGACGCCCGTCTCATCGGGCGTGCTCCACCAGATGAGCCGTTTCAGGAAATCCTCGCTTTCGGCGTTGATGCGATTGGTCTCGGCATCGACGACATGTCGAATGTCGGGGCTCGTGGCATCCACCCCGGCCGCCAGAAGAACCGCCCGCTCGCCGAGGCTGCGGCCGTCGGCCGCCATGGCCTCGTTGACCGCCTCCGCCCCGCCCTGCTCGATCTTGAAGACGGCCTGACGCGCCTGATTGGTGGCCGTGCCCTCATTCGCGCGCGCCGCACCTGGATCGGGCGGACGTAGGCCGAAGTCCGGCGGCATGGTCAAAGGCGCCCGCGAGACAACACGAAACTCGTCTGGCGAGTTCTTACCCATGCCAAACTGTTTGCGAACACCTTCACACGCTGACAGAAGGATCAACGCAAGCACCAAAAGCGTTAACGATTTCAGGTGGCTATACATCACTCCACCCCTCCTTCACCAGACCTTGTATCCTGACTTGAGCGTTTCGACAAGAGTTCCGCACAGATAATTACCAACACACCTAAGGTAATCGCGCTGTCGGCCACGTTGAATGCCGGCCAATGCCAGCCGGCGACATGGAGGTCGAGAAAGTCGATGACGGCCCCCAACCGCAGCCGATCGACCACGTTTCCTATGGCCCCGCCGACAATAAGGCCGATGGCGAGGGCTTTGTGGCCCTCGGGATGACGCCACTGCCAAACCAGCAGCCCGATGCAGATCGAAACCGCCAGAGCCGACAAAACCCATGCCTGCCAAGCGCCGTCGCCATTGAAAACGCCAAAGCTGACACCCTTGTTGAACACCAAAACCAGATTGAAGAAGGGCAGCACCTCGATCATCCGCGGCGGTGCCAGCACGAAGTCGACCATCGCCAGCTTGCTGGCCTGGTCGAGCGCCAGGGTGAGCACCGCAATGGCCAAGGTCAGCCGCATGTTCGCCTTGGGAGGTTCACGCATCGACAACCATACCTACTCGGCCGCAGCCTCTTGGCCGCGCAGAACCTCGGTGCAACGCCGGCAGGTGCCGGGGGTGTCCTCGACCTCGCCGACCTCCGGCAAGATGCGCCAACAGCGTTGACATTTTCCGCCCGCGGCCAGCTCGACCCCGACGGCGACCTGCGCCACGTCCTCCAGGCGCCAGGCCTCGGCCGGGCCCTCGCCGACGACAAGATCGAGATCCGATGTGATGGCAACCTCGGCCAGGTCAAGCCCGGCGAGATCGGGCTCGTATGAGGGGCCGATGTGGACCCGGGGGTGGGCCTGCAGGCTGGAGCCGATACGCTTTTCGCCGCGCGCGAGTTCCAGCGCGCCGGTGATGACGCGCCGCACCTCGCGCACGCGGGCCCATTTTTCCGCCAGCCCATCGTCGCGCCAACCCTCGGGGACCTCGGGGAAGACCCGCATGTGGACGGACGGCTCGCCCGACGCGCCCCTGGCCCACCAAGCCTCCTCGGCGGTGAAGCAGAGGATCGGGGCGAGCCACGCGGTCAAGCAGTTGAAGAGATGATCGAGCACCGTTCGGCAGGCGCGCCGGCGCGTCGCGGTCGGCGCATCGCAGTACAGCGAGTCCTTGCGCACATCGAAATAGAAGGCCGAGAGGTCGACGGCGCAGAAGTTATGGAGCGCTTGAAAGACCTTATGGAAATCGAACGCTTCGATGTCGCGTCGGATCTGCCCGTCGAGCTCCCACAGCCGATGCAGCACCCAGCGCTCGAGCTCCGGCATGGCCTCGCTCTCCAGGCGCTCGGCGTCTTGGAACCCGTCCAGATTTCCCAGCAGATAGCGCAGCGTGTTGCGCAGCCGCCGGTAGGCATCGGACTGATAGCGCAGGATCTCCGGTCCGATGCGCAGGTCCTCCTCGTAGTTCGAGGCGACCACCCAGATACGCAGGATATCGGCGCCCTGCTTGTCGAGAATGTCCTGCGGGGCGATGACGTTGCCCGTGGACTTGGACATCTTGTGCCCCTTCTCGTCGAGCACGAAGCCGTGTGTCAGCACCGTATCGAAAGGCGCGCGCCCGCGCGTGCCCGAGGACTCCAGCAGAGATGTGTGAAACCAGCCGCGGTGCTGGTCAGAGCCTTCGAGATAGAGATCCGCCGGCCATTTGAGCTCGGGCCGGGCCTCCAGCACGTAGGCATGGGTCGAGCCGGAGTCGAACCACACCTCGACCACGTCCCGCACCTGTTCGTAGTCATCGGCATCGTAGGCATCGCCCAGGAAACGCTGCGGATCGCTGGCGAACCAACTATCGCCGCCTTCCTGCTCGAAGGCCTCGGCAATACGGTCGATGACCGCCTGGTCGCGCAGGAGCTCTCCGCTCTGGCGTGCCACGAAGATCGGTAGCGGCACGCCCCAAAGGCGTTGCCGGGAGATGCACCAGTCCGGGCGCTGCTCGATCATCGAATAGAGGCGGTTGCGCCCGGGCGGCGGCACGAAGCGGGTCTTGTCGATGCTGCTCAGCGCCTTGGCCCGCAGACCGTTCGCATCCATGGAGATGAACCACTGCGGCGTGTTGCGGAAGATGAGCGGCGCCTTGGAGCGCCAGGAGTGTGGATAGCTGTGGCGCAGGCGCCCCTGAGCCAGGAGCGCCCCGCTGTCGTCGAGCGCCCGGCAAACCTCGCGGTCGGCATCTCCGGGCTTTCCCTCGGCCGTATAGACGAGGCGGCCGGCGAACAACGGCACCTGGTCCATGAAGCGGCCATCGCCATCGACCGTAAGCGGCGGCTCGAGCTTATGCTTCACACCAAGCTCGTAGTCGTCCGCGCCGTGGCCCGGGGCCACGTGAACGAATCCCGTTCCCTGATCGATGGTAACGAAATCGGCCTCGAAAAGGGGCACGTCGAAGTCGTAGCCCTGACCGCGCAGGGGATGCCCGGCGATGGTGCCGGCGAGATCGGCGCCGGAGACCTCCGCGATGACGCGATGCGTGGCGATCTTGCAGTCGGCCAGGACCTGATCCAGCAGCGCTCGTGCCACAACCAGGCGCTCGCCCGGCCGGACGTGGCTGTCGCCGCCGCCGCCGGCCTCGATCACCACATAGGTCTGATCGGCGCCATAGGCGATGGCGCGGTTGCCGGGGATGGTCCAGGGCGTCGTCGTCCAGATCAGGATCGTCGCCTGATCGAGATCGGCGACGGGGC
>Ga0255057_10000688_pt1 | contig 19422 bp, 21 predicted proteins | sample Cases_109_6_MG_FD_189022 | JGI IMG/M metagenome (GOLD analysis project Ga0255057, IMG submission 189022) | Seawater microbial communities from Amundsen Gulf, Northwest Territories, Canada - Cases_109_6 | ecosystem: Environmental > Aquatic > Marine > Gulf | place: Canada: Northwest Territories... | reverse complement strand
CGGGAAGGCCGGGCTGAGAGGTCCCCGACCGATCGGGGCGACCGCAATACCTGATCTGGGTAATGCCAGCGAAGGGAACGAAATTCCGACGCTAGGCCGCTGGTTACCCCAGCGGCGTTTCTGTTCCTGGTTTCGGGCGTTGCTCCTTAGGAAAGGAGAATGGGCTATGTCCCAGAACGCTAAGCCGGTCACGCAACTGCAACAGGCACGAGAAGGTGTCGTTACCGATGTGATGACGCGAGTGGCCGAGAGGGAGAATCTGCCGCCTGAAGTGGTCCGAGATGAGGTGGCGCGCGGGCGGATGGTGATACCGGCGAACGTCAACCATCTTGCTGGTGAGCTCGATCCGATGGGGATCGGTCGCAAGTGTTCAGTGAAGATCAACGCCAACTTCGGCAACTCGGCGATCACCTCAGATGTCGACACGGAGCTGGAGAAGCTGCGCACGGCCGTACAGTTCGGCGCCGATACGGTGATGGACCTCTCGACGGGCGGTGATATCGACGGGATCCGCCAGGCGATCATCGGCGCCTCGACGGTTCCGGTCGGTACCGTGCCGATCTATCAGGCGGTGACCGGGGTCAAGAAGGTTGAGGACCTGACGGCCGATGACTTCCTGGAGATGATCGAGCACCACGCGAAGCAGGGCACCGACTACCAGACGATCCACGCCGGAATCCTTCGGGATACCGTCCCGCTTGCCGAAAACCGGTTGACGGGCATCGTTTCGCGCGGCGGTTCGCTCATGGCGCAGTGGATGACCTACCACGGCCGCGAGAATCCGATGTACGAGCGCTTCGACGACATCTGCGACATCTTCTTGAAGTACGATGTCACGTTCTCGCTCGGCGATAGCCTGCGTCCCGGTTGCATTGCTGACGCCTCGGACGAGGCTCAGTTCGCGGAGCTGCGGACGCTTGGGGATCTGACGCGACGGGCGAAGGAGAAGGGCTGTCAGGTGATGGTCGAAGGTCCCGGTCACGTGCCGATGGACCAGCTCCAGATGAACGTCCAGAATCAGCAGGAGTGGTGCGACGAAGCGCCGTTCTACACGCTGGGGCCGCTGGTCACGGATATCGCGCCGGGCTACGACCACATAACCTCGGCGATCGGCGCGGCGATGGTTGGCTGGTACGGCTCGTCGCTACTGTGCTACGTGACGCCCAAAGAGCACCTCGGGCTGCCGAACGTCGAGGACGTGAAGCAGGGCGTGATCGCGTACAAGATCGCGGCACACTCCGCGGACATCGCGCGCGGGCACCCCGGTGCGCGGGAGCGCGACGATGCGCTGTCGAAGGCCCGCTACGATTTCGATTGGGAGCGCCAGTTCGAGCTTTCGCTTGACCCGGAGACTGCACGCCGGCTGCACGACGAGGCGCTTCCACAGGGCGTCTTTAAGCACGCGGAGTTCTGCTCGATGTGCGGTCCGGACTTCTGTTCGATGCACATCTCACGCAATCTGGGTGAAGAGAACCCTAAGCGCATCAACGCGGAGGGCGTCGAGTTGATCGAGTTGATGGAACGGGATGACGCCGCCGCGCGTTGAGGGGTGCGTTCGCGCTCATTCGTGACGCTTCAGCCTAGATTCGAGGATATCGTGGCAACTGCATATGACGACAAGCTGACTATCGCCGGCAAGACGTTCGAGTCGCGGTTGATACTCGGTACTGGACGCTACCGGAACATGGACGACCAGCGCGACGCGGTGGCCGCCTCAGGGACGGAGTTGGTGACCGTGGCGATCCGCCGACTACCGCTCGATGACAACGGAAGAACGAAGCCGGACGAAGAGAACCTGATGGAGCACCTGGACTGGGACCGCTACTCGATCCTTCCCAACACGGCCGGCTGCCGTACCGTGGATGAGGCGCTCTTTACGGCGCGTCTGGCACGCGAGCTGACGGGCTCCAACTGGGTGAAACTGGAAATCATACCCGACTCCCAGTACTTGCTTCCCGATCCGATCGGCACGCTGGAGGCGGCGCGCACGCTTGTAAAGGAAGGATTCGTCGTCCTGCCATACATCCACGCGGACCCGGTGCTGGCACGTCACCTGGAAGAAGCCGGTTGCGCCACCGTGATGCCGCTTGGTTCGCCGATCGGCTCCGGCCGCGGCATCTTCACGCTGGAGGAGATACAGATCATCGTCGAGAACGCCAATGTGCCGGTGGTCGTCGATGCCGGGCTCGGCGCGCCGTCTGAAGCGTCGCTGGCGCTGGAGATCGGAGCTGACGCGGTGCTCGTCAACACGGCGATCGCGCAGGCAAAGGACCCGGTGGGAATGGCTGAGGCCTTCAAGCTCGGCGTCGAGGCGGGGCGACGTGCGTACGTCGCCGGCCGGATTCCTCGCAAGGAGCTGGCGGAAGCGTCGAGCCCGGTCGAGGGCGTCGCCCGACCGGCGTGACCCCGCAGGCCGATGCGGGGTCGAGCGTTCGACTGCCGCGCCCATGCCTCATGCTCGTCACAGACCGGCATATGGCGGGTGGCGAAGACGGGCTGATCGACGCTGTCGGTGGGGCCATAGACGGTGGCGTGAACGTGGTGCAGTTCCGCGAGAAGGACCTGAGCGGGGATGCACTTTCGGCGCTCGCCAGCCGAATACGTGGGGTGACGCAGGGTCGCGCGCTGCTGATCGTGAACGGCAGCGCGGGCGTGGCTATCGAATCGGGGGCGGATGGTGTCCACCTTCCAGAAGACGCTCCGATGATGGAGGAGCGGGCGGGGCTTACCGTTGGCCGCTCCGTGCACTCGGTGGGAGCGGCTGAACGGGCGGCGGGCGAAGGTGTTGACTACGTCGTCGCCGGGCCGATTTACGAAACGAGATCGCATCCGGGTGCGGCGCCAGCCGGGGTCGACCTAATACGAAAGATTTCTGAAGTCGTGAGCGTGCCGGTGATCGCCATCGGCGGCATAGACTATCAGCGGGTTACAGACGCGATGCGGGCTGGCGCCTCCGGTGTCGCGGTCATCTCTGCGATATTTTGCTCGTCCGACCCGCAAAAAGCGGCTGCTCAGTTGAGGAACGTCCTGGAGGAGGGCGCTCCGTCATGATCGCGATCACGCTCAACGGAAAGCCGCGGGAGATTGGCGGTCCTCTGTCCATACCCGACCTTTTGCGGGAACTGGAAGTGCAACCCAAGCAGGTGGCGGTGGCGATTAATGGCGAGGTTGTGCCGCGAGGTACGTGGCGCGGGGTGTCGTTAAGCGATGGTGATGTGGTAGAAGTTGTTCGAGCCGTGGGGGGCGGCTGACGCTTGAACGTTGTCATTGCGGGAGGGGGCGTCATTGGCTGCGCTATCGCCTATTACCTGGCGCGCGCCGGAGCCGACGTCACCGTATTAGAGAGAGGCGAGATCGCGCAGGAGGCTACGTCTGCCTCAGCCGGAATGCTGATATCGCCGTTTGACCAGCACGGATCGCGGTCGATGATGCGACTGCAACGGGCGAGCCTTAAGTTGTTTCCTCGCCTGATCAAGCAACTCGAGAGCGACAGCGGGCTAGACCTTGAGTACCGCCAGCGGGGTCTGATCCGGCCGGCAACGAGCGAGAAACGCGCGAAGGTTCTGAAGACGCTTGCCAAACGAGCGACGCATCGGAAGGCTGGGGTGGAGTGGCTCGAAGGGAGCGCTCTGCAGCAACTGGAACCGGCGCTTTCCGACGAACTGCTTGGCGCAACGTTCTCTCCTGGCGATGCCGATCTCAACCCAGCGCTTCTGGCAAGAGCGTTCGCCGACGCAGCGGAAAAACGTGGCGCCGACATTCAGCGGGGGGTGGCGTTTACGGGCTTCGTGAGCAGCGGGCACAGGCTAACCGGCGTGAAAGCGGGCTCTGCGAACCTGAACAGCTTCGACGCGATCGTCCTCGCGGCGGGGCCTTGGACGAAGGCGCTAGCGGAGCGGTTGAGTGTGAAGGTGCCGACGGCGCCGATACGGGGGCAGATGCTGGCGTACCGGTCGACGGTCCTCCAACATGCGGTGTGGGGCGAGGACGGATACCTGGTGCCGAAGCTGAGCGGCTTCCTGTTCGCGGGTGCGACCATCGAGGATGTCGGGTTCAGGGTACGTACCACCAGCGACGGTGTCGCAGGGCTGAGGGCGATGGCCGGAAGGATGGTGCCGGCGCTGCGACGATCGGAGGTCGCGAGCGAATGGGCAGGGCTGCGGCCCGGATCGCCAGACGGCTTGCCGATCATGGGTCAGCTGCCGAATCGGGACAACGTGTACGTGGCCACGGGTCACTTCCGGAACGGGATTCTACTGGCGCCGGTGACAGGTCAGCTGATGTCGGAGTTGATCCTGAAGGGCAAGACAAGCATCCCGCTCGATCCGTTCAGTCCGGCGCGTTTCGCCTAGTTCTCGAACTTCGACGACAGCGCTCGTGCCGCCTCACGGACATCGTCGGCGGCGACCACGGCAGCGATGACAGACACGATATCCGCTCCAGCCTCGATCACGGCGTCAATGTTGGATTCGTTGATGCCGCCGATAGCGCAGACCGGAATCGTAACGGCCGCCTTGACGGCTCGTAGCGTGTCGAGGGTTGCGGGGCGGGTGTTGGCCTTCGAACCGGTTGGGAAGAGGCGGCCAACGGAGACGTAGTCGGCGCCATTCGCTTCGGCTTGGCGAGCCTCTTCGACGTTGTTCGTGGATGCGCCGATCAACAGATCTGGTCCGAGGCGCTCGCGTACGATTGCTACCGGAAGGTCTGTCCGGCCGACGTGGACGCCGTCTGCGCCGGCGGCCAGCGCCAGGTCTACGTCGTCGTTGACGAAGAACGCCGCCCCGTTCTCGGCGCAGACGTCAGCGAGCTGTCTCGCGATGGGCAGCTGAGCGCCCTCCGCTCGGATCTTGTCGCGAAGCTGGATCATTCGCGCGCCGCCCGCGATCGCGCGGCGAGAAATTTCGGCTTCGTCACGACCGGGCGCGATCTCGGGATCGATGATAACGTAGAGGCCTCGGAGGCGGTCGTTCATGGACGTGTGTCGAGGCCTAGTGCATCTCCTGGCCGCCGGTGATGTTGATCGCCTGGCCGGTCATGTAGTCTGCTTCGTCGGAGGCGAGGAAGGTTATCACCTTCGCCACGTCCTCGGGGTAGCCAACGCGGCCGAGCGGTATCGCGGGCATGTTCTCGAGCGCCCAATGCTCGAAGGTCTCACCGGTCGCCTCCAATATCGGGTCGAGGGTGCCGCGAAGAAGCGGCGTGTCGATGGTACCCGGACAGACGCAGTTGACGGTGATCTTCAGGGGCCCGAGTTCCTTGCCCATCGTTTGGGTGAGCAGGATCACGCCGGCTTTCGTGGCACAGTACGGACCTAACATCGGGTAGCCGGTCTTGCCCGCTTGCGAGGAGACGCTGATGATGCGCCCGCCGTCACCCTGGGCGACCATTCGTTGGGCGGCGGCGCGCATGCAGAGGAAGACGCCGCGAAGGTTGACGGCGATCGTCTGGTCGAACCCCTCGTCGGTCATCGCCATCAAGGGCATAGGCGGGTTGCCGATGCCAGCGTTGTTCACGCAGATGTCGACGTGGCTGAAGCGTTCGACGGTCTGCGAGAAGAAGGCTTCGACGTCGGCTGTCAGCGAGACGTCGCCCGTGTAGGTCTCGAAGTCCGCGCCTGCTTCCTTCAGGATAGATGCGGTCTCCTCCAGTGATTCGGGCCGGATGTCGACGAGGGCGAGCTTCGCGCCCTCGTGCGCGAACCTGAGCGCGATGCCCTGACCGATTCCGCTGCCTGCGCCCGTGATGAGCGCGACTTTGTCCTCTAGAAGCAAATGACCCCCCTTGGTATTCCCTAAAGTATCTTCTCGAAGATCTGGACGCCGTAGTATCCGGCGGTCGCCATGGCAATTCCACGGATGATTTTCCCGATCAAGACGGCGGGCCAGAATACGCGAATCGGAACCCGTGACGCTCCGGCTGCAATGCCGGCGACGTCGAACAGGGGCGACGGCATCATCCCCATTATCATGATCGTCAGGAACGCCCGCTTACGGATCCAGCCTTTGACACGCTCGTAAAGCGCGCGCTTATCGAGCAGGCGGCCGCCGCCGTAGCCGGCGGCATATCCGGTGAACTCGCCGAGCGATTCCGCGAACCCAGCGACGACGCCTACGGCGAAGGGCGCCGGGATGCCGAATACTGGATCCATGAACGCACCGGCGGCGAAAGTGAGACCGCTGCCGGGGATCGGCAGGATGACAGAGGCTGCACGCAGCCCGGAGATCAAGAAGAGGGCGGGATAACCCCAGCGCTTGATGTCATCGATGCCAATGCCAAGAAGGATGAAGCCAATGAAGATGGAAACGGCCATGATGGCGATGAGCGCCAACAGGATGTATTCAAGCCGCGTGCTGAAGCGGCCGACCCGTATCCTCTGCTCGACGAGATTAAGCTCGAAAAAGCCGGTGCTTTCTTGCGGGGGATCGTTAACTATGGTGTCTTCCATGCTCAACTACAAAGACGGTAGTTCCTGCGCCTTTCGTTGCGATGATGGTGTGCGTTCACCCACAATGATTGTAGTGGGCAGGGGATGGGAGCGTCTAAGGTGCGCCTGGCTACTTGCCGCCAGTGACGCCGCCGGACTGAGCGAGGAGCTCTTCCAGGTGAGTCTGCCACTCCATCGACTTCCGGCGCCGAGCGGGGGTGTCCGCTAGCTCCTCGTAGATCGCCTGTCCCCAGCGAATCTGCTCCTCTTCGTCGATGAGGATGAACTTCAACAGGCGTACGGTCGGTGAATCCGAAACCTGGTCAGTCACCGCCATGTGGTGGCGATAGTAGACGGCCAGGTGGGGCTTCAGGACGCGGTAGAGGCCGGCCAACCGGAGTAGCTCGTCGCTCTCGTCCTGCATCTCCGTTACGAAGCGTGCGAATTCGTCATTGGGAGGGCGTCGCACGTCCGCCACGCGCAGAACCGGCGGGACGGACATGTCGATGTTCTCCATGACCCGAAGCTCCGGGAGCCGGCGGCCGATGGCATCGGCGTGGAGGGCGCATTGGTAGGCGTGTTCGGCGAGTCTGATCTTGAGCTTTGGCGCTGCGAGCGTGGCCACCCATCCCGCCTCCGCTTCCATGCAAGCGATTTCCGCGTATCGATAGTGGATCAGGCGTCGAGCACCCTCATCGACGGAGAACGCGCCACCGACCTTGCGTAGATCTACCGCCAGTTCCGGCATCGCTAGGCCTCAGCCTTTCGCGCGATCTCGCGATCGGCGTAGGAGCGGATAGCTAGCGTGATCTTCCGGCGGCCGCGCGCCCAGGTACGAGCGCGTTCTTTGGCTTCCTTGAGGTGCTCAGGCGTAGGTAGCACTTCAGGCTGGTGGGAGATGCACGACATAGGGCAGACGCGAGCGCAGATATCGCAGTCGATGCAGCCCTCGGCGTCGATGAAGTGCTTGCGCTCTTCGCGATCGTAGTACTCGATCGTCGACGTGGGGCACTCGCGGCGGCACCACGAGCAGTTGATGCACTGGGACTGATCGATTACGTAAGCCATGAGGTTGAGGTCTGCCTTGCCGAGGGCTCAGCCGTCGGAGTTTCCTCCGGCGGCATCACCGTTCGTGGGTCCCGAGGCGGACGATCCGACGTAGTTCAGAGCCATGTCGCGGACCATTCCCATCATCTTGTCGAACTCTTCTTGGACGGCTTGCGCTCGTTCCTTCCGCCAAGGTTGTTCCTCACAGAGACGTGTAAGCCAGTAGTCGCCGAAGCCGACGTGGGTGACCTCGTCCGCCATATTGTAGTCGTGGCAATGCTCGATCAGCGTTTCGCCGATCTCCTCCGCCAGCGACCGCGTGCCTTCGAATGAGGTGAGGGCGAATCCCTCAAGCGCTACGTTGATTCGAGCCATCAGGACGGCGGGATCCAACTCCTCTTCGGGAATTTCGTCGCGCTGCGGGCCGAGGATGATGTCCGGGTACTCACCGACCTCAGAGCCGAGGTGTTCGAGCAGGCCTATGTTGAGCTGAGTGTGACGCGACTCGTCGAAGGTTTGACGGGCGAAGGCCAGCGTCATGTGCCAGGGCACATCGTAGGATTGCATGTCGACGACGAAACGGCCGAAGAAATCGATGCCGCGAAACTCGGCGGAGAGTATGGACATGATTAGCGGCGCCAGGTACTTGCGGTCCTTACGGGCCAGCTCCCGGAGGATCACGGGGTTGTAGTTCTGAGCCCCGCCCAGCTTCTCGTTGAGTTCGGCGCGCTCTTCGGAGGAGAGGTCCATGATGCTTCTGTAGGGCGGTTCCCTCACCGAACCGTTCGGCGGAAGTCTGTCGTGCAGTGCTTGTGTCATCGCGATCTCCTTTTTACGGAGCAGCGTCTGGTGGCCAGTGCGTCACCTTGACGACCTAATCCGTTAATGCGATATTCTACCCTAACCTTACGTTCACGTTAAGTGTCCGCCCCAGAACCTGACTCACGAGACGGAGGGACCGATGAAATTCGGCCTGTTTTACGAACACCAACTCCCGAAGCCGCGCGACGGTGAACAGTGGGACGAGGACGCAGAGCATCAACTGCTCAAGAACGCGCTCGATCAGCTAGAACTGGCCGATACGGTGGGCTTCGAGTACGTCTTCGAGGTCGAGCACCACTTCCTGGAGGAGTACTCTCACTCGTCCGCTCCGGAGGTCTTCCTTGCGGCCGCGAGCCAGCGTACGAAGAAGATGCGGCTCGGCCACGGCATCGCACTTATGCCGCCGCGGTACAACCACCCGGCGCGCATCGCAGAACGTATCGCCACACTCGATCTGATCTCAGATGGGCGTGTCGAATTCGGGACCGGGGAGTCCGCCTCCGAGATGGAACTGGGCGGTTTTGGCGTTCGCCGCGATGAGAAGAAGCGGATGTGGGAGGAAGCGACCCGCGAGTGCGTGAAGATGATGACCGAGACACCCTACGGCGGCACCGAGAGTGAGTACTTCGGTATGCCGTCGCGAAACGTCGTCCCGAAGCCCCTTCAGAAGCCGCATCCGCCTCTGTGGGTGGCCTCTTCTCGCCGGGAGACCACTATGGTTGCCGCCCGTCTCGGCATGGGTTCACTTGGCTTCGCGTTCGAGACGCCGGAGGAGGCGAAGGAGCGCGTGGCGGACTACTACGAACTGGTGCGAGAAGACTGCGCGCCGATAGGCAAGGCGATTAATCCGGCGCTGGCGATTCTGTCAATCCTTTCGTGTTTCGATTCAGACGAGGAAGCGATCGCGAAGGGTGCCGAGGGCGCGCAGTTCTTCGCCTACTCGTTGGGCTATTACTACAACCCGTTCACCGGCGGTAATCACCGGCCGGGCGGGATGAACATCTATAAGCAGTTCATCGAGAAGCCGGAGGAGGAGCGATGGGGTCCGCTTGGCGAAGGCTTCCGCAGTTTCGGCGGCTTCCAGGCCGGTGCTCAGAACGAGGAGCCCGAGGACGAGGTGACGCGTGCGCTGTGGCGTGCGGCGCAACGAGGCGGTTGCATCGGTACGCCGGAGTTTGTTCGCGAGACGCTGACGAAGTATGAGGACTCCCATTTGGACTTGATGATCTTCGTCGCACAATGCGGCGCGCGAAAGCACGAAGACGTCATGGACTCGATCTACCGAGTGGGTACGAAGGTGTTACCGGAGTTCAACGAGCGGCACGAGGAGCACCAGCGCTGGCGGGAGGAGCAGCTCGCGGGTGTTGACATCCCGATCAATTCGTCGATCTAGATGGCCGCGAAACTCAAACAGATCAAGGATGACGCACTCCGAGAATCGCTGACTCAGGCGCAAGCCTCGCTGCGCTCGGGCGATTATCCGGACGTCGTTCATCGCTGCGCGGACGCTTATCTGGAGCTGTTGTCACGCAAGCCGGAGATGCTGGAAGGGCCGGAGGCGCTGCGCAGCATCCTCTTCTTTCCGCGGTTAGGCGCACACCTGGTGCAAGAGGCGGACGGCTCGATGACGGCGGTCTTCGACCGCGAAGAGTTCATCTTTTCGGAGGCGATCACGTACTTCGAGTTCGCAGTGGATTCGCTGGCCAAACATGAGCTCTAGTCAACTCCAACGATGACGGCTGAGGATCAGGGAACGATGGATTCGCATGCGATCGTGATGGCGGATGCGGAAGGAATCATCCGTGTCTGGAGTCCGGGTGCTGAGAGGCTATTCGGTTTCGGTGCATCTAGCGCTATCGGGCAGACGCTCGATCTGCTAGTCCCCGACGACTATCAGGAGCGGCACTGGGATGGATTCCGCGTCGCTGTGAGCAAGGGGAAGACGAAGCTCGACCAGCCAGCGGCAAATCTTCCTGTCGCATGCAGCGACGGTAGCGTCCGTCGGATTCCTGGACGGCTCATCCTCCTTCGGGATGCTCACGATAGCGTTGTCGGCGTAATCGCTATCTTCGGACCGGGTGAGGAATCGGACCCGACGCTTCCGAACGTTTGAGAGCGCCGACGACGTAGCACTAGATGATGGTGGACAAGATGAGTAGCGAGACGCCGGCTGAGAAACTCTCTCCCGCGTCTCGCTTCGCCGAGCGGTTCATACTGGCGTACCGGGAGCGGGTTTCGCCCAAGCTTGGGTCGCGCTGCCGGTACGTGCCCAGTTGTTCGGAGTACGGACTCGAGTCGTACCAGCGCTACGGGTTCGTCAGGGCGACAGGAAAAACGGTCTGGCGGCTGCTACGGTGTAATCCGCTAAATCCAGGCGGAATGAAGCACGATCCGCCGTAGAGCCGATGTCGTCGAAGAGCTAGTAGTCTTCTGGGCGGGCGGTTTCCCAGCAGTCGCCGGAGTCCTGCGCGCGCCGCCGGGCCATGTTCGCGGCCTCGGTTGCCGGTCGCCAGCCTTGGTCGTCGACAGCTGCTATGCCGGCTGAGAACGTTAATTCCTGCGGGCGCGGAGCCTTGATCCAGCGTTCGCGCAGGCGCTCAAGCATCTTGGTCCCGCCTTCTTCCGAGGGATTGGTCATCAACACGAGAAATTCGCCGCCACTAAACCGGCCGCAATGGTCTGTGGCGCGCGTTGCCAGGCGCAGCGTCTTTCCAAAGGACCTGATGATCTCCCGGTCGCTAAGTTGTTGGTCGCTGCCGATGACCCTGATCCAGTCGAGATCGATGGCAACGACTGCGTCACCTTCCGTCAGACGGGAGACCAGGCGACTCATCGTCTGGTGATCGGGGAGAGCGGAAGCTTTGTCGATGCCGGCGTCGGACGCCAGGCGTTCGGCTCTGCGGACGAGCGAGATCGCGGCCTCGGCGTCTGCGACCGCGGCCTCGATGTAGGTGGTGAGGAGCCAATGGGCCGCGGAGCCTTGCGGTGCAGACGGGAAAACCGGTTCGCCTTCTCCGAGGGATATGTCAATCGTGAGGGCTTCCTCGTCGGCTATGCTCTCAGGCACGGCGTGGCCGCCGAGATCTCGCACGAGCTCGACGAGCACCTGCGCAGCTTCGCCTGTTCGGGTGAGTCTGAGTAGGGCCTGCGCAGCCGATAAGACGGCCGACGGGACGTACTTGTCGTCTCGTGGGTCGGCGCCGGCTGTTGACCTGCCTTTGATCACGGGCGAGTCTTGGCGTGTAGTTAGCATCACAATTTATAGATGCGGGGGACGGCGATTGAGTTACTGTTTCGGGGGCGTTCGAGCGCTAGACTCGGCGCAGAAGCTTGCCGGCTCGTGATTCGGTCTGACCGCCGCCGTCCACGGCCACTTGTCCGTTGACTATGACGTACTCGATGCCGACCGGGTGCTTTCGCGGATCCTCATACGTTGCGACATCGTCAATGGTTTCTGGGTCGAATACGACGATGTCTGCGGCTTTTCCTTCGCTGATTACGCCCCTGTCTGTGAGACCGAAGCGCTCTGCGGGAAGCGAGGTCATCTTTCTCAGCGCTTCTTCCAGCGGGAACAGCCGCTCCGTTCGACAGTACGTGCCGAGGACGCGGGCGAACGTTCCGTAAAGTCGGGGGTGCGGCTTGCCGGTGGCGGATGGGATGCCGTCGGAGCCGATCATGCAGAGGCGGTGACCGAGCACGCGTTGGACATCCGGTTCGTCCATCACGAAGAAGACCGCGACAGCCTGCGGTTCCTCCGATAGGACTTGGCGCATCGCATCCTCCGGCGGTAGATCGAGCATCTCTCCGATCTGCGCGATCGTTTTGCCTTCGTACTCGCGTTTGTCGCGTACTGATGCTACGAGGACGGAGTCCGGATCAGCAGCCTCCGGGCGGCGTGCCATTGCCGAGAGGACCGTGCTTGCCGCAACGTATGGGTAGACATCGAAAGTGATGTCGAGGCCTTCGTTGCAACGGCGCTCTATAAGCTCGATCGACTCCTTAGTTTTGCCCCAGTTTTGTTGCCCGCTCGCCTTGTGGTGGGAGATCTGGACGGGAAGTCCGGCTGCGCCACCAATCGCTATCGCCTCTGCGACAGCGTCCATCAGCCCGTCAGCTTCGTTACGGATGTGACTGGCGTAGATGCCGCCGCCGGCCGCTGCGATGCGGGCAAGTTCGATGATCTCTCGAGTCTTGGCGAACGTCCCGGGTGGGTAGATCAGGCCTGTCGAGAGTCCCAACGCTCCGGCGTCCATGCCCTCGGCTACGTCCGCGCGCATCTCCGACAGCTCAACTGCGGTCGGCTCGCGAACGTCCATGCCCATGCGCCTGAAACGTACAGCGCCGTGCGGTACGAGACAGCCGACGTTGAGAGCGAGTGAAGAACGGTCGACTTCTTCCATGTACTCACCGAATGAGCGCCAGGTCGGGGTCACCTTTGCTCCGAGTACTAGCTCGGCGCCAGGCATCAGCGTTTCGCCCATCGGCGCGACGCCGGCGCCGCAGTTGCCGACGATGTCGGTTGTGACACCTTGCATGAGCTTGAAGTCCATGGATCCGCCAAGAACGACCGCGTCGTCGTGGGAGTGTACGTCGACGAATCCCGGGGCGACGGCCATGCCGCCGGCGTCGATGGTTCGTTTGGCGGCGCCATCGACGGTCCCCACTGCCACGATAAGGCCGTCTCGTGTCGCAACGTCGGCGCGTCTGCCGGGTGAGCCAGTGCCGTCGTAGACGGCGCCACCGCGGACTAGAAGGTCGTAGGCAAGCTCACTCATGAGTTGGCAGCGATCAAAGCCACGGTGGCAGGATTCGCTTCATCGTTAGCCAGACGCGGCCAATCCGCGGCATTTCCGGTGAGAAGTCCTGAGTGACGAAGCGTTCAGGTGTGACGACCAACGTGATTTCCTCGCCGTCTTCGATCGCGTCGCGCGCGACGCGCATGTACACAGCCCCACCTAGTGCGCCCAGATAGTGGCGGGCGATCTTAGGCCCGAGGGCCGATTGCTGCGATTCGATACTCGCTGTGCCGTAGATGGTGACGGTCTTGTAGGGTGGGCGCTCGTCCTGGACGGAAACCGATACTCGAGGGTCTCTACTGATGTTGAGGGTCTTGATGGCCTGGGCGCCGGTTCGCATCAGAATTCGCCCGTTTCGATATAGGTACCAGATGGGAGTAAGTATCGGTTGCCCATCGGGGCCGATGGTGGCCAGCACGCAGACGTGGCGGCCGCGGAGAAACGCTTCGCGCTCGGTTTTCGAGAGGTGGCGTGGCATGGCGGTTGGAACGTATCAGGAGGGGAATGATCGGTCAACCACAGAACATATGGTCCATTTTCCTATTGACTCCGGTGAAGACTGCTATGAGAATGGAGAAACGATAGAAGCAGGTTATCAATTAAATGACTACCATCATCCACACGGCAGATGTTCATCTGGACCGCGCTTTCAGCGGTCTCGGGATGATGTCCGGCATCGCCGCCGCACGGCGCGAGGAGCTTCGTGATGCGATCCGCCGCGTCGTCGATCTCACAATTGAGGTTGGCGCCGACGCCCTGACGATCGGTGGCGATCTCTACGAGCACGACCGCGCCACGCTCGATACAGGGAACTTCCTGGCGCAGCAGTTCGCGCGTCTGGAAGCTGTTCCCGTCTTGATCTCGCCCGGGAACCACGACCCATATGTGCCCGACTCTCTCTACCGGAGGGTCGACTGGCCATCGAACGTCACGATCTTCTCCGCGACTGAGTTGCAGCCGGTCTCGCTTGCCGGTGGCGTGACAGTCTGGGGAGTAGCCCACGATGGTCCGGATGTCCGGCGGAACCTGCTCGCGGGCTTTCGAGTCAGCGGCGCTGGTACGCACCTACTCCTTTTCCACGGCTCTAACATGAGCGGCGCGCCAGAGAAGCGGACGGGGCATGCGCCGTTCCTGCCCGAGGACATCGCCGCTACTGGTGCGGACTTTGCGATGCTCGGCCACTATCACTCTGGGCGAGTGTACAAGAGCGGCAAACCGCTCTTCGCGTACCCTGGGACACCGGAGGCGCTGGACTTCTCGGAAGAAGGCGAGCACTTCGTACTTCGTTTGGATATAGATGGCACAACAGTTGAGCCGCGGCCCATACCGTTCGGGCGCGTCCGGTATCGGACCAGCCGCATCGACGTCACCGAGCTCGTGACGTCAGATGAGGTTCGCGCCGCGATCGTTGAGCTTGAAGAGCCGCTGATCCAACGCGTGATTCTTGAGGGGCGCCTGAACCGGGATGTCGATCTTGATACGAGCGCTCTCTATAACGTATGCGCGGAGCGATTCACCTACCTCGACCTCGTGGACCGAACCGAGCCGGGGTATGACCTGGAGGAGTTGGCTGATGAGTCGACAACGAAGGGCGCGTTCGTGCGGTTGATCCAGGAACGGGCCGCCAGTGGAGAAGGCGATCATGAGTTGCTGGAGTTGGCGATGCGCTACGGTCTCCAAGCCTTCGACGGGAAAGAAATGCGGTCCATATGAGGTTGAAGCGCATCGATCTCGCAGGCTTCGGATGTCTTCACGACTTTCGTGCTGACTTCGCGCCGGGGCTGAACGTTTTCCACGGGCTAAATGAGGCAGGGAAGTCGACCCTTCATCAGGGAATCGCCGCTCTTCTGTACGGATTCTACGATGGCGATCGCGCAAGACAGGAAGAGTCCGCCCGGCACGAGCGCTTTCGCCCCTGGGACGGCGGCGTCTATCGAGGGTCGCTTGAGTACGCAATGGATGATGGGCGTGACTTTGAGGTGCGGCGCGACTTCACGACGACAGACGTACCAACTCAGCTAATCGATCTCTTCTCCGGACAAGATGTCGCATCAACGTTCGGTAGGAGCAGACACGGCAATGTGCCCTTTGCAAAGCGCCATCTCGGGATGTCGCGGACGGTGTTCCAGAGTTGCGCGTTCATATCGCAGGGCGAGATCTTCCAAGTCGCCGAGAACGGACCGAAAGAGATTGCAGATGCGGTCGCTGCCCTCGCCGACACAGCCGGGCGGGACGTTTCCGCGACGAAGGCGATCGACCGGCTGAAGACGGCTCTCTCCAGAATCGGCTCCGATCGGGCGCGCACAGCCGAACTACCGAAGGCGCGCGAGGCGCTGGCGTCGGTGACGAAGGAACTCGAAGCTATCGACGTTTCACGGGGTTCGCTGTCGGCTCGTGCCGCCGAGTTGGACGGCCTTCACGAGCAGCTGGCGAAGCTGAACGAGCGCCTCGAATACAGAGAGCACGAGTTGATTCGGACCAGAATTGTCGAGTTGTCAGAGCGACTAGAAGCGATCGAACGCGCGCGCGAGTTACTCGCCAAGGCGGATGAGGCGAAGCGGGCCTGTGTGGCCTACTCGAACTTCCCCGTCGATCAGCGCGATGAGGTGATGTCGCTCTACGGGCGCTGGGAGCGCGCACAGGAGTCCGTGTCTGCCACGCGCGCCGCCCTCTCTGAGGCTGAGGAGGCGGTGACGTCTGTGGAGCGCACGGAGTTTGAGGCGCTCCGGACGTCCGTGGGTGGTCTCACTAGAGCTCAGGTCACATCGCTCGAGGAGATTGCGTACACACGGGAGGCTTCTTGGCTGGCACGCTCGCTCCGCGGTGTTACGAGGATTGTTGGCCTTGCTGCGAAATACTTCCTGCGCGTCGTCTTTCGGAAGGCTGTTCCGGCTCAAACAGAGGCCGCTGACGCCCTGGACGTCACCCGTCAAGACGCAGTGTTACTTCTCGAGCGTCATCGGCGTTATCTGGGACTTGCGCCTGCGATCGAGCGTCTGACTGAGGCGCAGAGTCGTCTTGATGCGGAGGATGCCGCGCTCGCAGCTGTCACGAATAGGTTAGTTGCTTTGTTCGAGGCGGCGGGGGTTCATTCGGAGGCTGAGATCGTGGTCTCGTTCGATGCCTTCGTGTCGGCCTGTCAGCAACGGAAGAGTTATGAGAGCGCCTCCACCGCCGCGACGGAGATGGAGCGACGAATCGATCTCCTTTTGCTAGATCGCACGTTCGTGGAGATGGAGAGCGAGTTACGGGGTTACGAGCGACGAGCCGCCGAGGAAGGCGGTCGTCAGCTGACTGTCGACGACGAAGGAAAGGGTGCATCGTCGCGGGATCTCGCGAATGAACTCGATAGATTTCGGGATCAACGTACGAATCTGGAGCTGAAGGCGGAGCGGATGCGTGAGGAAGTCAGGCTGACGATGGCGCAGCACCGCTCACGCGCTGAGGTGGAGGAGGAAGCCGGTCATTGGCAGGCACGAGTGTTGGAGTTGGAAGGCGCCCGCGAAGCCCTCAGGATCGCCGCACAGACGATCGAGGAGGCGATGGTGTCGGTGTACCGCGACTTCGCTCCAGCGGTGACTACGTTCCTCAGCGACGGGATCGAGCGAGTGACGGGTGGACGCTACACACGCGCACATGTAGATCCCGCGTCGTTGAGCATCTCGCTGCTCGTGCCGGAGACCGGTCGGGTGATCACGGACCCCCCCGTTAGTCACGGGACTCGCACCCTAGCCTACGTGCTAATGCGAATTGGACTTGCTCAGCACATGAGCACGGTTGGGGAGCCAGTACCGCTGATTCTCGACGACCCGTTCGTCGACGTAGACTGCGAGCGACTACCGAGGATGCTGGACTACTTAGCTGAACTCTCCAGCCGGATACAGGTGTTCATCTTCACGAAGGATCAGGCGATCCTTGATTGGTTTGATGGCCGAGGCAACGACGATCGTCATCGCTTGCATCAGTTATCATCGCTAGTTCCAGCGCCCGTTCTGTAACGCGGGCCGTCTCAGATCCGTCCTCTCATGTAGATCGGGCCATATGTCCCGGGCTTAATTTATATGAAAGCTACAATCGCTGCTGGCCGCGTCGAGACCGCGGTCGACGTCAAAACCTGCTACTTGCTGGCAGACAACGAGATCTGGCCTGCGCCATTCACCGAGGCGCTGACAGGTCTCGACTTGGACGTGCAGCCTTGCGGGGAGCTTCACGACCTGTTCGAGGTGACGCGTGAGGCCCCGACGTCTCTGGTTGTCCTGGCACAGAGGAACGCGTCGTTCGCGGTCCGTGCTTGCCGGGTGATTCGAGGTTTGCAGGAAGTACCAATCATCGTGGTCATGGAGCGTGAGGACGAGTTAATCTCGATTCTGGACGCGGGCGCCGACGATGCTGTGGTGTCGCGGGCTACCCCTGAGGTCTTCGCCGCTAGAGTTCGCTCGCTTCTGCGGCGCTCAAGGCCGGCATCAGCGGGTGGCGGCAGGATTGCGATACGCGATCTGGTGATCGACCTGGAGAAGTACCAGGTGATCCTGCGCGGAGAGGTCGTCAGCCTGACCCCGACGGAGCTACGGTTGCTGGCGGTCTTGGCACAGCAGGCCGGGCGTGTGGTTGACCCCCGAGCGCTTCTGTCCGCCGTCCATCAGCACGATTACAGTGAGCGGGACGCGCAGAACCTTGTGAAGGTGCATATCGCCAACCTGCGGCGCAAAATGCGCGACCAGCGGACGGAGAATCCGTACATCTTGTGCGTCCGGGGCTTTGGTTACATGCTCGAGCGCCGATCTCACATCCGGGACGGCGATCCGCTATCCGACCTCGTTGACGCCTAAACGTACGTAGCGCTTCTCTTAACCGTTCCTAAACCTCCCGTTCACCGCCCTGTCACCTACGTTTCGTCACAAGGCGTACGTGCGCTGCTACGCTGGCTCTAAAGTCTGATTCGGGAGAAGGATATGGGACGAACTTCAACGACTCGTGAGCCGCCCTCAGTGACTGATTCGACGCAGAGAGAGCGATTCGCTAAGCATTTTCCAAACGTGTTCGCGTACGTCCACGCTTGGGCCTCTGACGAGGAGCGCTGCCGAGAGATTGTAGTAGAGGCGTTCGCTCGGGTTTTTAACCGTGGCACGCTTCTGGACGATGAAGACTTCCCAGTTGCCCTCTTTAGTGTCGCTAGAGACCTGTGCCAAGGATGGCGGACAAGCTCGCGGGTGTCGAACGGCGGGCTTAGCGCTAAGGAGCGGGAGGTGTTGGCCCTGTTGTTCGACGCTCAACTCACCAAGGGGCAGGTCGGACGCCTTCTTAAACTCCAGGAAGACATTGTTGTTTCAACGCTTGTCAGGAGTCTCAGGAAACTCAAGGGTGTGGTCACACGCAGCCCAAGCCGTTCGCTTGAGCAACTCTAGCAATTAACCGTCCGGTGCCAAAGCGGGAGGATCTTGGCAGTGATGCAGGCAGCTGAACTTCAGAGACCGCGGCGAATGCGCTGGCTGAGAGCGGTACTCGTCGCGACGGGCGTTTTTCTCGCAATTGGCTTGTCGTTCGGGATCGGCTATCTCGTTGCGGGGGACGTTACGTTCGTGTCGCGCGATGCTGCGGTGGGCTTAGGTGGAATCGGAGTAGTGCTGATTTGTTGTCAGCTCCTGGTTCAGCTCGCAGTCCTTAGCCGCGCCGAGGGTACGGAAACGGATGCCATCGATAGCGCCGACGCACTACGCGATCGTAGCGAACAACTGCGGCTGACAGATCTACTTGCGGCTTCGATCGGCGGCGAGTGTAGTCCACGGCGGGTGGCGGCGGTGGCGGCCGACTTCGCAACAGTTCATTTGGGTTCCGAGCGTGCCACCTTCTGGCGTCTCGACGGAGAGGGACTACCGCTCGCATTTGTATCGCGGGAGACCGTTGCGCCAGGATCAGGCGAGGCGCCGAGAGAGGATCGTGAGCGGGCATCCCACGTTCGTAATGCAGCTAGCAGTGGCGAGCCGGTGGTTATGGTTAAGGGTTCAAGCCGGCCAAGCCCGGATCTGCCGAGGCACGATCAGCAGTTTACGTTGTTCTTGCCACTTCTCGCCCCGGAGGGGGCTGAGGGTGTGTTGGAGATCGAAACGGGTAGCGGGATCTGGGACGCGCGCCATTGGGACATCGTGCCTGGCCTGGGCCAGCAGATAGGCATCGCCTTCAGGCGAGCGCGCCAGTACGAGGAGATGCAGAAGCGCGCTGACATCGACTTCGTCACGGGCGCCTACAACTACCGCTTCATGCAGTCGTACCTTCAACGTGTTATCGGCGCTGCTGGAAAGCGGGAGCGTGAAGTGGCGGTGCTCTTCCTGGATA